>OFTZ01000001.1_pt1 | contig 44826 bp, 38 predicted proteins | sample 1543391 | NCBI WGS metagenome assembly OFTZ01 (sample SAMEA104347366, study PRJEB22522) | marine metagenome | isolation source: seawater
TGGCGGCGGATGTTTTAGATGTGATGAACAGACGGCCACAGAGATCTAACCGTAAGGAGTCGTCGGCAGCGTCAGATGTGTATAAGGGACGGGGTATATGTGGGCCAAGATGGCGAAGGTGTGCCTAGAGAGGCAGGGTGAACCGTTCTACGACGCTAAGTTGGCTAGCGCACGCTTCTTCTTCAAGCGAATATATCCTGAGACAGTCAGTCTGGCTGCTAAGATCCAATCAGGACCGAAGACTCTGATGGATTACCCCGCGGAGATGTTTTGATGTCTGAGGGAAAAGCCGGACGGAGCCTGAAGATGCGCTTTGAACGCTCCTCAAAGAAGGCTTGGAACCTCCCTACAAAACCATCGAACGAGAAACTCCTCGAGATGTACGCGTTATACAAGCAGGCTACGGAAGGCGATTGCGAGGGCAAGCCCCGTGGGGGTCTGAGGGATCGTGCGAAACACAAGGCCTGGAAGGCCACCATCGGTACCAGTGAAGCGGCTGCTATGGAGAGATATTGCGAGATTGTGGATTCGTTGATGGGGTAGTCCCATGCCGATAGATGACAGCAAGCTGATCGCGGAGTACAGGGGACTTCGTGGGCCAGTCAAATTCCGCTTGTTCTCTCTTGTCTCGATGCCCGCGGCCAGATTTGCTGGTCTTCGCTTGGAACAACTCGATAACGAGGCATGCGTTACTTCAATCCCAGGTGGCTGGCGTTCGCAGAACCCTTTCAAGACGATGTACTGGGCTGTCCAGGGAATGGGCGCTGAGTTGGCGACCGGGGCAGCCCCTTTCGCGATGTCTCGCGCCATGTCCGAAAAACTCCGGATGTTTGTAGTGGGCACCGAGGCAACCTTCGGCAAACGCGCCAAGGGACGAATCAGGTTCACTTGCGACGGGGTCTCAGCTGCCCGCGACGCCATCGAACAGAGCCGTGCGAGCGGAGAATCAGTCGAGTGCGACCTCAAATCAGTTGGTAGAGACTCTTCTGGAGATGTGGTTTCCGAATGGGTCTTCAAGTGGAACTTCCTAGTTATGGATAGGAGTTGATTGTCTGGTAAGTACTAGACTCACTAAGGATGCGGGGATAGAGTACCCCATTATCTGCGGCGCTATGTATCCATGTTCCAATCCGGAACTAGTGGCCGCAGCCGCAGAAGGCGGAGGCTTGGCGATAATGCAACCTGTTTCGCTGACGTACGTGCACGGATGGGACCTTCGTGAGGGGATACGCTACATGCGTACCCTGACTGACAAACCAATTGGGTTCAATGCTCTCATCGAGAAGGGCAGTAAGAAGTACTTCGAGAAGATGAATGGCTGGATCGACATCGCGCTTGAGGAAGGAATCCGATTTTTTGTTACCTCACTGGGTAAGCCTGATTGGGTGTGTGAGAAGGTCCATGCATACGGGGGAGTCGTATACCACGACGTCACTAATAGAAAGTGGGCAGAGAAGGGGAAGGAATGCGGTGTTGACGGACTAATTTGCGTCAATGATCGTGCCGGAGGCCATTTGGGGGATATGTCGATGGGAGAGATGTACGAGGAACTCCGCGATATGGAACTCCCACTAATCTGTGCCGGAGGAATCGGTAGCGAGAAGGAACTCAACAGAGCTCTCGAGTTAGGCTATGATGGAGTACAGATGGGAACGAGATTCATCGCAACCACCGAGTGCAACACCCCCGAGGACTATAAAACAGCAATCGTAGACGCCGGCGAGGTGGACATAACGTGGACCAACAGACTCACAGGAGTGCCAATTTCGGTCATCAAGTCTCCTGGCTTCAAGCAGGAGAACTCATGGCTAATGCGCAGGCTCCTGCACAGCAGATTCAAGCATCCTGCTAGGATGTTACTGAATGCGAATTCATTCATGCGACTGAGATATCTCTCTAGAAGCAAGAGCAAAAATACTGCTAATAAGAAAAAATACTACTCGGCCGGCAAGAGTGTTGATACAGTGCACAGCATCGAATCGGCAACCATCATCATGCAGCGTTTGGGTGAGTCCTTGAATTCCAACCCAAAACTCGTTGATAAATCACAGGACCCTGTCGTTTAGCTGCTGAGCATCGCCCACAACGCCGAATCCGTATTCCTCTTCAAGCGCCCGTGATACCAGCCTGAAGTCGGAGTCTCGGGTGGCTACCAGAACACTACCCACGTCGGATATGCTGGTCGATGCGAGGGCCGCCGCGTCCAGCATGATATCACGGTCCCCCTTCTCAGGATAGATGTCCTCTCCCTTAATCGAAGTCCTCATTGGGGACTTGCCCCCTCTCCTCTTCTGTTCATTCACCCGTTGGAAGACCTCTCTGTGGCCGAGCAGAAAATCCTCCAGATCAATTTCCTCTCCTCTTACTCTAGCGGGCTGACTCCACGAATTGAAGGCTTGGCAAATAGAATCAACTCTCTGCATCAAGAAGGCATCATCGACCATCTCAGACCATATCGCCTTGTCGATATAGGTATCCGAAAACATCCTCAGTACAGAGTCGGGGTTCTTGGCGCGATGCATGAACTCCCCTCTAGCAGCTGGAGGGATGTGAAGCAAGATTCTCCCCTCACCCGCCCGCCGACGGAGCATCCAGTGGAAAGCCCTCTCTACTGTCCAGTTGAGGCTACCTAGGTTGTCTGCTGATAGTTCCTTGATCAAATCGTCTTTGAGGGCTTCAATCAGGATATTCGTATCGACTACGATGAGAGGCTTCAGGGACAGATTTCTGAGGGGCCTCCTCTGTTTCACCGGAATGGTGCCACTATGGCTTACGAAAAGAGCGCGCTGACTCTTCTTCAGAGTGTTAGACTGCTTGGCATCCAGATCCCCCGAAGTGATGGCCTTCTCTAGCATCCGCAATCCATTGATGGGGTCAGTATCGGCTACCTCCATAGCGAGAATCGTAATCTCTCGAGGGTCCTTTTTCCCTCTCATCTCAATCATGAATCTCCTCTCTAAATCGGTCTGCCTGCTAGCCTTAGAGGTCCGGACCTCTTGCAGAGCAGCCCTGACTCTGCCTTGGAAAGGGTCTGGCGGCAACCCGTGTTCGTCTGGGTATCTGTACAATCCTTCTAGAACCTCGACTCTCCTATCTCTGATACTTCCTAAAGCACCGTTCCGAGAGAGCTCCTCTTCTTGGGCCGCAAATTCGATGAGCCCTGTGCTTGCGGCGGAAGTATCACCGTTTTCGTACCTCTTGCAGGTTCTGAGGTAGAGTTTGAAGCGTTTGGTGACTGAGCTTGATAGGGCTGGATGAGCATTTACCAAGGAGACCGCTTCCTTCCAACCGGCGGCATGTGCAAACTCAATCAGCGACTTCCGCAGAACCAGAGCTGAACGTTCGAAGTCCAATCTCAGTTTCATAGAAGCGTCCTTGTAAGCCCGAGCCGCATTCAATCGATCCCCACTGGCGCGCAGGATAGCTGCCCTAACAATCTGGAACTCGGGACCAGTCCTGTCATGCTCTCGGTACCAATCCTCTAGGGCGGCGACTCCGAGATTGTGCTCGATGACCAGATTGGTTACGGCTGCAATTGTGCGCATTGCAGCACTATCCAACTCACACAATTGGCCGAGAGACTCTACGGCCCCGCTCTCGCTTTCCTCCCCGCCGATCTGGAGATCCATTGCTGCGCGATTCAACTGCAGCGCGATAATTAGAGCATCGAACAGGCGCTTCTCCAGATGATTAAGATCTGCCCTCTGGATGGAGTCCCGAAGATTTTCTATCTTACTCTCTTTTACGATCCCGTCTCCGTCAGGCGATAGGGCCCTTCTGACCTCATTGAGAGACCGGAGTCCATCAGAATCCAGTTTACCGTGAACGGAATCCATGTCCCGAGGGAGCCCATCTAGCAGAGAGATTAGGGCGACAGAGGCGTCAGAGAGAGAATCGTCTTCTGCCGAATTGTCAATTGATTCTAGGGCGGTCTTTCGCAGCTCAGCAAGGGAGTCCCTATCGATTCGTGAGCTGCCGGGAAGGAGGTGCCATGACATCAGCATCCTGTGAGGGTATGCCATAGACAGAGAAGGATCTCTTTCGAAAGCCGCCACGAGACTCTCGATGTCAGCGGCTTTGGTGAATATGTTCAGGATCTCATCGGTATGTCTGATTGACTTCGACTCCCACAGTTTACTCGCTGCCTGCAGTCCAATCTGAATCGGCGCTCCTTCATGCCTCATTACCATGAGCAACCCGCTTTCGTCCATCGAGACTATCGATTCGCGAAGGGTCCGAGTCAGAATTTCCGACTCCACCTCAGATAGGATGTCCAGAGCGGTTGAGACGTGTTCACCATCACTGAAAACCGCACCCTCTACGAAACCGAGCGCCTCATCCACATTACCCTGAGAGACTAGGCTTGAGGCGACCCTCCATCTGAGCGGGCTTGGTAGCGACTCTTCCACACGACTGAGGATTTCAACTCCATTCAGTAGGTCGGCCGCAGAAAGTTCAACGGAGCAGGACTCGACGTTCTTCCAAGCAGAGACTCTGAGCGCCTCAGATAATCCGTCATCACCTTCCTGGTTGGCGCATGCTCTCCATTCCGAAAAATCCCCAGAGCGTATTCTGATTAACATTGAGTGCCTGTTGGCCAATTCGCTGATAACCCCTCCTTTGAGACTCCCGAGGACCTCTCTGGCAGTGTCCTCGGAAACCGAAGCGAGAAGGACCCCCTCGAGGAGCGCCCCCTCGCCATTTAGCCCTCTCAGAGATGGACTCATCCAACGTATCCACAAGCCCGGCCTCGACCGACCACCTGTGAGGTCCTGCCTGATGCTCTGGAGTGCATGGTCCTGCTCGGAATTTGTTGTGAACGGCAGTTCCATCGACAACCATTCCCTGAGACTGACGCGGTCGAGTGGGTCGAAGCAAGCCGCATCCACCCAATCCCCCGAGTCAATATCCCTTTCAGCGGCTTCGATTACTGGGAATTGTGCCATCTCGGCTATCAGCGGGGCTTCTCTGGCAAGCCTCCTCCAGACTGGGTGTATGCCCCCCTCACATTCAGAGCGAAGGTCACTCATCTTCGAGTCCATCGACGAGTCCCAAGAAGTACCGGATTTCCCCTTATGGGCACATAGTACAGCGAGCTTGTAGGCTGCTGGAGCATCTGAGACAAGTACATCGGAAGGTCCCGCGAGCCTGTCATCCATGCTCTTGACTCTGCCTCTCCCTCCCCTACGTCCGATTCTTTGAGGTTGAGGACGATCTCGACCTACCCCTCCCTCGATTCCTATTGCCTCGGGTGCCGCCTTGTTGGCCGCGAGGAAGGCCAGTGCCTTCCATTCGAAGGGCAGCAGTGACCACGCCCTGGGTCGCTGAATGGCCTTCCTACGTCTGCCTACATCGTCCCCTGCTCTTTGCAGGAGTTCTAGACATTCGTGAAGATAGTCCTCCATAGAACGCCCTCGGGGGTTCTCTCCAGGCACTTCCATTCATCAATACATCGTCTTGCTATGCAAGGCGTTCATAGAGAGAACTCAAGGCGACACAGCCGCAGCACAACTCGTGGACCCCGTCAGCACCGCAGTGCTGCTGCTGCACCCAATCGCAGCACTGACCCTCATCTGGTTGTTTGTCAAACAGCGTCGCTGGAGGCAACAGAACCTGCTATTGAGAGGCACAGAGAGGGCCGCTGCCTTGGATGTTCACCAAGCAACCGGTGACAGGATGATGGCAGCGGTCATCGGTGTGATTGCACTCGCATTTGGAGCGCACATCGCGAGAGCCAGACTCGAAGGCCTCGAAGCGACAGCCTACCTCGTCCCCGGTCACTTCCATGGATGGGCCGGTCTGCTCGGACTTCTGTTCATGATTACTCTGTGGAGGACGGGCCGTAAGACACGCGACTTGAAGGCCCAGAAGAAATCGTTCGCTCCCAGCAAGGAACTTCATGGGAGAATCAGCGATGTGATGATGATGCTGGTGACAATCCACGCTTTCCTCGGCTTCCTGTACCTACTCAAGATACTGTGATCAACGCTCCGCCCACATCTCGAGCCAGACTGCCAGATTCTCTTCGATATCGCCGTTAGTCACTGCTCGGGAAACTCTAGCACCGCTCTCGAGTGCCTGTATTCTGCAACCACAGGCGTTGGCATGACCTCCGCCATCAGAATCGAATCTGGTTGCAAGCCTAGTCAGGTCGTATATTCCTCCGGTTGTGTGGAGGAACGAGTTGGTGTAGAACGAGGCAGATACAGGATACCTATCCTCTTCTCCGAAGGAGGCCCCGACATCACCGTGGACAACTAGGCATGCATCACAATCTTCTCCCACCAGAGCGGTGACGTGGTAGCCATTCGAACGCAGTCCATGACCCTCAAGCCTCACTATCGCCAAACGGTCCACAACTTCGATACTCTCTGAAATCACAGTATCCATCTCTTCCTGCCGCCGCTGTCTTTCGGCAAGAGCGGGGGCGACTTTGAAATCAGAGAGAATATCACTAACAGAAACGCCCTGCTGCAAGGCTTCGAGGATATGAAGGGCTAAGCCAGACTCAACATCAATTAGTCGACCCAACCAGACCACCGGGTGGTTGGAGCGGAACTCCTCACGGGTGATTCCACCGCCATCCAGTTTGTCGACCCAGACCAGCATATCGGTCAGATCACTGAGGTCGGTATTGGCTGCTAGCAGGTCGTAGGCAATACGGGCAGCCGAAGGAGCCTGCCTCCAGACCACAACCACACCATCATCGTCATGCTCGGTGGGGGCGTTGGATTGGTGGTGATCGATACTCAGCCCACATTTCGGATGGCGTGGCAGGTCGCATACTGCTGTATGCCTGTCCATACAATCGTCCAGAAGGCCAGCACGTAGCTCCCCCGGATGGCCAAAAACAACCTCGGCTTCAGGCCACCAACGCCTCAGAATGGCTCCTGTGACCACACCATCAAGGTCACTGTCTGTGACAATCCTACGGATATCCAGAGACAGTGACTCACTGACCATCTCAGCAACAGCCCCAGCCTCCCCCCCATTGTGCTTTCTGTCTGTGAGTTTGAGAAATCCATTGCCTCAGAATAGCGTTCACAGTGGCAATTGAGATATGCATGTCCGTTATGCGCACCATATGGAGACTTCCTGTGGCTTTATCCTACTCAATTACGACAGCGTACTCCTACTACAGTACCCGCAGGGCCATTGGAGCTTCCCGAAGGGGCACGTCGAGGAGGGTGAGACCGATCACCACATCACAGCCTCGCGCGAACTTGCTGAGGAGACCGGGATAGTCGATATCAGCATTGACGACCACTGGGCGACTCGGACCCAGTACACTTTTCGAAGAAAGGGCAGGATGGTGCCCAAGCAAGTATACTGGTACATTGCCGAGACCAGTGAGCTCGATGTAACCATATCTCACGAGCACACTAACTACATGTGGCTTGACTTCGATGAAGCCGAGACACAACTGACTTTCGAGCAGGAGAAGGATATCCTACGGTCTGCCAGAGAGCACCTGCAGCAGATGGGCAAGGCAGTCTGAATCTACGGCCTCCATCCAAACAATATCCCTATTGAACCACCAATAATTACAATGAAAGGCAACATATCAAATATTAATTTTAAAGTTGCCAAAAACTTACCTGTTCCTTTCAGAATGGGAGAACGTTCCGAACCATCAATACCCGCCATGACCGCTTTATAGGATTCAAAGTATTTAGTAAAAAAATACACAATGGTTCACTCCTCACGCTTGCCAAGAGGAGTCCAAAGCACCTCTTCCTCACCAGTCATTCTGGCGATCCATCTTCCGAGCACAAACATCCAGTCTGACAGCCTGTTTAGGTAGGAGATTACCTCGTCGCGAACTGCACCATCACCATCTATATCACGCATAGAACAGGCCTGTCTCTCGGCGCGACGCGCGACGGTTCTAGCTACATGTAGCGTTGCTACGGGAGGTGAACCAGTGGGCATTATGAAAGACTCTAGAGGATCTAGATTTTCAAGCCAAGAATCCATCTCGGCGACCAAGCGGTCGCCAGCATCTGAGCCGATGAGAACCATCTGCTCAGGCAACTTCCCTGGCGTGCATGAACACTCTCCGCCTACGTCGAATAGCTCCTGTTGGATCCGACCCATGGCGGCGTCAGCAGAGTTCCGGGACTCATTCGAGATACTCGGCATGCGGTTGAGTTCCATCCTCACTACCCCGACCTGCGAGTTGACTTCGTCTATCGTCCCGTACAGCCTGACTCGAGGATGCTCCTTGCCTACTTCGGTACCATCCAACAGACGGGTTCGGCCACCGTCACCGGCTCCGGTGTGGACCTTAGTAATCCTAACCATGCTGTTCGCCGATTCGGCTATGTGATATCAATCGTCCCGAATCATCACTGACTGGATTTGACCCAGAGCACCCTCAATCGCTTCAACCCATGATTGATCCACTGACTCCCACCCGCCAGCCTTCTCAAGCTCGACGACATGCTCTTGCTCAGCCTCGGTATCGCCCGCATGTCGGTGAATCAGAACGAGCGCGGCATGACTCATCGTATTGATCCACGGGTCCTCCATGTCCCACGAACGCTCGAAGTGAGCAACTGCTCCGTTAGGACCGTGAATCAGGCCACGTCGGACTTGCCTAAGTCCGGATTTTGACCAAGAAATTCCCTGTACTCCGACCACGAGACCTCTGAATGCTAGGTATATCACTAGCATGACGAGAAGCGAGGCGACAGAGAAAGAGCCTATCTGTTCGACTTGACCCATCCCCGACCATCGATCCACCATCAGACTGGTCGCACCCATGCACAGCAGGATGCCTCCGAAGGGCGCAACTATCACGTCGTTTCGTAGCATCGACATCTGAACCACCCCTATGACCACGGCAGCCCCTCCGACCACTGTGGCTACCACCGCCGGCACCGACTCACCGGTATCCCTAGGAGCAGTGGTGGACAACCACAGGATGGCACCCGTCACAAGCAGTACTAGGGCGAACCTGCCACCTATCTCAGGGAAAGGTTGGTGCCGGGAGTAGTTGAGCACGACGAGACCAATGCCGACGAACAAAGCAATCCAGAACATCATGGAATCACTCCTCCAAGGATTCTTCACGCCACCCAGGGTTCCAGAACTCCTCGTTGTCCAGCCATTCCAACCAAGTATCTGCATCCGCTTGGAGCAGTTTGTAGGCCCTACGCTCGAGTCCATCCAGTAGCGAGGAATCTACCTCTCCCCTGTCACGGGATTCGTTCCACTCGCCCTGCATTGCGCTGACTTGACGCTGACCTTTCTCATAATCGTCGTAGCAGCGCTCGCAGGTCTCCCTGAGGTCCTGAATCCACATTCTGGCTCCACGCATGTGAGGCTCCTCAACGAGAGCCTTCTCCTTGCGCTTGAACGGCCACCATCCCATCTCTATCGATACTTCCGCCACAGCCGACTTTCTTGATGCTTTGCGAACCGCTCAAGTCGCAGACCGGACCCGAAGTGGCATGGGCCGCATAGTCGTGCACCTCCACGGCGCAGCGAAGAACACCTCTCATAGAGCATCGATTTCGGACTACTCAGCAAGACTGAGAGGCGAGGGTGTGAGGATTATCGAGCACAGCGACAGGACCACCGCGCAGGGCTACTTGGAAGAGGTACTCAGAGGCGCAAAAAACAGGTCTGTGTTACTCCTGCAGGAGAGTGGTGAGATGCACGACAGCGAGACATTCGCCTCGACTTTCGGGCGCTGGCGACTGTCACAAGAGGAGACCCATTTGGTGGTTGGTCCCGCTGATGGATTCGGCGATGCTGGAGCGAACCACAAGGCGATATCTTTGGGCCCCTTGACCCTGCAGCACGAGCTCGCTGCCGTAGTGCTTCTGGAGCAACTCTACCGAGCCACCACCATCCTCGGGGGGAGCCCGTATCACAGGGGCTGACCCCAATTCCAATTCTCGAAACGTCAGAGTAGGGCTGGCACGGACTGTGATACCGAACGTACTTCGGTGATACGCACACGCACACGCGAGGGGTTCTGTTGATAAGCAGGCCGAATTTGACGGAGCACTTCGGGGTCGAAAGATGGACGAGAACAAAGTAATGATTGGTGACAGAAAGAGGAGAAACTCCGCGATAGCAGTGGTGATGCTAATGTTGCTGAGTTCGCAGATGTACAACTTGCTAAACTTCGAGGATGAAGATCCAGAGGAGTCCGTCTGGGGTGCTGTTCCTCACAGGACTGCGTACCAGCAGATGAATCAGGCCTCCGGCCCGATGTCAGGTGATAGTCAGGGGCAGCCAGCAACCGAGTTCTCCTTCAACCAAGTGAGTCTCACTGACCCGTCGTACCATGACCCCGCATCGTTCTATGGCCAGGTGTCAAACCCGGCAGCCCTCAACCTCGATGCCGGCTACGGCTTCTTCCTTGAGGAGACACAGACTGAGGACCACGACAACGACGGTATCGATGACCTGCACGACCTCGATGACGATAACGACGGAATTGTCGATCTAATCGAGCGCTTTGACGGATGCTACGGCACCGACCCCTTTGACCACGACAACGACGGCACACTAGACGAATTCGACTGGGATGATGACAACGACGGCATCCTCGAGGGACCTATTGACTACTCACAGGGAGCCGATCCTAGGAACGTCAGCGCTGACCGCTTTGTAGACCCCGCTACAGTTCACCCTTGGACTGGAACCCCCGTAGGAATCGGCTACCGAGTTGACCAGAACCCGATGGATCACGACAATGATGGTATCACCGATGATGACACCGACGGCACTGGCCCAGACTCTTTTGACGAAGACGATGACAACGATGGCCGCATTGACCAGTTTAAGTGGCCGTGCGATTTTGATGGCGACGGCTTCCAGGACTACTTCGATCTCGATGACGATGGTGATGGCGTGCTGGACATCTGGGACGAGCACCCATGGGACAGCACAATAACCAGAAATATTACTTCTACTGCTCCACTATGGGATTGGGCCAAGGAGTGGACAGCAGGTGCTACCACTCACAACGTGAACATCATCAGCACAGGATATACGCCCACCGATCTGAACATCAATGCCGGCGACACTGTGGTCTGGACCAACACCGACACCACCGATCACACCGTCACCCACGACGGTCCCGCCTTCGACAGCTTAATGATTTCATCCGGGGCCTCATGGAGTTTCACCTTCACCACCGCAGGGACCTACAACTACTCCTGCATGCTTCACCCGACAATGACTGGGACAGTTACCGTAACCTCCTCGGGAACTACTACCAACACCTACTCTAGTTTCGTAGGAGGTGTCGATTACGTGCAGCGCGAGGCCCTTTGGCATCCTAGGAACCAGACTTTCGACACAATTATCGATGGCGATCTGGATGGCGATGGAATTCCCAACTTCATCGATCCCGACAACGACAACGATGGCACTCCCGACTCTGCCGACACCGATGACGACAACGACGGCTTGATGGACATGTACGATGTCGACGACGACAACGATGGGATTCCAGATACATGCTATCAGGTCGACACTAATGGCGACGGTGTGGGGGACTATCCGGTTCCATACACCGTGATAGAGATACCCGGCATCGATTGCGAGCTGGACTACGACCGAGATCTCGATGATGATAGGTACCGACCGATAGACCAGGACTACGATTTGGTATGGGACTGGCTTGATGTGGACATGGGAGGTTCTGCACTGCCTGACAACCCCCTCGGCGGCCCTTCGATTAACCCCGACGACATCCCATTCGATCTCGACAACGACGGCATTCCCAATGAGGAGGACCCATTCATGCTATCGACCAACGATGAGGTTCAGAACTGGAACTGCCCAAGCCTCACCAATCCCAACCCGGTTAACTCGGACGATAACTGCGTCCTGATGCGAAAATCATACACCGGCAACAACGATTGGGACGGCGACGGCATAAACAACTGGGAAGACGTCGACGACGACAACGACGGAATCCTCGACTGGCTCGACATCGACGAGGACTGCGATTTCGACGACGACAATGACCTCCACCTGCTGAATGGCTCGATGTTCCGTGACGACGGCCCCAACCACCTCGACACCGATATCGATGGCGACGGACTGCCGAACGACCTCGACTGGGACGACGACAACGACGGACTCTCTGACTACTACGACCCCGATGACGGCAACTGTGGGATAGTCGACTCCGATCAGACAGACCCGTTCAACAGCCAATACTACTCACACAGCGATGGCGACCCGATAGACGGCTCCGACGACGGTGACATCTACTCTCACGATGTCGCCCACTTCTTCTACTGGAACCAGACCTGGATGTTCAACCCGTTCAGCCTAGACAACAATTTCGTCCTCGACTACAACGGCTACGACAACAACAACGGGACCATAACCAACGGCAAAGTTCCCGAGATGTACTGGTATGTTCTCATGAAGTGGAGCCCATACAATGGCGACAATTACTTTGACATCGACCTCGATGGCGACTCCCTCGTCAACGGTATCGACACCGACCAAGACGGTGACGGACTGCCAGACTGGTGGGATCAGGACGAGGGCAACGACGGCGTCCTCGATGTGGACGACATCAAGATGGGCGGGACCTTCGACGATGGGACCTGCGGTTCCTCTTTGGTTTGGGCGACTCTACAGGGTGCAGTGGCCGAGCACGCCTGCGGTCTGGCATACGCCTGGTTGTATGGATACCCCTTGCAAAGCGCTACCCGGACTCAACAGACCGTCTATACCGCGCCTTACAGTACTAGGCCGGACTACGAGTTCAACGAAGGCGCATACAACGGCAGTAACTCGCAGGGCCAGTGGACCTGCACCAAGAACTGCTTCTGGTTCGACTTCTTCGGAAATCAGGATGTCGGCCCCAGCGCAGCTGTCACCTACAACCAAATCAAGAACAACCGTGACTTGTGGGTGGCCTACGTTGGCGTGAACTATGGCTTGTTCCAATGGAATTCCGATGGTAACGCCAACATGTTCCCAGACGAGGTAGCCGACCTACTGAACAACGACGTTGACCCCGACGACGACTGTGGGGCGCCTATCGCTGGTAACATGAATCCGCAATGCATGTTCAATGACACCGCCGACCTCGATGATGACTTCGATGGAATCTACGACCATTGGGATATTGACGATGACAACGACGGCATATGGGACTACTTCGAAGTCGATACTGACGACGACTGGGACGACGATGCCAGCACCGAGCCGGATGGCTCATTCTTCATCGGCACTAACTGCGAGGACAACGACGACGATGGCACCGACACCGATCCCGACGGCGACGGCTGGTTCCAAGCGGTCTGGGATAAGGGAGTTCTAGGACAGGGACTGCTGCATCCGAAGTATTACGACGTTGACAATGACAACGATGGGGTCCCCGATGGAGAGGATCCTGACGACGACAATAATGGCCTCTTAGACATTGATCAGGAGCTGCTTTGCTTCACCGGTGAGGAGCAGTCACCGTGGGACCACGACGATGATGGAATTCTTGACTGGGCGGACAACGACTGGGATGGCGATGGACTGGTCAACACTCTCGAGCTGGCTTCTGCCACACCGTGGATTACCCCTTGGGACCACGACAACGATGGCCTGAGAGACGACGTCGACCTCGACGACGACTCCGATGGCATGCTTGACGAGGACGAAGTCATGCTGTGGCCAACGAGGTTTGGCAGTGAGTCGACGAACCCGTGGGACCACGACGACTTCGGCGACGGTTCTGGCATATCCAATCCTGCGGATCCCAATACCGGCCCCGACGCGAGAGACCAGGACGACGACGCCGACAACCGCACTGATCTGGACTGGGATCACCTTGAGGAGGGCTGGACCTCCGACAACTGCACCAACGGTGCTGAGTCCAGCGACTGGGATCACGACAACGATTGCATCCCTGACGAGGACGACAAGATACCCACTAGAATATCGATGACTGTACCAGAGGTTCTGTGGCTCGACAACCGTTTCCCGGCGAAGTTCAATGGGACGGTGAACTGGCTCGATCCGATACAAGGTGTATTCATGCCTGCATCCGATCTGCCAGTCCAGGTCCACATAGAGTGGTCAAGAAACGGAACTTCGGCAGTAGAAACGGTAAACGTCCTAACTAATCAGGACGGCGACTTCGTAGTCGGGCAATTCCTATTCCCTGAAGATATTCACGTTGGTGACAACACCACCTACGTGGTTTACGCTGAGGTCACGGAGATGTTCGTGCACGACGGTTCCACAACCGAGCCCGTACCGGTCGAAGTGAGGGCCAACACCACCATCGACTATGTCGCATGGACCTACTTCCGTAGCGACGAACAACCTCTCTTCGTTGACTTCAAGGTACACTATACTGCTGACTGGGAGCGCGGTATCTTCGGCAACAGGCTGTCCCACGCCCCGGTCTCATTCACCATCAGCGGCGGCATCTTTGGTAACTCCACCCACCCCACTGTGTTCGACGGCTACGGCTACGGCTACAGGGCGGATTTGGGTGGATGGGTCTCACTGACCTTCATGCAAACGAGCGGCACCCAGGGCATCTGGAAGCAGGTGCAGTGGAACTCGACCATGGACAATGGAGTTGGTAAGGTTCCTGGAGGTTACCAAGAGATTGTATGGGATAACTTCTCTAAGGTCCACAACGTCATCGGGCGCTACAACTACACCAACACCAGCCTACCGATAGGGGACTACGCCTTCGTCGGATACTCTAGGCCGGATATGGGTGCTGAGTGGCCGTGGCCTTTCCTTGAGGGAGATAACACAGACAGCTTCGCCATACGCTCCATGCACCGAATGTACGTTGAGGCCGATATCATCACTCCATCTATTCGACCGGTCTATTTCTGGGACTCAACTCAGTTCACTGGTTCCTCCTTTGGGGCCTGGAGGGCGCTGTTCCACGCCCCCTCACTGGCCAACGCCGGCATAGACTACGCTGATGCCAGCTTAGGCAAGTCGTACGCCATGCAATGGGATGGAACTCCAGGAGGGCTGACCGGCCAGGCGGCCACGCTACGCCCATTCCTCAGTTCGAACGGTACTCATTGGTTCATCTCAATGCAGAACGGAGGCGATTTCAATGTGCCTCCATGCGGCCCCGTGGACCCACTTGACCCCGACAGCACCGTTCGCTGCGAGATCGTGCCTGAGATGTTCACAGGTGAGGAGTTCAGAGTCATTGGAACGGTCTGGAACCGTACTATGACCGCTTGGCCGCACGACCCAATGGCCCTGCAGATCGATGTCGATCACAACGGCGTCTTCGCGGGCTCTCAGGAGACAGGTTTCGCCCGTGTGCCTCAGATGGTAAATGGAGAAGCCACCTTCGACTACAACTGGACATGGTACTCACAGTACTCAGCCGGAGTCTTTGGCATCCGCGCCGACTTCACTAATTCGAACTACTACTTCACAGGCAATCAGACTGCGGTGCTGGCACCTACCGGGGCATACGCCAACGTCTCCGTAATCGGAACCACCGATTTCCAACTGAACAATGTCCCGCGCCTCTACCGTGGACAGAACACCACAATTGAAGCGAGGCTGATAGACAACGCGTACCAACCGGTCCGTGATGCCCCCGTCAATTTCACCTGGTCTGCCGACGGCACCAACGCCCTTGCTGTGACCGACCACAACGGGGTCTTTTCGGTCAACCTGACTATCGACAAGCAGCACGAGCTCGGCAACTTCACTCTAAGTTACTCTTATCCGGGCGACCCGATAAGACAGGGCAGCTCTTCAGAGGTTCACCTATGGGTGGTCTCTAGGACCCTGATAACGCTACAGAGCGCTACATCAGGCGCCATGAGCAGCGGCGACATTTGGGAGTTCTCAGGACAGATCACTGATGACAACCGCACTCCTGACCCGACCATATTCGACGCTGGACAGGCTCTCGATGGCTGCGGCGACAACGGCGGCGAGGTGCTCATCATCTTCGAAGGAACCGACTTCGAGGACCGCACTCACCGCCAGATAGTCGAAATCGCCTGTCCTAGCGCCGGCTCGATTCACCACGACATCACGCTCGATCCTCAGTTGCTGAGGGACGACCCCGAATCTTTCCTTCCGGATGGCTTCGGACCGGTCAATGTCATACTGCGATTCGGTGAGAATCTGCCGCACGAGGGTTGTGAACTCCTAGATGACGACATGCTGAGGACATCTGGAGCATGGGATCCGTGCACCCAGATCATCAACAGCGAGCATTTCCGCAAGGTGCTGCAGTTCAACGCGCAGGGATTCTACCTAATCGGGCGAACAAACCTCGCGGTGGATGATCAGATTGTCTACACCTCCGAGATTGACCAGACCACTGGCCAGCCTATCGACAAACCAATGATAGTCACCGGCCAGTTGCTCGATGAACTGGGAGGCAACCTTTCGCACAGGGCCATCCGCGTCGAGTACCAAATGCTCAACATGGAGACAGGTAGCCAGGTCTGCATACCGGGCGCCACAGACAACGACGGCTTCTTCGAAATCATCTGCCCGTTGTCGGGTGTCGAGGCTGGTCAAGCCATGGTGACAATATCTTACGATCCCTACGAGAGTCTCGATAATTGGCGCTACAAGCCTACGAACATTACCAAGATATTCCCTGTGTTCTCCAATTCGACAATGTTGCTGGAGGAAGTCGGTCCTTTCAGAACCGATGTGGACACCTACACCTTCGCCAACGGCTCCGTGTTCCCTGTGCTTTACCTCAAGGAATCATTCCACGTCGAAGCCCTGCTCACACAGACCAACGGCAACCCGATTGGCGGTAAGTGCCTCAATATCTACCTCGACCCGCTGTCTAACACACGACCAATCGCCACCGCTACAACGATGGACGGAACTGGCGAAGTAGAGTGGTTCTCGGGTGACCCTGAGGACAACCCCAGCAGACGAGGGGTCGAACCTAACGGCGAGCAGTTGGAGGGATTTAGGACAGTACGCGTGGCCTACGAGCCCGACAAGGAACTGCCAGGAGGATGCCGGGCCGAGACCACCCCAGTGGTCAATGGCTCCTACATGGATATCGAGGTTCTAGTGCGCAGCCGTGTAGATATCCTTCTGAAAGACCACTGGGCCAGCTCGGTGGGCTACCAACCGGGGGACGATATCACAGGCGCCGTGACAATTCTGCGTGACCGACTTGACCTCTCGGTAGAAGGCGAGACGGTGATATTCACCTTCCAGTACTGGAATGGCACGGGATGGATTACTGGTTTCCCTCCTGAGTACGCCGTCACCAACGAACAGGGTACTGCCAACTTCACTTGGCCTGGAGAGGGCTATTCAGGAGAGAACGTGCCCGGTGAGATAGATTGCGCAGCCGGGGGGCCCTGTGTCCAGAATGGCAAATGGAGGGTGCTGGTACACTTCCAGGAATCGCCGTTCTATGTTGAGGAGTTCCTCAATAGCACTCCCACCATCAAACTCGGAGACGAACCGGTGAAGCAGCAGACCAGCTTCTTCACGGCCAGAGTTACAGTTGTACTCCTCATCGCAGTATCGTTTGCTCTCCTCATCGGCGTAATCATGTATCGCAACTATGCTGAGCGCCGACGCATCGAGATCATCCGCGGCATACTGACCGACTCACTGATGTCACTCAAGGCTTCGAACGACTACATCCAGACCATCTTCAACTGCTACAAGGACCTAGTGAGATTCTTCAGGTCCAGAGGGGCGATGAAGAAGGTCTACGAGACGACTAGGGAGTTCGAGGACGCAATCAGCTCAATGCTTGGAGGGATAGCGTCTCCAGAAGACCTTGACGAATTCTTCTCTATCTTTGAAGAGGCGAGATACTCCGATCACGAGATTGGTGCCGACCAGCGCGACAGGGCCATAGCAACTCTACAGTCTATCGTGAACCACCTGACCGCATCGTTGGGTGACTCGATGCTGAATAGGGCGTACTCGAATGAATCTGGCCTGTATGGCACCATCACCAAGGCCGGCGAGTTCGTAGACTCTGAGGGCCAGATTCGTATCGCCGGTATCGACGAGGAAAACCAGAACGACGACTTCCGAATCTGATTGGATATTCTCGGGGTACTGCCCCGTTAATGAGAGGCGCAGCCTTCCGCCCCTTTGGGGCGCCCCGTAGCATTCATAACAGCGCCTCGGGTGGCCGCGCTACCCGAGTAACGTCGAGGGAGTCATATGAGTATGAACACGAGAAAGACCAACCAGGCCTTAGTCACCTTAATCGGTGATCTCAAGGACCACAGCAGGTCAACCGGTTCTGCACTGTGGCGAGACGTCGCTGCCAGACTCGAGAAGAGTCGCAGCAACTGGGCCGCACCTAACCTGAGCCGCCTATCGCGACACGCCGCTAACGAGGATATCGTACTCGTCCCCGGCAAGTTGCTAGGAAGCGGTGATGTGTTGGGTAAGCCTAACGTCGCCGCCTACAGTGTCAGTTCTGGAGCCCGCTCTAAGATAGAAGCAGCCGGCGGACGCGTCATGACAATCCGCGAATTGATGGATGAGAACCCGAAGGGGAAAGGGGTGAGGATACTTGGCTGAGGCAGCAACACTAGTCTACGACGCTACGGACAAAATCCTTGGTCGCCTAGCCAGCCTTGTGGCCAAGCAGCTGATGGCAGCTCGTAAGATGGGCCGCGAGCAACGCATCATCATCTACAACGCAGAACACGCGGTGGTTTCAGGACACAGAACGAGGGTGCTTGCCAACTACGGCAGCAAGTACAAACTCAATCACCCCAGGAAGGGCCCATTCTACCCAAGGATGCCCGACCAGATACTCAAGAGAACAGTTCGCGGCATGCTGCCGTACCAGAAGAACAGCAGCGGGCGCGGCGCGTTACGCGACCTCAGGGTGATGATTGGCAAACCCACTAACCTAACGGGCGACGATCTTCCCGACGGGCACGCGTTGGGCGACACAGCGTCTATCGACAGACCACTCCCACTCAAGTTCGTCCGACTTGGTGAGATAAGCTCTTCACTGGGCGTCGATGCATCCCGATGGGAGGGCGAGTGACATGGCCAAGAAGAAGCCAAAAGGAAAGATCTCTGTCAACATGAGTGGCAAGCGCAAGACCGCTGTCGCCCGTGCCACCGTGCGAAAGGGCAAGGGACGCGTCCGAATCAATAGCAAGCCGATTCATATTATCGAGCCCGAGCTCGCTCGTCGCAAGGCACTGGAACCTGTGCAAATCGCCGAGGCCATGAACCGCCTAGCAGACGCCGACGTCGTAGTAGACGTTCAAGGCGGCGGCCAGATGGGACAAGTCGATGCAATCCGCACCGCCATCGCCCGAGGACTGGTAAAATGGAACGGTGGTGCTGAGGGTGATGATGAGGAATTACGTGACGAGTATCTGAGATTCGACCGCAGCCTGCTTGTCAATGACCCACGTCGTAAGGAGCCGAAGCATCAAATGGGACGCGGTGCTCGAAAGAAGTGGCAGAAGTCGTATAGGTGATGATAGAATGTTGATTCCGGTAAGGTGTTGGAGCTGCGGCAAGGTGATTGCCCACGTCTACGAGCAGTACAAGCAGGCAGTCGAGAGCGGCGAGGATGCTCAGAGCACCCTTGAGAATCTAGGTATCGAGAGATACTGCTGCAGGAGGATGTTCGTAGGTCACGTAGACCTCCTCGATGAGATCGCCCCGTTCAGCATAGCCAGAGATCAGGTATAGCTAGAGAGCAGTAACCATCCGACAGGGCTTTGACCAATTCCTCCCTCGCTTTGAGAGCCCAAGGGCCTGTAGGTTAGTTTGGCCTATACTTCGCGGCTGGGGGTCGCGCGACCCAGGTTCAAATCCTGGCAGGCCCACCACTTTCACTCCAATTCAGTTCATGTTGTCTAAAAATAGGAGCCCGTAGGGCTCCTAAACCGCAAGTTGAAGGCACTAGGCCACCTTCGTGTACCATGGCAGCGGAGCGGCCGAGTGAAGCAGACACCGACGTGCTCGTGGCTCAGCTGGCCGCGGAGATAGCTCATCACTCGAACCTGTACTACAATGAGGCTAGCCCGAAGATATCGGACGCCGAGTTCGATGAACTCTGGGACAGGCTCAGTAGGCTAGCACCCGAGCACCCTCAATTGAGAATGGTCGGCTCGGACCCCTCTCCAGGTTCCGTCAAGGTGAACCATCTGTTCGCGATGCTCAGCCTCGACAAGTCGAGCACTGAGGAGGAGGTTGCGCATTTTGTCGCAGAGACCACCGCTCAGAGTCGCAGGTTCGTGTGCCAGCCCAAACTGGATGGCTCCGCACTCTCACTAGAGTACCGCAGGGGTCGCTTGGTCAGAGCAGCTACCAGAGGAAGTGGGACCCGCGGCGAGGACGTGACAGCAAACGTCCGCAGGATCCCGAACGTTCCAATGTCCCTCAGCTGGAGCGGTGACTGCCACATCAGGGGAGAAGTGGTGATGCCTCTGGAGACCTTCAGGAAAAACTACGCTGAGGTGGCACCGAACCCTAGAAATCTAGCCGCAGGCTCACTCAGGCAGAAGCACATCGAGGCTGGCAAGGGCAGAGCCGAAGATCTCGTTTTTCTTGCTTACGGCGCTGAGTTCCCAGATATCGGCCCAAGGCACCCCGACAGTCCCGAGCCACCAGTGTTTGAGTACGATTCCGAGGTCATTTCGTGGTTGCAGGCAGAGGGCATCGAGGTAGCCGGGAACGAGGTTGTAGGCGGCTCCGACGACGGCTCAACCAGTGCGGCGATAATGTCGGCCGTGCAGAGGTGGACCGAGGGCAGAGACGCCGCTGATTGGGAGATTGATGGCGTCGTCATCAAACTCGACAGACTGGGCAAGCGCGAACTCCTCGGTATGACCGCGCACCACCCACGTTGGGCCCTAGCCTGGAAGTTCCCTCCAGAGGAGGCTACCACCGTGCTCATGGATGTCGAATGGCAGACTGGGAGGACAGGAAACGTAACCCCTGTCTCCAGAGTGGCCCCAGTAAGGGTATCGGGAGTGACCGTGGAGAACACCACTCTGCACAACAAAGGCGAGGTGGAACGACTCGAGATTATGGTCGCAGACAAAGTCAGGGTGGTTCGCAGAGGAGATGTCATCCCCAAAATCGTGGAAGTGCTCGGACCTGCGAGCGTTACCGATCTCGAAGGGCGGCAGCACTCCGACGGAAACCCGTTCGTAGAGGCCCTGCCTGAGCGCCGACCCGTCACTATTCCCGTTGAGTGCCCGCGCTGCGCAACTCCGCTGATTGAGGATGGAGCATTCATCCGATGCACAAACCTCGATTGCCCATCGAGACTAGAGAGGACGATTCTGTATTGGTGCAGGCACCTCGAGATGGACGGAATAGGTGAGAAACTGGCCGAACAACTCTGTGCCACCAGGCTCGTCAGGACGTTGGCCGACCTGTACAAACTCACTCATCAGGACATCGCGGGACTGGAAAGGATGGCAGATAGGTCAGCGAGTAACGTAATCGATGAGCTGGAGGCCAGTCGAAGTATGACTCTCAGCACTTTCCTCACAGCACTGGGCCTGCCGAGGATAGGGCCTGAGATATCCTCAGTCATCGCGACCGAGGTAGGCAGTCTCGAGACTCTTCTCGAACTGGTCGAGAAGAAAGACGAGGAAGCGGGCATGGATGCTGATGGTAAACCGAACAAGTACAACCCAGCGATTGACAGGCTCATTGCCATCGAGAGGATAGGGGAGACGGTCGCTAGGCTCCTTCTCGATGGTCTGGACACCCGTTCGACCATAGTGAGAGAACTCAGCCTAGAACTTGACATCACCGAGGAGTCGCCCAAGCAGGAGATAGGTCCACTGCTGGGCCAGACATTCTGCATCACTGGGGCCCTCGGTCGCCCGAGGAAGGAGGTCGCCCTGTCCATCAAGGCTGAGGGTGGTAAGGTGGTGTCATCAGTATCTGGGAAGTTGGACTACCTAGTTGCAGGGGAATCTGCAGGTTCCAAGCTCGACAAGGCCAACAGACTCGGTGTCGAGATTCTTTCGGAGGTCGAACTAGCCGAAATGATAGGGATGGACCCCCTTGCTGAGCGCCAGAGTTCGCTGGGCGACTTCTAACCGTACATTGGGCCAGGAGCATCCCCGGCCTCACTGGGTGGGTTTAGGTGCACAGCCATCATCTCGCGAATCTCACCCTCAATTCTCTGCGCCTCTGCCAACAGCGGCTCGGGATCTAAATGCACGGCAGGGAGTAGGTCGTCGAGACACTCGATGATACGAGCCGCTGCTCTGGCATCTGGCATACTACCACCAATCTCACCGTCGGACTCTGCAAGGATTGCCATCACGTCAATCTCCCGTCTCCTACCTTCTCCCATCATGACCCCGGTGATGCCCCCGACGACACCCTGTTTCAGAAGTGGCACCCCGAGTTCCTTCAGAGTATTGTGCGAGGCATCGGTGGAACCTATCCCGAGAATGGTCTCGTCACTCCTGTCATCGTCGAAAATAGAGTGTTGCTGCCCGATTCCCTGTGCGTACGAGTCGATTAGAATAGTCGCCCCTACTCCATTCTCCGTGCACCAATCGAGCAGAGTGTCAGCCAGAGGCAGATTCAGTTCTGGGATGACTTGGATCTCGGATGCTATCAGGACCACCTTGTCGCATTTCTCCATAGTGCAGATAGGTTCCCCCGAGTAGAATCTCATCGGCGGCAATGGCTTGCCGTCTTGGACTAGGCAGACAGGAGGGAGCTTGGGGTGCCTGACACCTCCGACCATCTCCAGATCCAGCTTGTCAACGAGATAGTGCGCCACGATGCTACTGACGAAACCAATCGATGGGAAGCAACTGACGACTAGGGCGCCAGCTGCATTAATATCTGAGTTCACCTCTACCTTCGGTGGCTCCGTCATGTTACGTAATCTCAGCCAATGCTGTTAACCGTTGTCACGCCCGGACTCACCTTGGGGGAGAGGCTTGGAAGAAGGGTTCACTGCGCACCAACTCTCACCCTCCTCATGGAATCGCTACGAGGATTGTCCTCGTAAGTACTGGCTCTCGAGACAACGACTTCCTCGCAAGGCCAGCATGCCTGCTGCCATGGGTACAGCAGTGCACAACTCTGTTGAGGACCTGTGCAACCTCGACCTTTCTGACAGGGAGGACTCCGAGGACGGCTGGCTTCCCCCAACATCGAAAGCCGTCCTTGATCGCCATTGGTCTCTCGAACGTGACATCTTCCTCGCGACTCCGCGCCACCCCAGGTGGAAGGACGAGATGATTACCAAAGCGCACGATGGCCTCGTCGGAGCGCTAAACATCCTATTCTCCAAATCTAACATGGGCAAGGTTGGGCTCTCCGAGGTTACTGTTGGCCAGTGGAAGCAGGTCCAGGACATTGTGCTGGCTAATGAGGGGACTCTAGTGTCCGAGTGCGGTCGTCTGATGGGGCGGCTCGATCTGCTGGTATCCGACCTCGATGAGAACGGTAAATCGAGAGGTTGGATAGTCGCCGATCTCAAGACTGGAAACCCTCCCAAGCAGAAACTCAACGAAAAAGTCAGCCGACAACTCAGGTTCTACCGAGACCTGTTGAAGCAAATCAATCCCGATCACCCCCCAGTCTACGCCGAGGGCTGGTACTCGTCGAACCAGACCGTGCACCGTGCTGACGGCCCCTCGATTCTCGACGATGCTTTTGCAGCCTGGGAGGGTATGAGGTTCACAGAGGAGCCTTTGGAAGGCACCCCCGGAGAGGTGCAGTGCGGGTTTTGCGAGTGGAAGGCATGGTGCCCAGTGTGGTGGAATGCGAGGAGGGACGGCATTCTCCCGCCGGGTAGCATGTTCCGCGATGAAGTGGTCAGCACTGTCAGGTTCGATCCCGAGTCAGGCGCCGCATTGTTTGAGCGAATGCCACCAATCGGAGTCGACGGTGAGCTGGCGCACTCAGACCACCGCTTCGGAGCCATTCTGCGTGACCAAGCACTCGACCAGATGCGCGAACTGATGGATTCGGGCTACGATGGGGCAATATTTCTTGGCAGTGTTAGGGTGGATGGCAAGATAGTCCACCTCGGAGACTGGTGTGAGGTACTCCCGTGGACACCACTGCTCAAGTCAGTCAGAGAATGAGTCGAGCAAGTCGTCGACCGAACCCCGGAACTTGCTGGGGTAGGCCTGCATTATCCTCCACAGCAGCAACAGCGTTGCACCCGCATCTACATCGGCCTGATGACTCCTCTCCATAGCTATCCCGAATCTGTGGCAGAGGTGTCCCAGCGTGTGCCGCCCGGGTATTCTCAGCCTCCTTGCTAGGACCAGAGTGTCGATTATAGCCCGGGGGCGCGGAGTTTCGACACCGGCGCGCATGCACTCCATCTCGAGGAAGCGCCAGTCAAACTGCAGCACATTGTGTCCTACGATGACCGAGTCCTCCACTATCGAAGAAATCTCTGCGATGTGTTGAGAGAAGTCGCTCGCCTCTCTGACATCATCATCGGTTATGCCGTGCACTTTAGTGGTCCCAGCAGGAATCCGCACTCTTGGGTTGACTAGCGACTGCAGGTTGATGTGGCTACCATCTGCGTCGCTACCGATAAACGCGAATTGTACGATCCTGTCAGACCTGTGGCTGAAACCAGTGGTCTCGAGGTCGAAACCAAGCACTCTGTAGCCAGTGAGCATTGCGTCAGACACACCATCCGCTGAGCGGCACCGTCCATGAACTCTCGTAAACCGCGCGGAAACGAGCCGGTTTCCAACAGCCCTATGAGTGGTCAGTTCGACAGTGTGCGTATGACTGGAATCACTAGGGGCGTCTCGTCAGCAATCGTGATGATGCTGCTCGCGACTAGTCTAGTCGGCTGCTCGGGCCTCAGTTCGACAACCCCCAATGCCAGAATCAGTGCCGACCAACAGGAGATTAACATCGGCGAGACGGTGAATTTCGACGCTAGGGAGTCTACCACTCCCGAGCCCACTTTCATCGACGAGTACCGCTGGGACTTCGGCGATGGCGAGTCCCGTGACACCAAGCAGGGCATAGTGAGCCACACCTTCGAATTGTCCGGGAATCACGAGGTCGAGGTCACTGTGCTCAATGACAACGGCGAGGTTGATAGGGCCTCACTGACAATCTTTGTGAACTCCCCTCCTACCATCGAAATCGAAATGCCCACTTACGTTAGAGCCGGCGAAACGGCCAGGCTCGACGCAAGCGGTTCATCCGATCCCGAGGGAGCCTCTGTCGAATTCATGTGGGACTTCGACCTAGGCACGGACTCCGACGGAGACGGTGAGAAGACCAACGATGCCGACTCTTCCTCGTCCTACGTCGACCTCACCATCGACATCTCGGGAAACCGCACCGGCTCAGTTTCGGTAATCGACGACAAGGGGGCCATGAGGACAGAGGTCTGGAGTCTGATGGTCATTTCACGCACTTTCAACGTGGTCTGGGAGGAGCAGCACGTAGAGGTCGATTGGTCAGGATACTTAGAGCAGGGCCAGAGCTACGAGATTAACCATGAACCGGGAGCAGGCGCGAGGATAATACAGGTCAACGCGACTCTAATACTCGCAAGGGACCTACTTCCCATAATGTGGCCCGAGGACAATTTCACACTGTCGCTCAGCGTCCCCGCCTCTGGTTGGAGTACCTTCGTCTCAACCAATCATGACAACTTCACCGAGAACGCCAGTGGTAGTCTAGATCGAGGTGAAATGAACTCACACCCAGAGAGCGGCTACACCATCACCGCCGACTCCTCCGATGGACTGGTCGAGGCACTGTTGAATGAACCAGGTGAGCGCTTCGGGCAGGGTACTTGGTACTGGACTATCACTGCTGACCAGTGCGACCCCGACCTGCCGGTGGATGGTGTAGACCCCGATCAGGGCAACGACTGGGAGTTGGTGGTCAAGTTCGTCATACTAGTGCCACGAGTCAGCGAGATCGGCGTGTGAGTCCCGCACGTCTTCGTGCGAAGGGCTTTGAACTCGGCAGCGATGGCGCTTCATGGTCAAGTCGATGGAGATAACCAAGGTCTCCATCCGCAACCGACTTGTCGTCGATGCAGAGGTCCGGATGAGTGATCCCAAGGATTACGACTTCTCACCAAGAGCCGACATTGAGGGCAGCACGCTGAGTCTGTGTAACGAGGGTGATGAGGGTGCTGCGACCTCAATCGAGTTGGATTCCGAGCAGCTGAACACAGCTGAGAGGGACCGCATGCTAGAGTTACGTGTCAAATTCGCAGTTGAGGGGATGCATGGAGTGTTGACTCACAAGACCAAGAATACCAGAATCGCACCCAACGCCAAGAAACTGGCTGAGCCACGCTGGAAGACCGTGCTTCCCCTAAGCATGTGATGCTTCAGATACCGTCGGGGTTAAACAGAGGCCTTCGCTCGAAATAGCGCTGGACCCATAGTGTAGCCTGGATATCACATGAGCTTGCGGAGCTTGTAACCCGTGTTCAAATCGCGGTGGGTCCGCCATTCGACTCTCAGTGGCAACGTATGAAACCCCGAGGATTCAAGGCTCACATCACTATCCCGAATCATGACCCAGGTGACCGACGTAGATGTCGAGTTCTATCAGCGCAACGGCGCGGTAGTCATACGCGACCTGCTTACTGCCGAGGAGGTGGATAAGCTGCGCGAGGCGATTGACTGGAATATCTCTAATCCGGGACCTCTAGGGGCCACTGCGAGCCGCAACACGGACCCCGGAAAGTTCTACGAGGATTTCTGTAACTGGCAGAGAATCCCAATTTATCGAGACATCATATTCGACTCGGACATCCCTGAGGTGGCGGCTAGGTTGATGGAATCCGAAAGAGTGCGGTTGTACCACGATCATATGCTGGTCAAGGAGCCGAAAACCAAGCAGCGAACTCCTTGGCATCAAGACCAGCCATACTACAACATCTCCGGCATGCAAAACATCAGTTTCTGGATTCCCGTCGATCATGTTCCCAGAGAGTCCACACTCGAATTCGTTGCGGGCTCAAACAACGGGGTCTGGTACATGCCCAAGACCTTCTTGTCCGAACAGGCCAAGTGGTTCCCAGAGGGCAGTCTCGCGGAGGTACCTGACATCGATGGCGAGCCTGATTCACACGAGGTTCTTGGTTGGGAGCTGACCCCAGGGGATGCCGTGGCTTTTCACATGCTGACACTGCATGGTAGCGCAGGCTCGACCACACGTCGCCGCGCCTTCTCGGTGCGAGTGATTGGAGATGACATCCGCCACGCACCGCGAAAATGGCGAACTTCCCCTGAGTTCAAGGGGTTGGCGGAAGAGTTGCCCCCTGAGGTGGAGATGAATCATCCTTTGTTCCCGATAATCCACCCTCGCTGACGCAGCGACCGATTCAATTACTGAGCAGCTTTGGAGGAGTCATTGGACCCATAGTGTAGCCTGGATATCACTCTAGCCTCCGGAGCTGGAAACCCGTGTTCGAATCGCGGTGGGTCCGCCACTACGGTGAGGGAGCGTTCAAGCACGAGCCCCTCGGGGCTGCAACATGGCATTCACCTCGCAACGCCGTGTCGACTTCCCGATGGTAGACCTAGCTCGAATCATCTACTACCCCCAGTTCTGGGACCTCGCTCACCGGTTCTATGAGGAGTCCTGGGAGCACTCATGCGGCATGCACTACAACGTTATCCTGCATGAGCACGGTCTTGGATTCCCTCTGGTGCATAGCGACGCTCAGTTCCTCCACCCTCTGGCCTATGGTGACACCGTGCACTGCACCATAACAGTCCCACGCATAGGCAACACGTCTATCTCGTGGAGATACGAGTTCCGCAATCAGGACGATGTACTGTGCTGGACCTCGGATCAGGTCACAGTATGTGTCGACATGAACAATGTCAAGGAGAAAGTCAGAGTTCCCGAATGGATGCGAGATGGCCTTGCCAAGATGGCACCCGAATGACTACTTCCTCGGCCACTTCTTGGCGAGCGCCTTACTCAACGATTCATCCATAGTTGCATCCCACCAGTTGGCATCCCGCCAGATGGCATACTTACCTCGAATCCCCCTCATGTCGGCGCCATCAAGACGAGCTCCTTGCAAGTTAGAGAGTCCTAGGTTGGCCTTAATCATCCGCGCCCCTCGCAGGTCGGCGCCGTCCAGCGACGCCATCTTCAGATTGGCCCGCTTCAGCGAGGCGTCACGCAGGTCGCTGCCCGACAGGTTTGCTTTCTCGAGGTCAGCACCATCGAAGATGGCGCGCCGCAAATCAGCGTTTGAGAGATTGACCTCACGCAGATCCCGGCCTACATGCGAGGTGTAAGACAGGTCCTTGGCAGATTCGGTCACAAGCTCAACTCACAGCGACATGTTCTCGAGATGGTCGAGGCCGGCATCGGTTAGTACCACGAAACGATTCTTCTCTGGTTGATCACCGGGGTACTCGAGTAGCGTTGTCCCTCCCTCCAGCATCCTGTTGATGTACAGCGACATGTTCCACTTATCGATCTCCTTCTCGTCCCACTTCTTGCTCTGGATTATCAGTCTCTTGATGTCTCTAGGAGGCGTGTCAACCTCTTTCTCAACAGACCTTAGGTAATGGATGGCTGCGAGTATCACATCGCTCTTCTTGTTGATATCGCAGGTGTCCATGAGGCGCTTGAAGGCAGACCCACGTTCCGGAATGCCCGACTTGAGCGCCACTTCGCGAGCCCGATCGATGGCCTCCTGTCTGGCTAGGCGAATCCTTGAGAGAGTAGACTGCCAAGTGTCCTGCTTGGTGATATTGAGCCAAGCGTCATTGACTTCGCGGGCTGAGCCTGAAAGATCAATCTCTTCAGATCCAGCCTTGATGTAGATTCTGCCCACTCCACTGCTACCGACTCCAGTCATACAGGTCCCGCAACGCTTCATCGGTGTTAATTTGTCGCAGTGTTCCTTAACAGTCAGAGTGGTGAATCAGAGGCATTATCGACATCTCTTCATCGTGGGATTCAATAATCTTCGATTGGGGGGACAGTCCATGGACGAGTACTCGAGCGGCGCCTACCCCCTCGTATTGCATGCTGATGCGGACCCGAATCGCTTGGGCGGTACCGCAATCTGTGGTTTCTCCACTGTTGGCTCTGTGGGGGTCATCGCCACCTCACATCTCATCCAGACCTTAGAGCTCAGTCCAATGGGCACGGTGATGCACCCAAAGTTCCCCGCCATCGCACTAATTCACGACTCGGTTCCTAAGCATCCTGTCAGGGTGTATCAGGGGGACGGCGTAGGCGTGTTCACAGCAGAGATACAGTTTCCCAGCGAGAATGACGTGTATTTTGGTGAGACCGTTATGGAGTGGTTCACCAAGGGCGGTTTCGACCGACTCATCGTAATCGACGGTGTGGTCAGCAATGATTTGGGTATCAAGGAGGATAGTGATTTGTGGGGAGTCGCATCTACACGGATGAGTCGCGACCAACTTGACGATGCCGGTATCCAACAGATCCAGCAAGGCATAGTCGCCGGTATTACCGGCTATCTGATTGCCGAAGGCGAGCGCAGAGGGTTGGACGTGACGGCCTTGCTTGCCGAGTGCAACCCGATGTACCCCGACGCCAGAGCCGCACTGATTGCCGTCGAGGGTCTGAGCGAGCTGATGGACCGCGAGATTCCTGTTCAGGGACTGCTCGACGATGCGCGAAACATCGAGGAGAGAGTCAGGGAGGCATTCGAGAGGGCCCAAGCGATGGCGCTGCCCGCTCCCGGTGATGATGACGATGAGGACGACGTTCCGATGGTCCGCTGACTCTAGTAAAACGGATTTGTACCTGCTGCGTGATCAGTGGCGTCGACCACCTCAGAAATCCCCGGAACATTGTCCTTGATCATGACCTCGACCCCCTGTTTGAGAGTCACATCCACCATGCCACAGCCCTGACAGCCACCCCCGAAGGCGATAATGGCCTTGCCGTCATCCACTCCTATCAGGTCGACATGTCCGCCGTGCGAAGCGACCACCGGGTTGACCTCGCTGGCAATGATCTCTGCGACCGCCTTGGAGAGCTCGTCCACCCATAGTGGATTGGGATTGTCAAAACTGAAGCCGCCACCCATCAACGTCTCCTTGTAGTCAAGCGTGGTACCCTCGAGGTACTGAGCGCTTCTGGCTGCGACGAACACCTTCATGCCCTCGATCTCCAATTCGATGTCGTTCTCCTTGCGATCATCGGAGCCAATGAACTGAAGGTCGTACAGGAATCCCTTGGGCCCCCTTCCAACTATCTCGACCCTGAGCACGAGCCCACTCGCCTCTTCTGCCTGATCTGCGAACTGGTCCAGCATCTCACGCGCCTTCGGACTGATGCTCAGCATGGTCTCAATAGCCGTCCGGTGCAGCCCTCTATTCAACCTGTCCGCGTGCAGGCAAGCCTCATCATCAAGACACCCCACGCCGAAACGTGAACGATTCCGAAGTCGTCGACAGACTGGGCAGACCGCTAAAGGACCTGCGGATTTCGGTCACCGATAGGTGCAATTTCAGATGCAGGTATTGCATGCCCCGGGAGCGCTTTGGAGAACAGCACACCTTCCTACCGCGCCGCGCCTACCTCTCATTCCCGGAGATTGAGAAGGTGGTGGTCGCCTGCAAACCACTGGGTCTCGAGAAGGTACGCATCACTGGAGGTGAACCTCTGCTCCGACCAGACTTGCATGAACTAATCTCGAGACTCTCAGTTACCGGTTTGGAGGTCGCACTGACAACCAACGCATCACTGCTGCCCCAACAGGCCGCCAAGCTTGCCGAGGCTGGCTTGGACAGGGTCACCGTCAGCCTCGACGCCCTCGACCCCGAGGTACACTCTCAGATGTCTGACAGCAACATCCCCGTTGGTACCGTGCTCGATGGCATCGAAGCAGCATTGGAAGCCGGACTCACTCCGCTCAAGGTGAACTGCGTGGTGCAGCGTGGAGTCAACGAGACCGAGGTGATCCCGCTGGTCCGTCACTTCCGCGGGACCGGGGTCACAGTACGCTTCATCGAGTACATGGATGTTGGCAGAACGAACGGATGGCAACTCGGTCAGGTGGTGCCTTCCGCAGACATCCTGACTCATCTACAGGGCGAGTTCGATCTGGTCTCAGTGGAGTCCCAGAGACCGAGCGACGTCGCTCGTCGCTGGGCCCATTCCGATGGCTCGGGTGAAATCGGATTCATCTCGTCGGTCAGCGAGCCGTTCTGCGGTGGTTGCGTTCGTGCGCGTCTGTCCGCCGACGGGATGTTGCACACCTGCTTGTTCGCCTCCGGGGGCCATGATCTCAGGGCCATCATTCACAATGGAACTGAAGGCCCTGCCCTAAGTGATGCGATTTCGGCAATCTGGTCGAGGCGCGATGACCGCTACAGCGAGATTCGCTCTGAGGAGACGGCAGCCCTGCCCCGGGTCGAGATGTCCTACATCGGTGGGTGAACCTCTCTCGAGGTCCTCACGATGTCATCCCAAGGCGCATCGGTCCGGAAAGATGGCTTGCCATAGTGCGCCACTGCTGCTCTGTGATCTGCTTGACGGAGTGCCTCTGCCATGACGCTGGGACTAGGTGGCGAGCCCGAACCGAGCCAGCTCGCCAGATCGTCTACTAGGATGAGGTGCGGGGCATCAATGACTCCCGATTCCTCTGAGATGTGCCTGACACTGCGAGTCACCCTCCTGCGCTCGTACTCGAAATCCATCTCCGACCAGCCAACCGGGTCGTCCTCGATGGCGTTGGGGCCGCATAGCTCAAGCGCACGCTCCTCGGTCATCGAGACCATCGCCTCGGTCCGGCCCACTGAGCCTATCCACATCGGTCCGGAGATGCGCTTGTCGGAACGGTCAACGGGGTGAGAGAGCGGTAGGAAGCAGTGCATGGGCAGCGAGTCGAGCGAAGTCTCTGGTTGTAGGCCGGACTCGATAGATGAGGAGACCTCTTTTGCAGTGGGTGAAGCTACCCTCCATCCGAGAGAACCCTCGACGTTGTTAGCACCCTCTACTCCACGTAGGACACGTACCGAGACTCTGAGGTGGTGAGAATCCCATATCGAGAGAAGGGGCTCGATCGAACGTTCGTGCCGTGCAGCAGTCCTAGCTACTGTCGCCAGTAGCACCCTGAGGCCGGAGTCATGTGCCAGTCCATCGGTCCTCACACGTGCCCCATAGCGGCGCAGTAAAGCGCTTTTCGAAGAGCCGGTCAGGGCAGCGCTATCGGTGGCGCTAATCTCAGCAACACCTCTTCTGGCTAATGACTGGATAGCGGTGTCGAGGAACGGCAGAGGAGAACCGTATGGATCGATGTCAACCCAGTGCCATCCGTGCTCCAGTACGCTCTTGCGCAGGTCGCCCAGATGCGGTAGTAACTCCCCTTCTCCGTGCTCTGTCGGGAACTCCTCATGGCAACACATAGCCCAGTCGAGGGCCACCGGATCCATATCCCCCATAGTCGCACTGATGCGGGCAGCACTCCGTGCTGGCAGCTCGTTCAACCAGCGTCTGGCCCTCAGTCCGGTGGCCGACAGCCCATCCAATGCGTAGATTGAGCCATCTCCCAACAGCCCCGCCTCGATGCAATGCTGTAGCAGCAGCACACTACGGGTCCTGCTCCCAGCCATCGCCGGATTGTGGAACACAGCACCCTGCCCCTTCGCAGCCGGCCCTGCCCCCAATTCGTTTGGATTACGGGCCAGCCTGCACAGGGTACGTCCTTCGCGGTGCAGCACACCAGGCCAGCCTTCGGGCTCCGTAGCATCCATGTCGGCCCGAGATGATTATCGCACAAGGCATTGACGATTGCAAGCCTCACTCAGTAGTGCTCGAAAACGACACTTGGGTCTGGATGAGTCACTCTTCTGCCATTGTCGTTCACTGAACCCACTCTGCGGGTTCCCGGAAGTCTTTCTGACAGCCAATCCGCAACCGCCTCAGCAATTTCTTCCGATACAGCTAGCACCATCCCCATCCCCATGTTGAAGGTGCGATGCATCTCTCTGCTGCCTACGGAGCCGACATCTGCTATCCACGAGAATTCTGGATGCACCGGCAGAGGGTCATCTATATGCCAGCCAAGACTGTCATGCAACCTGAGCAGGTTAGAGAGACCGCCTCCGGTAATGTGAGCCATCGCCTTGAGGTCCTTGGACGGGCAAGGCCCCTTGCCTTCTCTGCATGCCAACACTAGGTCGACGAGCGGATCTACGTAAATCCTAGTCGGATTCAGTAGGACTTCGCCCAGAGTGATTTCTTCCGCTTCGGCCCACTTGACTATCCGACCATCGCCATCGACGTCGAATGGAACAGTCCCCTCGAGGGGGGCGCCGGAGCGTTTGAGCACCGCTCTGACCAAGGTGTATCCGTTGGAGTGCAGACCGCTGCTTGGAAGTCCAATCAAAACATCCCCTGACTCTAGTCTGTCTCCGGTAATCGCATGTCCCGCAGGGAACCACCCGAGAGCCGTTCCAGAGAGGTCTAGTTCGATTACAATTCCTGGAAGGGTAGCCGTTTCACCTCCAGCAAGAGTCACTCTGGCCATCTGGCAACCCTCAGAGAGTGAGGAGCCCAGCGCAGAGTGCACCGCAGGGTCACTCTCTGGGACAGCGATGTAGTCAACGAAGGCGAGTGGTTCTGCGCCAACGCAAATAAGATCGTTGACGTTCATAGCTATACAGTCGATACCCACGCCTTGCAGCCACCCCACCTGACTGGCCAGTTGCAGTTTCGAGCCCACTCCGTCGGTCGCCAAGGCGAGTCGCGAATCACCGAATTCTATGATTCCTCCGAACCCACCAGGCAGGGGGACTGGAGCGCCCTTCTCGCCCGGCGTTCTCACTGATGAGCCGAGTGCACCTACCAGGCTGGCTATAGCTCGTCCCTCAGCATCGATGTCGACACCGCTGGAAGCGTAGTCCATCGGCCCACCTTCCACACCACTGCGGGGAGGCTGCACTCCATCATATTCACTATCTCTAGATTACTTGCGATACAACGAAAAACTGCGATTTCTGCAATAATTGGCATATTTTACTGTCCAATCGGTTTACCTTGGGTAATAATCACGAATCTCTATAACGTCCACACATTGTCGCGGGCGATACTGGAGCGTGAAACGCTATGGAAAATAAGAAAATAATTGCAATGATGCTTACCCTGAGCATGCTGGCGGCAGCGTTCGCTGGTTGTCTAGGGGGAGATGATGAACCGGAACCTGAACCGGAAGACGTACCGGGTTGTATGGACGCTACTGCGAACAATTACAACGCCGATGCGACATCCGATGATGGGTCATGTACGTATGACCCAACGTGGTCCTTGACACCTGCAGCTGGCGTAAGCGCTGTGTGGGTGGCCTCGGACTGGGATCCCATCATCCCCAACCTGAATGCGGGAGATATGTGTGACGCTATTCTCTCGGCGATGACCAAGACGGATGCGAGAGACCAAGTGGTCGATTTCACCCGTGGCTACTACACCAGTAGTCAGGGAGTCATTGGAGCTAGTGGAGCTGCTGTCATTACTGATGTCAGCGAGTTGAACGCGGCTGGAACTACGATTGCACTTGCATCGGGAACCACCTCGGACATATATGCCAACGAGAATTTGGCTGCCGCTACTATCCAAGCCTACACCGACTGGCCTTCTGTGATACTCGCAATCAACAACGGAGATGCGGACTACGCACTCGGCGACGCACCTGTGCTCGCATTGGAGGGCGCTCTTATGACGACCTTCTCTGACGAGACCTTTGGCCTCGCTATTCGCGAGGACTCTGATGAGCTCGAAGACGCTCTGAACGTCGCGATAACCGCGCTTGTAGATAGTGGCGATTATGACTCTATCTTCGAAGCATGGTTCGATGGCACTGTGGTTCTGACGGACGACAGGAATGCTGACACCGCTACGGCGTACCCAGCAGCCACTGAGGGAAGCACCCTCACAGGCGTATTGGAGTCTGGCGAACTATCGTTCTGCAACGATCCGTTCTACCCACCGTTTGAGAACATTAACGCTGATGGGAATATGGAAGGATTCGATGTCGACGTTGGCCAAGCGATTGCTGAGGAGATTGCCGCCCACTATATGGGCATTGCAAACCCAGGATGGACAGGAGGCACATCGGTAGCCGGTTGTACAGACGATGGAGCAGCTAACTACAATGCTGCTGCAAATGTCGACGACGGTTCGTGTATAGCCTACAAGATTGGACTGCTGAACCCGTTGACAGGCCCAATTGCTGTTTACGCACCGCCCTTCACATGGGCTGCGCAGGCTGCGATTGATGACCTGAACGCAATGGGAGGCAACTTCGAACTTGTAGAGGCCGACTCAGGCTGCGACGGTGGAGTTGCTGGACCAGCAGCTCAGTCACTCGTTGACGCTGGAGTTGTTGGTGTAGCAGGAGCTGCTTGCTCCGGTGCATCGATGGCCGCTAACGCTGTCTTGAACGCTGCTGGAGTTGTACAGGTCTCGTACGCGAGCACCAACCCCGGTCTCAGCGACACCAGTGCCTACCCAGGCTTCTGGCGAGTTGTGCCAAGCGATGCAATACAGGGCCCAGCCATGTCTGACATGGTGACCGCTTCTGGTGCATCCAACCCAGCACTGCTGCACATGACCAACGACTACGGTTCTGGTCTGGCAGACTCCTTCGAGAGCGCATGGGGCACTGACAACCTGTGCACCAAGATTGGCTATGAGGATACCCAGACCGACTTCGCTGCTGAGGCCCAGGCAATTGCCGACGCCGGCTGCGGATCGGTCGTCATGGTGAGCTACTCCGCTGATGGTGCAGCTATCCTTGAGACAATGGCCTACCTCGGCATGTCTCTGCCAACTTTTGGTGCAGATGGAATTGCTGACTCCGCATTCTTGGAGGACTTCAGTGTACCCGCTATTGCTAACGGAGTGATGGCTACCAAGCCACGCGCTGGCTCAAGCTCAGGCGACTTCAACGACCGCTGCGCGGCCGATGAGGGCTGCGCTGGTGGAATCTACACAGGCGAGACTTACGACGCTGTGATGATGATTGGACACGCGGCCATGATGGAGAATGGAGCCAACATGGCAAGCCACCTCAATATGGTCGGAGACGACTACGCTGGTGCAAGCGGTGACCACACCTTCCTCGACAACGGAGACGTTGCCGGAGCAGGTTACGACATCTGCGAGTTCGTAGCACTATCGTCCTCTGACATCTTCTTCAACTGCATGAAGTGGTGGTCGGCTATCGACGGCATTCAGGATACCCCCTTCAACGGTATGACTGTGAAGATCGGCTTCCTGAACCCGATGACCGGACCTATCGCTGTTTACGCACCGGGCTTCGGTGCTGCGGCAAGCATCGCCCTTGGGATGATGAACGCTGCAGGATGGAGCTCCGGTCTACAGTTCGAGATGGTAATGGCTGACTCTGGTTGCAGCGGCGACGCCGCTGCTACTGCAGCTCAGACCCTAATCGATGCTGGAGTAGTTGGTGTAGTAGGAGCAGCCTGCTCAGGCGCAACAATGGCCGCTAACGCGGTTCTCAGCGCTGCAGGCATCCCAATGATCTCGTACGCGAGCACCAACCCTGGTCTCAGCGACGCAGAGGCATACCCGAACTTCTTCCGAGTTGTGCCTAGCGACGCTATCCAGGGCCCTGCTCTGAATGACGTGGTCGCAGCAGATGGCGGCACTGATGTCGCTCTGATGTACATGACCAACGACTATGGTTCAGGATTCGCTGACGCGTTCACAGCCGCTCACGGTGCAGACAACCTCTGTGCTTCGATTGGCTATGAGGAGACCACCACCGACTTCACCTCTGCGGTGCAGCAGGTCGTGGACAACAGCTGTGGTAGTGTAGTACTGATTTCGTACGCCGCTGACGGAGCGGCCATCGTTGAGGAGCTCGCTGCGCAGAGCTTCTCTGGACTGATCTTCGGAGGCGACGGTGTCGCTGAAGAGGGATTGTGCTCATCGATGACTGACCCGACACTGTGTGACGGTATCGTTGCCACCAAGCCTGCTTCGGCTACGCCGAACGAGCGCTCGGTGGCTTTCGCGCAAATCTGTGGAGCAATCCCTGACTGCGACAGTGGTATCTACACCGCTGAGGCGTTCGACGCTATGATCATCATGGGATATGCTGTCTTCGCGGGCGCTTCGAGCCCCCCAGGCACACCTCTCGGCTTGCTGATCAATGCTGTCGGACAGGGCTTCGTAGGAGCTAGCGGCGTCCACACCTTCACCCCTGGTGGCGATGTGGGCGGCAACGGATACTGCGTTGGAACCTTCAACGCGGCAAGCGATGGTACTGTTTCGTTCGATTGCGACCGATTCTGGTCGCTTGAGAACGGCATACAATAAGCCAGAAGTCTTGAGTGACTTGAAGAGAAACTGGGACGTAAAGCACCACGGCGGGCTAATCGCCTGCCGTGGTGCCCCCCAACAATGATTACTACTCACAGACAGCGTTAGACGGGCGGTATCGCCGCCGGTGATATCGATGCTCGACTCTCAACCTAGCAGGTGGAACTCTCTGTCTCGAGGGAGTCGTAGGACAGCCATCGCGCTGCTCATCATCATAGACGCCAATATAGGTCTACTGAAAGGCTGGGGCCTACTCAATCTGTTAGACTCCCTCGCTGGGGGCAATGTACCCAATGATATGGTCTGGTTGCTGCAGGTCATCGAGTCAATCTCAGGTGGATTCTTCCTAGTTAAGATCCTATTCGACGATGTTCCTGGAAGTTGGCCAAGATCGATTGCCATCGCCTTGTCGCCGATATTCCTGTTGTTCATGGTAGGCATGAGTCTTGACAATCTATTCAAGGGCCTGAATGACGACGTCAGACTAACTTTCGACCTCATCTCCATAGGCACATCAACACTCACATGGTCGTCGACCTATCTCGCAATCGCCGTCGGATTGACTCTCACTTACAAGGTCCAGCGCTACGGTAACTTTGCCCAAAGTGAGTTCTTCATGCTCGGCATGTATCTCTCTATGGTCATGGTCTGGTCTGACTACTTCTTCCCGATGTACGATGCACCTCTGGACGGCACTCTGGCATGGTCTGTCCTTCTCTGGACGCTCGTTGCCGCGTTCATGCTCACTGGTCTCGCTGGTATCATCATCGACAGGCTCGTGTACCGTGGCTTCCGGAAGAAGGAGGCATCCCCACAGGTGATGATGATTGCATCCCTGGGGGTGGCTCTAGCTCTGAGGGCCATCACCTACCTCCGCTTCGGCGCCGGCAAGAAGATGTTCGAGCCGGATGCTGATTGGAGAGTCCCAACTCTGAGGTGGGACATACCGACCCAAAAACTGCGATTGAATCTAGGTGTCAGGGACCTCGAAGATGGCGGTACATACACGCACGGTGGATGCGAAACGGTAGGCACAGACGAGGCCGGTGCACCGCTATACGAACACATCACGAGTGAGGGCAGCAAGCCGCTGCTGGATATTTTTGATGTGGCTAGCGACTGCATCACCGAGGCCACCACTGGCTACGCGTACTACAAGGGTGCAATCCCTGTCCTAGTCTTCTCCTCCATCATCCTCCTGCTGATACTGCTCAAGAAGACCCGCCTCGGGCGCAGGATGAGGGCGGTAGCCGACAATCCAGATCTAGCGGCCAGCAGTGGGATCAACGTCGAACGCATCCAACTGACAAGCGCGTTCCTGTCAGCAGGAATCTCAGGCATGGGGGGGGCCATCTTCGCAATGACCCTCAGGTTCACCCCTGAGACCGCCTTCACTCTCCTACTGCCCTCCTTCGCAGTCATCGTCCTCGGAACCATCGGCTCGATTCCTGGGGCCATAGTCGGCTCACTGATTGTCGGGTTCGTCAGAGCTCTCTCCTCACCTATCTTGATTGGAATAGGACTGCCTCTGGGACGTTCCAACTACTCTGCCCTAGACGGTGTGATGCCCTACGTCTTCCTCGTGGCAATACTCATGATCATGCCAGAAGGCATCGGGTCGGCATGGGAGAAATGGAAAGTCGATAGGTTACGCAAACGAGCCGAGGAGAAACCATCCAAAAAATTGGGGGCGATTCTCGCCATATCTCCTTTGGGTGTACTGGGTGCGCATAACTTCCAGCAGAGAAAAAACGCCAGAGGCGAATCGATGATGATTGTGACCATCGGGGCCTATGTGTTCAGCAGAATCACCCGCTTCATTGCTGGCAACTCATTCGCCCAGGGATCCTGCTCCGACGATTGCCAGGACTCTGGTTCAGTCGCAACTAACTTCGAGATGGTGACTGGCCGTACCGATGGTGAATTCGTCCTCACTGACTCGCCATTTACAGAATCGGATGTCCAGAGCAGCCCACCTAGCGACATGGACGCCACCGCTGCAGAACAGTGGCTCGCAGACGCACTCGCTGATTTGAACAACTCGTGGCTGGACCTGATGAACACCGAGCTCGGATTCGTCAACACCCTAGTGGACCTAGGCGACGCTATCTGGCCCGCAGTCCCGATACTGGTCTGGTTGATTGCTGTAGTCGAGGGTTACTTCCTGTTTCAGGGCCGTGAAGATGACGCCTTGGAGCCACTGACTGACTTCATCGCTAGCCTGACTGCGCCTATCACTCAGTCTAGGAACTCTAGCTCGATAGCCATGACTCAGGCCCTTGGTTCGTCCCGGGCCCCGCTTGATTCGTTCCACACAGCGCTTTACGATAGTCTGGACAGTTTCCAGTCGGGATTCGACCGCAAAGGGAAGTACATGCTCCTAACCGTCTTGGTGATAATCCTCACCACGGCGGCTCCTCCGTTCTTCGCAAGGGCCCTATTAATCCTAGTTCTTCTGTGGGTCGTCGGTCTCGCATTGCTTGCTTGGAGGACGGGCAATCCTCCCTTGGGAGAACTGAGGCGCCTAGCGCCGTATGGCAGAGAGAGCCCTTTCGGCTCGTGGATCGCATTCATCTCCCTGCTGGTGTTCCTGCTGTTGTTCGTCGAGTGGTTGCCGGTAGCAGAATCCGAGAACCAGAGCTTCATCAAGACACTGCAAGTTTCCAACGTACTGCTGACTCTCTCCATCTTCTCGCTGATGGCTTTCTCTCTGAATCTGCATACTGGCGTCACTGGGATGGTCAACTTCGGAGTCATTTTCTTCGTCGGGGTGGGAGCCATCACTGTGGGCATCTTGACCGCCCCCAAGGATCTGCACGGCTACGACTGGCCAATCTTCTGGGCGGTCGTAGCAGGGGTGCTCCTGTCTGCCGTATTCGGCTGGTTATTGGCATACCCCACGGCAAGGCTCCGGATGGACTACTTCGCCATCGTGACGATATCGCTCGGCGAGATTTTACGCGTGCTACTGATGGGCGAGCCTCTGCTGAGAGCAGGTTCGTGGGGCTCGTCGATAGGCATCTCGCGTTACCCCATGCCGTTCGAGAACTGGTGGTTCTGTGGCAGAACAGTACCTAACAAAATCCTCATGGGATCGGACTTCCAATTTGGAACTGCTGACGACATTATTGAGCCGATGACTCCTGATGATTGTGCTGATGTAGTCGGAATAGGAAGTCCCGCCGAGTTGCTGGGCCGCTCAAGTGGTGAGTTTACAAATGTCGAAGTGTTAAATCAGACATCAGGGTTTACTGACGTTTCCGATATTGTATATGAGGCGGCACCATACTCGATGGAGCTTGGCCAGCCAGCGCCCTACATGATGATGCTCGCCATCATAGGTATAGCCAGCCTGATTGCGATTTGGTGGCTTCTGGAGACGGTGCTGAAGTCGCCGTGGGGACGAATCCTCCGCTCGATTAGGGAGGACGAGGAGGTCGCGCAGCACCATGGGCACGATGTATTGACCCACAAAGCGGCGAGCCTTGCACTCGGTGCTGCCATAGCAGGCTTCGCCGGAGCCCTCTGGGCGTGGAAACTCACTGGTTTTCAACCATCCTTCATGGCGCCTGCGAGATCGACATTCCTAGTCTGGGCAGCATTCGTGATTGGCGGCATAGCCAACAATAAGGGAATGGTAATTGGAGCATTCATTTACGTGTTGATGGAGTTCGTCTTCAACGTCCTAGTAGCTGGGCAGGGCTCTTCAGACCTCCCACTCAATGAAACCGCTGCCATGATTGATCGCTTATTTGAGTGGCTGGTAACAGGCAGTGAACTCTGGTTCTGGCCTCACTTCACCCCGTTTGAGACCTTCCTTGCAATTGGAACGATAGGCCTCTTGATCAATAAATGGAGCATGGTCGAAATCGGTCTTTGTGGCACCACAGTATTCTTCGCGAACGGGATTCTCCTAGGTGAGCGCTCGATAGACGAGGGCTTCATCAGCGGCGCAATTCTTGCTGACATGGCTTACGTCAAGGTCCTGCTGATTGGCTTGATGATAGTGTTCTCACTGAAGTACAACCCGAAAGGTCTGTTGCCCGAAGTCCCGAGCAGACCACCTCGCCTCACCGGAGGTGAAGCCGAATGAAGACAGTGCTCCGAGTCAAAGGTCTACGCAAGGAGTTCGGCGGGCTTGTTGCTGTTGAGGACGTCTCCTTTGAGATTAGCCCGGGTGAGTTCGTAGGCCTCATCGGGCCCAACGGCTGCGGCAAGTCCACCACGTTCAACTGTATCAGCGGGTTGCTCGACCAGACCGCTGGCACAGTCGAGGTGTTCGAACAGGACGTCTCTACGAAGAGGCCCGATGAGATCCAGAAGCTCGGCCTTACTCGCACCTTCCAGCATACTAGGCTGTGGCGCCGGATGACAGTCATAGAGAACCTCATGGTACCACCGAGGAAGCAGTTCGGTTCAGGCCTCACCGACTTCCTACAAGCGTTTCTGAGACCTCACAGCAGTTCAGCGGAAGGCGAGCGTTTGGACAAGGCTTACTCGGTGTTAGACCAACTCGAGGTCCCTCACATGGCCCACAATCTGACAAGCGAACTCTCTGGAGGTCAGAGCAAACTAGTTGATATCGGGCGTTCTATGATGGGTGATCCAGAACTCCTCCTACTCGACGAGCCAGTGGCTGGTGTCGCCGGTCCGCTCGCCATGAAGATATTCAACAACCTGAGGAACATTGTCGATGAGACCGGTATCTCGGTACTCATCATCGAACACAATATGGACTTCATTCTCAGGCAGGGCGTTGACCGTATCATCGTCATGAATGAAGGCAAGATCCTGATGCAGGGTACGCCCGATGAGGTCAGGGGTAATAGAGAAGTCATCGAGGCCTACTTGGGAGCGACCGGGGAGCCGCAGGAGGAAGAGATATGACCCGAGTGCTTGAAGTGAATGCCCTTGAAGGCGGGTACGGTTCAGTACAGATCTTGCACGGCATAGACATGCACGTCGACGAGGGCGAGTTCGTCACCGTAATCGGGCCTAACGGATGCGGTAAATCGACGCTGATCAAGACCATCTTCGGAATCGCCACCCACTACTCTGGAGACATCCGGTATCGAGACAAGGACGTCTCTGGATGGAGGACCGATCAACTGGTCAATCATGGGATAGCCTATGTCCCGCAAGTGGACAACGTGTTCCCTTCCTTGACGGTTGAGGAGAACCTGCAGATGGGCGGCAACACACTCGACACCAGAACCCTCAACGAGAGAATTGAAAGATCACTCAAAATGTTCCCGGACCTGCGCAACAGAGTGCACGACCTAGCAGCCTCGCTGTCCGGAGGCGAGCGCCAGATGCTCGCTATCTCACGAGCCTTAATCTCAGACCCGACCTTTTTGCTATTGGACGAGCCCACCGCCGCCCTTTCCCCGCTGTACCAGCAGCAGATCATCGACAGGATAGACTCGCTGCGAGAGCAGGGCATAACCGTCCTCATAGTCGAGCAGAACGCGCGACTCTCGCTTTCCCGTTCAGACCGCGGTTACATTATGGCGAGCGGCAAGATAGTACACACCGGTGATGCCAGCCACATTCTGACCGACCCCGAAATCGCCGAATATTTCCTCGGTGGCACCAGCCACTGAGATTATTCGATACCACAGAACGAAAGTCGCAGGAACTGGTTGTCGGTAGCCACCCTTTCGAAAGGAGGTCTTTCCTCACTGAGATCCCTGAGGTGAATCTCAGCGGTCACAGCAATCGTCGCTTTGACCAGATGCCCTCCTCTGACCGCGTGACCATCATCGGACAACACCACATGAATGTGAGTGAATGGGCCATCTGGACCGGGCGCGAGATTACCCTCAGTGCTGAGTAGTTCCGTTGATTCTTCATGCACCACGGTCTGATATACTCCATCTCCGTCCAGATAGCCTATTTCAGCCCCAATGACTCTGCCAATACCGCTGGTGATAGCGGCCGCATTGATACCATGCTGAGACAGACTGCGAAGGGATCCGTGCATATCCTCGCCCGGATCGAGTCTGACGAACACATCCCTACCCTGGCGAGAGAACTCCATGCTCCTCCATCGAGCCTCAACTTTTGAATGCCACCCAAGATGGTTTTCTAGTAGTCCCGGCTGAATCAGGGTGCGCTCTGCAGTGGAAGCCCCCAGTGCCTCATTCGACACCCTGCCCGGGTCGTTTTTCTCTACTGGAACAGGAGGGGTTGAGAAGGTCGGACCTTACTATTATATGCCGTGAATTCGGAGACACAAAGCCCGGCGGTGAAAACATGACAATGGCGACACACGACTCCTCAGCCAGATGGCGAACCTTCCTCACTGAGGCCAAGGAGGACCAGATTCTCCTCCTACTTTCTAAACAAGCTCCTCCTTACTTGGAAATTCCCTTCCACGAGTTGCAGGCCTTCGACCCGGAGTTCGCTGACGACGTGCTGGAGCATCCTCGTCAGATTCTCAATCGAGGCTCTCAAACCCTCATAGAGATATGCCGAGAGAGGGGCGAAGACATCGATGCTGTTCTACGAGTTGGCGAACTACCTCGAGACAGCAAGAGACCCCTCCGTGATATTGGCACTGCCGACATCGAGCGCCTGCGCAGCGTCGATGCCATCATCACCAAGATCTCCGACCTCAAGCCACGCCTGCACGTAGCCGTCTTCACCTGCGAGGCCTGCGGTAACACCATTGAGATCAGTCAAAAGAACGAGAGGGAACTGGTTGAACCTCTGCGATGCCCAGCCGACTCCGGGTGTGGAGGAAGTAAGAACTCAAAGGACAATCCAACGAGGTTCAATCTCGTGATCAACATCTCCAGAATGGTCAACAACCAGTGGATAGAGATACAGGAGCTTCCTGAAAATGTACCTAGTGGGGCACAACCCACCCGTGCCTCTGTCCTCGTCGAGGGAGATCAGGTGAACCGACACTTACCCGGAGAGAGGGTAGTGGCGAATGTGATGCCCGTGGTTCGCAGCGAGGTCCGCCGCAACCGGAAGACCCCCATGTTCGACATCATCTACCATCTAATCAGTTCCGAGCATGAGAGCATCCCGTTCAACGAAATCCAAATCAGTGAGGAGGACAGGGACGAGATACTCGAAATCTCCCAGAGGGAGGATCTAATGAGGCTCATGCAGCAGTCGATAGCACCCTCGGTGTTTGCTACTGGGGTGATGCACTATGTCAAGCGCTCGTTGGCTCTACAGTTGTTCGGAGGTGTGTCTAGAATAAATCCCGACAGGACCCGAACACGAGGGGACATACACATCCTCCTGATGGGTGATCCTGGTGTGGCTAAGTCCCAAGTCCTGATTTACATGTCAAAACTCTCTCCACGAGGAAAATTGGCTTCTGGAGGAGGGGTTTCAGGGGCCGGTTTGACTGCAGCCGCGGTCAGAGATGCTTTCGGAGATGGCAGATTCGCTTTGGAGGCCGGCGTCCTGCCTCTGTCCGACAGAGGCTTGGCAGCAATTGATGAGTTTGACAAGATTAGCGATGAGGACAGGAAGGTCATGCACCCTGCCATGGAACAGCAGGAGATACATGTGGCCAAGGGGGGAATCACTGCTACTCTCCCATCT
>OFTZ01000002.1_pt1 | contig 37917 bp, 23 predicted proteins | sample 1543391 | NCBI WGS metagenome assembly OFTZ01 (sample SAMEA104347366, study PRJEB22522) | marine metagenome | isolation source: seawater
TGAGAGATCTCACCTCGTCGCTGGGCAGATGCAGTGTGAACTGTTCTCGTGGCAGGCTGCTAGGGGGCTTGAAGTGAAGTCTTGCGCTTATCGGAGCGCTGGTGGAGCGCCCACCAAGGGCGCCGTCGGCCTGAGCCGTGTCCGCCCCCTTGGGAACCGGTTCTGAGTCGCCCTGGAGCCAAGCGTCATTGTGCTCGGAGCCCCGCATGACCGATGCCCTAGTCCCACTAGAGAACTCGACGGCACGAGCGCCGGGAATCGACATCAGGCCTCGCGCCAAAGCTGGTTCGATGCCGTCGAACCACGGCTCTCCGACGCCTATAGGGAGGCCCTCAATGAGCAGTTCCACCACGGAGCCAACGGTGTCCAGATCTTTTCTGACGGAGTCGAGGTACTCGGACATCCTCTCTGCAACTTCTGGGTCACGGCAATTCAGCCTCCCCATGACTGTCGACGGGTCCAGTCGACTATCTCGGTCAAGTTCGAACAGAGGCCTTGCGCGGACTTCTCCGACACTGTGGAGATGCGCTGAGCAAGACCATCCAGCTTCGTCCATTAGGGCTTTCACCTGGCTTCCAGCGGCGACTAGCCCGAAGGTGAGTCTGGCAGATTGTGAACCACCTCCTCGGGGGTCATTGGCCCCATCGGAGCGGACGTCCTCAACCATGTCGGCATGACCTGGACGAGGGTGGTCAGGCAGGAAGGAGTAGTCGGACGATTTGACATCTGAGTTTCGCGTGAGCAGCAGTATTGGCCAACCCGTTGCCCTGCCCTCATATACGCCGGACAGGATTTCACAATCATCACTTTCGGAACGTGCCGAGAGTCCCTTTCGTCCTGGTCGCCGTCTCAGGATGGCCTCTGATAGTTCCGTCTCGTCGATCTCAGTGCCTGCAGGCATTCCCTCAACCAGCGCCCCCACACATGATCCATGGCTCTCACCAAATAGAGTCACTCTGAGATTGTCGCCAAGTCTCATCCCCATGGCGAAGCCTCCTCGCCGACCGGTTCTGATTCGATGAATCTGGAATGAATCACCTGCATGCCAAACTCAATCAGTAACTCAGTCAGTTGCTCAGAGCCTTGTTCGTAGCAGACAATGGAAATAGCAGGGCCCGAACCACTTACTCCCGCTGCAATTGCTCCTCTCGCGATTACTGAGTTGCATATCCTCAGAGCTTCGTCGTCGCCAGTCGCAGCAGCCACGGCCATTCCATTTGCCGACATGGCATCAAGAACGGAGCCGTTGGATAGTGACGCCATTGCTCGCTCGAAGAGCTTCTTCTGATCTGTGAATGAGTCGGATTGTACCTTGGCCAGCCTCGGGCCTCGCAGAGCAATGAGGACGGCGAGTCCTTCGTCGATGTCTCCTTCCAGCAAGACTGAGTCGCGCGAACTCTGAATAGGATCGACCAGTTTCCATCCCGGAGAGATGGCGGCCCAAGCGTCATCCATACAGCCGGTGATTGAGCACCCAGCCCTTCGCTGGGCCGCGACGGCAATGTCTACGATGTCAAAATCACTGAGAGTAGTCCATGAGGCGTCGTTCAGCGCCAGTACAGCAGCACAGGCTAGGGCAGCGCTGGATTTCAAGCCCTGTCCGATAGGGACTTCGCTACTCACCCTCCACCCAGTATCATCAGGCCTCGGGTAGCCTGATTCGACCCACACAGCCATGACTGAATCCAGAATCCCGTGCTCGTCATGAGATACTGCGGCCTCACCGGCCACTAGACTCACTTCTGTAGAGAGTTCGATACCAATCGAGCAGCCCTTGCCGAGGCCGGCTGCGTGGAGCACGGAAACTCCACCGTTGGCGTTGCCCCTCCCAAGGACGGTCATCTCTCAATCACCTCTCCATGGAGAGCCTGGCCGATATGCCTCATGCTGCTGTCGACACGGACCAGAATCTCATCGCCGACACGCAGCTCGGTCACTGAAAGCGCCACGCCGCCTGGGGAGATGAGGCGTACAGTCTCTGCCTGCTGGGCCATGATCTGTCCCTCAACAGAGCCGTATTCGAATCTCACTACGAGGAACGGTCGACGCTCAATCTTGAGGCGGCCGATGACAGCTGATCGCTGGCTTCCGTCTGGAGATACCACTGCCACCTCGTCGCCTGAGCTGAGTTCGCTGAGATACTTGGTGGATCCATTCGCCATTAGAGCGTAAGCGTGTACTGCACCCGCATTCACTCTGAACGGGCGAGAAGGGACATACTCTGAGGGGAGAGTCTCCCCATGGACGAGGCAAAGGGAGCTGGAAGAGGAGCCTATTGCCATACCCTCGCCAGAAGAGAGTCTTTCGATTAAATCGACACAGAGCCTCTCACCAACACCTCCGTGCTCGACGGCGATGACTGTGGCGGTCGAGATTCCGCTGAGTTCCTGTTCGGCATGGTCGGAGACTGTCTCCGAAGTGAAAGCCCTAGCTGCTGCCCAGAGGGGCTCTGAACCAGACTCAGGTGGCAGTAGGACCGCGTCGACGCCGTGTTGTAGTGCGAATGCGGCGCCGGGAAGGTCGATCTCATTGTAGATTGCAGCCGCCACCTTGGTTCCGCTTCCCGAAGTCGCTGCGACGATGTTTTCGAGCGGTATCATGGTCCAGTCAGAGCACCTGACCAGTATCCATGGCACCATCCCAACGAGGGAACGAGCCTCGTCTTGGCCACGGTAGTCGTCCAAAGCTACCTCTGCAACATCTGGAGCATTTCCTCGCCAGACGCGACTAGTTCCCTCTGGAGGAGAGGATGGGGCGGTAGCAGTAGCATCAAGCCAGAGTTCCATAGTATCACTCTCCGAGTAGTGCTGCGGCATCCGCAGCGCTGACACCTTCGTGAATGACCTGTTTGAGAGCAGTAACACGTGCCGCGGGGTCTTCTGAGGCGAATACCTGTCTTCCCATACAGACTCCAGCGCCTCCAACAGACATTGCCTCCTCCACAATGCCCAGGGTGCTTTCAAACGGCATTCCAGATGGTCCGCCAGCAATCATAACGGGGATTGGTACAGCCTCAGTGACAGACCGGAATGAGTCGGCTGTGCCAGTCCAAGGTACCTTGACGACATGGCATCCGAGTTCCCAAGCCAGTCTAGCAGCGTGTGCGATGCCGCCAGTCTCGTCTCCTTCAATCAGTTTGAGATTGGGGCCACGCGGATAGACCATTCCAAGCACGGGAAGGCCTAGAGGAAATGACTCAGTGGTAAGTATCCCCAGTGCCTCAATCATTTCAGGCTCGGATTCGTCACCGAGATTGACCTGTCCAGAAAGGGCCATGGCTCCGCGTTGCCAACACTCCTCGGCGCTTGCCACGCTCACCTTGGATTGAGCGCGGGCCCCGCCGTGGACTGTAGAAGCCGAGACGTGGCATACGAAACCATCCCATCCTGTCGTATCGGCATGATGACTCAGAGCGCCTTTGTGCAGGACAATGGCGTCTGCACCGCCAGAAATGACTTCCTCAACGACAGAATTCATGTCCCCTAGACCTGCCTCGGGATAGCCCGATGCACCGTGGTCCATAGGAACCCAGACACCCCTGCCACTAGGAAGAATCCTAGCGAGTCGGTCCTCAAGAGTATCCGCCATACATCCTCGCTAGTGCTTCATCACTTGAAAGGTGACGCATTCAGGAATTTAGACAGGTACCCGCTCCCATAGGGAGCGGATTAGAGATCCAGATCAACAATCAGGGGTGCGTGATCAGACACGACCAGTCCGCCCTCGCGAAGCACCTCGGCAGATTTGAACAGGGAGTTCGCAGCCGAGTTAGCAAGCACGTAGTCGATTCTCCAACCGCGGTCTAACTCCCTCGCCCTACCACGGTTCGACCACCATGTGTACGGCCCCTTAGTCGGGCCAACATGAATCCTCAACAGATCGTACCAGCCACTGTCGAGCAGCTGAGTGAACCACCTGCGCTCGTGTTCGAGAAACCCCGAGGTCTTACGGTTGCCCGATGGGTTCCATATATCGTCCTCTTCATGGGCGATGTTGAGATCGCCACAGAGTAGTGCAGGCTCGTCTGAGTCGATGAATCGCATGGACCAGGCCAACATGTCATCAATCCATTGTTCCTTGTATGCTTGGCGCTCGGGACTGGAGGAACCGTTCGGCAGGTACATGTTGATGCAGTGTAGACTGCCATGCTTGGTGTGCAGAACCCTGCCATCTGGGTCACGGGTATCGTCAAGCTCCGTGTCTATGCCACGTCCGACCTCGGAAAGACCCACTCGTGAGCAAGTCATCACGCCCGAGTAGCCCTTCTTCTCAGCCGGATGCCAGAGAACCTCATGGCCCTTCGGAGGTGCCCAGTTATCCGGCATCTGCTCCGGGAGAGCCCGTGTCTCTTGGAACAGCCAGATGTCTGCGTCGATTCTGTCAACGAAGTCTGCGAGGCCCTTGCGATGGGCTGCCCTGATGCCATTGAGGTTCCAAGTGACGACTCGCATGGACTGCTCCTACTGAGAGAGGTCTTTGACCTTCTTGACAAGGTCCATCCTGCTCACGCGCCAAGTTCCGTAGGGAGTGCACATCACTGAAATCACAACGACGACCAAAATCAACTCTAGTGCGGCCATGATGTCGGGCTGCAGCGTGAAGAAGAAAGCCCACTGGACGAATGAGGATATCATGTACTGGGCCATGACAATCGTGAACACCGCAGCCAGTACTCCTCCAATCACCCCGATTGCTAGGTGCTCACCTAGCATCATCGACCTAATCTTCGAAATAGGTGCGCCAAGTACTCGGAGAGTGGCCAACTCCGAGTCGCGCTCAGAGAGATTCATCAACAGAGTGTTGAAGAGTACTGCAATGGCTATGATGACTCCCAATCCAAGAATAGCGTTGAAGATTCCTTGTTGCTTCTCAAGCAGCGAGTCGAAGGAGTCCAACATATCCTGCTTCTGGGTGATGCCGATTGACATCTCGCCTATCTGTTCGTCCAATTCGACACCTTCTGGCAGATTCAAAAGTACTGTCGTTGCTTCGAGTCCTATGGCATCAGAGAGGTCTGAGCGGTGGAAGTAGACAGTTCGAGAGAGTTCGCCTCTAGTTACTCCGGCAATCTCGACATCGAGAGAGAACGGCCCGAACATGACGGTCTGAGTCTGACCGACCTCCCACTCGAGGAACATCATGGTCCCCTCGTCGACCAGCACCTGAGTGATGGTGGCTCCGGCGACAGGAAGTGAGCCCTCCAGAAGATTGAGTGGCAACATAGCATCATCGCCGGTCGAGATGACATCAAGTCCGTAGGCTAGGAACTGTCTCGTGTCCCCTTCGGCATTCCCTGGGAAAACCAGCATTGACTCATGGCGCACCCCGTTCTCCTCGGCCCATCCAATTACCGCGTCCTCCCCTCCGAACGGCACGTTGACCTGAGCGTCCCAGTTCTGACCATCTACTCCGAAAACCTCGCCCATGGAGTCCATCATCAACGACATCGTACCGAATATCAGCATAGACAGCCCGACGGCGAAGAATGTGAATATCAGTCTCATCGGCTTCCTCATGCTCGATCTGATGGTAAGACCAACTGTGGTCGGCAGACGCGAGGTCAGCCTCTGGATTCCCCGTGAGGAGAGCCTGACTTCGTGCTGGCCCCTCAGTATCTCGAGTGGTTGCATTCTCGAAGCATCGAGTGCCGGTTTAATCCCGGCGATTATGACTACTCCCATCGCGATTACGAAATTCTGCATAATGAGGGAGGCGTCAGTGTGGAAGCCTATGGCCGGAATGCCGATGATATCCTCGTACATCGCGACCATAGCGGGGCCTCCGAATACAACACCCAGAATGATGCCAATAGAGGAGCCAATTATCCCTATGGCGATAGGTGCGAGTATGAATCCCGGCATAATCGCCGACTTCGGTATTCCCAGAGTTCGCAAGATGGCAATCTCTCGGGCCTGCGACTGAATCAACCTCTGCAGGCTCAGGAAGATGGTGATGCCGGCAACCATCGCAATCATTCCCGTAATGATTGGGTAGGTTTTACTCGCGCCCTCAGCGTCTGCGCGCAGGAACTCGACAGAATCGACTCCTGATCTGTCGTAGGTGATGAAGGAGGCATCATCGGCGGCCATCACAGTGTCCCTGACCGAGGAGACAATCTTGCTCAAACGCTCGCCTTCCGTCTCGTCAGTCGACTGTAGGTCATACTCGGGCGAACCTTGCACATCTAGGAGGAGGAAGTTGGCCGAGCCTGCACTGAGGTTTGCCAGACGCTCAATCCCGGTGTCCGAGAGATATCCAGTAGCAAAGGTGCCCGGATCGGCAGGGAGAATTGAACCTGTTTGGGAGAAGTAGAGGTGCTGAGAGTGGTACCCAATCCCGACCACTGTGAAGTTCATACTGCCATGTCCGGCACCTATCGATACGGTGTCTCCGATGCCAATCTCCATCCCCGAGGCTGCGTGCTCGTCGAGTACTATCTCGTCATCTGCAGAGGCGAGTCTTCCTGAACAGCAGTCATTCTCTGGCATCCATACTCGATCGACTCGGCCCTCGTCGATGCCGTGCCACACTGCCGGAATCAATTTCTCTTCGCCCTCATCGTTATGGAACATCAGTCCATCGACGACCATTCTGGGCTCACAGGCCTCTAGAGGCATTGAAACATCGGGCCATTGCTCAGAGAGGGTCTGGCATAGCGAGGCGGCAGTAGCTCCGTCCCAAGTCGCTGCTGAGTTCTCGACCCAGATGTCCGGGAGGTTAACTCCGTCCTCATCGTCAGCGTATATGTTGTCATACAGGGTCTGAGTAGAATTGGCGTATGTGCCGAAGGAGATTCCCGCGAAGACGCCGACGGCAATCATCAGAATAACAGAGTAGAGTCTGAGTTTGGTTCGCCACAGACTCCTAGCCAGTCGCTTCGTCAGGAGTGTCGACACCTGAGCACCTCATTCAATCGTACTGTCGGACATCACTCTTCCACTGTCTAACCTGATGGCCCTAGTCGCATACTCGACCAGCAACTCATCATGTGTCACGAAAATGCACGTGATTCCTTCGGTCTCGCAGGCCTTGATTAGTACCTCCATCACCATCGCCGAGGTCTTGGAGTCGAGGTTTCCTGTCAACTCGTCACCGAGTAGCAGACGCGGGCTCTTCGCCAGACTTCGCGCAATCGCAACCCTCTGCTGCTGGCCCCCACTAATCTCTGCAGGAAATCGATCGATTTCACCACTCAGGCCAACAAGCTCGAGGAGTTGCCGGGCCCGGGCCTCGTCACGGCCGCCAGACAGTTCCTGTATCAGCATGATGTTCTCAAGCACAGTCAGGTCCTGCAGGAGGTTGAAGAATTGGAAAACATATCCTATGTTCTCCCTCCTGAAAGAGGTCATCTCCTCGGCATCGTGCCTCGGTACTGGCGAGCCATCGAATGTGTATGTGCCAGCAGTCGGGCTGTCCAAGGCAGAAATGCAGTTCAAGAGAGTGGTCTTGCCTGAGCCAGATGGGCCGAGAAGAATGACTCTCTCACCTTCGGAGATTTCCAAATTGACACCATCCAGTGCTCTCACCGTTCCGGAGGCCATGGGATAGTGCCTCTCCAATCCTATGATACTCACTAGTGGCACTGACATCGAACTACTCCGTAGTTCGCTGAGTAGGTTGCACTAATCAACTTCTTGACGAGCAAAATCACGACTCGGATGCGCCTGCGAAGAAGGCCATAGAATCACGGAACAGCTCCTCCCTTCGTCTCATCTTGTTATCCCGTACCTTGAGCCAGGTGAATGCCACTGCCAGAATCAGCAGCACGGGGACCACAGCTTCTGCGTGATACCTCTCCATGAACTCGATGATCCCTCTAGCCGTGTAGGCCCATGTCAAGGATGCCGCACTCCCTCCAATCAGACAGGCTGCAAACACCCTCTCAAAGGGCATCCTCGCTACCAATCCTAACATGGCTCCCACCAACACACCACTGGCCATGAACGGAATCCATACGAAGACGATGAGTCCCCAGTAGCCGTAGCGGTCTATCCTGTTCTGGTTCTTGTGGGCGACGTACTCGACAGAGGATAGGATATCTCCCATGAATGGGTTCTGTAGCAGGGCACCTGCGATTCCTCCTCTCTTCGCGACCATCGCCTCTCCAGTGAACTTCCTGTCGCCCTGCTCCACCCTGCCGGCGATAGCACGGTCTGCAAGGGTAGACTTCTCATTGCGCGCGCTCACCATTAGGGCGCGTCCGTGCAAGTGGGGATTGAGGTCTGCCGACAGGTGACTCTCTAAGTCGTCCTGTAGATCCTTGTATGATGGCTTGAACAGAAAGTATGCGAAGCGCTGAACGGGGCGATAAATCACGCGGACGAAGATTGCTTCCTCATCGGCCATAACAGCGGTCCCAAAATCTACGAGGTCGTGCTTGCGGAACCAGCGTGCTATGCTCTCGTGAGCAGCGGTGTCGAGTCTTCCGAAGGCGCTGATATCGGTGAAGAAGTCACTGTAGTCCTCGGCCAGTGGAACTCCGCTAGAACCGCTGAAAAAGAACTCGGGGCCCAGTGAGGTCATGTCAGCGGAGGTCGAAGTGTCCATGCACACGACCTTCAACTGCAACGGTCGCATCTCGCCGAAGATAGCGAACTCCTCAAGCAGTTCCTTGGTTATCTCTGTGCGGACATCGATAGGGGTCGCGATGGTCTTACCAGTAGTGGTGTATTGAAGATAGACATCTATCGATATCGGTCTGTCCTGCAACTTCATTTCATCAAAGTTAATCTCGAAGCGTAGATCTTGCGAGACCCTTTGTATCGTCCTCTCAATCAGTCTCCTCATCTGCGAAGTTGACAATAGGTCGTCCGCTTCTCTGTGATACAGTCTGTGCATAAGCGGGTACTGAACGCACAGGAAGAATATGGACATGCCCAGAGATATGAGTGCGAGCCACCACGGCGGCACTCCAGCATTTCCACCCAGCAGCATCGCAGTCTCCCTGCCACCAACCCACTCGGCCCCCATCAGAACCCAACCCCATTCACCCATACTCTCGATGGTCAAGCAGGAGCGCGGCTCGGTGTCGATGATCTCCGCCTCCTTGGAATCGACGCGGTTGAACAGGCTGCCAGTCTTCACCGTGTGGACCTCTACCGAGATTTGCTTCGACTTGAGGACTGTCAGGGTGTCCAAGATAGCCGTGAACTCGCTCTCGTTGTCGATCTCTGAGAGAGACTCTTCTGAGTCTGATAGATACAGAGTTGATTTGAGAAAGTACATTCCATCGGGAATCCCATCGTCAAGGATTAACTCCGATCTGATATCACCCCAACCACCCTCATAGGAGGCTATCAAAGGTACTTCGCTTTCGATTGAGGTCATCTCTGCGACCAGCATCGTTGAACCCTCGGGCGCATTGTTCGACTTGACGACGACCTCATCATGAGAGGCCCAGATGTTAATCCACACCTCGCCCTGTCGGTCGGTGCACTCGTCACCGGTGTCAAGAGGGGTCTTAGTCAAGGTCTGGTCAATGATGATGGAATCCGATGCCAGCAGACCCGTAGACATCACCATCATACCACCGAAGAAGACAGTTCCGGCGATGACCCCGAATACTAGAGTCCAGTCATCGAATGTGCCACGGAAAAAACCAGTCTGACCAGTGCGGCGCTGTCGAATTCGGTCAAGCTCCCTGTCTAGAGGAGAAGGGTCTGAGGAATCCTGTGGTACTTCTACCGCTGCCGTCACGTTGGCAGCAGGTAAAGGGAGTCTCATAGCCCTGTCCCCAAGAGGGGACAGGGACTATACAATTCACAGTCCATTCAGTCGCGTCGGGTTGAGATAGCGGCTCCCAGAAGCACGACCACTGCCATCAGCGCGCCGAAGCCCGGTAGCATCTCAGCAGTTGCGAACGATTCGGAAGTGTACTGGTCGGCCCAAGTGTCGTACAGCTCAACCTGGACGTCTGGCATGAGATTGTCAATGACCAAAGTGTCCATGTCTGAAATCAAGCCATCACCGTCGTAGTCTAGATACTCATAGGTGAATTCGTACTCGGCGAGCGCGGGATCGACCGTAGCTGAGCCCTCGGTGAGTCCGTTTGAGGCGACGACCGTGCAGTTCGAGATAGGGGGCTCGTTGCCCTCCTCGTCAGGCTCACCGCAATCGACAAGGAACCTGACCTCGAAGTCCGAGATAGGAGCGTTCAGGGTCTGGTCGATGACCATCATGGTGACGTGGAAGGGCTCGTCGTCGCCCTCGTCGCCACCGTCGCCATCATCGTCATCGTCGTTGATTTCATCCCACAATTCAGCGAACTCGTACATATCCAGTCCGCCACTGCCATCGTAGTCGTACATGTCCATCATGTAATTGAGATTGTTGAAGTCATCTTCATCGATAATGTCACCAGTAGAGTTGGCGAAGTCGGCCCACTCAGAGGCTGTGACCTGCCCGTCACCGTCAGTGTTCATCCATTCGAAGATCTGCTCTGGATCCTCATCAGAGCCGCCCAACATGGCCCCGATGCCGTCGATGAAGCACTGCATCTCGTTGATGTCGATCAGGTCGTTGTCGTCATAGTCGCAATCATCGAACAGAGTTGCAACCTCTTCCGAATCGAGTTCGGGGTTCGATGGGTCGGATTCCCAGGCGTCCTGGAACTCCTGGTAGCTCATGTAGCCGTCACCGTCGGTGTCTACGTCCTCCATGGCCTCTTCGGGGGTTGGTAGCCCATTGTCGCCATCGTCGCCGCTACCTTCGTAGTACCACTGCTCATCAGAGCCGTCTGGGCAGTCGTCGAACCAGTCATTGACCCCTGAGAACGGGATTACAGTCCCATCCATGCATTCGAACTCTGAGGTCTCTTCTCCTTGACCTGGCTCATCTGAGCCATCCTCGCACTCCTCCCAGCCGTTATCGTATTCACCGTCGTCATCGATTGGTTCTCCGTTGTCGCAAATGAATATATCATAACTAATTTCGATGAGGACGCCGCTTCCGGTAGTGGAGTCGAGCTGGTAGAATGAGAACATGACTTCATCATCGCCCCAGTCGAGGACAAGAGCCCCTCCGTCGCCATCTACGATTTCTCCATCAGTAAACCAGCAAATATCCTCATCTGCATCATAGGAGCCTTCGTATTCCTCGCACATTTCGCCATCTGGATCGTCATTATCATCGGCCCAATCGCCCTCGGGGTAAAGCATGTGAGTGTCGTTTCGTATCATCTCATACACCACCGAACAGACATCGTTGTCGGCATCGTAGGAGCCATCGTATTCCTCGCACATTTCGCCAGTGGAGTCACCGGTCATCTCTGACCAGCCTTCCTCAGATTCCCAAACTGTCATGCTATACGGGGCTGTAATCGCGGTATCTCCGACCACGTAGTCGGTGTAGTACTCTGATGCCTCGCCGTCGCACTCGGTCATGTCGAGGTTGGTCCCATCCCACAACTCGGACGGGTTCTCGTCTCCGACTGCGCTAGATTCAACGAAGGGCGTGCAATCTAGAATATCGGCGAAGTTGGGCTCGCCGACCTCTCCCTCTTCGTAAGTTGCCTCGTCAGATTCGTCATAGCAATCTGGGTATCCATCATTGACCCAGGCAAACTCAATCTCCTCGCCATTATCGCAAACGAAAACGACTTCATCGTCGCCACCATTATCCGACTCATCAGAACCATCGCCACAGTCGTCCCAGCCATCGTCGACCAAGTCCCTCGAGATCTCGTTTCCGTTGTCGCAGTAGAACGTGTCATCGCCACCATCGTCCCAGTTGTCCTCGGGCATACCCTCGACGTGGAAATTGATTGGTATCGAGGTCCTAGGTAGAGTGTCGTCGACCTCGATGACCACGGCGTCTCCCCACATCACTGTGTAGCTGATTGAAGAGCTGGCAGAGCCGTTGTCAGTGGATATCTCGTAGGACATGAGGTCCTCGTTGTCGTCGATCAGGGTGACGATGGAGATGTCGTGCCCGGTGTCGTTGGTGTACTCGAGGGTCATTGTTTGAACTCCTGACTCATCATCGAAGGTGATTACAGGCTCCGCATCGACGGGCATGTCGCTAGATAGTTCGCTAACATCACCCGTAGGAAGATCGAGTCCCATCTCGCCTCCGGCTTCTCCTGCATCAGACGCACTCACCAGCGCGGAGATGGTTCCCATCACGTCGGGGGTCGCATCCCTAGTCTGGTACGAACCCATTCCAGCACTCTCGGCTGCCATCATCCCGCCCATGGTGTAGTGGACGTTGACGAGTTCACCGACCTGGACCTGAGTGTACTCGTAGGTCATGAAAGGCACCATCGACATGCCCATCTTTACGTAGACTGAATCGGTATCCAAATCGGCCATCACCATCTCCTCAATGATCATGTCCATTTGCATGCCCATATCGACATTAAATTCGCTCGTCGTGATTAACATCGAGTAACCTGCTTGGGGAATGATGTCGAGCATCTCATCTATCTCCATCTGCTCAGTCATGGCAGTGATGAAGATCTCCATAGATGCCAGATAGATGCAGTCGCCCAACAGTTCGGCGGTAGCGTTCTCCGCATAGTTCTCGGCATTATCGTCCATACAACCGAGGATATCATCAACGATATCTTCGATTTCTGGGCCAGAAGTGCATCCGGCCAACGGAGTAGCAATCAATAGTAGGCTTGCAATCAAGGCATACGCTCTTGTCATTATTCGGTGGCCACTCTGAGGCACTTATGAAGAATGGGGCGGCATAGGTCACGCCAAATTTTCTGTAATGTCGAACCACATCAGCAAGGTCAGAGCATTGAGCCCTGTTTGCATTCCTGCCTCAAGGCCTTCGCGACCGCCTGCAAGACTGTACAGGACATCGACTCTGTCAGTAGGCGCGTGCTTGGGGGATTGCTCGCAGGTGTTGTCCTCCTCCTGTAGGAACTCGTGCATACCACGGAACCAAGTGGCCGGCCAGCCGCGCGAGATGAAATTGTAGTGATCCGAGTTGCCCTTGGTATCGTCGAGCACCATGACCCACTCCGTAGGGTACTCGAGATGCTCGTACAGTACAACTCCCAGCCTGTCCTGAAGCGCCACGGCCTGCTCGCGCATCTCGTCGGTGATATTCACCCCCCTGTCCTCGTAGTACGACCAATCGTCTACTGGAGAAGTGAACAAGTATAGGTGGAAGAAATCCTCGTCACAACCGCTTAACTGACTTGCCAACTGAGTCTCGACTGGCCAATTCAGACCATACATGTCGAGATTGATGTAAGTGGCGATCTCGACGCCTTCAGGCAGTGTAGTGACAAAGGTCTCGCTACCGTATCCGGCACCCTCCGGGGAACCGCTACCCTGCCACTCCTCGTAGTCCCATACTGCGAATTTCCACGTGTGCTTGGGCTTCGCATCTATGCCCCACTGCTCCCAATCCTCGGCCTCTGCTATTGATTGCCACTCCATCATCAGTCTGGCGAGCTCGAGTACGGATGCTGCCCCAGTGGCGTCATCGTATGCCCCCTCTGAGGTGCATCCAGGGTACTCTATGCCGATGATGATTTGCTGACTATAGCATATAGCATCGTAGTGACCGCCTACAACAATCCAAGAATTCGGGTCCTCACCCTCTATCGTGGCGATGTAGTTACGGCAATCGTCGCACAACTCAGTAGTGAAATTCTGGACCTCTACCTCGTAGCCCAAATCCTCAAATCTGAACTGGATGAAATCCCCTGCATTCGCGTGGGCCACAGTATCGATCTTGCGGTAACCGAAATCTGCTAGAGTCTCTATATCGTCAACAACATTGGTAGGAGTGGGCCAGGATACAGGTCCGCTGTTCTCAAAAGCCTCCTTCACCTCTTCTTCTGATGTTTCCACAAGACCCTTGACACCGAAGTAGATGACCGCTCCCCCAAGGCCTGCTAGAACTATGCACACACCGACAATGATGGACAAGACCTTCATCGCAGAAATGTCCCTGGAAGATTGGTCATCTTGCCCCTCCACAGCCAACGGAGGGGGGCACATCAGGAAAGTGTTCTGCCGCCGAGAGGATGAGATGGTGCAGGGGACAGGATTTGAACCTGCGAAGCACTACGCACAGCGACCTGAACGCTGCCCCTTTGACCGCTCGGGAACCCCTGCTTGGATTACCGACGAATCGCATCCCGTATTTCAGAATGGCGAACACGAATTCAATGCCATCGGCCAGTTGGAATTATGGTGCAGGGGACAGGATTTGAACCTGCGAAGCACTACGCACTGGGACCTAAACCCAGCCCCTTTGACCGCTCGGGAACCCCTGCTTGTACTCGTGCGAGAGTATTTCCATCAATAAGGCAGCGCCCCCGATATCCACTCCCCCATAGGGTCATAACGGGTATGGCGGGCCCGAAGTTTGACGAATATGGCACGGATAGGCATACTCGGACTGGGCAACTGGGGCACCGCCCTAGGATACGTCTGGTGCGAAGACGGACACAACGTCCTCGGGTGGACCATAGAGCAAGAGGTCTACGATTCGATGATGATCGATAGCGAGAATCAGAAGTACCTTCCAGGATACGAGATTCCGAAAATGCAAGTGACAATGGAGATTTCTGATATCACCTCAGAATGCGAGATCCTTGTACTTGCTCTACCCAGCGGAGTCATTCTCTCTGTGGTCGACGACCTAATTCCTCATCTCAGACCCTCTCACGTCCTGCTCGATCTGGCCAAGGGCCTTGCCCCCTCAGATGAAGGCGGTTCAGGCATGATATCCGATGCCATAGAGAGGAGGCTTGAGGAGGCTGGTAAGTCCAATCCGGTAATCGTAATGACTGGCCCCACAATCGCTCCCGAGGTCGCTCGAGGTGTGATGACGACTGCTCTGGTGGCCTGTCACGACCGCAGTGTCGCCGATCGTATCGCAGAGCGACTATCCACCAGCAACCTTCTGCTCAAGGCCGCTGACGATCCAATGGGGGCTGAGCTCTGGGGCGCGTACAAGAATACGGTCGCGCTCGCTTGTGGGTTGGTCGACGGACTACATACCAATGGAGGAGACAATCTCAAGGCTGCTCTGGTTCTTGCGGGCTTCAACGAGGGAATCATGCTGTTAGACGCAATGGGGGCAGAATCTGGGACAGCGTTCGGCCCCGCGGGAATCGGTGATTTGTACGTGACCGCCACCAGCCCTCGGAGCAGGAATCGCACGCTTGGGGAGAAGTTGGGATCCGGACTCTCACTTGAGGAGTCGCGGGGCGAGATGCACATGGTTGCCGAAGGCGTGCGTGCGTGCCGGATGTTCAACAACCGAGCCCATAGACTCGAGGTGGAGGTTCCCTTCTTGGCTGCACTGGGGGGGCTACTGGACGGCGATCTTGAGGTCGATGAGGCCATTCGCCGAATGGTCGACTCATACCAGGGCTAGTTCGGCAAGGATTGATTGCCCGGTTGCACATCGGAGATTGAAGCGGATGGCGTTTGAGGACCTCACTGAGTTCGAGTTGCGACTGCTCAAGTGGATTTCGGCGTCGGACTTTGTCGAGGTTCCATGGTCGACCAAACGCGCTGCGGACGCCTTCAAAGTCAGCGAGAAAGAGGTTTACGAAGCACTTGCAGCTCTGACATCAAAGGCGCGAGAAAATATCCACATCTCGTACGATGATGGAGCCATCAGGATAGTCGCGGATGACGAAGCCTAGGCATACTGCCCAGAATCGCCATTCTGCATGCGCCTCTGCTTCTCGCTCCCTCTGCCCAGCAGGAACAGCATCCCGCCGGTGTAGCCGCACCACGCTAGAACCTCGAGCAGGGACGGATTGCCGTTCCATCCGAACAGCGCCTTGAAGATGCCTCCAATGGCTCCTTTCTCGTGCAAGAGTGGATAGGCCGTCTCAGAATCGACTTCGGGGTTGACGTTCCAGACCTCCTCTACAACAACGGGAGCGACGCCGGCCTCCTGGAGCTCGTGAAAGCCATGGGCAACCAGACCGGCTGCGAAAAGAATCAGCAGGACGTTGGTAATCTTGAACAGCTTGGAGATGTCGACCTCCATACCGCGTGAGAAGAACGCGTATGCGAACCCTGTGGCCACGACGATTCCAAAGAATACACCCACGATTGCGTCAGTTCCCTCAGTCCCGGCGCCGATGAATATTACCGTCTCAGAGCCTTCTCTCCATACTGACAGGAATGAAATCAGGAACAAACCCATTCCGTGCTTCTGTTTGAACGCCTCGTCGGCCCAATTCTCCAGTTCGCGCGCCGAGGGGTGACGGATGAAATGAACGATGACGAGCGTTAGCAGAAATGCAGCAAATATCTCAAGTACGCCTTCAAACAACGCCTCGTGCTCTTCGAAAGACTCCAAACCGCCCCATACCCAAGCGAATAGGGCAGCAACCACTAGGCTGGCGGCGATTCCGGCCCCAACTCCGTACCAAACCCAATTGGAAAGTGAACCACGATTACTGCGCACCAGCCATGTCATCAGCACGCCGATAATCAGAGCGGCTTCAACAGCCTCTCTGAGTCCAATCAGTGATCCTGCCAAGAAATCTGACCACATAATTACGCCTGCTATGCAAGTGCGACATTGCCCATATATATGAATATAGGGCTCCCTAAATCTATATTCACATGGACGATAGAATCATGTTGCTTGCCTCAGACAGGTATCACGTGGGCAGGGTTTCCGTTGCCAGTGTCATCGCTCTTCTGATGATGTTCTCGATGCTGACGTCATCGATCCCGGCAGGCCGCGAAGCCGAGCACTTGGATGACGAGTCATTACGCAAGGAACAACTGGGAGGAGGGGGTTCTCTAGAGGAACAGTGTGGTTCGATTACCTTTGAGAACCTGTTCGAGTACACCCACGCGTCCTTCGACATCGTAGTGAATGAGGACTGGGGGTCGGCAGACGTCCAGGCAGTCGCCTGGATCAATGAGACACTGGCTGACGATCTGCGCGTATCGATGGACGAGTTCATGGCCGATATTGACCCCAATGATGGTGGTGACAGTTGGGTCTCCACTGATGAGAGAGAGTTCTTCCGCGCGCTCGCGAGCGAGTGCATTGAACACACGCTGACTCGAATAGGTATCCGGGACGGTCCATCTCACAGAGGTGGAGTCGGAGTAGACTGGAAGAACAGCTCTTGGGAGGAGGACGGAGTCGATATCCAGGAGTTCAACATTGTCCCAGTTAGGCACTCGCAGATCCGCGACTGCACCTCCGCCTTCGGCAACGACTGTGAGGAGGTGCCGGTGATTCCAGATGAAAACCGCGACTGTGATACCGATATCGCGGCCTCTCAAGGCGTCGATGAATGCCGCATCAAACTATGGCTGAACGCGACGGTGGTCATCCATGGCTTCTTTGACAGCAGCAACTTCACACTGGTGCTCAACGCCTCCAATATGACCGGGGCGAAACTCGACTTCACATTCCCCGTTACTCAAGACCTGCGACTCGACCTGTGGGATGAGTGCGAAGGCAGAGATGTAGGACTGGACGAGGAGACCGCGGGCGGTCAGGCGCCGCTCCGGGGCAGTTGCATTGGCGACGGCTCCTCGACGTACTCAATCACAGAGAATGCTGACGGCAGCCTGACCTACAGCCTCAGCCCCGACTCCCCTCGAATCGATTGGCCGCTTGGCGAAGACCTATTCGCGGACTTCACCACAGCACCGATTCCAGTCGATGATCCTCCTGAGTGGACTGATGCTGCCCCTCCAGAGGGTGCGTGGTTCCCCTCACCCAGCGGAGGGCAGCATGTCTGGGCGTACTGGGAAGATGTTTCCCTATGGTTCTCTGACGAAGGCAGCGTCTCCAAGTTGGATATCCGATGCACCGGCGCCCCCTCACTACAGTTGTCGGAGGGCGGTGATCGCTCTTGGTGGGCCGAAATTCCTCGTGGCAGCACCGCAGAAGTGACTTGCGAGGCTGTCGACTCAGCAGGGCAGAACACTGGTAACAGGACGTGGAACCTAGGCGTGCCGTTCTCTCTTTCGACATCCATGCAGACTCTAAGCGACCCTCATCCGATTACAATCAGCCCAACTTCAGACTGGCCTGATTTGGAAATCGAGATTGGTCTGATTCAGGACGGCCAGTCTTCACCCACTTCCACGATTACATTTACTGGAGAGGTCACAATAGATCTCTCTTCATCCAACTCGCTGCCCGGTCCGGTAGGAGTCTGGGTCAGTGTCGTTGGCACCAACGAGATATACTCTCTCGAGCACGTGTATGATATTGGTTTGAAAAAAGAGTCTTCACCGCCCGTGTTGGTGATAATGAACACCGAGTGGGATGGGTCGCAGTGGTCAATGCAGGGGCAGTACAGTGACCCAGATGGTGAATCTGTGGCGTTCTCAATGTCCATAGACGGTTCGCAGACAGGTTCGGTGAGCTCCACCGGGAATACGTGGTCCACTCCGAATATCAACTTCGAACTGTGGAGCGAGGGGGAGCACGTCATCACAATCGAAGGGTGCGATACCTCAGACAAGTGCTCGGAGGTCTCTCAGACAGTGAACAACTCGCATCTCTTCGATGAGCCTGAGCCAGCACCTCCGACTCCTTCTGAAGAAGAGGATGAAGGTGGTCTGCTACCTGCAGTAGGCCTCCCTACTGTGGCCATGGCTGCAGTCGCAGCCCTCATGTATGGTAGGCGCCGCGGCTGAGCCATGAGTTTCTCCGGCAGAGTGTCCAGAGAGTCGCACGAAGGTGGGCTCTTGGTCTCCTTTGAGGGACGCGCGCCTAGGCTAGGAGCTGGCATCCGAGTCGTTGGAGGGAAGACGCTTGGGAAAGTGGAAACTGTGTTGGGCCCATCCGATGAACCTCTAATTCATGTGCATCCTCTGAACGGAGATGTAGAGGCGGGTAGCGCAATAGGATCGCCAGTTGAGATTGCCCCTAGAGGGAGGGTCAACCAAAGTCGCCAGGATTGGCGAACGGGCGAGAGTAAATTCAGAAGGGGGCGCGATAGTCGCCCGGGCAGTAGACAAGGTAACGATCAAAGGGGTCGGGACCGCAAGTTCGGAGGAGACAGAGGCTCGAGTATGAAGCCAGGAGACTGGAGTTGTCCGAAGTGCAAAAATCACAATTACGCAAACAAGAAAGTCTGCAATCGCACTGGTTGTGAAGAGCCGAAACCGAGAGGCGGTGGCGGAAGAGGTAGGGATTCTCGTGGGTATCAATCTAGTAACTCGGGTGGCTTCAATAACTCAAATATGAAGCCGGGGGACTGGAATTGCCCAAAGTGCAAGAATCACAATTACGCCAAGAGGACTGTGTGCAACCGCTGTGACACCCGGAAGCCCGTCGAAGGCAAGGGATTTAGGAAGACGCAGGGGAGGCGGCGCAGACCGAATCCCAGAGACAACTGGAAGGGCGGAGGTCGGCCGAGTAGCCGACATAACGGCAGGGGCCGTTGATTGCCAATCTACACCCCAGCCTTCATGCATCGCGCGCCCCAGCAAGGGTCGTGGCCAAGAGCGCCGAGATGACATGGCTCGATGCAATAGAGGCAGAGCAGTCAGGCGACAGAGAGACTGCCCTCGAGGTGGCCAAGAAAACCGTGGCCATCGACCCTCTCCACGCCGACGGGTGGATGGGAGTGGCCCGCTGGTCACTACCTACTGAGACTAGAGGCAAACAGGAGATGCCTGACCTCAAGCAGTCAGCGAAGGCGATGGCGGCACTGCGTAGAGTCGTGCAGATAGACCCAGAGGGATTCGATGCTTGGAGGCTCGGAGGAGTCATCCTAGTTGACCACCTAGGGATGCTAGAAGACGGCCTCAGGTGGTGGCAGGACAGGCGTGAAGTCGCTCCTTACGAGGTCGCTCCGTTAATCGAACAGATAGGTATTCTAGTCAGACTAGGACACTATGAGGAGTGTGCTGAACTCCTTGAAGAGCTCTTCAGTAAGGGCATGGAAGCCACCAACAGCAACCAACTTGCTCGTATGGAATCGGTAAACCGGATGGTATCCAGAGCTGCTAAGATGGAAGAGGATGAGATCTTCAAGCCACAGAACCCCAAGCATCCGCGCTGGGCGGTAATCGAGAGGATGAAGAAACGGAAGCCAATCTCTCCCACTTTCTTCCTGATTACCTTCATCGCACCCATAGTGTTCCTCCTAGGGACTATTTCGATGACGCTCATCGGGAATTCAACATGGGGATTCCTCCTGGTATTCGTCTTCATATTGGTCTGTTTCATGGCGATATCGCGCGTCACCTCGGGATTACTGCACAAACTGAATCGGCACGCTCTGGACCTCGACCGTGCGATAGATTTCGAGACCAGCAGCGGGCGGATCTGCATACCGGAAACCATCAGGTACAGCAAGTTGTACGCCGCCATGGTCGGACAGAGGATGCCGGCTCTGGGTGAGAGACTCGAACTAGTAGTGCAATCTGGAGACAAGTTACCAATAAGGTGGAGTCCTGACGTTCCCGAATTCTCGACCTTAGAAGAAGATTGGTTCGCCGAGACTCAAGAGAAAATCGAAGCGGATGAGTTTGAGCCGTTGGAGGACTAGGTCCCGGCGCTGAAGTCATTGAGATAGGCAATCTGCACGGGCGTCAACTCATCGATACTGATTCCTGATGTCTCAAGTTTTAGTGCGGACAACTCGGTATCCTGCTCAGGACTGATGTCGTAGACTCTGTTGTCATAGTCGCTGCCCTCAGAGGCTAGGCGGCACAATGCCAGGAATTGATTGGCGAACGACATGTCCATCACCTCGCTGGGATGACCTTCAGCGGCGGCGAGGTTTACCAGACGACCTCTCGCCAGAAGATATATCGTACGGTCGTCCTCCATCTGGAAGGCTTCATTATTTTCTCTGATGGTGCGGCAACCAGTGGAGATCTCCTCGAGATCGGGTATGCTAATCTCGCAGTCATAGTGCCCGGTATTGCAGACTATGGCGCCGTCCTTCATTGACTTGAAATGCCTCCTTACAATCACGTCCTTCATCCCTGTGGCAGTGCAGAAAATATCCCCTAGAGAGGCGGCCTCGTCCATTCTCATGACTCTGAAACCGTCCATCACGGCCCTCAACGCTGGCAATGGATCTACTTCGGTCACGATGACGTTTGCTCCCATCCCTCTAGCGCGCATGGCTAGGCCCTTGCCGCAGTGCCCGTAGCCTGCGACAACGAAGTCCTTGCCGGCTAGGAGAACGCTGGTGGCTCTGATGATGCCGTCCAGAGTAGATTGGCCGGTGCCATGCACGTTGTCGAAGTCCCACTTGGTAGCTGCGTCGTTCACCGCGATAACTGGATACAGCAACTCCCCTGCATCGGCCATCGCCCGTAGGCGGTGAACTCCTGTGGTCGTCTCCTCGGTGCCCCCGATGATGCCTTCTGCTAACTCGGGGAAACTGCTGTGAACCCGGTAAATCAGATCAGCACCATCATCGAGGGTAAGCGTTGGAGCGAAGTCGAGGGTTCGGTCGATGCACTGGTAGAACTCCTCGGTCCCCTGGCCGTACCAAGCGTGGATACCGTAGCCCTCCCTTGCCAGCCATGCCGCCACGTCGTCCTGAGTCGAGAGTGGGTTGCAGCCGGACCACGACACCTCGGCCCCGGCCGCCCTCAGTGTCTCGATTAGGACTGCAGTCTCCTTAGTGACGTGTAGGCACCCAGCGATGCGTTGACCGGCAAGTGGTTTTTGGCTCTCTGTAGCGCGTCGCAAGGCTGCCAACGCCGGCATCCTGCTTCGAGCCCACGAGATTCTGGCCTCGCCAACGTCGGCAAGGGAAATGTCGGCTACAGTATGTGGTCCTGATGTGTCCACAGCCAGCGCTGCCACCACCTCATCTTCAAGGTGCGGCTAGAGCAGTCACTTGGTGGCTAACGTCAGCCGCCGCCCTTGCGTTGCTGTTCGTAGTACTGAGCGTAGTACTGTTTAGCGTACGTCCGAGCGGTCTGTTCGTCATACCCTGAGGCAACCATCTGCTGGACGTAAGCCTCGACTGGATCCATGTCCTCGACGCCTCCGAACTGCTCGACTATGTCCTCGTCAGAGTCCTTGCCACCTCTCCCGCGAATCATCATCGTGACCACTACTACGAGCAGCAGAACGAATATTCCGATACCACCGATCAAGAACATACCCATGCCATCGCCTTCGTCGGTGGTCACGACCACCTCGATATGAGGGACCAGTGTGATACCAATCTGCTGGTAGAGGGTGTGTCTCTCGCCGTCTCCCTCCTTGATCTTCACGTAGATAGTGGCAGCTACGCCTGTTTCCTGATAGAGATCGGAGATGTCCAATGTTATCGTGAACTGCTGATTATCAGTGAGCAGCCCTGTGACGTTGTACTTGCCAATTGATTTCTGGGTGATCTTCTGAGTTGGGGTGTAATCCAGTACAGCCTCAGTTAGAGCGACTTCGATGATGACGTCACTGTTCTCGGCGCCTGAAATCAAGGTACCAGTAATGGTCACTAGGCCATCGTTCTGATTTTCGTTAGGACCCGGGTTGGTGAACTGCACTATCGGTTCATCATCACCGAAGTCCTCTCCGACGACTACGAAGTACATCCTGTGCTTCTCACTCTGCTTACCCGCCTTGTCGTAGACGATTAGCTCGATTCGAATCTCGTTCTCGAGATTTCCATCCGGACTGGCAGTCAGGTTCCTGAATACGTAGGACCAATCATCTCCACCGGCAGCCGCCGGAATCTGGACGACGTGTCCCTCTAGAGTCGGTTCAGAGCTGTCCCAGGGATAATCGAAGAAGACCTTCCACTCGTAGAGCTCGATGCCCTTCTCGCCCTCAGGTGCGTCGGGGTCGTAGCTCTCACTGGCGTCGAACGAGATGCTGAGGTCGCCTGTGTCGGATAGCCTGGCCCGGTAAATTGGCCATTCCACACCAGCGACAGTCTTGGTGCCGTCGAGGCTGACGTACTCACTGGTAGTGGCGTCTTCGACCATGGTTGCGCTTGCCATCGGCCTGAACTCGTCTGCCAGAGTATCATCTGTGACTAATCGGACATAGGTCATGCGAGTGTGTCCGGCTTCGTCATGCAGGTACAGGGTGAGCAGCCACTCGGCGCCGATTCGGCAACCTGTTGTCGAGGAGGAGTCACCAACGCAGAAGGAGCCGAGTGTTGGGATGCTTGGGCTGATCTGCTGGGTGTGACTATACTCCTCGGCATCTATCACCAAGCCATCCCATCCTGTCACTGAATCGTTGTTCCCAGACTCCAGTGTCCAGTCAGCTACTACTCCTTCGACTGACGTGATGTAACTGAAATCAAGATCAGAGTTGCTCTTGATGTACATGGTCGCGTAGGCTCCTGTGACGGAGTCTATCGAAGGCGCGGCTCCGTTGATAGTAAGATCGAAACTTTCCTCGACGATACCGAAGTCGTTGGGGTAAGGGGTCATGTGATAAGCCAACATGTTGGAGAGCAGTGGTATACTTGATCCTCCAAACTCCTCGGACACGCTCGGATTTTCGACGTCGATTGTGGTGACTATTAGGCCTCCAGCACCCCGATTGCATAGTGAGAGAAGAGACTGGGTGTCATATTCAGTGTCACGCATCAGAGTGTGGAAGGTCCCTGTCGGATCGCTGATGCGCCCGCCGCATACCTGCGGAATCTGGGTAGATTGGACTTGTGCCGCATCGAGTCCGGCCAGAGCGACGTGTGAGCCGCCATTGATTCCACTGAACGCAATCGGATCGACGTTACTGAGTATCGGATGGTACTGATCCACAATGGTCAGGTTGCTATAGTGGACTCTGTTGTCAACGGTGAAGTTGACCTGATTCCTCATCGCGATGTCCATACCAAACGGCAGTCTGTTGGGCTGGTACTCGTTGCGGTACGGACCGAGGTGCATCTGCACCGTACCTCCTCCACTCATGTAGTCCTCGAGAGTCTCAGTTAGGCTGAGTCCGTCGCTCTCACGGGTCTCTCCCAGCGCCTCATAGTACTCGCCGTAGTAGACGTTGTAATCGGTCTGCCATGGCAGCAGCACCTTGTTGAAGTGCTCAACCCAATCAGGTGTCCCATAGGTATCCCAGTTTTCCATGCGCAGCTGAGTATACGTCTTACCCATCGCCTCTAGGTCCTTCTTGACGCTCTGCAGGCGGTTCTGGTCAGTCGGGTTGGACAGGATTGCGACATCGATGTTGTCATAGAACTGGATCTCAAAGTAGCGGTCGTTGCCCGAAGACTCGAGTGTCCCGTTCTCTTGGAACAGGACAGCGGAGAAACTGATGTTGTAGGTGTGCGCGTCGTACCACGAATTGTACGGGTTGGTCCAGTTGGCCTGACCCCTCTCGTGAGGGGCGAGATCAAATGGCCCGTTGTTGCTTGATTCTTCGTAAACGGTCTGCCCCGTGTCTAAATCAACGACCTTCATTGTAATCTGGTACTCTCCCGCGATGACTCCGTTAAGAAGCGGTACAGCGAAACTGTGGGCTGATGCGTCATCGATTGGATAGACGCACTCGTAAGTGATGTCCGCCACGCACTCCAACACATCAGGCTGTAGCAAGGTGATGTCCGCGCTGGCGATACTGAAGATAATCGACGAGTAGTTGTTGGCAGTGTTGACCTCGGTCTCGTTGTACCATGCAGTCATCGGGTCGGTATTGTCGAAGAGGGTGGTCACTTCAATCTTGTATATACCGCTCTGGAAGTCGTGTGTGGCCATGTTGACTGTCTGATGCTCAGCGGCATCCAGGCCAGTCACATCGACTGTGTAGGTCCCATCGTCCTCAAAGGTGAACTCCTCCACACGGATGTTGTCCACACCGAAGCCGGACAGCCCGGCGTTGCCGTTAACTCCGTCGTCATTCGACTGGAATCTCCAGGTCAGGGCGACATCGGAGCCAGAAAGAGATGTGCACTCGTCGCGCCAATCTCCGGTATCGGCGCTGGTGCGGTTCAGGATGACGATATGTGTCATGTCGACGGTTACTGACTTGAGGATGTTTTCGGAGTCAAACCAGACCACTGAGTTGATGTTGTCCGAGTGGTCGCCGAAATACTCGACCTCGTCGTAGCCGTTGAGATCGAAATCCTCGCAGCGGTGAAAGTTGGGATCCTCAGGATTGGTGTTCTGGATTCCATTCTCATTAAGGTCGGTCCAAGTCCCGTATACAACCCCCTCAAAGACCTCTCCCTGCTTGGTCCAAGTAATCTCTAGGTTGGCTGCATCTCTGATAGCTAGGATGTTGCCGTTGTTGTCCTTGAGGTAGTCGCCTTCTGCGTAGTAGTCGAAGGTCAGGTAGGTGAAGTCGGCCCCTGTTGCCGTGACGGAGATTGGGTCCAATGTCACGGTCTCGTTCCAGTTGTCGCCGTAGCCATCGCTCGGGTGTCCCAGCCAATATGCGTGACTGTTGAACACGCCGACGTTCTGAGGAAGCATATCGTTCGAGCCTGTGGAGTCGTCTAGTCTGCTACCATTCTCGTTGCCGTCATCTGACCATATTGGCTCGATGCCTGAGAAGTCCTCGATAGCGACGAGGTCCGGCTCGGCGTTCTGAATGAATGCCTCTAACTGGAAGTCAGTGATGGTGTTGCCACAGTTACGGGCCTTTACACGGATGTCACGCTCGCCTGAGGCGTACCTGACTCCATTCTCCAAATCGACCCAGTGCTCCTCAGCAAGGCACGGATCGAACAAGTTGTTCACTGTAAGCTGGAATTTAACCTCGTCATTTAGGTCGTCCATGTCGGTGAAACCCGAGGGGTTAGTCAGCTCGGTCTTCACGTAGTATGTCCTGTTGTCAATGAAGTCAGCAGTCAGGCTGACTTCCTCAGATGCACCGGCTGCGAAGCCGTTGAAGTTCAGTTGTTGACTTACCGTCTCGGTGGTTCCGAAGGTGACGTCCCTCTTCCTGATGGTGATGTTATCGAAGGCAAAACCGTCCAATCCGGAGTCTTCGGAAGAGCCTGCAGGCCCAACGGATCCCATGAGGCCGCTGCGGAAGCGGAAGCGGATATCGATGATCTGTCCCGCATAGCGTGTCAAATCGATTGATTCCCTTTCATCCTCGGCCTCCGACGTCCCCCCTCCTTCGGTGTAGTCCAACCAACCAGTTAGGTATTCATCCGCATAATTGCCATTATTTGTGTTGTACTCTGGATCGAATCCTTGAACATAGATTCTGACGAATCGATTGTAATCCCATCCTCCGGTGAAAAAGACGGATTCCCAGCCGTTACCTTCTGACCAAATCTCTATGCCGCACGAGTCTTCGTACAGCCAGCGCTCGACAACCGAGTACTGCTCTGCAAGGAACAACTCAAAGAAACCTGCACTGCACATCAGAGAGACATCCATGAAGGCAGCATCGGCGCCGGTCAAATCGACATTCTCGAGGATAAGTGCCTCATCCATGTTGTTGTAGTAGCCGGAGTCGCTCTCGTTGTTGCCATTGTAGTCTAGTCCTGCCCAGTAGTAGTCAGTTGGGTTGCTGTCAGCCTCGTACCAAGAAACATTCTGGGTGGAGGCAGTGGAGTTGGTCTCTATGTGCCAAGACGAAGCTCCGGTCCCGTACATCCCGGTGTAGGAGTTCTTCAGGAAGGCACAATTTGCGCAGTTCGTGGTATCCTCGTTGCCCTCGAAGTCGTTGGAATAGACCACAGTATCGGTCCCTCCTAGGACCTCTCTTACCTCGAGGTCGACATCGACTGATCCGGAAATGGGATTTAGGCCAGTATTTTTCACTGTAACATTTACCCATCTACTCCCCTCTCCAATCTCGGCTTCTCCCGTAGCAGGGTTGTAGGATGCAGGCGCGATTGTCACCCCTGTGATACCTACGTCCTCGTTGTCCAGAGTTAGTACTGAGAGGAAATCGCCTGCTCCGGCCCAGCCCTGAGTGTCTAGCCACATTGCGTTGTCGGCGAACCTGTAGGAGTAGTCGCGCTGGCCAATGATAATCTCGTAGGCGCTGTTGTCACCCCCTTGAAGTTGGCCGGGGATGGCCATAGTGGGTCGACGTCCGACATCGAATGAAAGAGAGGAGAGGTACCCGGGTCCGCTGGGGTTGGCGAGGATAATCTCGACAGAGTTAATCTCACGGAGATTATCCAGCAGTAAGTAAGTCTGGTTCTGTGCGGACGAATCTTGTAGGCGAGTCAGTGTGACCTCAGTGGGCACGAAGAAGTCGACTTCACCGTCCTGATTGACATCCACGATAGTGATTGAGGCCCCGAGATAGTCGCCGAGGTAGACGTAGTTCTGGGTGTTCCAGCTGCTACCCGACCTAGTAGCGTAGGAGATGTTTCCAGTGATTCCGTCAACTGCTGCGATGAGATCTATCTCGTTGTCTCCATCAGTGTCGGCGATGTCGAGGCCGTACAGAGGGTAGTTGTGCTCGGCATCGAGCTTGAATTCGTGGATTCCTTGAGCGGTTGCGTCCAGAGGGTTTGGATACTGGCTGGTGATACAGTCGTACTCAAGCACAGTCATGTTGTCGTAGTGTCCGACAGAGGTCCCCACACCAGTGTTCCACGGAGGAGTTCTGAGGAGCCAGATGTCAAGGTCCTCGCAGTCACCCAAGCCTCCGGGAATACCGCCTCCTTGGACTGTCTCCCCCCAATGCCCCAAGTGAGTCTCGACGTACATCCCATTGGTCAGTGGGACAGGTATCGACTGCTGGTTGGTCAAAAGGGAAGGATCCGGTCCGCGATAGATCTGTATGTATTGATTGGTGCCTGTGGCATCGCTTGTCAGTAGCACGATGTCGGCATTATCATCCCCATCGATGTCGCCGACCTCCATCCCAAGGTGATACGGGTTGGAGACTGTAATCTCGGTGTTGTCCCACTGGTTCACTCTCTCGGAGCATTCTCCCCACATCGTAGTCAGGTTGCCCGGCCTGACGAAACTCTCTCCGACGAAGCGTATGTTCTCCTGGTAGTAGACGATATCATTCACACCATCACCGTCGATGTCAGCAATCTCGGCGTCGACGGAGTTGGCGGTATCCACGAAACCTGCACGCTGCGAAGCGTTGTTCGATATGAACACGTCCTGCCTGTCTGCGAAGTTGCCTTGTCCGTCGTTGTACAAAGCTGTGATGTAGTGTCCCATCACGCTAACAGAGAGGATATCGTTGTGGCCGTCCTGCTTCAGATCACCGACTGAGAGATGGGCCGGATCACGTTGTACTGCGTACTGGGTGATGTGTGAAGCGCTCACGGCCGGTACTAACGAAACCATCAGTGAGGTCAACATCAATAACACCATGAAGATGGCCTTGCGGCCCTCCTTGGTTCGATTTCGGGTAGACTCAGGCGTATGCAGCATGCTCAACCGGAGTTTCACTCATCACTTATGCCTTCGCCACAAATGAGTTTGGCAACTCCATAGGAGTTGGTGGTTTCAACGAAGTATTACCGTAACTCTAACCAACTGGGATTAGGTGCATACTGGACCTCTGCACCGCCGTGAATCCTCTCCAACCTTCCCATCATCCACAGACGGTCTAGGAAGATTTCCAGATCCACCACCTGCCGGTTCGTCCTGTCTCCCACGGCCTGCTCTATCGAGCTCAGCGGCAACGAGGTGTGACCGTGCTCACGGACCACAAGGGTGAGGAGAAGTTGAATCCAGGCTTCAGTCAGTGGTTCTCCCGACATGTTGTCAGACAACGGTTCAACCTCATCCTCCAATTCGTCAAGGATTTCTATTATGGTCACGATATCCGGATCGCTCCTCTCACCACCACCGAGTTCGGAGATTTCAGAGTCCACATCAAGGCTGCCAATGATGCGAACCACTGAGGGAATCCTTGAGGGGTCTGGCGGAGGACCGGGCAGGACTGCATCCTCAGGCGGAGGTATTTCCTCGTATATTTCGGCCTCCTCCCCCATAGCCGATTCAGGTTCAGGCTCGTCGGACTCGGCCAAACGAGCAGCTAGAGGTTGTAGTACACCAACTTCTCCCGAAAGTCCCAATTCCTCACGAACCTTGGTGACCCATGCGGCATCGCCCTCGAGCAGCACATCGACATCGTGCTCCTGGGAGTGGAATCGGAATCTGACAGCCCCCCTTAGTTCCATGGTCAATGCTCCGAGAATCAGTTCCTCAGTCTCCGGGCTACGATGATGGCTTTCATGCTTCGGCCAGATTCCTCAGCACGGTCGGCAGAATGCCTCCGTTCCTGTAATATTCAACCTCGACCGGTGTATCCAGTCTTACAACGACTTCGAACTCGACTGTGCTGCCGTCGAACCTAGTGGCTGTAACTGGTATCAACGACATAGGCTGCAAATCGGCTCTCGCTGGGATGTCAAATAGCTCAGAGCCATCTAGGCCGAGGCTGACAGCGTCTTCGCCCTCGAGGAAGGTCAGAGGGAGGACCCCCATTCCCACCAAGTTGGAACGATGGATCCTCTCGAATGAGGTAGCTATGACTGCCCTCACGCCTAGCAGCAAGGTGCCTTTGGCAGCCCAATCCCTGCTGCTGCCGGTCCCATACTGAGAACCGGCGAGCACAACCAAGGGAGTACTGTCCTCGCGGTATCTGTTGCTGGCCTCGTATATCGAGGTGACTTCCCCGGTGGGGAAGTAAGTAGTGAAACCACCTTCCGTACCGGGCGCTATCTGATTTCGCATACGGATGTTGGCGAAGGTACCACGCACCATCACCTCGTGATTGCCTCGACGACTTCCGAACGAGTTGAAATCACGCGGCTGGACTCCGTTGCCTATCAGGTACTGACCAGCGGGACCATGATGAGGGAACGCGCCGGCTGGACTGATGTGGTCGGTGGTCACCGAATCACCGACCTTTACCAGAACCCTAGCGCCATGAATAGGCTCTATCGGAGCCGGTTCGGGCTGGATTCCCTCGAGGAAGGAAGGTAAGCGGACATAGGTCGAAGAGTCATCCCAAGGATACAGAGATCCAGACTTGCTGGGAATCGCGTCCCAACGTGGCTCTCTGAGGATGTCCTCGTAGCGCTGTTTGAACATTTCAGGTTCAATTACCTCCTCTATGGTCGAGCGGATCTCGTCGTCACTGGGCCAGATGTCCGCGAGCATCACCGGTTCGCCCGACTTAGTGTGACCGAGGGGGTCGCTTGAGAAATCGATGTCGAGAGTGCCAGCGAGGGCGTAGGCCACCACGAGAGGGGGACTTGCGAGATAGTTTGCCTTGACTTTCTGGTGAATTCTACCCTCGAAGTTTCGGTTTCCCGAGAGAACACTACCGACGACCAGTTTCGCCTCGTCTACGGCGGCCTCTATCTCCTCATCGAGGGGCCCTGAGTTACCAATACAGGTGGTGCAGCCGTAACCGACAACGCTGAATCCGAGGGCATCGAGGCCTTCTGTCAAGCCGGCGGCGTCGTAGTAGTCAGTTACAACCCTGCTACCGGGAGCGAGGCTGGGTTTCACCCAGGGCTTGATTGACAACCCTCTGTCACGGGCATTTCGGGCGAGCAAACCTGCCGCTATCATCACGCTGGGGTTGCTAGTGTTGGTGCAGCTCGTGATGGCGGCAATTACGACATCACCGTGCTTCAACTCCGCATCGCGCCCGGCGATTGCGGCACTAGCATCGTTTTGCGAAGAGGCGATACCGTGGCCCTGATGGCCGATTGGAGCATTCAGACTCTCCCTCCAGTGTGACTTCATCTCAGACAGAAGTACCCTATCCTGAGGCCTCTTGGGCCCTGCCAGAGAGGGTTCGACGGTCGAAAGATCGAGCGATAGAGAGGAGGTGAACGAAGGGGCTGGTGTAGAGTCGGTGTAGAACAAGCCCTGCGCGGACAAATAGCGCTTGACATCCTCGACATGAGAGGGTTCGCGCCCCGACAGTAGCATGTAGTCGAGAGTAGTCTGATCCACAGGGAAAAAGCCGCATGTGGCGCCGTACTCGGGAGCCATATTGGCGATTGTGGCTCGGTCTGGGAGACTGAGGCCAGCAAGTCCAGAGCCATAGAATTCGACGAACTTGTCCACGCAGTCATGCTCCCTCAGCATCTCCACCACCCTCAGTGTCATGTCGGTCGCCGTTACACCTGACTGGAGTGAGCCCTTGAGCTCGAATCCGACTACCTTCGGCAGCAGCATGTAAATCGGTTGGCCCAGCATTACCGCCTCAGCCTCGATACCGCCTACTCCCCAGCCTAGGACACCGAGGCCGTTGATCATCGTGGTATGGGAGTCCGTACCCACTAGAGTGTCGGGAATCCATATTCCCTCTTCCTCCCGGGCCACGCTCGCTATCCACTCCAGATTCACTTGATGGACGATGCCTCGGCCCGGGGGAACAGCACGGAAGTTGTCGAGACTCTGCTGGCCCCACTTCAGGAACTTGTAGCGCTCAAGATTGCGTTCGTACTCAATCTCAAGATTACGCTCGCGGGCGTTTGGGAACAAACCGGAGATGTCAACTTGAACCGAGTGGTCTACGACCAAATCGACCGGTACCTGCGGATTGACTCTCTCTGGATCTCTTCCCATCGCCACCATGGCATCACGCAGTGCGGCGATGTCAACGACTGCAGGCACCCCTGTGAAATCCTGCAGGATGACTCTACTGGGGCTGAAAGGAATCTCCCCGGGAGTCATCTCCGGGGACCATGTGGCTATCCTTAGGACGTCTTCCTCGGTAATCAGGAAGCCATCGCACTTGCGAAGGGCTGCCTCTAGGAGAATACGAATCGAGGCGGGTATTTCGCCTAGGTCGCATATTCCCGAACGTTCCAGTGCCCCTATGTCGACGAAGGAGGCTTGTGAGCCGTCGCTCGTATCGAAGTGGGACCTCGCATCGAAGGGATCGGCCTCTCCCATATCATCACCTACGGTGATGTCGGCAGGGATGGGCTCCATGAAGTTGACCCATTGCTAAATTGCGTTAGATGCTCAATCATTCACGGTGACATGCATCAAGCGGACCTCGTTCAGAGGACTGTCTCCTGCACTTGTCTGGACCTCACTGATAGCTGTGACATGATCTAAGCCGCTGATTACCTGGCCGTAGACCGTATGGCAGGATTCAGTAGCGCAATCCTTTCCAGACTCCCAATCGAGGTGAGAAGGGGTGCTGTCCCCTGGTACGATGTAGAACTGACTGCCATCCGTGTTGAGTCCAGCGTGGGCCGCAGCTAGTGCACCTGGGATGTGCTTGAGGCCGTTAGTGTGCTCTCCTGGAAGAGACCAATCTAATTGGTCGCAGTTATCGGAACTGTATCTGTTTCCTGAGTTGTCAAACTCAGCACCGTTGCAATAACCGTACCACTGCGCGGTATGACCTCCGGAACCGAAGTCGCCTCCTTGAATCATGAAATCATCAATGATTCTGTGGAACTCTGTGAAATCGTACCTAAATTCTTCAGCGAGGAGGAGAAAGTTCTCCACGTGAAGCGGCGCCTCATTTGGGTAGAGTTCAATCTCGACGAACGCTGTGACTCTCTCGTTGCTTCCAGTTGGCATGTACGATATCTCAAGGGTGACCACAGGATTGTCCTCAGGTGTGTCAAAGAAATCTGGAATCACCTTGAACGAGACCAGCACCAGCATGAAGGCCACTAGGAATGTGACCAGCCCCAATGGAGTCGGGTTGCCTTCGTCGAAGATTTGCAAGCCAACACCCAAGGAGACTGCCTGCTCATCCATCATCGAAGAGAGTTTGTTCATGCGCCGCCTAGTCTCCTTGTCCTTGGGGTCGAAGTTTAGCGCCTTGCGGTAGTTCTTGTGGGCACGCTGCCAATGGCGCTTCTGGTTGGCAGTGTCTTGCTCTCCGAGGGCCGTACCTGCGTCGGCTGCGAAACGCAAGGTCCTCGCCTTCTGAGCACCGTCCTCACAGACATCCCAAGCCACAGAGCGCAGCAATTCCAAGGCTTTCTCCGGCTCTCCGGATTCGGTCAGGGCGGTGGCCTCGACCCATGCAATCTGTAGCGCCTCGGGGATGGACATAGAGCGGCGGAAAGCGAACTCATTGAAAATGCCAACGGACACGCAATCGTCCTGAATTCTATGAATCGGTAACGGTAATGGCTAATACCGGATTATTACCGGGTCATCTTGCGCGAACCCCTAGGTAGTGCCGAGCCGAGCCATGGAGAAGCAGGAAACGATGGAGCGTATCTACAACGACTTCACTATCAATATAGCAACGGCGAACGGGACAGGTTCCCAGTCCGCTAACCTGATTGTGCTCAATTCGATGTTCCAGATGGGCGTTCCAGTCAGTGGGAAGAACCTCTTCCCAAGCAATATCTCGGGACTTCCGACCTGGTTCATTATCCGCGCAAGTGATCTAGGCTATCAGGCACCAGGTGACAAGGCGCACATCCAGGTCTTGATGAACAAGGACACCTGGCACAAGGATCTCGAGCGCATTGAGCCCGGAACCATCGTGATTTACAACGAGGATGCCAAACTCCCCGTGGACAGGGATGACTGTCCCTCATACGGCATGCCGATGACTAAGATGGCGAGGGGGATTAATCCGAAACTGGCTCGCCTGATGTGTAACATGTACTATGTCGGAGCACTCGCCCATCTGCTAGAAATTGACGATGCTGTAATCGACGAGTCCTTGAATAACCAGTTCAGGGGCAAAGAGAAGGCCATCGAGTTGAACCAGAGGGCCATTAGTGAGGGTCGCGCCTACGCTGCAGAGAACTGGAGAGGTCCCATACCGTATTGCGTCAAGGCTCGCGACAAGAATCCAGATACATTCCTTGTGGAGGGCAATGAGGCTGTAGCACTGGGTTCAATCTTCGGCGGAGTGAACATGCTCTCATGGTATCCAATCACCCCCTCTTCATCTCTAGCTGAGAGTGTCATCGAATGGTTACCTAAACTCAGAGAAGGTGATGATGGTGGTGCGACATGCGCCGTTATTCAGGCCGAGGACGAGTTGGCCGCCGCTGGCATGGTAATCGGTGCCGGCTGGGCGGGTGGTCGCGGAATGACCTGCACCAGTGGCCCGGGCATCTCACTGATGTCCGAGTTCATCGGGCTGGCCTACTTCGCAGAGGTGCCTGGTGTAATCTGGGATGTCAACAGGGTCGGCCCTTCCACCGGCCTTCCGACTCGTACTCAGCAGGGTGATTTGTCGATGCTGTACGAAGCCAGTCACGGAGACACCCAGCACATCGTGGTAATTCCCGGTACCGTTGACGAGTGCTTCGAGTACGGCTGGAGGGTCTTCGATTACGCTGAGAGGTTTCAGACCATCGTGTTTGGTTTCAGTGATCTCGATCTCGGGATGAACCAATGGTCCACAGCGGGATTTCAGTACCCAGATTCTCCGATGGACCGAGGCAAGGTACTGCGCACCCGAGAAGAGGTCGATGCAGTTGCGAACTACGGGCGATACAGAGACGTAGACGGGGACGGCATTCCCTACAGAACTCTACCTGGCAGCGGCCTCGATCCCATTCTTTACCGAGGAACAGGGCACGACGAGGACGGTGTCTACTCAGAGGACCCGGATGTCTACTACGCCACCATCTCGCGCCTGCGCAGGAAGATTGACGGCGCTCGCGACCTACTTCCTGCTCCGATTATCAGGGAAGAAGAGGAACAGCAAATCGGGATTGTCTACTACGGCTCGATGGAGAACTCCATCACTGAGATTGATGACATGCTGGAATCGACCGGTCTGTCGGTCAGCACCTGCCGTGTCAGGGCCCTACCTTACCACTCAGAGGTCGAGGGCTTCATTGAGAGGCACGACAAGGTCATCGTCCTCGAGATAAATCGAGACGGACAGCTCTATGGCATCCTGCGCAAGGAGTTGCCGGTGCATCTCCTCTCTCGCCTTCACAGTGTGGCCTACACCGATGGCATGCCTCCTCGTGCACGTGTCTACGCTGACAAGATTCTTGAGACGTTGGAGGTTACTGTATGAGCACCATCAAACTCAACGTAATCGACCTAGAGAAGTCGGAATACACCGGAGGTAAATCGTCACTGTGCCCCGGATGCGGCCATGACCAGATATCCAATGTCATCATCCAGGCAGCGTGGGAGAACGGTATTCCGCCCGAGGGCATCGCCAAGATGAGTGGAATCGGGTGCTCTTCCAAGACTCCAGCCTACTTTCTCGGCAAGAGTCACGGTTTCAACACCGTGCACGGTAGGATGCCGTCTGTCACGACCGGTGCCAGTATGGTCAACAAGAGTCTGGCCTTCATCGCTGTCTCAGGCGACGGAGATACCGCCAGTATCGGTATCGGACAGTTCGTCCACGCGATTAGGCGCAACATCGACATGGTCTACATCATTGAGAACAACGGAGTATATGGTCTGACCAAGGGGCAGTACAGTGCCACCGTAGAGAAGGGATCCAAGAAGAAGAAAGGAGCGACCAACGTGCAGCCTCCGATTGACCTGTGCGCGATGGCCATCAACCTCAGATGTAGTTTCGTCGCGCGTTCGTTCTCGGGCAGCAAGAAGCAACTGACCTCCCTAATCCGTGCGGCGATGGGTCATCGGGGAATGGCGGTCATTGACATCATCTCGCCGTGCGTCACCTTCGCCAACAACGATGAGTCCTACAAGTCCTACAATTACGTCAAGGAGAATGACGAGGTCCTGCACATGCTAGACTACATCCCCCACTTCACCCCTCTGGAGGAGGTCGACATTCCCGAGGGCGAATATGATGACATCCAGATGTTTGACGGCTCTACTCTGCGACTGGAGACATTGAGCGAGAATCATGACCCGTCGGACGCTGTCTCCGCGCTCTCAGCAATCCACAGAGCGGAAGGTGAGAACAAGCACGTGACCGGTTTGCTGTACTATGATGACAGTATGCAGACCGCCGACGAGGAGATCGGACTTACCGAGACGCCGCTTTCAGCCCTGAGTGAATCCGAGATGCGCCCCAGCGAAGCCGAACTTGCAAGCATCAACGCGGCCTTCCGCGGAGCCTGAGTGACTTCTTTCGGCTATCGGATTCGTTGAAATAGCGAATCCGACTCCGTCACCCATTAGTCCCTTAGTGTAGTGGTCCATCATGTGGGGTTCTGGATCCCACGACCCTGGTTCGAATCCGGGAGGGACTACCATTACCGTATCACAGAGAGCGGTAGAGGATGTCCGAGACCCAAGTCACCATGATGATTATCATGAACCATCCCAATGCAGTCTTAGCCCATTTGCTGGGCTCTTTCTCAGGTGGGAATGGATCGATACCGGCCTCGATGGCCTCGGCGATAATCGCGAGTTCCTCTTCGATTGTCTCTGGGGGCTTCATGGTCTCACGGCTCCGAGGTAGGATCCCATCCTGAGACATATGACTCCTCGAGAGCGGCGAACTCCTCCTCGGTTCCCGAGAGGTCGAACTCCAGAGAGTCCAGATTCTCAGAGATCCTGTTTGGCTTACTAGACTTCGGAATGGTGATTGCGCCGACATCGAAGCACCACTTGATGGCGGCTTGCGCTGGCGTGCAGCCCAGAGAAGCTGCAATCTTGGATATTCCCGGATCTGTCAACTTGTGGCCACGGGCGAGCGGGGAGTAGGCCATCACCTTCGCTCCTATGCCTTCCGTAGCTGCTCGTAGCGCCGGCCGCTGCAGCCACGGGTTGATTTCTATCTGGTTGACAGATGGCATCACGGTGGCGTACGAAACCATCGCATCTAGGTGATGTGCACCGTAGTTACTAACTCCGATTGAGCGAGTCCAGCCATTGGACAGGCACTCCTCCATACCTTGCCAGACTGGAGCCCTTACATTGAGGTCCTTAGGTGGTGCGTGGACCAAGTACAGGTCCATGTATTCCAGACCGAGGTTCTCAAGGCTCTGCTGACACCTCTGAAGCGTCTCTTCATGGCTGTTGGCGTGGGGTTGTCGTAACTTCGTCACTACGAAGATGTCCTCTCTGGGAATCCCCGACTCCCTGATGGCTTGGCCTACCTCGTCCTCGTTGCCATATGCCATCGCGGTGTCGATTAGCCTGTAGCCCTGCTCGAGTGCGTACAGCACAGATGACTTGCACTCTCCTGGCTCGCCCATCAAATAGACTCCTAAACCAAACCGCGGCATCTCGGCCTGATGCAATCTCTCACCTGTGCTAGTGCTGGTGTTCGCGATGGTGAACGAGTCCATGCTCTTCGAAGATTAGATTATGTATTCAATCATTATTGTAGCGGGGTTGAAGCGTCATACCTCATCGAATGAACATGGGAGAGTTACCAGAGGGGATGGATATGCCCGAATCCAAGATTACGACCCCTCATCCGTCGGCCTCCGTGATACTCAGCAGAGAGTGTTCCGGTGGACACGAGATACTGCTGGGGCACCGCGTCTCCGAGCTTCCCGCCTTCCCCGACCTCTGGTCGTTCCCAGGTGGGGGCATCAGCAGGGTCGACAGGGCTGTAGCCGAATCTCATCCGGAGTGGCTCTCCGAGAGAGGGGAGGATCGGGTCTCTGCTTTTGCACTACTAAGAGAGATAGTCGAGGAGTTGGGTGTCGCGCCTGACGGTAGCGGCGGTTTCTGCGAGGTCAGTGCCGAAGTCAGGGAACTGGTCTGTAGCGACAAGTCGGGCTGGCTGGAGTCGATGGAGTCAGGAGAACTGACTGCTGACGGTTTCCACTGCGAGATAATCACCGAGCGAATCACACCTCCTCAGGCACCTGCTCGCTTCCATAACCTGTTCTTCCACGTCCCGACTGGCAACCCTGGCGTCACTCCGACATTTCCCCCCGGTCGCTCGGAGTTCGACGAGTTCCGGTGGTGGAGGCCATCTGATCTAATCGCGTCTTGGGAGGACAACGAATTGCGGCTCCCACCTCCAATAGTAACACTCGCACGCGACTTGGTCGAGGCCATAGAGCGCGAGGGCGACCTGCAGTCCGCGTGCGACGCCCTAGCGGCCGACCCCCCCTCTGGCCCGCACAGATTCGAGTACGGCCCGGGTGTCGAATGCATACTGATTCGAACCGCAACGCTGCCCCCGGCTACCCACACCAACTGCTACATCCTGGGAGAGAGAGGAGGAGAGCGCGTCATTGTCGATCCCGCAGCTAGAGAC
>OFTZ01000005.1_pt1 | contig 34018 bp, 20 predicted proteins | sample 1543391 | NCBI WGS metagenome assembly OFTZ01 (sample SAMEA104347366, study PRJEB22522) | marine metagenome | isolation source: seawater
GGTGGCTGAGTTTGCTGCTCGGATTGGCCGCCACCATCGGTGCCGCCGTCTCCAGAGCCTTCCTCGTTGCCCTCGAAGTCGGGGTCATAGGCATCAGGTATGCCGTCGCCGTCGGAGTCCGTAGAGGATCCATCGTTAGGATCGTTCGGGAACGGGTCCTGGCCGTCGTTCGTCCCATCGCCATCGGTGTCTGCCGAGTTCGGGTTGGTACCCGCGGCATACTCCTGAGCGTTGGTCAGACCGTCGCCATCCGGGTCCGCGTTCGCATCACCGGCCGAGTTGGGGTTGAGGCCGTAGGCCACTTCCCAACCGTCCGGGAGACCGTCGTTGTCGGTGTCTGGGTTGTTCATATCAGTTCCTGCATTCTGCTCCTCTGCGTTGGTCAGACCATCGCCATCCCAGTCGGCACCGCCGTCATCAGGATTCAGAGGGTCGGAACCATCGGCGCTGACGCCGGTGGATCCTGCCATCATTACGAGAAGCAGAGCAATCAACATACTCTTGTTCTTTGTTTTCTGCATTTTCTTTTCACTTCCAAATTCAGTTCAGAGAACCCGCTGTTCTCTCTTTCCGGTGAGCACGCGCGCTGAAGAAGGCGCAAGAGACTCGAGCCGGGAGGTTCGGATGATAGTCTGGAACTAGCTGATTCAAGGGTTCTTCGACTGACAAAACGCTGTACTGAGCGTTGTTTTGCTCGTCTCCAAAACCTGCTTTACCTCTGCTTGCTCCTCCTTTTCTATTCATCCATTCTCACGGGCTTTCACAGGGAACCCACTGTTCCCTCTGATTCTGGAGCCACTCGGGTCGTATTTCAAGGGTTCCCGTGACTGAATCACGGGGTGAGCTTCGCTAATTCAGCGTTGAACCGTGCGGAGCCGAGGAAATGCAGCACCGGGGCTGCAAGAGTGCTAATCATGAGAACTACTAGGAACACGCTTGACCAGAGCTCGATTTCACGGCCAAGCGTGAGGTAGAGGAACCAACCGAAGAGGATGGAAATCCATATCCTGTAACGGCGACTGAACAAGGAGACGCGTGCCTTCACCAAATCATCAGAGTAGAGCTGTGGGACATCCTCTGGATCTACTAGGTCGTTGTCGACAGCGCAGCGCACGCAGACCTGGTAGCGCGGTCCATTGCCACTTACAAACTGGTTGAGCGGATAGTTCTGGGTGCATATCCTGCAAGTGGGCATGTCGCTCAAGTAAACCACAAAGGCGCGCTCCTTCAACGCTACGGTCGGCTCGGTAGCATTCAGTACTCTAGATGTCCTTGGCACTAATCCAACCGACTTCAAGCCTAGAGAGCCATGCATCCGTGGCCGCCTGAAACAGGCGGCTCCGGGGTGCACCAATAGTTCGTCCATCGATGCTGCCAATTGCACGGACACCCATTCCGCTCCCGCATACCACCATCTCAGACGCGCGCAGTATCATGTTGAGAGTCAGCTTGGCCGGCCTCACCGGGATGCCTGCTGCCTCGAGTCCTGGACGAATCTGTTCAATAGTCACTGAGTCCAGAGCGCCATCACTGTGTCGGGGATGGTAGGCTACGCCATCGTGGTCGAGCAGTAGCGGGGCACAGCGATCACCATCCACTAGGATGTCTTTCTCAAACAGCAGAGCGATGTCCGCGCCATGCTCGATAGCGGTCAGCCTCGCGTCCCTGTACGGCTCCCACTCTGCGTGCTTGGTGCCTCTGACGGGCTCGTCCCATGTGGGGGCCGCGAGAGATATCGCTGCCAGAGGATCTTCGGGCCAAGTCCGGATGACGGTTGGTTCGACGTAGTGCTCCCCGTTCGACCTTACTCCAACTCTGACAAGGAAGGCAGCTTGATCTGCGCTGTCGTTCTCCTCGCCGGGAAGTTCGAGATTATTCAAGATCTCAAAGACACTCTCGGCTAGGTTATCAGGAGTCTGTATACCTAGGACTGTGGCGTGGCGGCGAATCCTAGCGAAGTGCATGTCCGCTGCGAGGAGAGATGAGTTTCCGTCCCAAGCAATAGCCGACCAGACAGCTGAACGGGGCCCGGGCATGGAGTGCGATGGGGATTAGTGCTTCAATTCCTTGTAGGCATCACAGCATGTCATCGAGGAAGGACGAATCAACGTCCTCGTCCTCTTCATTCAGTCCCTCAGCCATGTCACCAAGGTCGTCGAAGTCTAGGTCATCAGCCATGTCATCGAGGTCATCGATGTCGGTCTCGTCGGGACTGATACCCAGAAGCTCGTCAATCACGGCCTCCGAAGCGTCGGGAGAGTTTGTATCAGCATCCTCTTCCAATTCAGCGTCCTGCACTGAACTGAAGCTTGGGCCGTCATCATCGACCATCAGATCGTCTTCGAAGTCATCGTCGCTGAGTCCCGCTGCCTCTCGTGCCATCTGCTCCTCAAGTTCGACTTCAAGGGCCCCCATCTCCCAAGGCTCAGGGGCCGCCTGTTGGCGCGGCCTGATGACCATCAGGGCACCAATTAGAATCATTACAGCTGAGACCATTGCGATGAGCGTGTTCATGTCGCCGCTCATCAGCTGGTCATACCAAGACTCGCCTGCTTCGCCCTCTCCACCCTCCGATGAACCGAACGAGGCCTCTGACCACGGTCTTACCTCAAGTGGGTCAACAGCAAGTCGGTGGACCTCTCCGTCGAAGCCCACGATAGCGAGCCAATAAGTGGCTGCATTGTTGATGGCTTCACCTTCGATATCACTGAGTATCATCATCGTGGTCGGATCTTCAATGAGTCCAACTCGAGTCGCCTCCGAGGTAATCTCGAATGGCTCAAGCGAGATGAATGCCAAGTATGATTCGATCTGGGGGTCGTTTGAATCGTCCCAGCGAATCTCTACGTGATCACCTGAAGGATTCCAGTTTGCTCTGATACCGGTTATCTCGGCGAGGTGCAGACCGGGGTCTAGCGAGTTCTCGTCAACTAGGCTAATCATCTCCGCCTGCAGGTTACTGTCCCAGTAATTACCAGATGAGTCAACGGGTACCACAACGACCCAAATCGGCACCGATGGCGCGAGAGACTGTCCTGCCGACAGAGTCTCCAGTAGGATTGGCATATGAGCCTCACGGCTCACCACTATGGCAGGCTCCATGTTGCCTATCGAGTCAAATGGTGCTCCGGCTGCAGCATAGATCCAGTACTCGCCTATGTCAGAAGCCTCACTCTCTGGAAAGGTGACGAACATGGCGTCGCCGTCGTCCGGTGACCGATCCTCAAGGATTGGTTTACCGAGCCTGTTCGGTGGTGAGATATCGCCTCTGTTGTCAAGTGGGGAGACCAGCACCATGTGCTCTTCCATCCCAGTCAGATACACATTTCCTACGATGTCATGCGTGGTGATAGTGACGTAGAGAGGGATTGATGGGACTATTGGCTGAGATGAGAGCGTTTCCACGGTGCTACCATAGAGCGCGGTGGTTACAGTGATCTGGAGCTGTAAAGCCCCTCCTATCTGCCTCTGGTCGATCTCGATAAGCCCGCAGGAGGCGGGGTCGTCGCCGCAGTGACGATCGAGATCAGCTGGATCAGGATGTTTGGCCCAGATCTCGGTAAGGTCGTTCAATGGATAGTCTGAGACCCATATGACATAGTGGCTGAAGTCAGCGGCGAGGGACCGGTTCCACACGATATCAATGGCGGTGCCATCGTCATCCGGATGATCCCATGCGCTGAGCCCTTCTACCCTTGGAGGTGGTTGTCCCTGCCCCTGTATGTTCGCCATTGGCGTCGCATCGACTACGAGCACGTCATCGAGATTCTCGTTACCCCAGTCATCGGCAGCTACCACTCCAATCCAGTAGGCCACACCATTCTCAAGCGAAGATTCACCCATCGAGTCGATTACTATCTCGCCTGTAGTGCAATCTGTGACGTACGCTGCAACGGGCCAACCATCCACTGTCGAAGGAGGTTGGAACCCAGATGCAGGCAGAATGTACACTGTGTGGTAGATGCAGTCCTCTTCGTCATTCGGAGTCCAAGTGACGATAATCCTCCCTCCCTCATCATCGGGAGCGTCGACCGCCAACGTATCGGTGATTGGGGCCGGAGGTATGCCGTCATCGAGACCACCGGCAGTCACTACCGGTCCGAAGACGGTTGCATTGACCGCGTCGAACTGCCCAGCTTCGTCGACGCATGCAGCGGCAAGCCAGTAGGTCTTGCCCGGCTCGAGTTGTAGGACCGTTGAGTTGCCGGCACCGTAAGCGACGTCTATCTCGCCGCTGAGGGCTATTGCATTGCTGATTGAGTGCTGGACTGCCCATATCCGGGTTCGGTCAGGGTCTAGCTCGGTGCATGCAGACCACTCGACGTAGATTGTGCCAGCTGAGCCTCCAGATATCGGTTCGGCTCCCAGCCAATCAGGCGGGAATGGTACCTCATCGGTCGGAGTGGCACTATTCGGCCACGACATTGGCAGGCCTACCGAGCCATCTGCATAGGCGATAGCAATGGCGGCCCTGTACTCCCTATCTTCTGCCAGGGGGACCTCTGTCCCCTCCCAGTCTGCGGTCGTGATGGTGGCTGTAGTTTGTGACCAGAACGGAATCTCAATGTAGGTAGAGAAATCGGAGAGTTTGTCCTGGGTAATCTCCCAGTCGGGATCGTCAGTGGAATCCCAGACATACAGCCTGTATGCATTCCAAGCCGCGTCCTCTGCCGGTAGCCAAGAGGCTTTCAGCACGCCGCCGCCATCGTTTGGTCTATCGATGAACGAAGTCATCTCGGTAGGTACCTCGACACGCTGCCAGTCGTAGGTGATGCGGACCTGTATGGAGCCGTTCTGGGGAGATTGCATCTGGATGTGCAGCTGAGCGGATGATGAACCTGGGGCTAGGTTGGACACTGCTGCTTGGAAGGAGCTTTCGATGAGGGGGTTCATTGCAGCCAAATCCCACATGCCCGAGTAGTTCAGGAATCGCGATTCGGCTTGGACCCAAGCCCCGGACTGAGGCGCTGACAGCGTCAGAGCCCCTGTGTACAGAGGCAGTTTTCCGGGAATCCACATCTCGTTGCTCTGTGGAATAATAATCGGGTTCTCGTCAGTGATTAGAACCGTTGACATACCTGGATGTGCGGTATCGGTGATGTCCCAAGAGTTGCCCGCATACAGCGCAATCAGGGGCTCGGCTCGGCGCTGGTGACCTCTTTCAAGTTCCCTAAGGCTCTCCACTGGTTCGAATATGTGTAGGCCATCCTCCGCGACCACGTAGAGGGCGGAGTTATCGAGGAAGGCCGCGGATATTCCAGGCACAATCTCCGAGGTCACCCTTGAGTGATCTCCCCCGGACCTCACCACGTCTATTCCCCTAGGACTCACTACCGCGATGTAATCGCCGTCTGAGACCATCTGGAAGGGGGGCCATGTCAGGAGAGTGTTGCGTCCCAGCCCTGACTCCATCTCCATCATCGTCGCGTTCCAGTGGACCAAGGGCTCGCTCTCAGTAGCGATGTGTACACCCCAGTCGTCAGTCACGATAGCCCTGACGTCGTTGCTTGGAATCATGTCGATTTGATAGGTACCGTTCGCCATGTCGGTGGCGAGGTCCCACGCTGCCACACCAGGCCTAGTCGAGCCCTGACCGTTGTGCGAGATGAATACGGCAGCGTCGTGATAGAGGACTGTAGAAGAGCCATCTGGATTGACGACTAGTCGCGAGGTCGCTTCGGCGAATACTATGCCGGAGACTGTGTTGCCGATGAGGCCGTCTCCGAAATCAAGCGTGTTGAGGATGGAGAGGTTGTCGCGATGGAGCACGGTCAGACCGGCTGCACCTCCTGCGAGCACTGTGCCGTTGCCCTGTATGCCGGTGGTCTGAGTGCTGCCATTAGTGCTCGGCGAGCCGATGGCGAAGAGGTGCTCGATGATGGGGGTCGGCAGACCGTCAATGGTGGTGATTGGGTCATCCCAGTCATCCTTAGTGGTGTTCCAAAGTCCGATGCCGCCGTGAGTAGCGACCATGATGTGATCGCCGTACTCAAGGAAGTCGCGCACGTTGTTGCTGGGCAAACCTGCAATCAGACTACCGTGGCCCCACGAGCGCGTGTTGGTGTTGAATGTCTGGTAGCCGGCTGCAGAGCCCTGGTTCCCCATCAGTCCGACATACATCGTGCCATCGTCTTCGAGCACCATCTCGTCCATCTGCGCGTGCAAAGCCGCAGGGGTTGGGGCGAAGATTCGGTTAGTTAGATCGATTGACCACAGTCCACGCCCGGCGGTGCTGACCCAGAGTTCCTCGCCATCGAGTTTGAGAGAGTTGATGACGTCTTGATTGGCATTGTAACCGAACTCCCAGCGAACCGAGCCATTGGCAAGCAGCTCGCCCTGTAGGACTGAGGAGGCGTAGTACCCGTTGGAGTTGCTGGTCAGAGCGACCCAGACATGAGTCTCATTTGACTCGAACTCGACGACCCTTCCACTGGTCAGACCGGCGAGTTCGTCATAGCCGCTTACAATCAGACCTGTGTTATCCAGTCTGTCAACGCGATTCAGCCCAGTTGTCTGACCTGAGCGACCTATCGCATACACTGGGGTGGTGCTCGATGGTGCCCTCTCTATCGAACAGCCATCCATCCCTGGGTCGAGCACCTGCCCGTTGGCAGTGGATGTCCCTGAGGTGATAATCCTAGATATCCCGCCGGTGTTGTCGTACTGATGAGCCGCTAGGAGCACATTGTTGTGGTGAAGCATGCCGCCTGGGAAGATTCGGTCCTCTGAGATGCCGTCACGTGAGTCCAACGTCTGCATGAACAGATTGGTGTTGTAATTGTAGCGATCGAAGCCTATGCCCTCAGTGTCGAAGCCGATGTAGAGGACGTCGTTCTGCTCGTCGCAAGCCGCGGCACGGGGATCGTTGTCAGAGAGACCTTGGTTGCCCTCAGTCATCGGTGCTATCCACTCGTTGGTTATCCCATCACCGTCCCAGTCAGCCATGTCGAATCTTGCAATTCCTCCTTGGTTACCCCACCATGACACCCTTCCAATCATGAAGTGTATCACGTCGTTGCAGACCTCGATGTCGGCAGGGTAGCCACCGGGAATGTCACCCGTACCCAGGTTCCAAGTCGTCCAGTTGTCTGTCGAGCCGTCCAAGAGCATGATCTCAGAGCCGGAGTTTCCGCCACCATAGGAGCCGAGCCAGAGACCGTTGCCCACCACTTCCATCGTGTAGAACTCTTCAGCTGAACCGGAAGGTAGGCCGTCGTCCTCCAGCCAAGGGTCTAGCCATGTCTCATTGAGGGGGTCCCACCTGAGGATTCCATTCATGCTCGCAAACAGGTAAGTCCCGTTCCACTCCTCCATCCCTCTGATGGGTCCGTCTATGTCGGTCCACTCATCAAGCAATGTCATGGTATCCGCTTGGAATCTCCGCATTATGTTGTTACCGTAGGCAACCCACATCTCGCAGTGACCAGTTAATGGGAAGCAGTCTCCGAGGAAGCGCGCATTGACCCTGAGGACGTTTCCGATTGTGTCGAGGTTAGCCGACCACGTCTCGTTGGTCGCGTTCCAGCGCACGATGGTACCGTCACCTTGGTTCCATGATCGTGGCCTAACGCCAATCCACAACTCATCTCCAACAGCCCCAATCCCATGGATTACGCCATCGGTGCCAATCTTACTACCGGCATCTAGGGTCGAGAGACTGGTGTTGTTGTCTAGGTAGATTCGGATTATCTCATCGTTGGAGGCCCACCACGAGTTGCTCCTCTGTAGTGAGTAGTGTAGCACGTCATCGATGATGACTATGTCTGCGGGCGGTGTGTCGGACAGGGTGGGTCCGTCGGTGTTAGCACCACGGTTCCAACTCTTGAGCACGGTGTCGTTGACGACGTCGATTAGTGCGAGGCCGAAGTCGCCGCCTGCCCACATGGTGCCCTCGCTGCGCCCTGGGACCAGCGCGGTGACGTCGTCGTCGCTGATGTATCCCTGTGTGCCATCCCAAGCCTGCAGCCATGTCTGGTTCACTAAATCGTAGCGGGCGATTCCGGTGTTCTCGAAACCGAGATACAGGATGTCACCGATTTTCACCGTTCGAGCCCTCTGGGTGCTGTCGCCAGCGGTCCATACGTCGATTACCGAGCCGTTGAGTGTGTTGATGACAGCCGCGCCATTAGAGGTGCCAGCGTACAGGCGGTCGGTGCCGATCTTGGCCACAGAGGCGACGAAGCGCGAAGGCATGCCGTCCTGATTGGAGATGCAATCTTGCAGGTCGTAGGTCCAATTCCAGATGCAGGCGCCTCGGTTGGTGCCAGCGTAAATCCCATTGGCATCGCTCGTGACATCATAGAAGACGTACGGGTCGTTGCCCCAGCCAGGAATCGAGGTGGGCAGAATCTGCCAGTTGCCGCCATCCCACCGAGCAAGTCCTCCATTGCCGCTGGCTCCGGTGTTGGATACACTGGAGCCGACCAGTAGACCTCCGTTGTAGTCCACGTGTAGAGATAACACGTCGTCGTCGGGAAGGTTGCCGGACTGCGTCCAGTGATCAGATATATCGCCAGTGAGTCGGTCGATGACGAGGATGCCGAAGCCAGTGAGTCCTAGGTACATCGTGTCGTCGACGACAGCTACAGGCGTGGCCTCTAGGTTGTCAGCCCCAAGGGACTGCCAAGAGCCGAGGATGGAGACGTCATACAGGTTGACCCGCATCACGCCAGCGTCAGGAGTAGCGATGTACGCAATACCGTATCTAGTGGCGACTTCTATCACCATGTCGGAATCTAATCCATCTTGGGTGGTCATAACCTCAATCAGAGTATTGGTCGAGGTGTTGATGAGTGAAATGCCGGATTCGTGGTGCCCGACAACTAGGGTGTTGGAATTGCTGTCAAAAGATAGGCTGGACACGTGTTCTGAACTGATTCCAGCTGCCGTCCCCTGGAAGTTTCCGTCGTCGGCCTCAAGCCTCAGCAATCCTGCTTCTAGAGTTCCTACCCAGACTATACCTTGGTCATCTTGGACGATTGAGGTCACAGATGACGGGTTATTGACGTAGTCGGTGAGATCTATGGGTGCGCGCCAGACCTGATCGGCCTCGTCGAACCTGTCAATGATGCTGCTGCCACCTATCCAGATCTCACCCTGTTCCCCATCATCGATGTGAGCAACCACTTCCATCTGCGAGGATGCGGGGCTACTCACCAGCACCATAGTGCCATCGAGGGTCTCACCCGCTTGGCGGGCTAGCATGCCCGAGCCGTCACTGACCATCATCAGACCGGAGGTTGGACTCCTGAAGCCTAACGAGGGCCAGGCGATGATTGTCCTTCCAGTGTTCAACAGGCCCATGTCGGTGACCTGTCTCTGTGAACGGAACAGCAACGCTCCAGTGTCATAGGCGTGAACCGTACTGCCAGCGAGTATGTGTAGCCAGTCCTCGGTCAGCGCGAGACCCCGCACCACATTTGAGGAGAGCCAGTTGTTGGTAGACCACGTAGCTAGCCACGTATCGGCCACCATATCGTATCTGTTCACCCCTCCTCCAATAGTGGCGATGAGGAGATTGGAGTTTAGCTTCTCCAGTTGCGTGATTGAATTGCTGGTCAGGTAGTTCCCGGTATTCCAATAGGTGTAGGTGTCTATTGCGGCAGAGATGCCGGTCGAGTCACTGGTGGTGTTATAGTCGAGGACTATCATTCCGTTCTCTGCGGTGGCTACGTAGATCTTATCGGAGAAGATGAGTAGGTCGGTCGGCACCTCGAGTACGCCACTTGTGCATAATTGGGTACCTGTCCACGAGGACTGGCTGACGGTCATGTGATGCAGCAAACAATCGGTAATCGCCCAGAGTGTGCCATAGTCATCGATGGCCACCGCTCGAACGATGGCAGTGTCGTCATCCGCTGCCATTAGATCGGTCTGCACCGAGGAATCGACTAAGCTGCGAGACAGCACCTTGCCGTCAGCAGTCCCAATGAGCAGGCGGCTCCCATCTGCGTCGATAGCGAGGCTTCTGCCCTGCAAGCCCAACTCAATGTCGATGATTTGCTTGCTGGCCTGATTGTCAAGATGTAGCAAGTCATCATCGAGGAGGATGTAGAGTCTGCCGTCGAGCGGGTTGGTCGCGCTGTCGTGAATGGTGACGTCTTGAGTAGAGAACGAAACCCTTGGGTCAGCCGGCCTCAGAGTATCTATGACGAGGTCCGAAATGGTGACTCCACTGGGCAGCAGCCAAGAGGCGTCGCTGACCGAGTTCGGCTGCAACCAGGTATCCAGCACGCCGCCAATGACCTCGGGGGGATTTTCAGAGAAGGAGTCCTGCCGTCCGAGGTCGCCATAGTCCCTCCAGTCGAGGATTGGTGACTGCGTATCCATCAGGGTGATTTGCGGTTCATTCGCCCAGTAGCCGTCACTGCCATCGACAGAGATTTCGAATGTCAGATTATCCAACAGGGCCCCCGGTGCGAAATCCATGAACAGGTCTGCATATGCCATGGTACCATTCGCTGGGTCGGCTCCGATGGCATCCAAACTGATCCAACCGGTGTCGTTGCTGCCACTAGCACCCCATGCCTTCGGAGTGGCTCTGTTGTCGCCATCACGGTCCTCAAGATTGTTTGAGTTCATGGCCGACCACGGCAATGTCAGCATCAGCATAACTAACAGAAGGGCGAGCCTCTGTTGTGGGCGACTGCCCCTCAAAAACACCGTTGGCACATGTTGTCGCCTCTTTGCAGACATTATGAAAGGAGTGGGTGGGTGTTTTTGTTATGCTCACTCCGCCGTAGGCGGAATAATTAGAAATTTGTTGAAATCAAAAAAAAATCACTAACGCTTGTTTACAGGCTGATAATGCACATTTTCTCAGTAGGATAGCATCATAGCAGAGAGGTATGCCCGAACGCCCCGGAGGTGGGATACTGGACGAAGACAGTCTGCGCGATGATGCATTGGACTACCACGCGTCGAAGCCCGCTGGGAAGATTACGGTGGTTCCAACCAAACCGCATGGAACCCAGCGTGAGTTGTCTCTGGCTTACTCTCCTGGAGTAGCCTACCCTTGCAAGGAGATCGAGCGCAATCCAGATGATGCCTACAAGTACACCTCCAAGGGCAATCTGGTGGCGGTGATCAGCAACGGCACTGCGGTGCTCGGACTGGGAAACATCGGGGCGCTTGCAGGCAAACCTGTGATGGAAGGCAAGGGCCTGCTGTTCAAGGCATTCGCCGACATCGATGTTTTCGACATTGAGGTCGATCGGACGGACGTTGACGAGTTCGTCGAGGCGGTCAAGGCGATAGCGCCAACATTTGGCGGCATCAACCTCGAGGACATCAAGGCCCCCGAGTGCTTCGAGATTGAGCGAAGATTGGTCGAGGAACTCGATATCCCAGTGATGCACGATGATCAGCACGGCACCGCGATTATCTCCGGAGCGGCATTGCTCAATGGGCTCGATATCGTCGAGAAGAAAATTGGAGAAATCAAGGTCGTCGTGTCCGGTGCCGGGGCTTCAGCGATCTCGTGCGCTCACCACTACGTCAGGCTCGGAGTGAAGCTGGAGAACATGGTCCTCGTCGATTCCAAGGGCATCCTCACCGAGTCCCGCAGAGATGCGGGAGAACTGAACGAGTACAAGGCCGAGTTTGCGCGTGATTTGGTCGACGGTGATCTTGGATCGGCGCTCAAGGACGCTGACCTGTTCCTAGGGCTGTCCAAAGGCGGCATCGTCAGTGGTGATATGATCTCCAAGATGGCTGACCGCCCGCTGATATTCGCGTTGGCCAACCCCGACCCCGAAATCACCCCCAACGAGGTCTACGCGGTGCGTGAGGATGCAATAGTCGCCACCGGCCGCTCGGACTATCCTAATCAGATCAACAACGTGCTCGGTTTCCCTTACATCTTCCGCGGCGCCCTAGACGTCAGGGCCAAGGAGATTACAGAGGGCATGAAGATGGCAGCCACGCACGCCATCGCAGAACTCACAAAGCAGCCAGTTCCCGACGATGTCGCTGCGGCCTATGGAGGAGAGCAAATGCAGTTTGGACCAGAGTATCTGATTCCAAAGCCGTTTGATGCACGCGTCCTCATTTGGGAGGCCAGCGCGGTTGCTGAGGCCGCTGTGAACGAGGGCGTCGCACGGATTTCAGCTGAGGATTTCGATATCGAGAGATATCGAGAAGAGCTCGAGGCCCGACTCGGTCTGACCCGTTCCATCATGCGCCGAGTGATTAACATCGCGAGAAAGGAGAGTAAAAGGATTGTATTCTCCGAGGGCGAGAACCCTACCATCATCAAGGCGGCCTCGCAGTGCATCGCAGAGGGTATCTGCGAGCCGATACTGCTCGGACAGCTCGAGCGTATAGACGCGGTCAAGGAGGAGTTGGGGCTGAGTTTCGAATGCGAGACCATCGATGTGAGATACGATCCTCGCAGGCGGACGGTGTACGCTGACGAGTTACACAAGCTTCGAGGTCGCAAGGGCCTGACTCCGGAAGATGCGGTCCGTCTGCTCAAATCTACTACCTACTTCGCGCCGATGATGGTACGAATGGGTGATGCCGATGGTTACCTCGGTGGAGTTTCGCACCACTACCCAGACATCGTCAGACCTTGCTTACACACAATAGGACCAGATCCCGACTCACACAGAATTGTCGGAACTTACATGATGACAGTCAACGGGCAGTTGATGTTTATCGGCGACGCCACCATCAACATCTATCCCGACTCAAGGACTCTAGCAGAGATAGCAGTGCAGACCGCCAAGGTGGCTCGTCGTTTCGGAGTCAAACCGAAGGTAGCTATGCTCTCCTTCTCCAACTTTGGAACTTCTGGAGAGTTGCGAACAGACAGAATCGAGGAAGCCGTCTCGATTGCCAGAGAACTTGATCCGGGCCTCATCATCGACGGGCCCATGCAGGCCGATACCGCTCTGGTCCCGGACATCCAAGAGGACTACCCATTCATGGCCTTCGATGGTCCAGCCAATGTCTTGATCTGTCCCAACCTCGCATCGGCCAACATCGCCTACAAGCTGCTGCAGAGGATAGCAGGAGCTGAGATGACAGGGCCCATCCTAGAGGGACTCTCCAAGCCCGCGCACGTGCTGCAGCGCGGCGACAGTGTGCGCGATGTGGTTCATATGGCGGCTATCTGTGCTGTCGATGCCCAGAGGCACGCTAGGCAGCGACTCTGAGTGAATCAGTCCCTACCCTATGATTCAACCGAGAACCTTTGGGGATGATGCGAGGACTTCCTTGGTGCAGCCGTCTTTGAACTGATCGAAATTGTCCTCGAACATCTGGGCCAGCAGGTCAGCGACATTGTCGTATCTCTTCTTGTCATGCCAGGTGTCTCTGGGCTGTAGAATGTTGTCAGGAACTCCTTGGCAGGTGGTAGGAACTAGGAAGCCAAAGCGCTCGTCCTCTACGAACAGTACGTCGTCTAGATCACCGTCTAGGGCCGCGTTTAGCAGAGCGCGGGTCCAACGGATTTTGATACGGCTGCTGGCGTCAGCTCCACCGGCCACCCAACCGGTGTTGATCAACCAGCACTTGGCGTCGTTGTCGTGAATCTTCTTCGAAAGCAGATCGGCGTATACACTGGGATGGCGGGGCATGAACGGAGCGCCGAAGCAGGCGGAAAACGCGGGTTGGGGCTCCTTGACACCGACCTCTGTCCCAGCGACTTTAGCGGTATAGCCCGAGATGAAGTGGTAGGCGGCCTGCTCGGGACTAAGTTTGGAGAGGGGGGGCAGAACTCCGAACGCATCGCAAGTCAGAAAGACGACATTCTTTGGATTCCCGGCCATCGAGTCAGGGGTGCGGTTCTCTATCGACTCAATGGGGTACGATCCGCGGGTGTTCTGAGTTAGAGAAGAGTTGTCAAAGTCGGGAGTACCATCGGCGTTGAGTATAACATTCTCGAGTATCGATCCGGGCATCCGCGTAGTAGCATAAATCGCCGGTTCATCCTCCTTTGAGAGTCTGATGAGTTTGGCGTAGCAGCCCCCCTCGAAGTTGAACACGCCATTGTCAGACCATCCGTGCTCGTCGTCTCCAACTAGAGCCCTGTTGGGATCTGCAGAGAGAGTGGTTTTGCCGGTGCCCGAGAGTCCGAAGAACAGAGCTGATTTCTCTCCGTCGGTATTCGCTGAGCAATGCATAGGCAGGAGTCCCTTGGCCGGAAGGATGTGATTCATGATGGTGAAAATGGCCTTCTTTATCTCGCCCGCGTAGTGGGTGCCTCCGATTATCACCAGCCCTCTTTCGAGAGCGATGATAACGAAGGCGTCGGAATTGACACCGTCCGATGCAGGGATGGAAAGCAGGTCCGGGGCATGCAGAATGGTGTACTGTGGGATGTGAGAGATTAGTTGGTCCTTCGATGCGCGTACGAACATGTTGTGCATGAAGGCGGCGTGCCACGCCTTCTCGGTGACGATTCTAACTGGCATTCTGTAATCCGGGTCGGCTCCGCAGAATGCGTCCTTAACGAACAGTTTCTCGGAGTCGTTCAGATGGGTTATCGTCTTCTCCAGCAGGCCCTCAAAGATCTCTGGAGTGGTTGGTCTGTTGTGGTCTCCCCACCACACGCTGTCGGCCAGTCCAGGTTCGTCGACGATGAATCGGTCGTTAGGTGATCTACCAGTTCGCTCTCCGGTAGTAGTCAGCAGCACGTTGTGAGCAGTAAGTTTCGCCTCGCCTCGCTCGACAGCGATCTCGTGTAGATCCTCCCAATCGAGATTCCAGTGCACTGCGCCCTTGGGGTCGAGGCCGTGCGAGGCCAGAGGCGTAGCGAAGTTGCGGGAGTCGCCAGACACAGAGGAAGGCTCCATGACGCATGACGTTGAGATTTCCCCTTCAAGCATTGCGGCTGGCCCATTTCTAACCAAACAAGGCGAAAGCGGGTATTCCAGTCGTCTCGGGCGGGGATGCGATTATGCGGTAGCGACTGCGGCCGGAGAGTGATGACTGACGGTGACCGGGATGACAGAATCATCCGGGAGAGCGAGTTTCGCCGGGGCATCAACATCGATCTCAGTGACATCGATATCCCCCCGAGGAACGGTGACGAAGAGGAGCGGCGTGAGGAGCTTGCTAAGGCCGTGGATGAGGCTCTTGGGGAGTTTTACGATCCGTTTGAACAGCCCAGCGGTGACGAGCCGGGGGCGATGCAGCAGGATGGCAGTGTCCCGCTCGCTCCCGAGCGCGACATCGTGACAGATATCGCAGTCAGGGGCGAAAGGGGCGTCAACTGGGTCCTGATGATCTCGATGATTGTCGTCTACAGCGCCATCGGGGTGCAAGCTGGTCTAGCACTGTCGCCGCTTCTGGCGATTGTTGTCTTAGTGCTGCTCGCAGTGGTCGGCTTCGCGCTTGGAGAGCGCTGGGTCCCAGACCCAGCGATGAAACTTCTCGGGGTCACCTGGGTAATCATCTCGATGAAGGTCATGTATGGCCTCGCCATTGAACTGAATCACTGGGACTACATCGGGATGGAATCTCTTGGTGTTCTGCTTCTGCTGCTCGTCGGAGTGAACGTACTAGTCGCTTACAGGCACGACCATGATGCCATCGCCGCTCAGTCGACTCTCGTACTATTGGCCATCGCCTCGACGACCGGATCGGTTCTGGGAGAGAGTGGTGTCGCGGGGATGATACTGCTCGCGACCCTGCTGGTGCACGGGCTTGCGCTGCACCGACAGTCGGGCAACCTCGCTGCTCTCGGCGTGGCGGCGTCCAACCTGTGGATTGGGATGCATGCGATAACCGGCGGATTTGAGTTCGGTTCGCTGAGGATACTCGCTCTCGAGGACCCTTTGCTTCTGTTTCTTCTCCTGATGACTGTCACAGGCATCAATGCGACCATGGCAGCGCGCTTCGCACAGGACGAGAACTGGTTCTCGCAGGCTTTCAAGGCGCTCGGTCTCGGCAAGCCTGGACTCTGGGGCGTCTCGGTCTCCATGGGGATGGTTGGAGCGCTTCTAGCCGTCGCCAGCAGCCGCGAGGACACCGGATACGCGCTAGGTATGGTGGCTTTCCTCGGCGCGGCCTTCGGTGGCTCGTACCTCTCAGTCAGAGGAGTCGATACGAAACGGGTGGTGGTTCCTCTCGGGACGTTTGCCTTCCCTCTGGTAGGCATGCTGATTGTAGGGAATGACTCAGGTGACTTAATCGGCACTCTCGATGCTTACGAACTCTTCACGGTCCTCGCCACCATCATCACCGGTTTCGTACTGCTGCGTGATCAGGACAGGGTGACTGACAGGGTGTTGTGGCTAGGCGCTGTCGCCGTACTCACTCTGCTCGTCATACTGGTCCCGGTCGATTCCAACGCTATGGGTGGCGATGGAGGGATGCTACTGCTTGGTCTATTGGGTTCGTTGCACATCGGGACCGCCGTGCTCGCGGTGCGACGGGAGTCGCCTTCGCTTGCCGGGGTAACAGTTCTGCTGCCATGGAGTTGGGTGCTCATCGAGGAGGTGACGGAGGAGACTGTCAGGACACTACTGATTGCAAATGACGTGCTTGATCCCGGTAGTATGATTGATCTCGAGCCAGTGCCTCTAGGAGCATATCTCGCTCTGTCCTGCGTTCTAATGGTCATAGTCAACATCAGATTGGGAGAATCTGGTGTTAACCTCGCCGCCCGCTTCCTCGGTGTATCTGAAATCTCTGCTTCGATCCGTGACTCAGGGGCTTTGCAGCTCTGGTCGTTGGGATGGTGGTTGCCATTGTTCACGTTGATATTCATGTCTCATTTCGGCGGTTTCACCGCCATCTCACTCCTACTGGTACTGTTTCTTCTAACGGCCCTTCACGTCGGCTCGGAGATTGCCGGAATGAGAGTCGGCGGGGCCGGCAGCATGGCTGCGATTCTCGCTGTCGCCGTACTCGCAATCCAATGGAGGCACGGGATGTTTGTGCCTCTGACGGCGCTGCTCTGCCTATCCTTGGTTTCTCTGATGCTGACCAGAGCTCCTAGCAATGAGAAACTGTACACTAGCGGATTGGGGCTGATGAGCCTGCCATTGCTGTTGGCTCTCTCGGGAAGGCAGCCAGTTAAGCTGCTCGAATCGATGAACTCACTACCCGAAATCGATGTCGGCATCGCTGCGGTGATGTGCTCGGCTGCAGTGCTCGCAACCTACCTGCCTCGCGCGGGAAGCATAGAGAAGCTGCTCAACCCTGCGTTGGCAGCCCTGTGGTTGCTGGTAATCACCATCGCCCTCTCCTTCGAGTTGGAGAATAATACAGCGGAGATTGTCTCTCTAGTGATGTTCGTGGTCAGCTCCCTCTGGCTGGTCGCCAGGGGAGAACTGCGAGCCGAGCTGAAGTCGGTGTCCAAGCGCGATGCGCGCATTGAGATGGTTGCAGAAGCAAGTGGGCCGGAAGGAGGTCCTGAAGGGGGTGTTGCGACCTACGACCCGCTTCTGGCTGAACTGGAGGCCGTGCGTAGCAAGCAGAGGGAGAAGTCTGGCACTAACGACCGTGAGGAACTCTACACGACCGACGTGAGTCACAAGCCGATGGTCGTACTAGCAGTGCTCTCACTGATACTTGGTGCGGGAATCATTCTAGGTCTGCTCAACGGGACAAATCCGCTCATGCTGGTAGCCATAGGTATCTTTGCGACCGCTCTAATCGCCCTTGCTAGGTCGCGCACCAAGAATCTCGAACTGGAACTTCCACACATCATGGGATTGGAGATGCCAATCGCAATGGCAATTACAGGACTGGTTGCGATTCACGTCGTATCCCACATCGGGCCGGGCAGCAGCAACGAGAACCTCCTCGACATGGCCGTGCTGGTTGTTCTATTGGTGGAATTGGTGGCGATATCACTAATTGGCCAGAACAGGTTGCTGGACAGGATACCAATCGCACTCGACTGGATTGTCATGCCGCTACTGGCTGGGAGGATTCTGGGAGCTGTGATGGTCGAGGCGCTCCCCTATCCTCTGACGATCGACCCGTTCGGAGGAGATATGCTCGAGTGGAGGATTCCATGGATGCTGCTCGAGTCGGTGTTGGTACTCGTCGTTCTGGTGGATGTATGGGTGGACAGGAAGAGGGGGCAGCTAGGTAGGGATGACTGGAAAGGTTCCTCTGGGCGCGGTTTTCGCAGCCTGTTCATAGTGATGTTATCGTTCGGTCCGGCCGGGATATTGGCTGTGGCGAGTGCCATTGAACAGGGTTGGAGATATCGCCAACCTTGGGCCATCGGTCTGGCGGTCCCAGCCGGCCTGATGGCGCTTTTCGCCATAGGGAACTGGTACGAACCAGCCCTCAATATATTCCCAGAGGCCACGATGGGAACCGGACTGCTGTTGCTTGCACTGTTGGCACTGACCGTTCCTCTGAAGGGAGAAAGTTGGTCCATGATGCTGGCCGTCGACTCGCACCTGCTGCTTATCATCGTCGCCATTGCTCACCACGCTACCTCGGTGCTGCTTCCTGTGCTGCTGATTGCGCTTTCGACCACACTATGGGTAGTGGGAATACTGCAATTGCGGCGGGCCCTGAGGGTATGGGGACTAGTTGATTTAGTGGTGGCGATTCTGAGTGCACTGATTTTCGTGCCCGGCATATTCGAACCGACGACGATGCTGATTGCATTGATGGTGGTGGCCGCAGAGTTAGGAGTGGTGTCATGGTTAGGTCTGCGTAACGAGGCACAGATGGTCAAGGACTGAAATCGCAACGTGGTACTGCGAGGCAGTTGTCAGCCTTCGAAATGAATACTTCGACAACACCGAGCGGGCCAACGTTGATGACACACGGTAGCGACAAGTAATCGTGACAAGGTCTTGGATATCGGACACGCCCGACGAGGTCGAGCACCCGCCCGTCCCATTAGGCATCAACGAAATGGCGGTACCCAGAGTCACTTTGATGCTCTCACTTGGCACCGCATTGGTGCTGCTTCTATCGGCAATATGGGTTGGCTGGGCGGCCTGGAACTTCAGCGCCGACCTCGAAGATTCCTTCGGGCCGCCCGTCGAGGCCCCAGTCATCAACGGGCGGTTTACTTGGGAGGTCGATCTGCTGTTCAACACCTGCTCTCCAAGAGAGGGCGACTGGGTCTGGCCGGAGATTCTCTCGGATCAGGACGACGTGTTTCTCTATCCCGGCGAGCTGCGCTGCGACTGGGAGCATCAGGGCGATGATGACCGCGCCAGTGTGGCTGTGTACAACCGCGGCAACACCACGGTTGACTTAGTACTGGAAATCAGAGGTTTGGGTGTCCTGTTCTCAGGCTCAGACAACACCAGCGATCTGATGACCCTAGAGAGCAACGAAAACGGGATTGTCGAACTCGAGCTAACCGAAGACATCACCGAGGGAAGCATAACAGTGGCAGTCAGCCACCTCACGGTGGTGGATGCCGAGGTGCTGCTCGACGTGAACGTGTTCAAGGGCACCGAGGAGCGCGAGATGCACATCAACGACAACGACAGGATAGAAATTCACTACATTGTCTGGGATGCCGACACCGGAGAACAATTGGATGAGGGCGACCTGCCCGTCACAGCAGGGGAGGACCCATCTTACATCGACGGTTTCGGCTGGTCTGCCATTGGCTTGGACATAGACAACGACAGGGGGCTGATTCCTGGAATCGACACCGGTACCTCTCACACCACACTGCTCCCTCCTCCCATCGCCTACGGCAACAACGACGGCCACGAACTGCAGAATTCCTGGCTGCGATTCGAACTGAGCATCAACAGAGGCCCCATCACTTAGGACGCGAAAGTGACTTGACCAAGTTCTTGGAGGCGCCGGCATGGAGGAGGGTAGTCGACACACCGCGCTGAACCCATCAGCGCAGATTGTCAAGGAAGCGAGGAAGCGGGTCAAAGCCGAATCAGTGCGGCGCGGAGAACCTGCCTTTCACATGACTGAGGGCATGCGAAGGCTCTCCACACCGTGGTTCGTAGCACTCTCTCGGGCAAACAGCATAGATCCCAACGTGCTTCCAGCCGGAATTATTCTCGATGCGGCCGCGGGGTCCGGCCTGCAACTTGTCGCCTATTCGCAAGTTCTGAAGCGGCCATCTTTGGGAATCGAGATGGATGGAAACATCGCAGTGCTATGTGCGGCGAACATGCACATCAACTCCGAGGAGGAGGGCCTGCAGCGCTCGATGGATCGCGTCATCATTGGTGACGGGTCGGACGCCGAGGGAGCCATTACGGAGTACTGGAACAGTTTGCGCGAGGCTGGGACGCGTGCTCACCCTCCTATCGCCATGCTACATCTGGATCCAGCTCGTCCGCGTGATGCTCAGAATCACGATGTGGATGAAATGGAACCCCCCATCGGGCCAGTCCTGCGCGGCTGGGCCGACCACCTGCAGAGTGGACCGAGGGGTCCGGCTGTGCTTCTCGACCTATCTCCGAGGCTCGGAGAGGTGCAGCAGTCCATCATAGAAGCCAACATCGAGACTACCTTCCCGGGAGTGAGTCGTACCTGGGAGTGGTTGAGTCAAGGTGGAGGCAGAGTGGATAGGCTCTCGCTGTGGGTTGGTGCGCTCTCTTCGAGCGCTAGTCACAGGTGCGTGAGGATGGGGACGAAGCATGTCATCGCCTCAATCGAAGGCTCCCCCTCGATATCCGAGGTCTCTGATATGAGCAAGCCCCCTCCCTACGGCGCCCATATGACAATAGTAGATTCCGCTCTAGTCCAGAGCGGTCTTCAAGAGGCTTGGTTGGAGCGCGCGCTGCCCAAGGACTGCGGCCACTCCTGGCTGCGCCTAGAAGGCCGCAGACCCATCCTCATACACACCGACCCCCTCATCAAGTCGGAGGATATCGATGGCTTCGTCGTGGCTACCGGCGAAATAGTTCAGCACAGGCTCAGTCCCCCTGAACTACACACCATCGACCAGGTCGCGGCATCAGTAGCGAGGAATGGTATCGGCAAAATTACACTGCGCTGTAATCTAGACCCAGGTGTTCATCCGACCCTACAACGCAGGTTGGATCGGGAATTGAAGGAGATTGAAGGCGTTAGTGGCTTCATGGTGGACTTAGAAATCGAGCGTGACTCTGGTAGACAGAACTTGTATGTCGTATGCAAGGAGTAGTTTGAACCGCCCCATAGGGGCGTCCAATCGATTCAAATAGGGATGGTAGGTCGCCGAGATGCCCAATGGGCCACCGGGTAACCGGTGAACACGGGGGAACCGTACAATGCCTGAAGATGCTGAACTCGGAGATGATTTCTCCTACATCCTGCGGATGGCTGACAGCGACATCGACGGGCTGCGCCCCATTGCCATCGGCCTAACCTCCATCAAGGGCATAGGAATGAGGACTTCTCAGCAAATCTGCCGCTTGGCTGATATCAATGGCAAGAAACTGGGAGGTCACCTGTCAGATGATGAACAGGACAGCCTGCGCAACTCCATAGACGAGTACGCTACGACGGTTCCTTGGTGGCTGGTCAATCGCCAGCGTGACCTTGAGACCAACGAAGATGCTCACATCGTCGCCACTGAGGTCAAGTTGACCCGTGATGATGATGTCTCCCGTATCGCCGGAGTCAAGGCATACCGTGGAATGAGGCACCGAACCGGTCACAAGGTACGTGGACAGAGGCTCAGGTCAAACGGTCGCAAGGGCACTACGCTCGGCGTCGAGAAGAAGAAATGAGGTGAGTAGATGGGAGATCCAAAGTTTGCAAGGGCCAAGATTCGCACCCCCTCTCACCCCTGGAAGCAAGCCAGGATTGACGAGGAACACGCTCTCAAAGAAAAGTACGGCCTGAAGAAGGTCGGCGGCATGAGAGAGATTTGGCGCGAGAAGTCAGCTCTGCGTCGCCACAGGAACCAGGCGATGAAACTGATTGGTAAGGTAGATGCTTCCGAGGGTCACTTCGCTCGTGAGAAGACTGACATGGTCGCATCTTTGCTCCGCAGGGGGCTGCTCCCCGAGGGCGCGGGAATTGACGATGTGCTTCAGATCACCGTCGAACACATGCTCTCGAGGAGGCTGCAGTCAGTTGTCTACTACAGGGGACTGGCTCCGACTATGCGCTCCTCTAGGAATCTCATTGTCCACGGCCATATCAGCATAGGAAACCAGAAGATGACGGTGCCCGGATATCACGTGCTCAAACAGGAGGAGGATGTGATGCAGTACTCCACAAACTCTCCCTTCGCCGATTCAGAGCACCAGTTTCGCAAAGACATGGATGAGTTGCGACTGACCCTCGTAGCCGATGATGAAGATGGTGTCGAGCCAGTCCGAGTGGTGGATCCCGAGTTCGTCGAACAGGTCAAGCGCGACGCAGCGGCCTCACCCAGCACAGAGGACACCGTTTCCACGGAAAGTAAACCCACTAAGGAGAGTGAGAGCTGATGTCGAGGAAGGCAATTCTGCATATCTTCACCACGCACAATAACGTGTTGATGACAGCCACCGACCTCACCGGAGCCGAGACCATCTGCAAGGTCTCGGGAGGAATGGTGACCAAGGGCGGTAGCGACTCAGGCGGCCAGTTCGCCTCGACCAGAGCCGCCGAAAGGGTGGCTGAGATGCTGGCTGAGAAGGAATTTAACCAAGTCATAGTGAAGTATCGCGGTGCTGGAGGGAATCGCTCTCACAGTGCACCGGGCGCGACCTCTGCAATTCGGGCACTGACCCGAGCCGGAGTTTCAATAACCCGCATTGAGGACGTTACTCCCATCGCAACTGACGGGACGAAGAGTAAGGGAGGGCGCCGTGGGCGCCGAGTATGAGGTGAATTTATGGTCAAAGCAAAGGTTATCGAAGAGAATGATGAAGAGATTTCCATACTGCTGAGCGACGCGGAACGTGCCTTCGTCAATGCTATCCGACGTACACTAATGTCTGACACTCCTAAGATGGCTATCGACACCGTTCGCTTCGAGATGGGTACAATCGAGCAGGACGGCGAAGTATGGGAGACCAATGGCCCGCTTCCCGACGAGGTTGTGGCTCAGCGGCTGGCCATGATTCCAATACCGACCAAGCACGACGAATTTCACTTCCAAGACAGTTGTCCGTCCTGCGCTGAGCTGGTCGTCGAGGACAGAGGATGCCCCCTCTGCACGATGATCTACACCTGCAAGGCGTTTGGCAGCGAAGGTGGCCGGTGGGTGACCGCTGGCGACATGAGTTTTCTCGGAGCGGGTGGCAGCATCTCAGAGAAGTATCACAGTATCCCGATTACCAAACTCTCTCGCGGCCAGATGATTGAATTCTACGCCACTGCAATCATGGGGCGCGGCCGCGACCACGCAAAGTGGTCTCCTGTCTGTGGCACAGCATTCTCACCTCGTCAGGTTGGAGTCCTCAACAACAAGACGAAGGCGAAGATTCTATGGGGACTAAAACTCACTATCACTGCCAAGGACTTCGACAGCAATGGACGCTTGGAGGACATAGACAAGGTAGCCCATCTGAGAGAAGATCTGCACCATGTCGGTGCTGGTACTGAGGAGTCGATGGATTTCAAGGACGCCATCACTCTGGAGGATGTTCCCGGCGAGTTCATTCTGTCGTTCGAGACCGATGGTTCAATGACACCTAGGGTCGCCTTCCAAAAGGCCATTCAGGAGCTCTCCGGGCGGTTTGGCGAACTCAAAGAAGACTTTGCGGCAGTCGTGTGAGCCGGCCGAGGATTCTTGGCTGGTAGGCCGGATGAGTCACTATGACCGGGTTACTCGGCCGCGGTGAGTGCGGGGGGCACGTCACCCTGCTGTTCACGGTAAGTGACGAAGTTCTGGATCCAGTCGGCCAGGGTAGTCTCGGGGCTGGGTTGTGCGTCGATGATGGAGTAGAAGTCGTTGCATACGGAGAACAAGGTGAGTTTGGACTCAAGGTCTCATTCGAAGGTACTGAGGGTGATCCAAAACTGTATGATAGTGTCCTCGACCTCCTAGTTAGGGAAATACCTGAGGCGAAAGGAATCGCTTGGGAGATCGGTGTCAGGCTGGCTCTGCCGATTTCACAGGGCTTCGGTATGTCGGCCTCAGGAGCAGTGGCCGCGGCTCTAGCCTTCCAGAGAGCGATGGGGCTTCCACACGAGGAGAGTCTGAGGCGTTCCTACTTGATATCACACCAAGTGGAGCGTAATCGTTCGACCGGCCTCGGAGATGTGACTGCGCTGGCCGCTGGCGGCTGCGAACGCAGACTCAAAGCAGGGGCACCGTACCACGGCCCGCTGTTGCATGAAGGGCCGGGGCGGGCAGAGGGATGGAGTTGCGGTACACCGATAGTTCTGGCATGGCGTCCCGATGCTGGCAAGCACACTTCGGACTACATCGACGACCCTGTTTGGAAAGAGTCGATTAGCCGAGCCGGTGCGAAGCAGATGCAGACGCTGTCTGAAGGAGAGTGGGGTATCGACAGGTGGACCGAACTGCTTGATTCAGCGAGATGTTTTGCAGAGGAAAGTGGGCTACAGGCAGATTCGTCGCGAATTGATTTACTCTCTGAGGTGGATGTTGCGATGCAGGAATGCGATATCGGCGAGGAGGCGGTCGCTCTGCTCTGCATGCTGGGAGAGAGTGTGGCGATTGTCCCTAGTGACGCAGCGAGCGAAGCAGATTGGTCTGGCCCTCTGGCCTCAGAGTTAGAGAAGGCTGGTCTGCAGGCGATTATGACTAGGGTCGGGGAGACCTCATGAGTTGTTCCTAGCCTTCTCGTGGAACTCAGCCAGAGGAGTCAAGTTCAACGGACTGGAGTCTAGTTGTATAGCCCCCTTAAGATGAAGGCTACCACAGAAACCATGCCGGTAGACTATGGCTCCTTGCCCATACTCGGCAACGTACCGGTCAACCTGCTTCTGGGTCTTCTTCCGAGGAAACTTGAGATCGGCACCGAAGAAGTGCTTGGCGTCTATCCACGCGCATGGCACCCCGTTGATTCTGACATCGTCGAGCATCAGCAGGTCAGGGGTGATGATTGCCCTCCCCTCGCTCACCTTCTGTTCTGCAAGCAGTTCCTCCTGACGGCGGAACCTCACTCCGAGAGAGTCGAAGTAGTTGCACAGAATATCCTCGAAGACTTCGGCTGCACTCTGGGTATCACTCTGATCGACTGAACTCACTCTGTCCACTGACTCAGCCAGTTTGAACTGCTCAAGGTCGCGCTTATTGAGTTTAGAGGGATTCTTGTTCAGGGTGTCCTTAATTCTAGTTTTGGTCCATCCTCTGCCGGTCAGAATAGCACGGAAGGTGTTGACAGGCGGTGCATCAAATCGCTTGGATAGAGTCAGTACGCTCTCGCCGGAGTTGTAGCGGCGGCTAAGCTCGTTGGCTCGACGCATTAATTTCGAGTGAGAATACACACTCTTCTCCTGATTCAACGCACTGCGAAGCGAGAGAGCTTGTTCGAGAGTGATTGGGAGGTTGCCGAGCTTCGCGGCTATCTCCTGCACCCTCTCCTCTGGCAAGAAGCCGAACTCGCCGGGTATGCAGGCGATATTTCCGGCCTTGCGCTGCACGTCCTTGGCCACCGCGTTTGTCTTCCAGGATACTTCCACTCTCCGAGGAGGGGGATCTATCTCCTTAGGGAGGCCCATCGGCCGAGGTTTTGCCGAGAAACGCGACAGCGCTCGCTCGACGGCTTCTGATTCAGCCACCGGGCTTTTCTCCTTGGAAGCGTTTTGACCGCCCCCGGAGCGCCGTCGGCGTCGACGGCGTCCCCGCCGACGGTTACCGCTCTTCTCTTCACTCAACGCCCGGGCCAACAACAGGGGCCCCATGAACCCACCGAGTACGAGTAGTCAGCGATGACGTGCGTAGAGGTCGTAGAACAGGTCCCTGATGGGCCCAGGAACGAACCAAATTACTACTCCAAATGACCAAGGTAAACTCATTCTAGATGCGATTCTCCAGATAGCCGTGCTCCTAGCGTACCACTGTCCGTCTTCGGTAATGATGAACACCGAGTCCACGCCTCCCAAACTAGGTGGTCTGGCTTCGAGTAGTTCGCGACCCTCATCTGTCTCCTGACCCAAAATGCGGAGTCTGCCGCCGGGGTTGCGTTTGTCAATGAAGGCAGCCCAGCGACTGCACTTACCACAGGCGTCATCGAAGAGTACGGTGGACTGAGTCATTGCCTCACCTACAGGAATGCGATGCCCGGCTCCAGCGGGAATGCCAAGCCAGCCTTTCCGGCTACGTCCTCACCCTCGCCGGCCGGATAGGTCTCAAGGGACGAGACTCCGAGTTCTGCGGCGATAAAGGCGGAGTTGGCCTCAATGACTGCAGTCTCGTCGAGGCCGCTGGATATCAACGTCCTCTCAGCGACTGCCCACGAATGTACTCGTCCACGCTTCTTCTTACTGCCAGTTGTCAAGGCCATCCAAGTTTGGAAGATTTCTCCTCTCAGTGTCTCGTTCTCGAAGATCTCGAGCGATTGGACGTACGCTTGGCCTCCGGTCTTGAAGTCGAATCCCTCTGAGTGGAGTCGTAGCGCGTCGCGCGCGAGCTCGAGTTTCCAAGGTGCTGTCGTCTGGATGACAATTCGGCTGATTTCTCCTTCCGTGTGGCGCTCGGCGAGCTCACGTAGATTGCGCCCGCTGGCGATGATGTTTCGTAGATATGACTCGCGGGCCAGTATAGACGTATCCTCCGAGGAGTCACTAGGTTCGGGGAGGATGTGGGTCGCAAGGAGTCCTTCTCCTCCCATGCGCTGCCAGAACTCCTCAGCAATGTGAGGGGTCGCAGGTGCGAGCATAGGGACCCATTGCTGTAGGAATGCCTTGGCGGTGGCTTGATCGCACCCTCCTCTGCGACGGTACCAATTCCAGTCGGCCAGTATCTCAAAGTGACTAATCATCACACCCTCGCGTAGGCTGACATTTGACATTGCTTGGTGCCAAGCTCTCTGGTTGGCTCTCAGTCTTGCGTTCAGCCACTCGTCCATAGGTCCGGGAGAGTTGCCCATAACCAAGGCGGATTCAATGGCGTCGATGATCGAGTGCATCTGACGGTGATTGGCTTCGACAGCGCTGTCGGACCAGTCCATGCCCGCCTCTGGGTTGGCGCCGAAGAGCATGAACAGCCGGACCGTATCTGCACCATATCGCCCAATCATGTCCTCAGGACTAACCGTGTTGCCCAGTGACTTGCCCATCTTGACCGAGCGCGTCCCGAGCGACTTGCCGCAGGTCGGGCAGTCAGCGTCGAAGTTGTCAACATGGTACTCTGCATTGCAGTCGGCGCAGAATGGAGCGGGTGCGTTGAGCATGCCTTGGCAAACCAGTGTGCCGAACGGCTCGCCCACCTTGTTCATTCCAGCGTCGCGGGTAGCTTTGGTGAAGAAACGGGCATACAGTAGGTGCATGACGGCGTGCTCGATGCCGCCGATGTAGAGATCAACGCCTCCGTCCATCCAGTAATCGACCGCTTCGCGAGAGAATGGAGCGGAGTTGTTGTTGGCGTCGCAGAAGCGCATGAAGTACCATGATGAGTCGTAGAAGGTGTCCATAGTGTCAGTCTCGCGCTTGGCATCCTCTCCGCAGGATGGACAGATGGTGTTGACGAAGGCGTCGTGGGCTGCCAGTGGGTTTCCGCTCTGTTCCTCGCTGAAGGTGACGTCAAGAGGCAATTCAACAGGCAATTCTGAGGAGGGGACGGGGACAACACCGCAGGTACCGCAGTGAATCATCGGAATCGGTGTCCCCCAGAAGCGCTGGCGACTGAGCAGCCAGTCCTTCAGTCTGTACTCGACAGTTCCGTGGCCGGCTCTGGTGGCCTCGAGCGCGGAAATAACCGTGTCCTTGGCGACTTCACCGGCGAGGCCGTCGAAGTCGCCTATGCCAGAGTTAACCATGGGGCCGTAGCCCTCGAAGGCTGTGCTCAGCGGTTCTGTTGGATCGTCGCCCTCCCTCTCGATGAGGACTCTACGAATCTCTATACCATATCTCTCTGCAAAGTCGTAATCGCGCTGGTCGTGGCCGGGTACCGCCATGACAGCGCCAGTACCGTAGGAAGCAACCACGAAGTTGCCCGCGTAGATTGGCACCTCCTCACCATTCAGGGGATTAATCGCGTAGCGCCCGAGGAAAACGCCTTTCTTCTCCTTCAGCATGTTGATTCGCTCAAACTCGGACATTCGCAAGCACTCATCGCGCAGCTCGCGGCAGTCGGCATCCCGCTCAGAGACTGTACACAACTCCGCACAAAGAGGATGTTCAGGAGAGAGTGTGACGAAAGTCACGCCGAAGATGGTAGCCGGTCTCGTGGTGAAAGCTCCTATGACCGCGTCGGATCCAGCCACAGAGAAGTCGATGTGTGCGCCGTGGGAGCGCCCTATCCAATTGCGCTGCATCGCCTTGACGTTCTCCGGGAAGGCGATGTTGTCAATCTCGTCGAGTAGTTCGTCGGAATACTCTGTCATACGCACGAACCACTGCTCCATATCGCGCTGCACGACCTCGAGTCCGCAGCGCCAGCAGCGGTTGTTCTTGACCTGCTCGTTGGCTAGAACGGTATCGCAGTCCACGCACCAATTGACCGGGGCCATCCTGCGCTCGACCAACCCGCGTTCGTTCAGCATCAGGAACATCTCCTGGTTCCAGTGATAGTAGTCGACATCAGAGGTCGCAAGGAAGCGTCGCCAGTCGTATGAATATCCCATCCGCTCTTGGTCGGCGCGGATGCTAGCGATGTTGCGGTGTGTTACGGTGTGTGGATGTCCGCCTTCCTTCTTGGCAGCATTCTCAGCGGGCATCCCGAATGAGTCGTAGCCCATCGGGTAGAGCACGTTGCTGCCCATCAGACGGTGAAAGCGAGCCATGGCGTCGCCAATCGAGTAGTTTCGGACGTGTCCCATGTGCATGCTGCCAGAGGGGTAGGGGAACATCTCGAGGCAGTAGAACTTCGGCTTCGAGTGGTCGACTTCGACTTCGAAGGCCCCCGCTTTGGCCCACGCCTTCTGCCAACGAGTCTCTACTTCTTGAGCGTCGTATGCCATTTCTTCACTCCCAACGGGCTTCGAAGGGAGTCGTTAGACTCCCTGCAGAAGCAGTAGACTGGGCGCAAGCCCGCCTAGCAGGGTGTTGGAAGCAGGCTTTCGTGCCACGCCCCGCGACTCGGAGGCCACGCTTTGAAGCCTGCCCTGAGACAGCACTGCCGCCACACCTATGCGGCAGGTCAGGGTGCGGGCAACAATGCTCGGAGACGGGGAGTTCCATGTATCAGTCTGGGATGACGGGATAGAGGTCTGGGTCACCCAGATGGGCACCCTGATGAACATGAACACAGCATTCATCGACAGGGAGAACGGAGTAGTCGCGATAATCGACCCTTACGACGCAGCTCGTTGGACTGCTGCACTGGAGAAGGAGGGTTTGCAGCCCACGCACCTACTCTACACGCACACCCACAGAGACCACACTGCCGGCTATCCGGGGATGATGAAGAGATTCCCCAATCTGGAGGTCTGGGGTCATGAAGAAGCGAGAGTTCCCAGCTTGCTCGGTAATGTCGTTTTCAAGAAGGTCGACTTCACCAATACTTGGGACTGCGAACCGGGGGATTCAGTTGAGTGGTCGGCCGGCTCGATAAGCCTGATCATGACACACTCGCCTGGCCACGCACCGGGCCATGTCACAATCCACGGACACGGGGTCTACCACGCTGGAGACTTGCTTTTCGTCAGGAGTGCTGGTAGGGTGGATCTGCCAGGAGGGGATCCGCAAGCGCAGCAGAGAAGCCTGATCAGAGCCAAGGAGATTTTGAGTCAGTTGCCTGCTGATTGGAGGCTTATTCCGGGACACAGATACGACAACTTCGGGGGCGAGATCCCCGATTGGATTAGTCTGGGAGATGCTTTGCAGCACAACTACTTCCTAGCCCATATCACGATGCCCGAATAGGCCGATGCCGGGAAATTGGTTATACCAATTAGTGATGTATCAACAGTATGGCCGAAGATATCTGCTTCGAATTCCTCATCGAAGTATTTTGCTGGATTATTATCGCTGCGCTATGGGAAATAGGCATACAAATTCTAATGTCCATGGGGATGTCGTATTCGGGGGCTGAAGGTCTTCTAATCATAATAGGGATTCTTGCATTTTTCTTGGCGGCAGCGGCGCACGCACGTAGAAGGAAGCTCCTGGGCAAGGCAGTGGTTTTGGATACAGATGGGGACGGGTACGTATCCGAAGAAGAATGGGCCGAAGCAGGGCAGGACATGGATGAAGGTACAGACGAGGAAGAAGTAGGCGACTCTTCATCAGAAGATGATACCCCTGAGTCAGAGAAAGGTGGTGACTGGTGGGAAGAGGGGGATGAGGAGAAGTGAGCCTATTCGCTCGTCTTGTCGTATCTCTCACGCTCTACACCGAGCTTGACTGCAGCGTCGTCAACGGTACCGGCCGGCATAGCGCCGTCCTGCTCTAGGGCCGAGAGCGCTGCAAGAACGATACTGTTGGTGTCTATCTCGAAAAATGAGCGCAGTGCCTCGCGGGTGTCAGAGCGACCGAAGCCATCAGTGCCCAGCACCACGTAGCGACCTCCAACCCAGCGCTGGATCATCTCAGGGATGGCTGCGATGTGGTCGGAAGATGCGACCGTGGGGATATCGTCACCGAAACACTGCATGGCATAGGGTGTTTGAGTATCCTGCGGGTGCAGGCGGGCGTGTCGCTCTGCGGTTAGACCGTCTCGGCGCATCTCGCCGTAGGATGTGACCGACCAGACCTCTGGGGATACTCCATAATCGGAACTGAGAATGCCTGCAGCCTCTCTGACGTGCTTCAGGATTGGCCCCGAGCCGAGGAGTCGGATTCTAGCCCCCTTTCCCTTGGCCTCGTCGAGCAAGTAGGCCCCGCGTACTATGCCTTCGTCCACGCCCTCTGGCTTGGGCATCTGCTGCTGGTTCTCGTTGTACAGCATCACATAGTGGAATACGTCAAGGTTCTGACCCCACATCTCGTCTATACCGTGTCGAATAATGGTCGCGACCTCGTAGGCGTAAGCCGGGTCCCAGGCCCTGCAGTACGGCACCGCTGAGGCCATCAACAAACTGTGACCGTCTTGGTGCTGCAGACCCTCGCCGTTGAGCGTAGTACGCCCAGCGGTCGCTCCCATCAGGAAGCCGCGAGCCCTCGCATCGGCAGCACTCCAGATTTGGTCACCGACGCGCTGGAAGCCGAACATCGAATAGAATGTGTAGAACGGGAGTGTGGGTGAGCCGGCGTTGGAGTATGAGGTGGCGCTGGCAATCCACGATGCGATGGCTCCGGCCTCTGAGATTCCCTCCTGGAGGACTTGGCCAGACTCGGACTCCCTGTAATTCAGCAGCATCGTGTGATCTACTGGAGTGTACTTCTGCCCCTGTGATGCGAAGATGCCAAACTCACTGAACAGCGGGTCCATCCCGAAGGTTCTGCCTTCATCCGGTATGATTGGGACAATTCTCTCTCCTATTTCCGATTTCATCAGGTTGCGAAGCAGCCTGACGAACGCCATGGTGGTAGAGACTTTCTGTCCCGCTGGGGTGCCCTCGTCGAAGGCGGCGTAGGCTTCCTGACCGGGAAGATCTAGGTTAATCTTGACGGGGTTTCGAGATGGTAACGGGCCACCCAGTGCGGCCCTTCGCTGCATCAGGTATGTCGCCTCGTCTGACTCGTCGTCGAGGCTGTAGAACGGGCTGTCCTCAAGGTCCGAGTCCGCTATCGTTAGTCCAAGCGCGTCCCTGTAGGCAATCAGGTCATCGAGCTCCAGTTTCTTCTTCTGGTGAGTCGTGTTCCTTCCCTCGAAAGAATCGATCCCCCAACCCTTCACTGTGTGAGCGAGAATCACTGCCGGGCCGTCGGCTGCCAGAGCTGCCTCGTAGGCGGCGTAGACCTTGAGTGGGTCGTGGCCGCCACGGGTAAGTCCCTCAATGTCCCCGTCGGACAGCGAAGCGCCCAGCGCCTCAAGACTCGGACTGCCCGAAAACAGCTCAGTGCGGAACTCGGCGGAAGTAAGCGTGCTCATCCGCTGCCAGTCGCCGTCTGTTATCTCCTCAAACCTAGTCAACAACTCGCCGTTCTGATCGCCCTGTAGCACACGGTCCCAACTAGAGCTCCACAGCACCTTGATGACGGTCCATCCGGCGCCACGGTAGAGGCCTTCGAGCTCCTGGATAATCTTCGCGTTACCCCTAACAGGACCGTCGAGTCGCTGCAGGTTACAATTCACCACGACAATAAGATTGTCAAGCTGCTCTCGGCCTGCCACGGCAATAGAGGCGACCGATTCAGGCTCGTCCATTTCGCCGTCGCCGAGGAAGGCGAAGACTCGACTCTCTGAAGTGTCAGCTAATCCACGCTGGTGCAGGTACTTCCAGAATCTGGCGTGCATGACTGCACCGAGTGGGCCGAGACCCATCGAGACGGTTGGGTACTCCCAGAACTCTGGCATCAACCTAGGGTGAGGGTATGACGACAACCCGACTCCGTAGGCCTCCTGTCTGAAGTTGCGTAACTGCTCCTCACTCAGCCTGCCCTCGAGGAATGCTCTGGCGTAGATTCCTGGGCTGGCGTGGCCCTGGACATAGATGGCATCGCCGATGCCATTGTTCTGCTTGCCTCTGAATATATGATTGAAGCCTACCTCATAGAGCGTCGAACTTGAGGCGTAGGTGGAGATGTGGCCACCGATTCCATCGAGTCGGCGGTTGGCGTCGGACACCGTCACCGCCGCGTTCCAAAGGATCGTGTTTTGGATGGAAGACTCGAGTGTGAGGTCGCCCGGATAGGGCGGCTGCTGGTAAAGCGAAATTGAATTGACATACGGCGTCTGCGAAGATGGTCGGATTGGGACAGACAAGGCGTTCGCCTCGGCCATTAGTTCGTGTAGCAGGATGCGTGCTCTTTCAACTCCCTGTGAGGCTACGACCGAACGCAGGGCCTCCATCCACTCATCGGTCTCTTCCGGATCGCTATCCGGCAGGCGTTGACGTGGTTCGGATGGGGGCATTCTCACTCTACCTGCCCCACTGGGGCAGAATTCGGACCCAATGGGGTTTTTTCAATGGGTCGCACCCAATTAGTCTCTTATTCCGGTCCTAGACCCGGCCCGATGGTTACCAAGTGGCACTCGTGGGGGGTTCTGACTCCGGCGACAGTTATCGCCGAATCTCCATCCACGCACCGCTCCCCTTTCCACTCCCTGACAGTGCGCATCACAGTGCTGCGTCCTGCGGGATTATGGGGGTCGACCTTGAGCTCTACTGACGATTTCTCAGCCTCTCCGAGCCAGCGCAGTGATGCATCGATGGCCCGGCGTGCGAAACCGTGTTGCTGCTCGGAGCTGCGCACCCAGTATCCGAGGTTCCAAACAGCCTTGCCCGAACGGGTCACCTGGTCAAACCCTATCAAACCAAGAAGGGCTCCATCCCATGGCCTGACCATCACCCAGTGGTGCAGTAGACCGGACCTGCCCATTCGTTCGGTCTCGGCCAGAAAATCCTCTATTTGAGTGTCGAAGGGCAGGTCCGGATTAATCCATGACATTGCCCTGCTAACCTCAGGCCAGGTTTCCTCGAATGCCTCTACCAAATCTGAGTGGAACTCGCTCGACGCTGGCCTCAGGACCATTCTTTCATCAACCCGAATGGTAGTAGTCGCACGCCTCAACACACCCCTCGCGGCTGAGTCATGACCAATCAGGGCTACGGACGCCTCAGGGCCGCAGTTTTGCCTTGGCAGTGGTCACATTGGGGTCGTTCGGCAGTGCGGTTAGAGAAGATGTGAGCATATTGTCGACGGCTTTGCCGCGCCCTATACGCTGGAGCAGGGCGCCAATTGGGTAGATCAGTTTGGAGCGATTGCCGAGGTGCGGGCCGACCTCGTCGATGAGCACAGTAGCCTGTGCTATATCCCTCGAGCGGGCCGCCTCCATCGCAGCCTTCACCTGCCCGGCAACTTTGCGGTCTGACCATTTCTCCTGCTGTGACCACGGCCAATAATTCGGAGTCTCTGTGGGCTCTGGAATCTTTGGGATTGAGGGGATAATAGGAGGGGGCGGGATAGGCATCGGATCCTGGTCCTCTTCAACCTCGGGTGGAGACGGTAG
>OFTZ01000008.1_pt1 | contig 28553 bp, 29 predicted proteins | sample 1543391 | NCBI WGS metagenome assembly OFTZ01 (sample SAMEA104347366, study PRJEB22522) | marine metagenome | isolation source: seawater
CCGATACGTTGCTCAATGCCCCTATCTAAACGATGCACTGCACTACTGTTTAACTTCTCAGAGGGAGGGGTGATTGATGACTCAGAGGGTTGCGCAGAGGGTCTAGTGGATCTATGCTGAAATCCCTCTGGTTCTTGTTCACTAATTGCAGTGCCACTCTCGGAGGGTCGAAAGGGTGGTTCAGTCTGCGCAGAGGGTCCGCTCACGGACTACCCTCTGATTCACTCGAAGAACTCTGAGACCTCATCGATTTCCTTACGTTGAAGGTCGGGCACCTTCGCATCATCAGCAGGATAGCCCACCGGCATCAGCAGCATGGCGTGCTCGTGGTAGGGCCTGCCGAGGATATCTCTGAGGAAGCCCATCGGCGAGGGGGTGTGAGTAAGGGTCGTCAGACCCATGTTGTGGACAGCAGCGATGAACAACCCTGCAGCAATTCCGCAAGATTCCTGTGAGTAGTAGGTGGGGGACATGTCGTCCTCCCCTCGCATCCTCTGAGACTGCCTGAACAGCACCACGATCCAAGGTGCATCGGTGATGTGATTCTTGACGTAGTCTGTACCTAGAGGCGTCAGGACTTCCTGCCAAGCCTCCGGCATCCGCTCTTCGTAGAACTTCTTTTCCTCAGCCTCGGCTGCATCTCTGATCCTCCGCTTCAGTCCGGGATTCGAGATTGCGACAAATGTCCACGGCTGTAGGTGCGCTCCTGAGGGAGCAGTACTCGCAGTCTTCACTGCCAACTCTATGAGCTCGCGGGGAACCTCTTGGTCCGAGAAGTGACGAGTGGTTCGCCTCTGCTCCATTTGCTCGTAGAACGCATGCGCACGCGAGAGCATCTCGTCAGCAGGCAACTCTTCGAACTCGAGTTGGATGAAGCCCGGCTCCTCGTCACCCTCGCCCATACATCGGCTCAGTCGCGTCGTGCCATCAAGGCTGCCATCGCTATGGCTGCAGCAGCAGCGGGGGCTGCAAAGCCCGGTAGGCCCCCGTCTTCCTCTTGGCAGTCGGTCGAGGAACCGCCCCAGCTTCCGTTGTCCCACCAGCAGTCCGACCAGACCTTCCAGCCGAATCCGGTATCAGGGACTGTAGACTCGGAACCGTCCTCGCTATGCAGGACGAACTTCCAATTGATGTAGGTCGCAGTGTCATTGACATCTACTGTGGCAGAGTAGGTCACCCCGTCCTCGGAGCCCATGTCATTTGTTTCAGGTGGGTAGCACACACCCGAGTTGATACAGATCTGGGTAATCCACTGCAGGGAGGTGACATTGATGCCCTCATCTAGGGTCAGGGACATGTCGAACTGGCCGTTTTCGTGGATGACATCGGCGTACTGCGAGGATGCTATGCCAGTGCCATCGAAAGCAGTCGATTCATTGTCTCCGCTCTCCGCTACAGCACTGAAGGATACTGCGAGCATCGAGACTAGGAGCACTGCCACGAGCCTTCGCATGAACAAGCGTCGCGCTCATGGCAAATGAATGCTGATGCCTCAAGTTTCGAGTCCCCACAACTCGTCGCCCACCCAATGCAGGGTCTGGATGGCCTTGCCCTTGGTCATCGAGACCATCTCGCTACCACTAACCAACGCTTGACCAACCGCAAGCGGCTTGCCGTGCTCTTGGTCGCGTACCCATACCATGTCGCCAGCCTCCAGTGAAGGGTCGGCCATGTGGACTCCCGCTCCCATACAGTCGGCACCGTTCATCAGGAATGGAATAGCACCGTGGTCGACTGCAGCCCAGCTTCGCTCGGGCTGCCAGGCCACGATTCCGCGCAGTGTAGGGAACCAGACCATACCATCGCCACTGTCCAGATGAATGCCGACAGGCACCCTGTCGACCAGTATCAGATCCTGACCCTCAAAGTGACCCCTTTCGAGAAAACTCTCGGTAAGGTCCAATTCCAATCCGACTGACTCTGTGAGCATGTGGATGTCGTCGCGCAGGTGCTTGTACCTGACCGGTGTGCGCCGACGCAGCCTCTTCTCACTCACGCCTAGTCGTGTTCGCTGCCCGAGAAGAACATACGCATCCACGGGCGACGAACACGTTGAAGACGCACCCCGCAGGCGTCGGGCCGATGCTGGTGGTATGTCTCGACCTAGAGGGCGTCCTGATGCCAGAGGTATGGGTCGACGTGGCAGAGCGCACCGGAATACCTGAGCTGCGTAGGACTACCCGCGACGATCCTGACTATGACAAGCTGATGAGGTACAGACTCGATATTCTGGATGCCAACGGACTGACAATCGACGATATCACCGATGTTATCGAGGAGATGCAGCCGCTTGAGGGAGCAGTCGAGTTCCTAGACCACCTCAGATCGAAATGGCAGGTCATCATTCTCTCGGACACCTTCTCGCAGTTCGCGGGCCCAATGATGGACAAGCTGGGCAGACCGACCCTGCTGTGCCACACTCTAGAAATCGACGAGGAGTCTCGCAGGATAACCGGCTGGACCATCCGGCTCGAGGACCAGAAGCGCCACGCCGTCGAGGCCCTACGCGGGATGAACTTCAACGTCATCGCTGCTGGCGACTCGTACAACGACACCTCGATGCTCGCGATAGCCAATGCGGGCATCTTGATCAACCCTCCAAGCAACGTCACAGACGAGTTCCCACAGTTCCCAGTGGCGACCGATTATGGCGGACTGCTCGCAGCCATCGAGGCTGCTGCTTCCGATATGGGCGAGTAGCCCTCCAATCCATTGAAATAAGGGCGGTCGGTCGGCGGGACGCATGGCAAAGTGGCATGGCATTTCTCGTCGCAAGCCCTCCGGCGGCCGCTTGAAGCGTCCAAACCGCTACCGAGGCAAGCGCAAGACCGAAATCTCCAGCGAGAACCAGTACGCCTACGTCGGTGACCAAGACCAGCGCAAGAACTACCGCAAGACGGCTGGTTCCCAAACAGTAAGACTCCTTTCCGCTCACGAGATTAACGTCAACGATTCCAAGAAGGGTAAGACCGTCCGTGCGACTATCAACAACGTTATCGAGAACGATGCTGATCCCAACTACATCCGACGCAATATCATCACCAAGGGCGCAGTCGTCGATACAGACATCGGCCGGGTACGCGTCACCAGCAGACCAGGCATGCACGGAGTCGTCTCCGGCGTGCTCCTAGAAGACTGAGGCTCGCGAAGCCCTCAAGTCACCCCTCATACGGGGAGGTAACGATAGCATGCCCCACGACCCGAGCAAGATGAGCATCTGGACCGGCTACTTCGACTCCAGACTAAGCCGCTCCGCAGGACGCAGGGTACCCAAGGAGGCAAGCGCCCCCAATCCTACTCTCGAGACCGTCGCGTGGGCGGCCAAGGCAGTAGGGATATCGAAGATGAAGCGCGAGACGGATGCCAGTCATCCCTCACGCCCGCACCTGAGTGAGGGCAGGCTCGTACTGTCGGCCCAGGACGCTCTGAGCGCTACCAATGCCGAGAGCAAGGAAGGCGTCATGCAAACCATTGGATTATGCCTGCGTAGTCAGGCCAAGGAAGCCAAGGAGCAGGAAGGCAAGAAGCAGGCCAAAGGCCCTTCGAAGGGCGACCGCCAGAGGCGCGCCCAGCGCAAGTCGTTCAAGCAGAAGGGCGGCCAGCGGCGCAAGAAGTTTGGTCGCTAAACCTCGTTCAATATCATCAGACGCCTATATCAAGATTGGTTTCACTCTTGGAGTGGTCCGAAACACTCGTTCAATAATGAATTCAATTTCGCGAGGCTATGAGCAACAAAAATACAACAATAGCCCTACTAGTAATTGCCAGCCTACTTGTCTCACCGGTGGTAGTCGCCGATGAGAACGAAGACATACCGACCAATGCTTCTGCGACCGGTGTACACGACTCGCTCGTGGCCGCTCTGGATAAAGCAAATCTCGTTGCAACTCTGCAGGGAGAAGGTCCGTTCACTGTCTTCGCACCCACTGATCAGGCCTTCGCCGATGCCGGCATTGACTTGGACTCCTTCGACACCGACGAGGAGATTGCAGCGCTAACTGACATTCTGCTGTACCACGTGTACTCAGGAACTGTCTACGCTGCTGACGTCACTGACGGCATGACAGTCGTCATGGCGAATGCAGACCACCTTACTTTCTATGTAATGGACGACACAGTCTCTATGGGAGACGGATCGACTGTAACTATTGCAGACGTAGCCGCCTCAAACGGTGTAATCCACGTCATTGACAAGGTCCTGATGCCTCCAGCAGACGTATTCGACATACCCACGACTGCTCAGGGAACAGGTATCCACGACTCTCTCGTAGCGGCCGTTATCCAGGCAGATCTTCTTGAGACTCTACAGGGTGAAGGCCCATTCACAGTCTTCGCACCCACGGATCAGGCCTTTACCGACGCGGGCATCGACTTAGCTGCACTCGATACAGAGGAAGGAAAGGCAGCGCTAACTGACATCCTGCTCTACCACGTAGTTTCGGGCAGCGTCGAATCATCGGCTGTAACAGATGGTATGACAGCTGCTGCTGTCAACGGCGACGATCTCAGCTTCTCTGTCGGAGAGGGTGTAATGGTCAACGACGCCAACGTTATCCTTGCTGATGTAATCACAACCAATGGTGTAATCCACGTCATTGACAAGGTCCTGATGCCTCCAGCAGATGCTCCTGACACCACTGGATGCGACGCAGTCATTGGAATCGACTCTACTGGAATAGCATTCGACAACACCGAGGTCAGCATTGATGTCGGTCAGACAGTTTGCTGGGTTTGGTCTGATGAATCGATGGCCCACAACGTTGCTGAGATTAGCGAAGAGGGAGACACAACCAGAAAGATGGGCGGAATCTACAGTGATGAGGCTATGATGACCGTTGACTTCCGTCACACCTTCGACGAAGATACGACATTCATGTACATCTGTGAACCTCATGCCACGATGGGCATGAATGGTAAGATCATCGTTGGAACTGGTATGGAGCCCTCGGAACCAGTAGTTGAGGAAGACAGGCTACCAGGATTCACCGCTGGTATCACAGCCTTGGCTGTGATTGGAGCAGTGATGCTGGCCGGACGTAGACAGGACTGATTGCACCGCAATCACCTTGTCTATCCTCCTCTATGGCGCCTCATGGAGTATCGTATCTTCAGATCGAAGACCCTTGAGGGCCTAGAGGAGGATGTCAACGCAGCGATGGCCGAAGGATGGGTCGCAACTGGAGGACCAATGAACCAGCCATTCGGCTTTGCTGGCTACTTCCAAGCCATGGTCAGAGATTGATTACTCGACGGACACGGTCCATCCGCGCTCGTCAGGAATCCGCCTCTGCTGGATGCCAGTGAGCTCGTCGTACAGGATCCGGGTAATCGGGCCGACTTCGCCTTCGCCGAAGTTGGCTACCCTGTCTCCGTGCTGAATCGAGCCAATAGAGGAGATTACCGCTGCTGTACCGGCACAGAAGCACTCGTCAGCGTTCAGCGCATAGTCAACATCGACTTTCTCCTCGCGGACATCGTAGCCCATGTCCTTTGCAATCTCGATGACAGATGCTCGGGTGACTCCCGGCAGTATGGTTCCAGTCAATTCGGGTGTCGAAATGACGCCGTCATTGACACAGAAGAAGTTGGCCGCCCCAACCTCCTCGACATACCTGTGGTGAACGGCGTCGAGATAGATGATCTCGGCGAAGCCCTGAGCCTTGGCATCCTGCGAGGGTACCATCCCGGGCGCATAGTTCCCAATCGCCTTGACTCCGCCAGAGCCGCCTGGGGCGGCTCGGTGGAACTCGTCGGAAATCTTCAGTGAGATTGGCTTGAGACCACCCTTGAAGTAAGGTCCAACTGGAGAGACATAGACTAGGAATGTATACTCGGGAGCAGGGGCAACACCGAGTATCGCACCACTACCCATCAGTAGAGGGCGGATGTAGAGTGCTCCCTTACCAATCGGAGGAATCCAGCGGGTATTTTCGATAACGGTCTGGCGGACCGCGTCGAGAAACATTTCTTCGGGCACGACTGGAATACCGAGACGCTTCGCACCGCCCTGCATCCGCTTCGCATTGTGCCTTGGCCGGAACAGCACTATGCTTCCGTCAGTAGCTCGCTGCGCCTTCATTCCCTCGAACAGGCCCTGGCCGTAGTTGAGTACTCCAGCAGCTGGTGAAATACTGAGGTTCTGAAAGTCCTGCATCACTCCGGGACTCCAATCTTCGCCCTCTTCGCAGTTGGCAATATACATCCGGTCAGTCTTCTGGTAACTGAATATCATGCTGTCCCAGTCGATGGCTGGGCCGTCATTATCCAAAACCAATGCACCCCAATTATGTCGCAGGTGAGGGGGTCGGCTTTCAACGGTTCCGCTTTCACCCGTTCCACTATCGTTTTGGGCTCTCGCGTTAACATAGATTGAAGGCGTCTGAGCACAGCCTGAGTCTGAGGGACGACTATGCAGTGGGAGGAGGAGATGTGCATTGTCTCTGGTAATAACCGGGCTGTTGATGGCAAGCCTCCCAAGACAGTGGTTGAGCTCTGGTGCCGAACTCGTTCCGGGCACTCAGTCACACTTCTCGTGGACGGCCTCAGGCCCTACCTAGTGGTCGCAGAGTCCGGCAGTCCACGACCTGCTTCCGAGTCAGCAGCTGGGCTGGATTACCTGAGGGGCATGGACGAGGTCGTTGAGATTACCTCGGTCGGAGACAAGTGGACGCGCCTAGGTGAGAAGCCCCACTGGAAAATCGAAGTTAGGCAGCCCTACGAAATCCGTAGGTTACGCAAGAGGATACAGGACGCTTGGGTGGTCACCAGCGCTGATATCCTGTTCGTCCAAAGGCTGCTTCTAGCCTGCGACCTCGGTCCGCATATATTGGCACGTGGTGAGGTGCTTTGGGCGGGTGAGCGCGCCCCCCTAGAGGCACGGGACGAGCAAACATCCGACCGTGCCATAGCAGCCGGAAGAATAGCCGATGTCGGCGGAGTTGGAATCTATCCAACCGACATGGTTGTCTCGTGCACTCTGGATAATCTCGCTAAGACAGAACCCTTCCGCACACCCTTCGTCACCTTCTCCTTCGACCTCGAGACCAGCATCCAATCAAACAGAATTCTATGTGCCGCAGCCGTCATTGACAGAGGCGGCGAGCGCAGTGAGCACACCTTCCGGGGCGAAGAGGGCGACATCATGGAGGGCCTAACCAGCCTTGTGCGCTCAGAGGATCCCGATATTATCACCGGATACAACATCGACAACTTCGATCTGCCTCGGATGAAGGAGAGGGCTGACGTCCTTACAAGTCGCTCTAAGATGGAGGCCGCCACTCTGTTCGGCTGGGGACGGGTCCCGATGCTGCAGAGCCAGAACAAGAGACTGTCCCCCAGCCGCCAGCAGAACCGCGTTTGGCGGATTCCTGGCAGGATACCGCTGGACGCTTGGTGGCAGGCGCGCCAGACCCTGAGGCCGCAGCGCGAGACGCTAAGCTACGTCTCCAAGCTACTGTGGCCAGAAGATGAGGACAAGCACAAGCTCGACATCGACGCCAGCCAGATGGATCGGGAGTGGGCCGAGCGCCCCGACGAGGTCCTCGAGTATTGCGTACGCGATACCGTTCTCCCCCTCGACATTCTCGGGCGCCTACAGTCGGTGGCGCGCAAGGAGGCGTTGGCCTCGGTATCGCTGACTACGGTCGAGACCGCCTCGGCCGGGACCACCAGCCAGTGGATTGACTCGTTGGTCATCAGGCTGGCTGATCGCAAGGACGTAGCCGTGCCGACGACCAACTCGGGCCCGCGCAGGAGGGATCAGATAACCGGCGGCTACGTGCACGAAGTGGACGCCGGAATCAGTCCGTGGGTCGTCGTGCTCGATTTCAAGTCGATGTATCCCTCGATTATGATAGCCAACAACATATGCCCGACCACTCTCGTCAGAGACGGCTCCACCGACGACTCGCACAACGTTTCGCCGACCACCCAGACCCGCTATCTGTCCAAGGACGAGCGGACCGGGTTGGTCCCGCAGTTGCTCGAGCAACTGATGCAGAGTCGAGACCGGCACAAGGCCGCCCTAGCTGAGGCTAGAGCGGCCGGCGATGAGGCCGAGGCCTTTTTGCAAGACCAGTTGCAGTACGCAGTCAAGATCCTGATGAACTCGTTCTACGGAGTCTTCGCCTCAAGTTTCTATCGCTTCACTCACCCTGACATCGGCGCTAGCATCACCGAATGGGCCCGCCACAACATCCGCGATATCATAGCCCAAGTGGAGAACGATGGCTACGAGGTGGTCTACTCTGACACTGACTCAATCTTCGTGCGCGCGCCCGTAGACAAGCAGGCCCCAATCAATCGCCCCGATGAGGGTGAGGAAGGCCTCGACGAGTGGGAGAGGGCGAAGAGAGAAACCCTGCAGTTTGGCGAGCGGCTGGCCGAACGCTTCACCCGTGAGGGTGCCGAACTCGAGTTCGAGACAGCCCTGTCGGCGTTTTTCAGCCACGGCGCCAAGAAACGCTACGTCGGACGCGTCGTGTGGCCGCGAGAGGAGATGCTAATCCGCGGCTACGAGGTTCGCAGGACCGACTCTTTCGCTTTGCTGACTAGTACCATGACTGAGATGTTCGAGATGATACTGAGCGGCGAGGAGTGGGCCGCTGTGGAGATGACCAAGGCAGTCATTGACGATGTGAAGGGGCGCAAAGTCGATGCCGCTGACCTCGTCATCAGCCGCTCTTGCAAGGGCACACTGAGGCGCAACGGAACGGTAGATTTCTCCAAGATTTACGATAACCCCGACGGCCTGCCCTACGTGCGCGCGGCGAAGGAAAGAATCAGACGTGGTCTGCCGTTCACACCAGGGATGAAAGTAGGATACATCGTAATCAATGCTAAGTCGAGTCCAATGACCGTAGAACCCTGGCTGGTCGACGAGATTGACGAAGACCCACCGAAGTACGACCCCGACTACTACGCGAGACGACTGGCCAAGTCGCTGGGCAGAATCACCGAGGCCTTCGGCTGGAGTGAGGCAGAACTGTTGTCAGGTTCCCGCCAACAGTCCATTTTTGACTTCTAATCGAGGTATTGGAGGCCTATTCAATGGTCAAGTGCCGAACTCCAAGTAGCGCAGGGTTGATTTCAGCCGGTCTTCCAGACCGGACCGATGACTAGCCTGCGCAAGTTGACCCTGATGCTCGTCGCAGTCCTCCTCTGTTCCTCAATGGCGGGCTGCCTAAACATCCTGACCGGCAATGACTCACCCACCGCTATGATGTCCATCGACCCCTCTGAGAATATCAAGACCGGCGAATCTGTGACCTTCAGCGCCGTGGGCTCGTCCGACCCCGACGGCGACTCGATGACCTTCACCTGGACCTTTGGAGATGGCAACACTGGCACCGGCCTGACCACCAGTCATTCCTACGCCCAGCCTGGTGATTACACCGTCCGTCTGAACGTCGGTGACGGCTCCCTCGAGGCCTCGGCCAGCATGACCATCACGGTGCTCGATGCCTCGGCCCGCGAGCCGCACGCTGAGATTACCGCCGCTAAGGATGACGACTGTGAGGGCGAGGAGCCCCCTGGCGGTGACTTCGTGCTGGTCTGGGTCTGCGAGGATGACAAGGACATCAACGACAGGGAGATTAGTGTCTCGACCACGGTGACGCTGGATGGCTCCGGATCATGGGCCGGCTGCGACCCAAACGACTCCAACTGCTACGCCGAGGAGTACCTCGTCGAGTACAACTGGGACCTCGACACCAACACCGACTCGGATGGAGATGGCAACCCTGAGAACGATGTCGATGCAACTGACGAGACCTACGATTGGGAAGACCTCCCTGCAGGTGCCTGGGACATCCGCCTCACAGTCAAGGACGACAACGGATACGTCGATCACCACGACTCCACATTGTACGTCAACTACCGTGGGGTCTGGAAGGACTTCGAGATGGACCGTCGCATCCAAGAGCCAATAGTCATGACATGGCAGTACCCTGTCACGTATGACGAAGAAACCAAGGACAGAATCCGATATGTCAGAATCAAGCTAACATATCCCGCCGAGGATGACGATCAGATTGGTGGTGGGATTGGGCAGACCACAGCAAACAAGCTGGACCTGTACATGTACAACAGCACCGAAGACGAGATCGCCAACACCTCGTCGATTGACGATGAGAGTAGGGACGCCGGGGACTGCTCTTCCGAGGACCGATGCGTGTGGATGGTCATCGGTGGTTCGACGGTCAGGGGTTACGAGCCGGGTGACTGGACTACTGATATTGTGAACGAGGAGACTCACACCACTCAGGTTAATCGCATGGTGGTCGAGCTACAATATCGCTAGTGCCCGCGCGCTTTACGCTATGCTGCCCGGAAGTGGCCCCGCTTTACAGAGGGGGTGAGATTCATATATGCCCCCTCGGTCGGCGGGACACTCAGAAGGTGTACATTATGGGTTCACAGTGGGAAGATAAGAAGAAGCCGCATTTGAATATAGTATTCGTCGGTCACGTAGACCACGGTAAGTCGACGACCGTCGGCAGACTACTGCTCGACACTGGTCATATCGAACAGCACGAGATTGACAAGTTTGAGAAGGAAGCACAGGAGCGAGGCAAGGCCGGATTCGGTTTCGCCTACGTGATGGACGGACTGAAGGAGGAGCGCGAGCGTGGAATCACCATCGACGTTGCTCACAAGGAGTTCTACACTCCGAATTATTACTTCACCGTCATCGACGCACCTGGTCACCGCGACTTCGTGAAGAACATGATTACCGGCACCAGCCAGGCTGATGCCGCTGTGCTGAACGTTGCTGCCAACGACGGCGTCAACGCTCAGACCAAGGAGCACGCCTTCTTGGCCCGCGTCCTCGGTGTTCAGCAGTTGATTGTCAACGTCAACAAGATGGACATCAGCGGTGTAGACTGGTCACAGGACAAGTACAACAGCGTCGTTGCTGAGGTAACAAACCTCCTGAAGATGGCCGGATTCAAGACTGATGAAATCCCCTTCATTCCGTGCAGCGCATTCGAGGGTGACAACATCTACAACAAGAGCGACAAGTCGCCTTGGTACAACGGACCGACTCTCTTTGAGGCCATTGATGCAATCAGTATGCCACCGAAGCCCACCGACATGCCTCTGCGCCTGCCAATTCAGGACGTCTACAAGATTAGCGGAATCGGAACTGTTCCGGTCGGCAAGATCGAGACCGGCGTCCTGCACTCCGGTAAGACAGTCGTGTTCAACCCAAGCCAGCAGTCGGCTGAGGTCAAGAGCATCGAGATGCACCACACCATTGTCGAGAAGGCCGAGCCAGGCGACAACGTTGGCTTCAACGTCCGCGGGCTTTCGGCCGATGACATCCGTCGAGGAGACGTAGCAGGGTACACCGACACTCCCCCAATGTTCGTGCGCCACGACGAGACCTTCGTCGGACAGATTCAGCTCATGGACATCCCGAAGGCTATCGGCGTCAACTACACCCCGGTGTTCCATGCCCACACCTCTCAGGTAGCAGTCCGCTTCGTCGAACTGCTGGAGAAGACTTCGAAGGGTGTGAAGGAGGCCAACCCGGCTTTCCTGAAGACTGGAGATGCGTGCCTCGTACGCTTCGGGCCGACCAAGCCAATGGCAATCGAGCAGATGGATGCGTTCCCACAGCTCTCCGGCTTCGCTATACGTGACATGGGCAAGACTGTGGCTGCTGGCGTCTGCATGAAGGTCGAGAAGAAGTGATTCGGTTAGTGGTGAGTTGATGCCAGTCGTCACCACCATCAAGCTGACTGGAGAGAATCACTCTGACGTCGACGGCGTCTGCGGACAAATTCAGGCGATATCAGAGGAGACCGGTGTCAACCTGCGTGGGCCAATACCGCTACCTACTCGCAGACTAGTCGTTCCCTGCCGTAAGAGCCCCGACGGAGAGGGCGCCGAGACTTGGGACCACTGGGAGATGAGGGTCCACAAGCGCTTGATTGAGCTGGTCACAAACACCGCAAAGGATGAGAAGGCGCTGAGAAAGGTCCTCAGGATTCCTATTCCCGACTCGGTGACTATTGAGATCAACCTGCGCAACCTAGGCTAGACTGCCCATCGGGTCCCAGGCTGGCAGCACTACTGGCTCAGCCTCCAATCCTGTCAGCATCTTCTCGTTTAGGTATGAGGTCGGAGCAGCAATCTCGAACATGTACTGGTCGTACCAACTGTCGTTCATCGTGTAGTAGCCTTTCTGACCGGTATCCGTACCCCATGAGTTCTCTACGCGCCAGCGGCGTGGTCTGCCGTTTACCACATCGACTCCGGTGAACAGCATCGCATGCGTCATCATGGTCTGGTTATGGCGCAACCTGTCGGCCTTGTCCATACCGTATTCGATCCCATAGAGCCCTTCGACATCGAACAGATTAGCGTCCCACAAACCCCTCTTGCGATCCATCTCCTTGCCGACGTCGCATCCCATCCATACCGGTATGCCATCCTCAAGCAGTTTCTGGGTGATTGCCTTCATCTCCTTGTTCGGTACGTTGAGGTAGACTACCGGAGGTCCTCCGGCGACATTCTGTAGGAAGTCTATGGTGTAGGTCTGGTAGTACTCATTGCGTGGATCGTTGACGATACAAACGTAGTCCTCCCAGTCGATGTCGACGAATTCGGCGGCGAACTGCTGCGGCGTCATCCTACCTTTTCGATGGAACTCGTTGTCCTTGTCGCGCCACTGCCAGTTGAAGGTCTTCGGAGGAGTTCCGAGATGGATGCACAGCATATTCCAGATATCCGCTATGCGCTTCTCCTTGTGCTCGCGAGCTTCCTCGACGCTGCCACCGCCATCGACAATTGCTCTGATTTCACACGCCGAGCTCCGTAGTATGTTCTTCAGCTCGGCATTCATCCAGCGTGTCGCGCTGCTGGAGTTCGACTCAGGGTAGGCCGACTTCGGTACCAGCCCGTGCTTGCGAATAAGATTCATCGCCATGTTCCACTGGCCGCCATCACCTATCGGATCAGAGAGCAGGAAGTGGATGGTACGGTCGTCGACCGGACGGTCGGAGGTTTCGATGACTGCCTCGAGCAGGTGGTTGGCCCGCTCGAACTTGTCCCAGAAGTGGATGTGGGCCTGGCTGAACTCAAAATTCTTGAGTTTCATCTTCTTCATCGCCCCGACCCTGAGCAGGTTCAGAGTGGCGAAAAGCCAGCAACGACCACTCCTCATCTGAGCCGTCACTTTCCAATCGTCCAACTTGGTGCTGAACGAGTCGTCGATGTCTTGGACAAGGTCTCTATTCAGCGTCAGGTTCGGCAGCTGGACGTTAGTGACCGCGTTCTGAGCGACTTTGTTCGATGATTCAGCATCGAATTCTTTTCTGAGTTCTGCTACTTGTTTCCTTGTGATTGTCTTGCCCATTGGCTCACCTTTGGTGAGCCACTTTAAGATTCGGCGACACTAAGTCATTGGCCTCATAGTGGAGCCGGCTCGGCCAGACCGGCGGCGATGAGATTGTCGGCAATCGGGGCCGGGCATGATTCCACATCACCAGCAGTCAGGGTAATTTCCGAACCGTTCTCGGTGATAATCGGCTCATCGAGATCCTGAAGGATGAGGATTCGGCGCAACCCACTCTCCTCTGGATCCGGCTCCGGGAGTGGGGCAGGAGAGGCTGCGCCGGTGGCGCGGTCGGGAAAGGCATCGATTTGACGGATCCTATCCTCCTCGTCGAATTCAGGATCCTGCCAATCGCTACTGTCCGGTGCGTTATCTACAGCGGGAGTCTGCTGAGGTACCGTCTCTTCCTGCTCGACAAACTCAGTCAGAGGTTCGTGCCCACCGACCTTTGGAAGACTTGGAATCTCTATGCTGGAGCCATGTAGTAGGGCGTTCCAGGAGACTTCGTGCTTGTACTTCTCCACGAGATGACCTATCCCAGAGTGGTAGGCCCTCTCGGAGGGATCATGTCTCTCCCAGTCAAGGCTCTGAAAACTCGCTGACATACTCATCGCATCGCCCTGTGGTGACTTCAGTAGGTTCGAGAGCACGGCGTGCTGAGTGAAGGCATTGAGGCGCAGGCGAGTCAGGTCACTGACGCAGGTCCGTATGGTACCGAGTCTGCGCGACTTGAGCTGGGCCTCGGCAGTCATGCCCCTGTCTCTGATGGTCTCGGCCAAATCGGCCTCCAAGTGTTGCAGGAGTTGACCGACGGAGGACCAGAATGCTGGGACTGGGAGATTGACCGGGATGGCTTGTGACTTCTGCTTGCGAGCGAGCTCAAAAAGCGACTTCTCAATCGAGAGCAACTGATACTTGTTGAGTCTAGATGCAGCACCTTCCTCGTCCATCAGAGCAACCCGTCACGAGTGGGACGCAGGGGATTATTGAACAATTCCTCGCTCCCCTCCTCAACAGCCCCCGAGGCGCGAGTATCAAGAGCCAAACTTCCCTAGCACCACCGCAGGTGTACCCGAGTGGTCAAAGGGGTCGGGCTCAAGATCCGATGCGTAGTGCTTCGCAGGTTCAAATCCTGCCACCTGCACCACTAACGCTCACAGGATGTCTATCAGGGCCTTGAGAAGCTCAACCGAACCCTCGGTCCCACGGGCGTCGGTCAGTAGGTCAGCAGCATCGGCGACCCCCTCGTAGGCATCGTTGACAGCGACCGAGGAGCCGCACATCTCGAACATCGATACGTCGTTGGGCGCATCACCGCAGGTTAGCACATTTTGAGGGTCGATGCCGCGTTGTTCGAAGGCCACTCGTAGCCCTGAGGCCTTGTCGACCCCCGGGGCTGTGATGTGGATGGCGAACCCCGTCGAGACGACGATGAGGTCGGACCACTCGGTGTGTTCGAGAAGTTGACGCATCAGTTCTGCATCTTCCTTTTCGTACAGACACCACTCGGTTTCGCGCCAGCGATTCGATTCAATCCCAACAGCATCAAAACCTTCAATCTGGGTCCCCAGCCACTCCGCAGCGTCCCTCGCTCTCGAACCGTCCGCTAGTGCCACTATCTCACGCCCCTCTCCACTATCCCACACCATGCCACCGTTCTCGGCGATGATGAATCCGGAAACTCCCAGAGATTGCTTGATTGGCGTCACATTAGGTAGCGTACGTCCCGAGGCCAGAGACACCGTCAACCCCTTGGCCTCGACCTCGCGAATCAGTGGGATAAGTTCTGGATGGTAGCCGTTTATGTCCATCAGGGTACCGTCGACGTCGAACACCAGCATGTCCCATTTGCAGTCTTTGGGCAGTTCGACCATGAGGCTGCGGGGCAGTAAGGGGCTGATGACTCCACCGCCTGAGAATGAATCATCATGTTCAAGCGGGACTGCTAGATGGCCTGTTCATGGACGAGGAACGAGAGGAGTTCCTCATTCTGGACGATGATGAAGATGAGGCCCCAGTTTCTAAGAAATCGGAAGAAGCAACTGTCCTTCCCTCTATGCCCAAACTGTCATCTCTGAAGATGCCGAGCTTCCTCCGTTCCAAGGCCAGCAAGAAGCCCGAGTCTAAGCCTGAGTCGGCGATAGAAGCAGTAGCTGAATCGGCAGTCGGCGTGCTTGACGCAGATCTTGCTGCCGACGGAGTCCACGAGTTCGAATGGGACATCAGGGGAATGGACTGTCCCGACTGCGCGATGAAGGCGACGAGGGCGGTCAGCAGGCTACCGGGCATCGAGCAGTGCAGGGTCTCAGCCACCGAAGGCTCCGTCAGACTCTCGCTCGACGTTGGCAAGGGACAGGTGTCTCGAGCCTCATCGGTGCTTGAGAACCTTGGACACAGCCCAAAGGAGGACTGGGTTAGTGTCGTAGGTTTGACTCCCAGAGAGGTTGCCGCCAGACTGGGAATCGAACGCCGGGCACTGAGGTCCTCTCTGATGGACATCCCAGGTGTTCTCAACGTCCGTCTCGATGACGGTAAGATCGAGCTACAGCGACTGTGGATGGGTGACATGAGCCTCAGAGCGTTGTCCGAGCAGCGATACGACAAGGTCCTAGGTTCGGATTACATCCTCGTCCCCTCGAAGTCTTCCAAGCTCAGGCCTGATCAGATACGCCTACTCGGAGCAGCGATGACGGTCCCGTTGATATTCGGAGTCATTGCCATAGAGCAGATTCACGCCATTCCTGACATGATGGCTGCGCTGATAGGAGTTTTCGGCGTGCTGTTCGCAGGTCACCAGATGTTTCAGGAGGCCTTTGCCAGCATCCAGAACAGGGTACTCGGTTTCCAGATACTTACCTCTCTCGCCGTTTTCGGTGCGGTATACCTGCAGGAATGGGCAGAGGCCCTGATGGTGGTTGGCTTAGTCGGATTCGCCGCCCATCTCGAAGAAAGGGCCCTATTCAGGGCCCGTGAGTCCATGCAGGGTGGTTTGGACAGGCTTCCGCGCAGGGCGCGGTTGCTAGAGAGCAGACCTGTGGAGAGCGAGGGACGCTCACTGAATGTGACGCAATCCTCGTCCCGATCTTTGACGATGGCAAACTGCCACGAGGATGAACTGACTCCCGTCGAGGCCATCGAACCCGGCGATATGGTCGAGGTCCGTTCCGGTGAGGTGGTCCCTGTTGACGGCATAATCGCTGAGGGCACTGGCTCGATTGACAGAGCCCCCCTGACTGGCGAGCCGATGCCAGTAGCAGTCGAACAGGGGGACGTGATGGAGACTGGTTTGGTACTTGTCCGAGGCCCCCTCGTTGTCCACGCTCAGGCAAGTGGGGACGAGACTAGACTTTCCAGCCTGATTGATCTAGTCAGACAATACCGGGACCAGCCGACTAGGACCCAGAGTTCTATCGAGAGCTTCACTGCCATCTGGGTTCCTCTGGTCATGATAGGCGCTCCTGTCATCGGACTCCTAGTGGCGGATACGACCTCGGAGGCCATAATGACCACTCTACTTCTGTGGGTGGTCTCATGCCCTTGCTCACTTCTACTAGCAGCTCCAGTGCCTCATGCCGCAGCGCTTTCGGCTGCTTCCGCCTCAGGACTCATCGCACGTGGTGGTGATGTGTTAGAGGCGGCAGCTGGAGTCGAGCTGGCGCTGCTTGACAAGACGGGCACACTGACTAGCGGGCAACCACGGATGACAGGCATGTTCGTCTCTGAGGAAGAGAACGAGTACAGGGCCCTGCAGATTGCCGCCGGCCTAGAGCAGCGTTCCAATCACCCTTACGCGAAGAGCATCCTAGCACTTGCAGAGGAGCGCTCGCTGAAGGCTAGCAACGTCATTGATCTGACTGACGGCGACGCAGGGGTCAGCGGCAAGTTGCGTGGCCAAGAAGTGATGTTGGGTCGCGCTGACTGGCTGTTGGAGCACGGCGTTGAGATTCCCCTCGACGTGGACTCCGCGCTGGCTGGTTCGAGGAAGGCCGGCCACGGCTCCAGCGTGCTTGCCATTGACAGGCGCGCGGTGGCTGCATTCGGGTTTGCGCACGATGACGCTCGCGAGGGCGTCGACGAGCTGATAGCTGCACTCAGGGCGAACAATGTCACAGTCGAGATTCTGAGCGGAGACGAGCAGGCCAGCGTCGAGGCGTTCGCAAAACCCCTCGGAATATCATCATCTTCATGCAGGGGCGGTGTTGATCCCGAGGGCAAGGCTCAGTGGGTCTCCGAACGCTCTAAGGCCCGTCGAACTTTGATGGCCGGAGACGGCTTCAACGACGCCGGAGCGCTCGCCGCAGCGGATGTAGGTGTGGCGGTAGGCAGTGGCGAGCAGGTCAACCTAGACGCAGCTGACGTACTGATACCGGGCGAGGACCCGAGGGCGCTGGCCAGATTCATCGAACTCTCAAAGCGGACTCGTAGAGCGGTCTCCTCTAACATCGCAATCTCAGTGGGCATTACGTTTCTACTGGTCGGCGGCGTGCTGCTTGGCTGGAATATCAAGCTGTGGTCAGGGGTAGCTCTGCACGAAGCCAGCGCACTTATCGTCATACTCAACGGCATGTGGGTCACTGGGACTGGGCCCCAGAGGATGACCACAATAGTGGACTTGGCTCGGGATTTGCGCAACGACTTCGTGGAGGCTCTGAGGGTCGCGATAGGCGCCTCAGACAAAGACTCGTCTGCGACCGCTTGATTAACCCGGTCCGGAATCGAGTGCCATGGCGGATTCAGTCGAGATTGAGTCACAGTACGCACCACCGCTCGCAGAATGCGCTCACTGCGGACACATGCTCCCTCAGGGCTTAGGTGAGAAGGAGTGCAAGGTATGCGGTGCTGTCTGCCGCGTCGGCCACCAGCCCACGGTAGACTCCCTGACCGACGAGGCCCTGCCCTGTCCTCACTGCAACACCGTCGTGGTCACTGGCACTGACGAGAGGCCTGTGGAGATGACCTGTGGGGCCTGCATGAACTCGTTCACCCTGACTCCTAAGGTCATCAAGGTCGAGATTGATTGCCCAGGATGTGAGAGGACGTTGAGAATCAGACCTAGACCTGGAACTCGCGAACTCAAGTGTCCTGCCTGTGAATCAGGGTTCAACGTCACCTTCTAGCCTGGTGACTCCGATAGTCTCCCCAAACCGCTTTTATCGGCCGATTCCGACCCTTCGCTCTCAAATACTCTGAAATGAGCGACAACTTGGGGATGGGAACCCGTGAGTGAGAGCAAGTCACCAGATAACAACGATGCCGGAGGTATCGACGAACTGGCTGCGCTGCGTGCGCAGCACGCTCTCGCTGCCTCTTCCAGCATGGAGTCAGTGACCCGTGCTAGAGAGCGCTTGGACGAGGAGTCAAGGTTGCGCTCTGGCATCCGACGTGAGCGCCGAATGCGCATCGCTGAGATGACCGAAAGAGTCTCTGGCATGCACGGTGCGATGCGCAAGGCCAACGAGATCCTGTTCGAGGAGCGTCTGCAGCAGATCGAGTCCGATTTGAGGGCCGAACTTGAGGACGAGATGGAACGCCTTGAGACCGATGCGTTGGAGCGCGAAGAACGCTTGCTGCGTGAGGAGATGCTACACCGTCTGCGCCGTGAGGAGAACCGTCTGCGCGAACAACTCGACCTCGAGAGAGACCGTCGCATAGAGGCCCACTCCACTCAACTTCGAAGTAGGCTAAAGGAGGAGATGGAGACCGAGTATGAGCGCCGCAGAGCATTCCTCGAAGAGCGCTTGGAGCTTGAAGCGTCGCAAGATGTGGAGCGCATGCAGCGCCGCGTTGAGATGGACCTTCGAGAGGCCTTGGAGTCCGGAGTCCACAGGAAGGTCGAGGGACACCGTCTCGAGCAGGAGATGCAGATGCGCGAACGCCTCTCTGAGGCCCGACGGGCGCGTGAGGCCGAACTTGAGAAGCAACTCAAGGACGAGCGTGAATCACTCGAGAAAGAGATGAAGGCGGATGTTGAAGTTAGGATCAAGTCACTCGAAGAGGAGTCAGAGCGTGGTACGCTGGACCAACTCGACCGCCGCTTCCGAGCTGAGCGAGAGACCATGGAGGCTGCACTTGCCCTGCGCCGCCAGGAGATGGCACTCGAGCAAGAGGTCGAGATGGAGCAGAGGGTTGCCGAGTTCGCTAACAAACGCGAGACTGAGATGATGTCCAAGCTCGAGGAGCAGTTTGCTAAGCGTGCTGACCTTTCCAAGAAGGAAGTCAAGGAGATCCTGAAGTCACTCGCGGCCGAACTCAAATCGAAGTGGGAGGCCGCATTGCTCGATGTGAAACAGTCTGCTTTGGAGAGAGTCTGAGAGGAATAGACGCTGACAACCTTAATTTCAGCCCCTCAGAGGGTTTAGATGAAGTAGTATGAGCGGGGCGTTGGGGAATTATGCCTCAGGGTACAGTGAAATGGTTCAACCGCGTGAAGGGCTTCGGCTTCATAGAGAGAGAAGAAGGGAACGACTTGTTCGTTCACAAGTCAGATGTGGAAGGAACCATCGATGAGGGCGACACAGTCGAGTACACACTCGGTGAATCCCCCGACGGTCGCGCCTGCGCCACCGATGTTAGCAAAGCCGAGTAAGGCTGCTAGCCACCGCGGATTCTTGCAATCCTGACGTCAGCCTCTTTGGCCAGATTCCAGTAAGCCATGCTTCCTGGATTGGACTTGTTAGGCTTCTTAGCAATAACTATCGGTGCTCCTTCAAGGGGCGCCTCTGCTATTGCCACCAAGCGCTGTATTGCAGTTTCGAACACCCGATCACCGAAGTGCTTGCGAGCACGCTCTGCTACCGCCTCTCCGAGGTTGCTGTTGGTCTGTACCATCGTCAGAGCAATGCCGAACAGCTTGAGATTCGGATTGATTGCCTTCTGGACGTCGCGGATGGCGTTCATCAGTTGGCCCATGCCCTCTAGGGCGTAGAATTCCGCTTGGATTGGGATCATGACCCAGTCAGCTGCGGCCAGCGCGTTGATTGTCAATAGACCGAGCGAGGCCGGAGTGTCCACTATGACCACGTCGAAGTGGCCGATCGAGTCTTGCAGTGCCAGCTTGAGGCGATTCTCGCGACCGATGCGTGTCGCTAGATCAATCTCGACTCCCGAGAGGTCGAGGTCGGCAGGAAGCAGCCAGAGATTCTCGATCGAGATTCCCTTCGGCGGTCCGCGCTTGCGTCCGGGGTTGTGCAACTTCCAGGACTCACGCATCGCCTCAGTCAACATGTCAGGGCCGATTAGGCACTCGTTCAGAGCGACCGGCGCTCCATCCACACCTCCCTTGAACAGCTCGTTCATGGTCGGGCCCAACGACTTCTTGTCAATTCCGAATGTAGTTGCGACATTTCCTTTCGGGTCAAGGTCAACCAGAAGCACCCTACGTGCATCGATGCCTAACTCCTCGTTGCCCACGGCCAGCGCTGCTGCCAAATTGACCGCAGTAGTGGTCTTGGCGCATCCGCCTTTGTGGTTCACCACAGCGATTACTACTGGCCCCGACATCTCGCTCGGTTAGGGAAAACCACGGGACTACCGTGAATCTTGCTAATCACTGGATGACTGGGACGGGCACTTCGGACAGTATCTTGCGGGTGATGTGCCGTCCGGTGACCCCGCGAATCTTTGATTCTGGCTTGAGAAGAATCCTATGGCTGACGACTTCGAGTGCGACGTTCTTGATATCGTCAGGAATGACGTAGTCGCGTCCGTCGATTGCAGCTGAAGCCCGGCTGGTCTTGAATAGCGACTGACTGGCGCGCGGCGAAGCGCCAGTGATGACGCGGTGGTCCTCGCGGGTGCGCTGGACCAACTCGACGATGTAGGACATTATTGCAGGGTCGACGTGCACTGTCTCGAGCGCCTTCTGCATGGCGACAATCTTCTTCGGACTGGTGATCTGCTCGATGTCGTACTCGTCCTTTCCACGCAGCTTCCTGCGTTGCAGGATGGCCTTCTCCTCTTGGCGGTCGGGATATCCCATTGACATCTTCATCAGGAAACGGTCCATCTGCGCCTCGGGTAGCGGGTAGGTGCCCTCCTGCTCGATTGGGTTCTGCGTGGCCATTGTGATGAAAGGTGCCGGCAACTTGTGAGTGATTCCCTCAATCGTAACCTGCTTTTCCTCCATGGCCTCCAGCAGTGCTGCCTGAGTCTTGGGCGGAGCGCGGTTGATTTCGTCAGCCAACAGGACGTTTGTGAATAACGGTCCTGGCCTGAGCTTGAACTCGCCTGCTTGCTGGTCGTACATGTACGTCCCCATGATGTCGGCGGGCAGTAGGTCAGGGGTGAATTGGACACGCTTGAACTTGCATCCGAGAGCTGTTGCGAAGGTGTTCGCCATCAGTGTCTTGGCTAGGCCCGGGAAGTCCTCGATGAGGGTGTTTCCATTTGATAGGATTCCGATGGTGATTCTGCGAAGATTCTCCTGCTTACCGATGATGACCTTGGCTACCTCATTCATCAGGGCGTTGGAAATCTGCGACACCGTCCCAATCAATTCACGAGCCTTTGGGTCTGCAGTCTTCGCCATACCAAATCCTGTCCTATAACGCTTCTAAGGCCCAGTCATTCACTACTTGAGCATTCGGTATACATGAACGCTGAACGCATCAAAATGCTCAACGGCCCCAGAAGTGGTCATCCTTTCGATGAATGGCTAGCAGTTCGTCTAAAACATCCTGTTCTGCTCCAGTAAGTTCCATCTTCCTGAGCTTCTTCGCGTGCGATTCTGGGATGTCCACGAGTAGACTGTCTCCCTCCTCAATCTGGCGTCCAACGGTGACTCCATTGATGGATACTGCTACCTCGTCTCCCTGCATTGCCTCCTTCATCGAATTCTCGCCTGAGCGGATGGACTTGATGCGCCCGATTCGACGCTCTTCCTTGAGCAGGTACTGGCCGACGTGGATGCGCCCGGCTACTACTCTGACGCCAACTACGGCAGGCTTCGAGATGCGGAAGGTGTGATCGGGAAGCAGCAGAATGCGGCCTGGATATACCACCTGCTCGCGGCTAGCCTCCTCAAGCTCTCGCGTGCGTTGTTCGACCCACTCCTCATGCTCTTCGAGGATGCGATAGATGATGTCCGAGCCTATGTGCCTGACTCCGGCCTTAGAACTCTCCACCTCGGTGATTGCATCGGCTAGGATATCGGTGCTGAACGCCATTATGACACGGTGCAGCGGGTTGGTAGCCGCCTCGGTGTTGCGAATGTCTCTACGGCTGACCTTGCCGATGCTTGCCATCCTGATTGGGATGTCAATTGCATTGAGTTCCTTGGCCAGTGCCTCAAGCCCTCCTACGGTGTCCGCTTTGATGCACACACCCTCCTCCTCGAGTTCGATTGAGAGTTCGGACTCCGCTTGTGCGGCTTCCAGCGCCTCTGCGAGTTCGGAGTCGTTGTGGACCACGCGCAGAGTCGTACCTGCGAGCACTCCATCCAAATCTGGAGCTGAAATCTTGAGTCCGCTGGCTGCGTGGGCCTCCTCGGAGGCATCCCATCGGTTGCCTGCGTCACGCATCTCGCTCATGCCACGCGGGCTGAACAGTCCCTTGACACGGGTTGCGCGCCCTCCATCGTTGGTGACGAGGACAATCTTGTCACCTTTCTTGATGGAGCCCCGGTGAAGGATGACATCGAGCGTTTTCCCTAGGCCACGCTCCTCCTTCATTTCGAGCACGGTACCCTCGCCAGAGCCCTCGATGTCTGTGAGTTGCTCCTCGAGGTAGCGTTCGGCCAGCCCGATGACGACTGCCAACAAGTCCTGGATACCCTCACCCTCGCGTGCGGACACAGGTACGAGTGCAATGTCTTGTGTGAAGTCGGTGACGCGGTCATAGCGATCGATGTTGAAGCCGTGTTCGGCGAACTGGCCGACTAAGTCCCAGTAGCGCTGCTCGAACAGCCCTATTGCCTCCTTCGACTGGTCTCCCATGGACTCGGCCATAGAGCGGCCGCGTTCGGAGTTCCAGCCATGGATTCGGTCGACCTTGTTGGCTGCGATTACGAAAGGCGTCTTGGCCTCCTTGAGGACGCGCAGAGACTCGATGGTCTGAGGCCTCGTTCCCTCCATCACATCGACGATCAGGATGGCGATGTCTGCTAGTGAGCCCCCGCGTGAGCGTAGTGTGGAGAACGAGTGATGGCCGGGCGTGTCGATGAACAGCAATCCGGGTGAATCGAATGTCTTGCCGCCCAAGAGAGCTGCGCAAAGTGTGTTGAGAATGTCAGCTGGAACCTCGGTGGCTCCGATGTGCTGGGTGATGCCCCCAGCCTCTCTATCCATCACCGAGGCCCGCGCGTCTGTACCGAGGCTGCGGATGTGGTCTAGGAGGCTGGTTTTGCCGTGATCGACGTGACCTAGCACAGCGACGATGGGTTGTCTGCGTCCTGACATCTGACCCACCTCATGCAACCCACTCTTTTCAGTCCTCAAGACCATCGGGGAACCAAAGCCCCAATTCGAAAGCCGCTGTATCTTCGCCGTCCGAGCCGTGGATGATGTTCTTGTCGATGCTGCGAGCGAAGTCTGCACGGATTGTGCCAGGCTCTGCATCCTCCCAGTTTGTGGCGCCAATCAGCTTGCGAGAGGCTGCGATTGCATCCTCTCCATGCCAAGCCATGGCCACTACCGGACCAGAGGTGATGAATTCGATGAGATCGGGGTAGAACGGGCGTTCCTTGTGGACTGCGTAGTGAGTCTCTGCAAGCTCTAGTGGAGGTGTCAGGTCACGCCGCCCCAGCATCCGCAGGCCGATGCCCTCGAAGCGTCCGATTATCTCGTCTGCGAGGCCTCTCTCAACCCCATCGGGCTTGATCATGAGGAAGGTGGTCTGCTCGTTGCTCATGGGCCGGGCGACCCCCCTCTCCTATTTCAATTCAAAGATACCATATCGTCGTTGGTATCAAGGCACTCCGTCGCCCCGATACTGCTGTGGAGCACTCTGAGGACGACCCAATCGTCGGTGAGTTGGTAGATGACTCGGAGAGGCCCGATATGGTTTACATCGGCACGCCCGTAGAGCCCAAGGACGCTGCGATAGCACTCGCAGCGTTGGCCATCGCAGTGATGTTCGTGGTTCTGATTCTGCAGAGCTTCGTATTCGATTCAGTCGATAGTTCAGGATCAGAGGGGTCGAATGACCGCTCCATCGAGATTTCATGGGGAGAGAGCCAGTACATGCCGCGTCATGCAGAGTGTGTCGACGAATCGAATGGCCAAGACCTCCCAGAGTACGGCATTGGCTACGAGCCCAGCATCTCGATTACAAGCAGTGGGAACATGTTCGTCACAGCCCACAAGGATTTGCGATGGGGTGGCGAATCGAACCCCGTCTTCCCCCTATTAGGAGGAGAACCCGGTCCTTGGTACGCCTGCGAGCAAGGCCAGCAGACCTCATGGGACTACTGGGCCTCTTGGTTCTGGGCCTCATACGACAACGGTACTACATGGGGGCACGGGGATAATTTCGGCCCAACTCCTGGAAACTCATTCACTGCGAACTACCTAGCTGGTGGTTCTGAATGCCTAGGTGATGAGGGAGATATCTCAGTTGATGCAGAAGACACCGTCTACTACCTCGATACGACTCTCGAGGACAACTGGTGGCATACCTTCTCTGACAATGGAACCACCTACGAAACCACAATCTGTCAGAGGATGAACACCATGGCTGCTGACGATCGGCCTTGGGTGGCCGCACAAGCGGACGGAATCATCCACTATCTGGGGAATTCAGGGGCTTCTCCCCCTGAGTGCACCCTTGATGTCGGCCGTTACTGGTACTACCACTCAGAGAACGGCGGGCTGTCATTCTCGCAGTGCTACGCTGTTCCAGGTGGCTGGAGCACCATCGCCAGCCAGCGACACGGACCGTACGTCTACATCGCCCAGGAGAACGCTGACTCCAGTACCGGCACCGTGCAGGTGCGAATCAGCGATCAGTACGGCAGGGGCACGGGATTCACGGACGGCACATGGGCGCAGCCTGTGAGTGTCGGAGAGAGGAATGGGAACTGCCCGGAGGGATATCCAGTGGTCAACACGAATGAGAACGGCACAGTAGCAGTTGTTTGGGGGGATTGTCCCAATGGGGGCACAGGACCTTGGGATCTGAGGCTGGCCCTATCCTACGACCATGGCACCAATTGGTCGACTTGGAACATCTCCCACATCAATGGGATCCAGATGTATCCGTTCGTCAGCATCAGTGAGGACAATGTAGTGGCCCTAGCATTCTACGGACTTGACTTCGATGATGGAGATCTGGAGGGTGATTACGTGGTCGGAGAGGAATGGTTCCTCTATGCAGCCGCTTTGAGGGAGCCTCAGGAGGGTGACCTCTGGGACTTCACCATCGCTGACCCCGAGCCACTTCACATCGTAACCGAGTATGAGGCTGCAGAGGGCGATGTACATGCTCTACACGACTTCTTCGAGACGGTGATTAGCCCTGACGGCACTTGGATGGGCATAGCCTACCAGCAGAACCTCGGATTACATCCATTTGAGGACAATGAGGAGCAACGCTACATCAAGTTCGTTCGAGGAAACCTGAGCGTCTGATGTCTGGGAAGGCAGGAGCCTTCCAAATCACTTGATGCCGCCCTTCTCGTAGCGACGGGTCCACTTGAGTCGGCGCGGATTGCGCCTGAGCTTGAGCATGTTCTTGCGTGCCTTACTGTCCTTGAAGTAGAACACACTACCGTCGCGCTTTACGAACATCATGCCGGTGCCCGGCTCGATCTCTTCGTGTGTGAAACTGCAGATGCGGCGCTCAGGCATCTAATCACCTCCGGCCGCCAATGCTGCGGGCCTCGCGACCAGTATCCTTCAGCATCAGGACGTCTCCAACTCGCACAGGTCCAAGCACGTTGCGAGCGATGATACGACCAATGTCACGAGGGTTGGTTGAGTCGTTTACGCGAACCTTGACCTGGACAGCCTCACCACTCATACCAGTGCGGCCGACAACCTCGACAACCTCAGCGGGCCAAGAGTCCTTTGCCATAGTGAATCACTCCTAGGAAACTCACTCTGACAGCGTTGTGCAGTGGCCTTTGACTTCCTTGAACTTGTCTTCGGTCTCCTTCTCGACTTCCATGACCGCAATAGCAGCGGTTCTGGTGCCCAGGGTCATGCCTGCCGCCTCGGCCAGATATGCCTGGTCCTCGACGTAGATGAAAGGAATCTCTTTCTCTTTGCAAATCATTGGGATATGGGCCAGCAGCTCGCCGGGGTTGACGTTCTCAGCCATCACCACCATCTTCGCAGTTCCACGCTCTGCTGCCTTGGTTACTTCGTTGGCGCCCTTCTTCAGTTTCCCTCGGCCATCCTTGCCTAGATGCTTGACCATCTCGTAGACTTGCTCTTGTATGTCATTCGGGGTTTCAAACGCTATGTGTACACTCATTGGAACTACTCCTCGTGTGGGTAAGCCGCCGCACGACGTGGCCGATATAAACGAAACGGACACGCAGCAAACGACCGTAGGTCGCCTGTACTAACTCATTAGCCGCTTCAGACCTCGGGCGAGGGCCGGTGCAGCACTCACCACAGCCCTCGGATTAGGCAGCGAATCGGTGCTGTGCACACCGTCGACGTGATTGGATAGGCGAAGGATAGCGCCACCAGTGAACAAACCGTGTGTGCAGGCGGCGTGGACCTCGGTAGCGCCCTGCCGGCGCAACGCGTCGCTGGCCCGGCAGATGGTCCCACCGGTGCTAATCATGTCATCCACTATCGCCACCACCTTGCCGTCGACATCGAGGTCCTTTGGCGTGTGCTCTATTGTGTGAGCGTCGATCCTGGTCTTCTCGAGGTAGGAGAAGTCACAACCGATTAGGCCGGCAACCTTGGTAGCCCTCGCAATGGCCCCCTTGTCTGGACTCAGTACGAAGTCTGGTGAGACTTCATTCTGTAGAAGCTCGGCTATCTCAGGCATTGAGCTGACGAACTCGATTGGAACCTCCATGTCCTTGAGCACGGCGGGCTCATGCAGATCGAGGATGGCAATGCCGTCGCAGCCACGTGCGAGAATATCGGCGATGACGCGCGCGGAGACAGCCTCGCCCTTCGAGAAGCGCTTATCCTGCCGAGAGTATCCATAGTATGGGATAGCTAGGTAGACCCCACTGCCGACATCCTCCATGTTCTGCGGTTCTTCGCCTTTGAGATTGGATAGATTACCTCTGCGGACCTCGGCTATGGCCTCCAACAGCAGGACGGTATTCACTATCCCCGAGTCAGGGTAGGTGTTTGACACTAATACCACAGGTTCGGAACGTACGGCATCGATGGCATTGGAGGGAACTCGCACGTAACCCTCGCCATCTGGGAATCTACGACTCTCAAGTTCGATGTACTGCATCCCAATTAGTGGAGCCAGAGAGGTTGCCACGTCGCGGCCGGATGAGCCACTCACTACCGGCATGTGACAAGAAGCCGGTCTGACGACCCTTCATGACTCTGTCGACCGATTCGATTCATTGGTGGGCATGACAGGATTTGAACCTGCGACCTCCCGGTTATCAGCCGGGTGCTCCAGCCAAACTAAGCTACACGCCCTTAAGCAGGTGTGCGAGTACTGAACCAGATTTCAAGATGTTCCTAAGATGGATTCATCACTCTTCCGAATCATCGCCGTTGAGTTTGAGAAAACTCGGCAGAGTGACTAGTCTCTTCATTGAACATCGTAGTATGATTTCATCCAGTCTTGCTGTGGTCCGTGCCAACTGGGCAACTGGCACCACGATGGAGTCAGGCAAGTCGTGCCTGGAGCGCACGATGTAGTGCGGCTGGACGACCAGTCCCTTGTAGGTCCGCTTAATCTTCACCATGCCGGTTACATTCCCAAGATCCACGCCGTCGTTGTCGAGAACAGCTCTATCGAGCAGTTCGTCGGGTGCGTACAGCTTTTCGTTAATCCTGACCGTGTTTCTCCATCTGCGCTGCAGCTCACGCATCGACTTCGACAGTTTCACACCACCACCCGGCAGTATGCTGTGCACCAGTTCCTTCGAAAGCGGAGCGAACTCCGCCGGCTTTCTCATGTATTCCTCAGCTACGTCATCCTCGACCTTGATCCGCATCGACCGCACAAGCTCGTCGCGCGGATGAAATCTCTCGCCAGTAATCACACCGACTCTAGTCTCGCCAACATAGACATCTCTCTCCAATAATTCCTGTATTCTGTATTCATCGCTCATTAAATC
>OFTZ01000010.1_pt1 | contig 27156 bp, 25 predicted proteins | sample 1543391 | NCBI WGS metagenome assembly OFTZ01 (sample SAMEA104347366, study PRJEB22522) | marine metagenome | isolation source: seawater
GTCTAAGGCCTGTTCGTACGCCTTGATACAATGCTGCTTCTTACCAGAGAACTTACCCGTTCGCATCAGATTGTTGATGAAGCGTTCGATAACAGAAAGTTTGGACTTGCCGAACCAGGCGTTGGCGTGCCTTCCGCCTGAATGAGGAGTTCCTATTGTTGTGAGATTGATGTAGGGAGCCAGTCCGGGGTCATCACAGGTAACTTCAGATGCATCCCACTTACCGAATACCATAGTGCCGATACCGGCAATAGGTGCCTCCTGCTCTACCTGTACTTCCTCGGTCATTCAGAACACCTCATCTGATTGGCTTTTCCTTACGTCCACGAACCATCTCGTCGAGAGATACTCCGTTAACCTTGATTACTTTGTATCGAACACCAGGCAGGTCACCATACGACCGTCCCTTACTCCCACCAATTCCCTCGACGAGGACCTCGTCATGCTCATCGATGAATGATATGGCCCCATCTCCGGGTGCGAAGGCAGTCAACTTATTCCCAGTTCTAATCAGACTAATCTTGACTGCCTTACGTATTCCGGAATTTGGTTGCTTGGCCTCGAAACCGACCTTCTCAATCACTATACCCTTACCTTGAGTACTCCCCCGGAGTGGATCGTGCTTGAGAACACCGCCTGCTATACGTTTGAATTGGCGGTTTCGAAACTTGCGTTCCTTCCAGCGATATTTCTTACGGTCTTTCTTCATCTTCGGCCCTGAGAATAATCCACGACCCAAGTATACACCTCAAACTGACGCCCCGCCGACCCACCGATGGTATAAGAGCGTGACGGACTCACCTTAGGTGAGTGCAGCCTAGAGGGGCTTGGCGTTGCTAACATTCAAACGATTAGGCACAGCGACGAGACCATGGCGTTCCGTGATTTGCTACACGGAGTCGATTGCGATGATGACGCTGTCAGCGTAAATTTGGAAATGTTTGACAGGGCTTCTGCGTCAGGAGGCAAAGGAGTAGTGTTCAGTGATATCATCGAATCTCCCGGACACAGGGCTGCACTCGATGTACTAGTCAGGGACCGTTTGTGCGAAGTTTTCTCAGTCAGCCCCGGCGAACTCATCGATGTGCTTGCCTGGGGAATGGCCAATCCTGAACCTCCCCTCGTAGTCGACTCTACCGAGGCTGAAGTGCTTCAGTGCAGACAGGAACCTGTTGACCTACAGAAGATACCCATACCTAGACATTACCAAGAGGATGCGGGAAGATATCAGTCCGCATCGGTCATCATAGCAGAGTATGACGGTATACGGAACATGTCGTATCACCGTCAGTTGCTCCGAGGGAAACGGCACTGTGTGGCTAGATTCGTTCCGAGGCATCTACGGACCATGTACGAAAAAGCTCGTGCTAATGGGGATGAAATCCCTATTGCAGTTGTCAACGGAGCAGATGCTACCGTCCTTCTGGCTGCTGCTATGTCTTTCAATGAGGACCTAGATGAGCTCACTGTAGCTGCCGCCCTTCACAGCAGACTGCATGGTAAACCACTGCGTATGGTCCGACTCCCTAACGGAATTGCTGTGCCAGCCGACTCAGAATATGCCATGGAAGCCAGAATCACCCTAGAGTTGGATGATGAAGGACCCTATGTCGATATCACCGGTACGGTTGATGAAGTTCGGCAGGAACCCGTGATAGAGTATGACTCAGTGTATCATCGCTCAGAGCCTGTATTCCACGCGCTGATCTCAGCCGGAGTGGAGCACAGGACTCTGATGGGGATGCCGCGTGCTCCAACCATCAAGGCGGCTGTCTCCAAAGTCGTCAATTGCACTGATGTCTATCTGACTGAGGGAGGATGTGGTTGGCTGTCATCTGTGGTTCAGATTAAGCCACAACATGAGGAGGATGGTATCAAGGCAATACATGCTGCACTCGATGGGCATCGTTCAATGAAGCAAGTCGTAGTGGTGGATGAAGACATAGACATAGCTAATCCGATTAGGGTCGAATGGGCGTTGATGACTAGATGGCAGCCTGATACGGACACCGTTATTCTCACAGGTCAGAAAGGCTCGTCACTGGACCCAAGCAGGGACGAAGACGGTTCAACTAGTAAGATCGGAATGGATGCAACCCTACCCATAGGAGTGGACCGTGGACCGTTCGAATCGGTCCTGTGAGGATCAGATGGCCAAAACCACCGATGACATGTCTACGAAGCTACAACACCCTCGGCGAAGCCTTGGGAACAGGCACAGGAGTCAGGCAGAGAAGTTTCTCTCATTGACTGAATCGGATTCACAGAACCTAAAATGGGCTGAACAGAGTGCTAGGCAGGCCGTGCTACACGATTTTACCAACCCTGAGAATTGGAGGATTCTGGTGCAAGTAAAGCTAGAATCGGGAGATGAGCATGGGATTCGAGCAGTTCTGAACGAGTTGTTCACTATTCTCGGCCGCAATCCTGAGACGTTGGCACAACTTGACGAGGTAAGCATGAATCAATCTGGATATCCAATACTTGAAGCCAGTTTGATGGCGGATCCCTTGGATCCAGATGAATGGTGGGCATCGACTTCGCAATCAGATGTAACTCTTGGAGATTTTATCGAACGAGTCAAGAACCTTGATCTAACAGATCAAAGAGCCAATGTATTGTTCTCTAGACGGTTGGAAAGGGTAAGGGATAGTGGGATGGAAGAGCAGTACCTAGAACTCTCCAGAATTATTCTGGCACAGCGACCTAGCAACCACGAGGCCTGGGCAGAACTAGGGCGGATGCACGAGAGACGCGGTGAGTTCGAGCAGGCTTGGATGTGCTACGATCAAGCACAGACTCACTTCCCTGATATTCATGTCAGGGATCGTTTTCGAGATAGGATGGAAGCGAAGATGGATGGGAGAATCTCAAAACCGTGGAAGGAACCTGAAGTAAGTAGGCGCGTGGATTTCTTGACTCGGATGCAGCAATTAGCCACACCCAATGTCGAAAATATTCCGACTACGGTGAATGAATCTGATGAGGTTTCCAGCAACCCTCTGGAAGAGGTTCACTTGCTCCTCGCTGAGGGGCGTTTGTCTGAGGCCTTTTTCCTAGCCCGGAGAATGGCTGCTGAAGGAGTTGAGGGGGCAATTGATCTGGTGGAGTCAATTAGGAAGGATATCCATGACTGAAGCATTCGTCTTGGCCTGGACCACTTCGACTTTGAATGACGGAGAAGTATACTGGATAATGGTACGCGATGCTAAGAGAGGTTGGGAACTACCTGGTGGCAAGATCAATGAAGGAGAAGCGATTGAAGAAGCCGCTCTGAGAGAGTTGTTTGAGGAAACGGGATTGTTGGGCACGGCTAAAGCTTACGATTCTAGCATAGTCGAAGGTGGGCATGTTGTGTGGATAGAAGTAGAAGAAGAACCCGTGCACGAATCATGGCAATCTCCAGAGCATAGAATCGAAGAAGTAGGATGGTGTATGCAGATACCGCATGATATCGCATGGGATTCTGAAGAGATTGAGAAAATGCTGGGTCACGATTGGAGTGCTGCGACAATACTCTGGTCCTGAATCTCAGAAACTCTCTCAGAGATTTTTTCCAACCACGAATCCTCTCCGAGTGCTTCTGCAGCATCCAATATCAATCCGAGATCCTTTCGTTCATCACCTGAGACATCTGCAAGCAGGACTGGCATCAATGATTCCACAACATCTCTGATGTCTTCCGGATTCGCTGGCACCCATGTATTTCCCGGCTTACTCCTAGGTGTGGCCTCAGTAACGCGGACGGACATCCTAGGAGATTCGCTGTCGATTTCCTCAAGTGCTAGGTCTAGCCACTCTAGCGAAGCGGACAAGGCCTCTGGAGACATATCAGATTTCGTTAGGTACTCTCTCGCAGACCACAAGTGTCTCATCGCAGGGTCGAGATCATCAAGACCAACTAGGATTCTTGCCACCTCCAATCTGGAAAGGCCGATTATCTCGATTGGATGCCCTATAGACAAGGAGATGTCTGAATGAGTAGCTAGTGACATCATCGTCTCTCCTCTGTTTCGGTGCCATGCTGCTAAATTGAGTAGACATACTCCATGGCTCGCAGATCCCGGAGACAATGCATTCATCCTATCTGTACACCACCTCAACTCCGCACCGACCAACGAAGGCTCGTTGGGCATGTGCAACGTCCTCTCCATTCGTATCATGGCCTCGATGGCGGGGTCTCTCTCTCCTTTGGACCTTGAACGCTCAAGGATGCTTGCAGAGTCATTGATAGCTGTTGCAACGTCTCCTCCAAGCATAGTCTGCCGGAACTTGAGAAAATCATCTTGCAGACGGGATTTCGACGAGTCTTCAGCGGCCATCTCGACCTCACTGGGCCTCGAATGCCTTGACCATCTGCTCATACTGCGAAACCAATGCAGATTCCCTCTCTACCAATCTGTCTGCATGACTCTTGAAAGTTGACTTCGAATCTTCTAACTCTTTAGTGAGAGCTTTTCGGTCATCCACCTCTAGTAGAAGATTTCCTACTGCCCTGAATACAGGTCGCGAAGACTCCTGAGTAGATAGGGCTTCAATTGTCAATGAAATTTCGTTAACCTGCGCAGTGACGGCCTGCAACTGCGATCTAGTCAATTGCAGATCCTGGGCTACGGCCTGTAGGCCCTGTGCTGCCACATCGGATTCGGTCATTCATTCCCCTCTGCGATTCCCAGTACCTGCTCTGATGCAATTAACCCACGCATCAAAGTGTTCCATCTAGCCCTCAAGTCTACCATGCTTGTTGCCCGTTCAGTGACCTCTATGGTACCTTTGATATCACTGAATTCAGCCTCGGTGGTTAAGGATGCGGCTAAAGCATCCGCATCCTCGTGAGTTAATCTAAGCACGAGTCTTGACGACTCACTCTTCCTCGGAGCCATCTAACTCAGCCTCTGCAATCTTTCGCTCATAGTCCAATGCCGCCTGCTGGGCGATAACCGTCATATCTGTAGCAGTAGCACCCTCCATCGAACGACGGATGATTCTGTTATTGGAATCTGTTGCTCGAGTGAATGGTTCCCAGACGCCTCCAGTGAAGGTGTGGTCGCACTTGCGACACTCCCATATCCCTGCTGACTTGCGCCGAACCTTCTGATATTGGCATACGGGACAAGTATATTTCCTAGACTTCTTCCTGATTGATATGCCTGCTCTTCTACGTACGCTCACGCCGTATCGAGCTCCGAAGCGTGCCGTAAGGCCCGTCTTCTGTGTCCTCTTAGCCATCAACCTGCCTCCTCAGCGTTAAGCACCATCTCTCGGAGCTCCTTACATCTGCTCTGAGCATGCTCCATGATTTCAGAAAACTCGCTCTCGGTAAATATGCCCTTTAGTCCCTTCTGGAGAGAATGAACATGGTCATCATCACCCAACGTGATGTGTATGCGCTCATCACCACCGAGTTCCTCCTTTCCATCGGCATCGTAAACGAAACGTCCACCAACTTTGTGATAGGAGCACATTATGGGAGTCTTGGATACTGGCAACGGTCTGTCACTGTCACTCATTTCGAACCTCTCTTCAGGAAGCATTGCGGACTTCAATGCCGCAATTCCGGCCAAAGCAAAGGCGTCAAACAGGTTGCCGTCATCAGAAATTGCAAACAGATCTAGAATGACCTGCCAGGCCTTCTCACCAGGAATAATACAGAGATTATCGACGTCTATGCATCCTGACTCGCGTATCCCTCTATCGACGACCCGTCCGAGTTCTATAGACTCTGGACTAGGGGGTCCGGGTTCCCAGTTGCGTCCTGCTACCGGCCTTATCTCGGCACTGCACATCAGACCGCCCTGGTTAGGACGATCTGGATAGGGAGTCATGATTTGGAATTTTACACCGGCGTATACGATGGTATCGCCCATCCTAACCTTTGCAGACCCTTCGGCATTCCGCAGGATACCAATCTCGAGCTCGGTGTCTCGAGGTTCCCACCGTGCACGGCCGTCGTGCCTCTCATCGTTCTCGGCCAATTCGGCCAGATGAGCTCGTAGCAACTGTGGAACAAGTGGGATGCCCATCACGCATCACCTCCCTTGAGCGCTTCAACCATTATCTGGTGAACCGCCGTCGCTGCTTCCATGTTGTAATTCCAAGCCTCTTGGAACTGCGCTGGCGACAAGTCGCCATCCATCTGAAGGAACACTAGTTCCCCTGAGTTAGGAAGGATACCCATAGGCAAATCTGCCTGTCCATAATTGTCCTCTTCCTTATTCAGGTCGCACACGACAACGTCGTTGATCATGCCTGAAGCAACAGAAACTACCATGTCGGTCATAGGGATACCTGCATGAGCGAGTGCAACAGATGCGGCAGTAAGGCCGACGCATCTAGTACCTGCCTCGGCGGTGAGAATTTCTATCTCTACGCGGATTTTCGAACGTGGGTACATCTCTAGTAGGACGACGCTCTCAAGAGCATCTGCTGTAACCTTGCTGATCTCTCGGCTTCTACGATTGAAACCGGGCCTCATGCGATCAGGGGTGGAGAATGGGGCCATGTTGTAGCGCACATCCAGTACAGCACGGTCTTGACGCTGAATCTTCCTCGGGTGGGCCTCCATCGGGCCGTATACTGCCGCTACTGCATGATTGGTACCCCATATTACGCGAGCAGAACCGTCTGCTACAGGGATTACTCCGGTCTCAATCGATACTGGTCTCAAATCGCCTGGGCCACGGCCGTCCACTCGGATGCCGTTCTCGTCAATCATCTGCATGTCTCCATAACCTCCCATCAGACATCAACTCCTATCGATTTGGCGTCGTTAGACATGGCATTAAGTTGGTCACGGACAGCGACTATGCCGTCGAACTCTCCATCTACCCAAACTCTGCCGTTGTCTGCGACTATGATTCTGCAATCGGTGTCCTCCTTGAGTTGGCGCAGGGCCTTCCCTTCCTTGCCTATGAGTCGTCCGAGCAGATGTGGATCAACCTGCTCAATGTTACCAGAACGGATCTTTCGTAGACCCATGCCCTTCATCGTGACTACACTTGAATGAGTCTCTTCGACCTCTTGCACTCTGCACAATACGGCCTCGCCGATATCCATAAGACTCCTAGTCCCACCAAATGCAGCCTTACCGGGCCCAAGGCTCATCGGCAGTATTGCATTGAATGGGGCTCCGATGTCGATGAACCAGATATTGTTAGTGCATCCCTCTACATATCCGATGACCAGATCGCTTGGTCGTGGTGTGTAGGCCGTTCGTAACGGCTCTATGGCAATCTCGATGCCGTTCTCGTTCACTCTTCCATGCTTCGTCGCACGTAGTCGCCCGTCCAATACTAGGACGCCGTGACCGGCTTCGTGGCCCTCTGATTCTCCGAGATCTTCTCCCGGGGTGACGAGCAGGGAGGCTCGTCCTTGGTTTCGCGGTCCGCCCGCTTCATTGCTAACACTCATGTTATCTGGCCGCGCGACCCGACCACCCTTCATAACCGTTGATGCAAACACCTTCGGTGCGCCTCAGTCCATTTCCCTAACTTCTACCTCTGAAGAGCGGTTAGCCACTCTACTGATGATCTCGTTCTTCATACCTCCAGGGACCTCGACGACACAGGCCCACGAACCGTCTGAAAGCCACTGGTCCTTCTGCATGGAATCGCGTAGTAGATTACTGACTCCGCCGTAATCCTTACCAGGTACTTTGAAAGCCAGTTTTATTGTAATGAATTGAAGTGGAATAATCGGCTTCAGGATATTCACCGCGTCTTTCACCTGGCGCTCCACAGATAGAAAGGGATCGGCTTTGAAACGGGCTTCTTGCAGAGCGTTCTCGATTCGAGTCTGTGGATGTGGTAGCTTGGTCTTTGGATCAGTGGCCGTCATCGCTATCTCATTGACAATTTGCTTCATTCTCTCATCTACCATCTGCCGTCTCTGGGCAGTCGTCAGTTGTAACGAACCATCCTTGAGAATCTTATCTACACAGGTTGAGAGATCGGTGCTTCCGAACACCCTCTCTAGGGCATCGGAAGTGGGTCTGTCCCCGGCCTTAGCATCCGACCACACTTCGTCTATGGCCAGCAGGTCGGACAATTCTACCGAATTTGGATCCTCCTTCCAAGTATCAACCAATTCGGGGTCGACGAGAATCTCGTACCTAGAACCGCCCTTCTCAAGTCGGGCAAGTACTGCGTCGTCGAGGCTGACCATGGTATGGCACAGGGGGGGGACGTCCTTAGATGAATGTCCTCAGGATAGCTTCGCAAGGTGTTCTAGAGTGATTTTGTGATCCAGTTTACAGTAGCCATCTGAGTTCACAACTGCTATCTCCACGGTGTCAGAGTTGAGATCATCCTCTAAGGACTCCCTGAGGGCCACCAATCCAAGCTTGATAGCTGCATTTTGAGTCATGTTTGCCTTCCAACTGCTCTCAAAATGGTCTATGACGGCAGAACGACCCCTGCCGATAGCTCCGGCTTGATACGACTGGTAGGCGCCGGAGGGATCGGTTTCGAACAAGTGGATTCCCTCATCATCGATTCCAGCAATCAGCAGAGCGGTTCCGAACGGGCGTGCGCCGCCATACTGAGTGAAAGACTGCTTATGGTCGCACATCTTCTTGACTAGGGATGTGACGGCTATCGAATCTCCATAGGTCATACGGTTGACTTGGCACTGCACACGAGCGCGGTCAACTAGTTGCCGGGCATCCGCAACTAGGCCCGAGGTAGTTATCCCGATGTGATCGTCAATCTGGTACATCTTCTCGATAGAATCTGCTATTACCAGCTTACTGGAAATTCTCTTGTCTACTATCAGTATGACTCCATCGCGGTACTTTAGCCCCACAGTAGTAGTGCCTCTCTTCACCGATTCACGTGCGTATTCGACCTGATATAGCCTGCCGTCTGGTGAAAAAGTAGAGACTCCTGAGTCATATCCGCGTCCACTGGGCTGCATGGTCAACGAGACGAAGCCGAGACGGAGTCTTATGAATCTTAGTCGGATGGAGTCTTGCGCATCGCGGCATTCTTGGTGATGAAGCGGTACGCGGGGGCATGCGGGTTGCAATTCTAGCTTCTGCCGGGAAAGATTCAGCTTACGCAGCATGGTGGGCCACGATGAGAGGTTGGGAAGTGGAGTGTCTCGTGACTGTCTATGTTTCAGGAGACGATTCTATGATGTATCAATTGAATGGGACGGCTGTAGCTGCCTTGCAGGCTACATCTATGGGAGTGCCGTGGCTCCCAGTGCTGAGTTTAGGAGAGGAGGAATATGAGGTCCTTGAGTTGGAAGCGGCCCTGAGGGGACAGAGCGATATCCAATCTGCCTTCTTTGAATCATGGCCCCAAGATTGGGATGTGCCGGAGCAGCTTGAGATTTTGATGGATATGCCCGACTTGGACGCACTTGTAGTAGGGGCGCTCCGCTCGGACTACCAGAAGACCCGGATCGATAGGATGTGCGAGCGTCTAGGTATAATCTCATACAGCCCGTTATGGCATCACGGATCTCACGAGCACATGCACGCCCTAGTGGATCATGGATTCGATGCGCGTATAGCATCAGTGTCATCCGAGGGATTGGGTGAAGATTGGCTCGGAAGGAAGGTAGACAATGAGTCGCTGGCCGTACTGAAAATGCTGGCTAAGAAACACAGATTCAATCTGGATGGCGAAGGAGGCGAGTTTGAGACCGTAGTACTTGCAGCACCGCACATGCGTGCTCGCATAGAATGCAGTGCTGAGAGCCAGTGGGATGGCACCAGAGGAGTTTGGAATATAGAATCGGCCAGCTTAGCCCCCATGCGCTAGCCTCAAACAGGGGTCTGGGGTCGGCTGGTCACGGGGAAGGCTGTGACAGTATCGCCGTTGGACTATAGATACGGTCGTGACGAGGCCAAGCACATCTGGTCTCGAGAGGGTCGGCACACTCGTCAATTAGAGGTCGAGAGGGCTCTAGTCTGGGCTCACTGCCAACTTGGCAAGGTAAGTGCAGAGGACTATGACAGGATCGCAGACATCGCTGATCCCGGAATAGTCACAGCAGACCGGGTAGATGAGATCGAGGCGGAAACCAAGCATGATATCATGGCGCTGACAAAGGCGATGGCTGAAGCTGCTGGTGATGCTGGTTGGTGTATCCATCTAGGTGCCACGAGCAACGACATAGTCGATTCAGCTGTAGCACTGCAGATCAAGGACAGTATAGTGATGCAGCGTGATGCCCTCAAGCAGTTGATGGGGACCCTGTGTGAGATTGCTGAGCGCGAGAGGGACACTGTGATGCTGGGGCGAACACACGGACAAGCTGCGGTACCGATTACATTCGGCCTGAAAGTTGCGGTTTGGGTAGATGAGTTTGCAAGGCACCTTGAGAGGCTCGGAGAACTGTCCTCCCGTGCCACTACAGGAAAATTCCTAGGGGCAGTTGGAACCGGTGCAGCGCAAGGAGAGCAAGCGTTTGAGCTACAGAGCCTCATCATGGATGAACTGGGACTCGGAACTCCCGTTGCCACCACTCAGGTCGTCGGTCGTGACCGCTACATCGAATGGGTTGGCTGGATGGCAAATGTCGCCACCAGCGTCGAGAAGGTGTTACAAGAGGTCAGAAACCTTCAGAGAACTGAGATCGCTGAGGTTGCTGAGGCCTTCGATACAGACAAACAAGTTGGTTCCTCGACGATGGCTCACAAGCGCAATCCGATTACTTCTGAGAATGCCTGTGGTCTGGCTAGGATTGTCCGTTCGATGATTGTGCCATCATACGAAAACGCTCTGTTATGGCATGAGAGGGACCTTGCGAACTCCTCAGCAGAGAGGTTTACGCTATCTCATTCAATGATCCTACTAGACGACATCTTAGCCAAGACCGATAGAGTCCTCTCCAATCTGGTGATAGATTCGAGCAGGATGAGAGCCAATATAGACGCTCAGAAGGGGCTCATCATGGCCGAGAAGGTGATGTTGACTCTAGTTGACAGAGGTGTCGCTAGGGACGAAGCACACGAGATGTTGAGGGAGGCATCCATGGTGGCGCTTTCCAGTGGTGATGCGTTAGAAGCTGTATGCGCTAGGGACAGTAAAATATCAGATATCTTTGATTCCGCTGAACTGAGTGATTTATTTCGTCCAGAAGGTCATTTGGGGCACAGTGGGAGAATCGTAGACGAAGCGGTAGCTAGAGCGCGCACCATGCTGGACTAGAATGCCATCAGCAACAAAAGAATCAACCCTGTTGGGACGATTAAGGCGTGCAACAGTGTTATGCTCGCAATCAAATTATGATTGAAATCAAAAACAGGGCCGATGCAGTCACGGTCGCGACTACGAAAAGTAGCATGACCATAGCATGCGGGCCGTATTGGTTGGCGTCATTCAAAGCGACATCGAGAAACCCGTCTTCCGATATCGCCTCCATCATCCCCGCCTCAGACTCCTTGAAGTCCGGAGGGGGGCGACGCGGTATCCTCTCATTTTGCTCTGCCACGACTGCGCGGTAGTAAGGCATTGTATAGCATTCTCGATAGAAATTACTGCATTCAGGGTGTATGAATGGGCGATTCACTCGTCCATGTCCGCGCCATAGATGCCTAGAAGCCTGTCTAGTTCCTCTAGAGCTTGGTCATCAGCAGATAACAGTGCATCGGGATTCCTAGCGGACCCGGAGTACTCGGATTCTTCGGCGGGGTCATCTCCAAACCTCTTTCTTCGTATTAGTTTCCTGAGCAGGAGGACTGCTGTCGCAGTCAGCACCACTGCGACTACATCTGTGGGCACCATGGATTATGCTCCCGGGATGCCCAGTTCGAGGGGCATAGCCAGATGTCTACGATTAGAGGGAGAGGGTTGTGACCAGTTTTCGACTAATTCAATTCCACTCAGATCCGCTTCTTCGCTATTCCATTCTCTCTGGGACGTGCTTCCGCACTCACGGCACCTGAGTTGTTGGCCCGCACCACCGCTGCGCATTGATTTGTTGCAGCATGTCGGCCTACCAGTCACCCTAGGCACCTGGTCCACTAGAGTCAAACGTTCGAGATGGATTGCATCATCTTGGGCTGTGAGTCCAAGCCATGCGACTCGATCCCCAATCTGCAACGTTCTGAGAAGTCTGTTTACAGGCCCACCCTCAGAGAACGCGACTAAGTCTACCCTATCTCCTCCAGAGAGAACTGATATGTTTGAGTGGGCCCCTTTAACCTCTTCCGGGTAACTGATTACGGTACCAAAAGACACCACGCCCAGATGATCGTCGGTCAACTGATTCGTTCTGTGTACTCCCCATCGAACTGATTGTTCCACGTCACTTCGAGTTTGCATCCAGTGGTGAGCCTCCTCTACACATTCGGATGTGGCACCCCTGATGCCGTATAGTACTGGACAGGGAGTCCTAGGTGCAATTAGTCCTCGTCCTGCTGTCGGATCTCTGTTAACGAAGGTCAAAGGGTGTTCCTCCTCCATCATCCTAACGGCTTCAGAGGTTATCTGTCTAGGCTGCCCAATAAATTCATGATTTCTCCATGCAATGAGTTCCCAAGTTGATGTGGCCCCTGGCCTCCATGCTATCGCAGCACTGGCACCTACAGCACCCCACTGCTCCTCGCTGGTCAACATCCAACATCCTTCGTCGTTGATCGATGCCATACGAGGCTGCAGGTCTACGTGAGCTGTCACTGCTTCCCAATACCATTCCTCTGGAGGAGGATTTTCTGAAACTAGGAGCACGGGTGCTGCAGGGGTTGACGAATTAGGCTGATTCGCCACCTCTTCCAATACGCCTTCAAACCATTCACAACACAGATTTCTAAATTCTCCTTTGCTGCTCTGGAGGATGCTGACCTCGGCACGCAATGCCCCATTACCGCGAGTCCTACGTGCCGCGAACGGCCATAACCTGACTAGTCCCCTCTCGATAATACGGATATCTGGAATTCTCGCCACCAGTAGACTCAGGAGTTCGTCGAACGTCGAGGTGGTACATCCTGAGAGTGGATGATCAGTGTCATCCAATCCGATTCGGAGAACCAGACGTTGGTCCGAGTTCAATAGGAATCCCCCAGTATGCTATCTATGACACCTGAAATACCTGTATCCGGATTACACAGAATCCCGACGACACCAAATCTAGTTGCTGCAGACATATCCACCCCTCGGTCTCCGACCATTACAGAAGCACTTTCATCTGGCCTATCCGTCCAATCATCACCGAATTTGAGATCTAATTCTCTCATCGAGATGTCTGACGATGCGGCGTCAATCAACTGTCTGCCTGCTTCAAGCATACCCGGGAACGGCTTGCGCGCCCAAGCTCCCTCCCACGGAGCATAAGGGCTATGCAAAATCAAATCGAGGTGTGCATCGCCATCGTCCTGCAGTAACAACTGACCCATCCTGTCATGAATCATTGACAGGTTGCTGCTGCTCCAGAGACCCCTGTTGATAGGAGATTGGTTCGTTACTACGCAAATTCTGTACCCTGCTCGTCTCAAATCGCCAATGGACTTAGCTGAATCAGGCACGAGCACTACTTCATCTACGGTGTTCACGTAGTTCTCTGATCCTACGATAATGACGCCGTCACGATCCAGATATGCTATACTCCCATTCCATGCTTCGTTAGGAAGTTGGGGCAGTTGCAGTGGTGAAGTCAACTCTACATCGTCTCGGTGAGGTATGAGCACAGCATCACAACCCGTTGTGAGCCTTGACGGCCTCCTTGATGATGTGGTTGATCACCAGTTGGATGTCTTCGATTCGTTCCATTGATCCCGTAGGGGCTACAATCGAGATATCTGCGATATCTGCGATATTTCCTCCCTGTGAACCGGCAATATTGCCAGTTACAGCTACTGTTGAGCAACCCTGCTCCTTAGCGTAATGGATGCCGTTGACAACATTGGCAGAGTCACCTGAACCACTGTATGCAACAACCATGTCGCCTTCTCTCAGGAAAGTCGACAATTGTCCGACGAAGATGTTGGTGTAATCTGTGTCATTCGCCCATGCTGTAATAGAAGCGGCGTTGTCGGTATGAGCGATTGTTCGTAGACCTAATTCCTTCGACCAATCGCCAGCGCTGTGGGACGGCGTAGCAGCACTGCCTCCATTCCCGATGAAGTGAATGCTACCATCGCCGGAACGGGTGCTCTCAACCATTCTCCAGAATTCTCTCAATGGACCTCTGGGAAGTCCATCTAGAGCCTGCTTCAAATCTGCGATGTATGAGTCTGTGAACTCATCAAAGTCGAAACTCACAGGTATCCCCATAACCGCCGGTGAGGGCATCCTATTTACGGGTTGATGGGTCGAATCACACTGATGCAGGAGCCTCTGGGGTTGCTCGTAGCAATGATTGCAGACTATGCGGGCATAGCAGATGTCAGTTTGAAACTGCTGATATGCGCTCTGGGTGCTGCTTCCCTAGGGGTGGGTTTCCATCTCAAAGATAGGTGGTATGCGCCATACTCATCTGCTCTTGGATGGATATCTGTCGGATTGTTTCTGTACCTACAGTCCTCGCATTATGTGGAGATCTCGGACCCAGTTCTCGTGTTGATGACTGCCTCCGCCCTACCTGCAGGAATAGCCCTCGGCGTGTGGGAGGTCCGCAACTGGAAAGATGCCCCTGAGGCTCTAGTCTGGTTCAGAGGATGCGTAGTATGGGCAGTGATACCCTACTATATCGTGTACAGCGTTCCATGGCTCAACATGGCATTGGTCCACGCAACCGCGTGGAATACAGAATTCATGTTGGAATTCACAGGGCTCGGGAGCTACCAGATGGGACCGATGATGGTTGATCTCCTAGAAGGTGGGGAAATTCCGGCCTCAGAATGGGAAGGGAACAGATGGATCATGGCCGAGCCTCTCGGAGAAAATGGCTTCTTTGTCCCTCTGGAACACTCCGATGGGACTTTGGTGAGTGTCAGTTTCATACTCGCATGCTCAGGACTACAGTCGATGATAGTGTTCGTCGGCGCGATAGTGGCACTTGGCTCAGTGGAATGGAGTAGGAAGATTAGAGCCTTATTCATTGCGATACCCACCATTCACGTCCTCAATGTGTTCAGGAATGCTGGAATCGTTTGGTTAACAGATAATTACACCGAATGGTCAATCTTGGGCATGGGGATGTTCGAATTCTCTCATAGTTACGCCGCAAAATTCGGCAGTCTGTTCGCCATGTTCCTTATGGCAATGGCACTGTTCGATCTACTTCCCGAGTTGCATAACAATATTATGCGGATTCTCCGTCCTGTGATGAAAGCGCTGGGAATTGCAAAAGCTGAGTCAGGTTCAACGTGAACGGAGCCTATCATACAGCTTCCCTGTGAGCTTAGTGTCATGCTCCCATGCGAACTCTTTCATCACTCTGAGTGCCTCCTTCTCTAAATCGGAATCACCTACGAAATCCGTTATCTCAATGGTGCCGTCTCTAGTATTGGCCTTGAATGCGGCAATGGCCTCCTCATTGTGGAACACCATATAGGCCGATCCGAATGAGAACCTCTCTCTCAGGATTCCTCCAAAGTAGTGAATCAGGTTATCCGATGGAGGTACAACCAAATCGCGCGTCTTGCGTATCCCATCCAAGCCCTCCAAGAGGTCCTGCCTGCCCCAACATATGTCCTGTAAATCGTCGACCAAGAATCCCTTGATGAGGGTCCCGTCATCTTCGAACTCGTGCATGACGTCGCTAATTTCCTCTGCTGAGAATGGAGAGCCAGCCAGCCTCTCTACCTGACGCAAGGAGATTACAGGGTAATCACTCACTAACTCCCTGAGATAATTCCTCTTAATCTCCCACAAATCAACACCACTCAGTGGCTCTACTGTCTTGAAACCTCCTCGGTAGTCCTGAACCAGATAGCCACTGCGCACTAATGGCGATATCAGTTTCCTGAATTCGGCTCGCTTCATCGCGTGCCTATCCATATAGATGGAAGGATCGTGATGATCCCTGAAGAACTGCAATATGTCCTCATCCTCCTCTGCCGACTGGATATTGCGAATGGTGAGCAGCCGCCGGAAATGGGGGAGTTTTGCCCAGACCTGATGATTACGTAGACTTGTGCCTTGGTGGAGTTGCTTTGCCGCGGCCATTGAATGTAGGGGGACTCGGAACATCTCGCATCTGCCACGGAGCGCGAAGTCGTCTCGCAGCTCCTTCATGTGCTCGAGCGCCATGGTCTCGTTCTCCAGACGGCTATCTTGGTGCATTTTATGGTGATGGAATAGTAGCCGGTTTACTTCGTTGCGAGAGCGCGGCTCGACCACTCCTCCACGGATATACCTCTCACCGTCACCCATACTGGAGAAACCAAGTTCGACGAGAATCTGTTGGATGTCCCCGTCGCAGTCGTGCACTGGAACCCCGTTGAAGGCGTGCAGTACAGAGACATCCACTAGTCTGTCTCTGTAGTTGTCAAGCAATTCTGAGAATGTCTCTTTGAACTCGTCAAGGTAGGAATGAGGGATATTGATGTCCTTAATTTCTAAGTAGTCGTTGACAACAAACATCAAGATTCTGCCAATCGGATCTACGCCCTTGAACACGGGATGGTACCACCCCTGCTTGAGTATTAGGCGGATCTCGTGGATGAAGCGACTGCAGAATGGGTCGGACTGGGCGAGGATTCTCATCTCACGGTCCTCCGGCATCGGCGAGAGTAAGAACTCAGCGTCCTCCTTAGAAGAGTAGTAGTCAGTAGGGTCGGGTTGCAGAGCCACTACCCTACATATCCTGCTAGAGTCCTCGAGGTTTCGCAGGGAGTCGGCCAACTCCTCTACTGGTCTGCTAACGAAGAACCTCAATGTATGCAGGCGGATTGGCCCTATCCTGTTGATGAGTTTGACTAGTGCATCCTCGAACGATAGAGGTTCAATCACCCCATGAATTCTATGGTAGACAGCCATCGAGCGTTTTCTATTCGGCACCTCGATGTACTGCTTAGCGATAACCAGTTGCCTCTCCAGATTGTTCAGAGCGCCTTTGAGGCTCCTTTGAACGTGAACGTGGTCCTTGCCCTTGGGATACCCGTCGAAGAGCTCGGCGCGTGTCAGTCCTTCTTCGGGAATTTTCTCTAGGAGCTCAATCTCGAGAGTGCCCAGCCAAGGCTCGCTGCGCAGGCCGGTGAGAATTGGAATCTGACTCTTGAGTGTGTACCCAACGCGATTATGCAAAAGCCTACCGTTGAACACATCAGGATCGTGCTTGATGTCCTTCCAGTCCCTGAATCGATAGTTAGTGACTCTTTGGAGCAGTTCGTCTCGGCGCTGAATCAAGACCAAGGAGCGAATCGCATCGGCTGGTTCTTCGTACTTAGTGAATGACTTCTGGAGGAGCAGTGTCTGCAGTGTTCTGTAATCAACAACATCTACTTCTCCGCCTGTAATCCTGTACTCATCCATCCGTAGGATGTACTCTCCCTCGTCGGTCTGTCTGAAGAAGCCGATAGAAACTAGGTTCCTCATCTCCAACTCCTGCAGTACTGAGTCGACTTGGGCCGATGGGAACGGCAGCCTCTCGCACAGAGTCTCCGATGTTTGCGGCCCCTCGGAACCTAGCATATCGAGCAGTTTCAGACGCAAGCAGTCTAGTGGGTCGGACAGCTTTCTATCATTCCAACGGCCGGGTGTCCCTGCTTCGAAATCACTGCCCATCTGATAACTTAGGCCGCCGGTGTAGAGTTCGGTCAGATCGTCCATCTCAGCTGCGCCGGCTACTGCTAGGCATCCCAAAGTTCCATGCACTTCAGCCATCCTCATGGAGAACCACTTGTCATCTATCAGATCATGCCCAGTATCCTTGATTTTGGTGATGAGTTCACGTTCAGCGAGTTCGTGGACCCAACCCTGCATTACCTCGAACTCAATGTGACTCAGTTTCTCGCTATACAGGGGGTTCGTCAATGAGGGTTCGAGACCACCACCCATGTCCATCAGTCTGAGCAGTCCATTGGCATTGATTGGCGTCGAGACCTTTGACTGGTAGTACTCGGACAGTTTCTCCTCATCCAGATCTGTTGCCAGCGAACGTGCACCCAAAAGTCGGCGCAGTATCTCCGGATCTACGTCCTTAATCAGATATGCTCGCGTCCGGAGAGAGAGCAGGTCCTCAAATGAGGACATGAATAGTGTCATTCCCAGAGGAGAGGGCATACGGACCCTGCGATGTACGATACGTACGTCCTCGCTGTCCATCCTCGAGATGAAGTCGTCAAGTTGCTCCAAGTCAAGATCAGTGTGCATTATTTCGTTCATTACTTCCCGGACGAGGACAGAATCGTCCATCTGGCGATGCTGGTGCATAAGCTTCTCAGCTCTCTGCTGAAACTGCTTGGGGCTGACCTCATCACCACCGATGCGTCGCGGATTAAGCATGCTCCTCGAGGTGACTTCACGGAACCTCTTGGCGAACAACTGTGAGTCCATGAGGTATCTCTGTAGCGTCTCAGCACTCCTGCCGCTCCTGAACACATTGGGAATCAGCGCTATCTCGACCTCGTGGCTCAATCTCACCATGAAGCCGTTTTCATCGAACGATATCTCATGGACCATGACGTTGTCTGCGGCGGCAATACCGGCGAACAGGTAACCGAGCGCCATATTGAATGCTCGGCCCCTGCAAGTGGTCACAATGTAAGTTGGCAGTGGGCCTTCGACCTGCTCAACAAGTATTCTGTCTCTCGACGGAACTTGGAAGGTGGTGGCGCAGTGTTCTTCGAAGAAGTCAGAGAGCGCGTTGGCAACCGGTCTGTTGAGTTTCATTACCTTCATCATCATATCTCGTGAGTTTTCCTCTAAGCGATGCCGGACGGAGACATGATCGAGCAGAGACAATACCTCTTGACTGAGTTCTAGAGTCCTGCTGTTCGCTTCGCCGGTCCACGATGGTATAGTGGGCCGATATCCGGTCGCGGAAGTGACGTTGACTCTGGTCCCGATGATGCTGGATACCCGGTATGTGGAGCCTCCTAGCAAGAAGACATCGCCGTTGCGTAGACTTGAGACGAATGACGAGGACAGTTGCCCTACCATAGTGCCGTCCGAGGTAAAGACCAGGTAGTTATTATCCGGAGCGATAGTACCTATGTTGGTGTAGTAGATCATCTGTGCAAATCCGCGCTTCCCGAACCTGTTCTCCTCCCAATCAACCCAGATTCGGCGCTCCTCATCCAGAAGGTCAAGGACCTCAATATAGTCATCTTTGGGAAGCGAGCGATATGGCCAGGACGAGGTAACAAGCTCGTAAGCCTCGTCGATATCCCACTCCCTGATGATGGAGAGTCCGATGGCAAACTGAGCAAGGACATCTAGGCAGTTCTCAGGGAAACTAAGTTTGTCCAGAGTGCCCTGTAGAATGCCGTTCTGGACAGCTACAAGTTCAAGCAAGTCGTGCGGCGATGTAGGTAGGAAGCGGGCTCGTGGCACGCCTCCGACCTGATGACCCGCACGGCCAATCCTCTGCAGTGCAGTAGATATCGAACCGGGAGATCCGACCTGAATGACTAGATCGACAGAACCGATGTCTATACCCCTCTCAAGGCTCGATGGCGAGACCACAGCGCGCAGTAAACCATCCTGCAGACGCCGCTCAACCTCGGGCCGAATCGCCTTGTCCATCGAACCGTGGTGCCCCTCGACCCCTTCTAGGCCGGCGACCTTGAGGCGTTGGACAACGGTCTCTGTCATGTTCCTCGTATTGACGAAAACCAGCGTAGTTGTATGTGCCTCGACCAGTTCCTTGATGCGATCGATGTTGTGATCAAGAATCTCCTTGATAGGTGTCGAAGAGAACCTCGCCGTCGGAAGCAGGATATCCATATCGATTTCACGTGCACCCGAGACCTTTGCTATCGAGATTTTCTGAGGGTTCATATCACTCTCGCGGGGGTCGCTCGCGACTAGGAACTCAGCTACAGCATCGAGTGGTTCCATGGTGGCGCTGATTCCTATCCTCTGGACTTTTGAGGGTATGACTGCATCCATCAAGGCGAGAGATAGAGATAGATGAGTGCCGCGCTTAGACGGCACCAGTGAGTGCATCTCGTCGATTATCATCCAGCGTAGATCTTCGAGAATCGGTCTGAATCTCTTGGATGCTAGTCCGAGTCCCAAAGACTCTGGCGTTGTGATGAGGATGTGAGGAGGTTTTCTGAGCATCTTCTGCCTCTCATTCTGAGGAGTATCACCAGTCCTCAAACCCACCTTGATATCCTTGGCCCTACTTGGCAAGAATCTCTCCTTAATCTCCGTCAGAGGTCCGATAAGGTTCTTTTGAATGTCATTGGCGAGTGCTTTGATTGGTGAAATGTAGATGCACTGCACGGTGTCCGGAAGGGTTCCATCCAAGGACTTCCTGACGAGGTCATCGATGATAGACAGGAAAGCGGTCAGGGTCTTACCCGATCCCGTAGGAGAGCACAGCAGAAGATGCTCGCCTTTCATAATCCTCGGAATCGCAATCTTCTGAGGTTCGGTGAAGTCCGGGAACTTATCCTTGAACCAGTTCCTGACTGGGGCTGAGAGACTCTCTAGGAGCTCCTCAGTCTCCATTCTATCTTCTATGTATTCGATTTCAGGCATTTTTTCTCTGCACCCTACGGACGAAAGGGACTCCGTACCGTAAATGAATGCTTCTCCTTTGGACACTGTTTCAGGCCCTTAGGGCCTGGTATTATTCTAGAATCGGGACTTCGTAGCGAAAGCGAAGTGTGACAAACACTTCCTAGGACTGCTTTGCTAGGATGGCTTGAAAGGCGTTATGCGGGGTCGAAGTGCCGTTCATGAGTGATAGACGAGTCGACAGATTGACTTCCTTACTGAGGCGACGTGGGATAGTCTTGCCCTCATTCGAGTTGTACGGTGGAGTTTCCGGGTTGGTAGATTACGGACCCGTGGGTGCGAGGATTAAGCGCAAAGTCATGGATTCCTGGATAGACCATTGGACCAGTCACGGAGACATCGTTGAAGTGGATTCTCCCGTCATCACGCCTGAGCCAGTGCTGGTTGCTAGCGGACATGTCGGCGAGTTCAACGACCTGATGGTCGAGTGTGGTGGTTGCACGGGTGCCTTCAGAGCAGATCATTTAATCGGGGATGGTCACGAGAACTCAGATTCTCTGTCTCCGGAAGATCTGGTTGCAATATTGTCTGCTGGTATCGAGTGCCCCACATGTAAGGAATCCAAATGGTCCGATGTAAAGGCGATGAACCTGATGTTCAGCACGCAGATTGGAGCGATGAAAGGTGGGCGTAAAGCGTACATGAGGCCCGAGACAGCTCAAGGCATGTTCATGCTATATCCTGCTCTATTCAGGCACTTCAAGCAGAAACTACCCTTCGGGGCCATTCAAACAGGGAAGGGTTACCGGAACGAGATTAGTCCACGTCAGGGTATGATCAGACTGCGTGAATTTAACATGGCCGAACTCGAATACTTCATCGACCCAGAGGACCCTCCCTGTCCTAATCTGAATACTTGGGGCGATTCAATCACACTGATTCCAGATCCCGATGGCGAACACGCTGGAGAGTGCTTGATGACTATCTCAGAGGCACTGTCCACAGGAATAGTGCGACACCCTACAGTAGCATGGTTCCTTGCTAGGACGATGGATTTCCTGATTAGCGTAGGAATCGATTCGACTAGAATCAGGTTCAGGCAGCATGCTAGCACCGAGATGGCCCATTACGCAAATGACTGTTGGGACTGCGAGTTGTACGGCGAACACGGCTGGGTCGAATGCGTGGGCATAGCCAATAGGACCTGTCACGACCTACTGTCTCATGAACGACACTCAGGCTCTAAACTGCTCAAGGCTTGGAGGCAGTTCGACGAGCCACGAAGCGAAATCAGAGATGTATTGGCTCCGAACGGGGCATCGCTCGGTCCTGCATTCAAGGGGCGCGCTGGTAAAGTGATAGAGGCCCTACAGAACCTGACTGAGATTCCCGAAAAGATGCCATTTGAGCTCGCTCTAACTGATGGTTCGAACGTTCAGATTACCGACGAAATGGCCACTAGGAGATCGGAAGAGGTCACCGTACACGGTGAGTGGTTCACCCCACATGTCATCGAACCAGCATTTGGGATAGACCGAATCATATGGCATATCTTAGATCACAGTTACACTGAGACTGAGAAGGAGGGTAAGAAGTACAGCATAATGAGACTCAGTTCGATGGTTTCGCCTTTCGATGTGGCTGTCCTCCCTTTATTCGACAAAGACGGAATGGGGGAAATTGCCTCAGATATACTCTCGAGAGTGAACTCGATGCCGGGGCTGAGGGGTGAGATGGACTCATCGAAATCGATTGGCAGGCGGTATGCCCGGGTTGATGAAATCGGCGTGCCTTGGGCTATCACCGTCGATCACGAGACTCTCAAAGACGGGAGTGTTACAGTTCGACGTAGGGATGACCAGAAACAGATTAGGGCCGCAGTAGACGAGGTTCTGTCGAACCTAGGCACTGGCACCGTGTCAGCACTGTTCTGACGCGAATTTTATGGAGTCCCTCTCGGACACTTGTCTATGGCCGAGTCCTCCGTTGATGACTGGACCGAGAGGCATCGTCCAGAATCCATCGGTCTAATGGAAGGGAATGAGGCCCAGCTTCGCAGAATCAGGCAGTGGTTGAACCAATGGGAAGGAGGGAGGCCGCTCGAAAAGCGTGGGTTGTTGTTATCGGGACCTCCTGGAGTAGGCAAGACCACGCTAGCTCGCGCGGCCGCTCTGGAAAGGGGGTGGACAATGATAGAGTTGAACGCTAGTGAAGAGAGGAACGCCGCCGCCATACGTAGGGCAGCGACCCATGGATCCCAGCACGTCTCTCTAGACCAGTTCTCAGGGGGCAGTGTGTCTAACGGTAAGACCCTGATACTCCTCGACGAAGTAGACCACCTTAGCGGGGGATTCGGTAAGGTTTCAGATGGTAGGATTGAGAAGTCGATAAATCCTGAAGAAGAAGCTACTGCTCTCAGAGGAGATTCGGGAGGCAAGGCTGAGTTGCTCAATTTGCTTGAGGTCACACGCCAGCCAGTCATCATGACCTGTAATGATCCGATGAGGCTGTGGGGCAGGAACAGGAATTGGAGGAGGAACCGAGACAGGCTTCTCCGGAAAGCCGAACTGGTGAATTTCAAGAGAGCTGGAAAACTACACCTCAGAAGGGTTGCACACCGAGTTCTCGATGCCGAGGGCAGGGGTATGGACCCTGAGGCCCTAGAGGCCCTCATCGACGGTAACCCGGGCGACCTTAGGGCCCTAGTCAGAGACCTGCAAGCAGTTTGTGCCCTCAGGAAAGGGCACATCGACCTCTCTGCCGTCCTCGATTTGGCTGAAGTCTCTGAGAGAGATTCTCAGATTGATGTTTTCAGGGCCCTTCGCGAAGTATACCAAAGCGGCTCAGGAAAGGAAGCAAACAAGATTCTAATGATTTCTGACAAAGACCCTGACGAAATGCTCGCCTGGTTCGTCTGGAACAACCAGACAGTATTCGATAGTGAAGTGTTGGCAAAGATTAGTCCGGCCATGTGCATGGCTGACAGGTCGCTTGCTACAAAATACACTAATCGTGCCTTCAGATCTTGGTATTGGGGATCAGCTCTATCATCTCAGGCCGCTGTTTCACACCTTCCCATTGACGGTGCATCCGATCCGTTCCTCGCATATCCAAACTTCTTGCGGAGAGGAGGGGAGGCATGGAGGTCCAGTACTGTGGTAGAATATCTATCTGAGGCTCTTGGCACCAGCAAGGCCTCAATCAGAGAAGACTTGTGGCCCAATCTTCTGGCGGTGCATGATTCGACACTCGGCGGAGACCCCGGAGAGTTCACCGTTGCCAAACACCTCGGACTATCAGGCGCGGCTCATCTGGCGCTGCACGGAATTCCTAGGAGCAGGAGGGAAGCACGAAGGATTCTCAAGGACTTCGATTCCGAGAGCACGAGCGAACCAGAAGAGGTAATCATTGAGGAGATTATCGAAGATGTAAATTCTGACGAGGACGAAACAGATGGAACCCAGTTCTCTCTCGATTCCTTCTAATCAGTCACTACCAGACCATGTTTTGGGGTGCAGTAGTACTAGTACTGTTAGCAACTCAAGACGTCCCAACCACATCAGCATGGTGGCAATTAGCATCGACGGTTCACTGAGTGCCGCCCATGTTCCAGTTGGTCCAAATGCCCCGAGAGCCGGACCCGTATTTCCGAGTAATGATATCGATACTGAGAGCACGTCTGTAAGATTCAGCGATGGCTCAAGGAAGGACAGAATGAGGATCGATACCGTCACTAAAATCATCCACGAGGCAAGCATCCCGAGGACTATCCAGATCTTTCTCTCCTCAATGATCTGCTGGTTGAATCGAATAGCTACAACCCTACGAGGCTGGATGATCCTCACGACCTCTCTCTTAGCCAACTCGAAGGCAATTCGGATCCTCATGACCTTGAGACCTCCGCCGGTAGAACCGGCACTGGCACCTACAATCATGAGCAGGAGCAAGACGAACTGGCTGAACACCGGCCAAGTGGTGAAGTCGGCGCTGGAGTACCCTGTGCTCGATATCGAAATGGATTGGAACAGGGACTGCCTCAGAGCGACCATGGGGGCTAAGTCACCCTCGGTGGTACCGAATCTGTAGAGGTTGAAGGCCATCGCCAGCCATGCCAAGACCAGGATCAATAGGTAGGTCCGCAGCTCCTCGTCCTTCCACGCCTCCTTGGCGCGACCTGCAAGCATTAGGTGCAACAGGCTGAAGTTGATGCAAGTAAGCAACATGAAGACTATCAAAATGACTTCTACCCGTGCTGAGTCGAAGTCCATTATCCCGCCGTCTGAAGTGCCGAAGCCGCCTGATGGCAATGTGGTCAATGAGTAGTTCACAGCATCGAATATCCCCAATCCACCGAGGAAGTGGAGCATGCCGAACTCGAGGATAGTCAATCCGATGTAAATCAACCAAAGACGGCTGGCGGTCCACTGCAATGTTGGACCTAGACGAGTCAGAGAAGGACCGGTGAGCTCGGCCCTAGCCAGAGACATCCCGCCGCCGAGTACTCGAGATAGGATCAACATGCCAAGCATAATCACACCCATCCCTCCGAGCCACTGGGTAATCGAACGCCATAGAATCAGGCTGCTGTTCTGACTTCCAATACAGTCATCGGCCACAGTGAACGCAGCGCACACTGGACTAGTCGAGATATCAATCACCGTTGCCCCTGTTGTGGTGAATCCGGACATCGACTCAAACCACGAGTACACAAGCCCTCTGAGCCCTTCCCAAATCGAGGCATCGCCTACCATCATCTCGAACGGCCCGTAGAACATTCCACCGAGCCAATATGGGAGGGCGCCTACAGCTACAACGGGAATCCATCCCAGGGCAACTGACGTGAATGCCTCCCTGTCTCTCACTCGGGAAGAAGAGTTCGAGTTCTTTGCTAGTGATACCAGTGACTGGCCCAGTATTATAGAGAGGGCTGCGGAAGGCAAGTAGGTCTTGGCTGCGTACTCTATTCCCTCGGACCCGTTTGAAGCACTATAGGCGAAGACAATCATTAGAGGTAGGGCAATCAGGCGAATTGTCCAGCCCAGTACAAGTCCGACTACGTCCCAGCGCATCTTCAGTTCTCCAGAGCCTTCTCCACTTTCTTGAGGTCATCTCTGGCAAGGAAGAGGTAAATCCTGTCGCCAACTTCGATAGTTTCCAAGGTATGTGGTTTCAGCACTACTGTCGAATCTTTACCATCGTGCCTCTCGACCATCACTATCCTAGCGCGTAGAGCTACTTCCGAATCCTTAACCGACTTACCTGCGAACAAATGGTCGTGATTCACTTCCGCAGAAATCGAGATGATATCTGGTATTGGCGGAATAACCTGATAGGTCCCCGGGACGTTCATGTGAATGGACTTCAAAATCGAGGTCACTGTCACCAATCTACGGCTGACAGGCCGGGTCAGTCCTATTCTGTGAACCGCCTCAACCAAGGCTCTGTCCTTCAACAGTAGCCCTGTTCGGGGGACGCCCTTATCCTTGGCCCGCATCGAAATAGCGATGTTTAAGTTGTCGTCATCCAAAGCCGCGACGGCAATGTCATGGTGATCTATCCCCAACTCCTGCAGCAACTCCTCATCCTGAGGGTCTCCATGAATGACGTCGAGCCTCTTACTGTTGCCGACTGGAGAGCCAACTAGTTCGTTGGCCGCATCCAAGTTGGGTTCTATGACAACCACGTTAGAGCCCTTCGATAGATAATGGATGGCCAACTTGGAGCCGAACTGACTTGCTCCGAAGACTGCGACTTGCGCGTTAACAGGGAAGTCCTCATCTTTCTTTCCCACAGCTCTCGTGATCTGGTGAAACTGGTCGGTGGACCTTGCGACGAAGACGAGAATTTGCCCCTCTTGGATGATCTCAGAACCTGTCGATAAAGTGCCTTTTTCTCCCTCATTCCTGAGAGCATAGATAGAAGGGATGCCTACGAATATCTCTCCCACATATCCCGTCTTGGTGCCTATCAACGGTGAGCCGGCCATAACTTCTGACACTGCTATCCAGGAGGTACCTCCAAGCGGAAGTATTTCATCGATAGAAGGAGCTAGCAATCCTGCTGCTAGTTGTTCGACAATCTCGTCAGAGGCACAGACCACATGGTCGGCCTTGGACCAACTCTCTAGTGGCCCTGCGCCTCTTGAGTGGTCTAGTAACGTCGGATTACGAATCTTGGCTATTGTTGTGAGCCCTGATGCGTTTCGATCGCTGATCTGCTCACTGTAGACCTTCTTGGCGAATGCGCATCCCAACAGATTTGTTTCGTCGTCGTTGGTAGCCAAAACCACAATCTCCGCATCGCTGATACCTGCTCTCAGAAGGGACTCTCGCGACAGTGCGCTGCCTGTCACCAACAAGCAATCGAGACTCTGTGATTCGTTTATCGCAGTAGGGTCGGGGTCGATAAGGGCTACACTCCTCTTCTCCTGTCTGAGGGCGGCAGCGACGCCGCGTCCGACTTCGCCAGCACCTGCGATAATGACCCGCATACGTAGCGACTGCCTCAGCGGGCCGGATATAAGACTGCGCCATTGACATGCCCGATAAGAAGCGAATGGGCTCAGCAAAGCAGGATTACTTTCATTCCTCGCTATCAACCACTTGGCCGCGAATCCTCTCATCTGAGGCCATTC
>OFTZ01000016.1_pt1 | contig 22727 bp, 22 predicted proteins | sample 1543391 | NCBI WGS metagenome assembly OFTZ01 (sample SAMEA104347366, study PRJEB22522) | marine metagenome | isolation source: seawater
TGATCACTCGCCCTGTTCCCCAATGACCGCTGCTCGTCCTTGAGACGGTTTTTCATCCAGGCCAGTGCCTGCATCTCCTCCTCGGGACCATCAAAAGTCGCCACGGGCTCACGTGCATCTGTTTTGGGATAAACAAATCGCCGGATTCATATCTATTATGTGGTTTACCGCTTCAATTAACCTACTGAAAGCCATATCCCAAAACCGATTAATCGCCAACCCATAGTTCGGCCCATGCAGCGATGCGGTGTCGAGGAGGTGGCAGCGGCACTTGACTCCGAAGATGTCACTCTCCTGCTGGTCCTGCGCGACTCTGAGGACGAGGAAGTCGCAAGGCTGCGAGGGTTGGCCGGAAGTAGAGGCATTCCTGTACGAGAGGGATCGAAAACTGACCTGTGGAGGATGGCTAGGAGCAACGAAGGTGAGGAACCTCCAGGTATCTTGGCCCTAGTAGGCAGAGATCCGAATGCAAGCATCGAGCAGGTGCTTTCCACGGGTGGACTAGCATGGCTGCTTGCTGGAGCACGCTATCCAGTAAACATCGGCTTCACGATCCGTACAGCAGAGGTGAGCGGGGCGGATGCCGTGTTCGTGGACTGTGATCTCAACCATGACGAGCGCAAGGCTGCTGTACGTGCCTCAATGAAGGCGCACCGATTCATGCCAGTACACTGGGTCGATGGAGATGATCTAGTCGCTCAGGCGCGTGAAGCAGGGTTCAGGATAGTCGCGCTTGAGGACAGTGGTGATACAGCTCCATGGGATGAAGATTTGACTGGGAATGTGCTACTGATTGTTGGTGGAGAGCACGATGGGATCTCCGACTCCATACTGGATGCTTCGGACTCCATAATCAGGGTGCCAATGGCGGGATTCGTTCCCTCGTACAACCTACAGGCTCCTATGGCGATAGTATCTGCAGAAGCTTTGCGTCAGCGTAGCTAGTGCTGACTAGTCTTCTCTTCTGCAGACGGTACCATGAACACCAGCGCAACACCTGAGCCGACAATCAGCAGGCCACCTATCCAATCCGCAGTACTCAGCGTCTCTCCGAAGACAGAGAAACCGTAGAATGTCGCCACAATCACAGTGAGGTAAGAAAACGCGCTCACCCATGCAGCATTGGCCTTCTGATAGGCCAATGTGATACCGACCTGTCCTCCTCCGGCGCCAATCCCAATCCCGACAAGGGCTGCTAGGGTCTTCGTATCAAGCGAGAACAGATCCGGTGCTGCCTGGATTACACTTCCTGCAACGCTGGCCGCAGCGAACCAGAACACCACCGAGGTGGGAGAGTCAGTCGTGCGTAACTCGCGCACGTACATGTACGCGAACGCAGCGAAGAAGCCGGAACCTAGAGCCAATAGTGCGTCGGGCTCCACTGTGCCCAATTCAGGCGAGACAATTAGGATGATTCCTGCGAATGCAGTGATGACTAGGAAAGCAACGCCTGCGGATACTCTCTCAGCCAGCACCTTGCCAGAGAGCAGGGCGACGAACAGGGGAGCGGTGTACTGCAGAGTGACCGCCTGGCCTATCGGAATCCTTCCTAGAGCGGTGAAGTAGAGAATCATCGCTGTCAGGCCCACAGCGCATCGTAGGAACATCGTCTTCCTGTTGTTCACTCTCAGGCTGATGCCGCGACTGGCTGCGAAAGCGGCCACTGCGAAGGCTATCACCGCTGAACGCACTAGGATAATCATCCAGACGTCGGCGTGCACGCTGGTCCACTTCACGAGGGCGTTCATCGTGCCGAAGCAGAGGCTGCCGAAGATCATCCACAGGACTGCGGCTCTGGGCGAGTCGGAGGAGAGTTCGTCTGACATCCTACACGAGGCCCCAGCGACGCTCTAGAACAGTTGCTATCGCCTGGTAGTCTTGGCCCCCCGCACTAGTGGGGTCGTGCAGGTGTATCGGGATGCCGTGACTGGGGGCTTCGGCGAGCCTGATGTTGCGACGGATTGCTGGCTCGACGATGAGCTCGGGGAAGGCCTCTCGAACTTCACTCGCGACCTGTTGGTTGAGTAGTGTAGGCGCGTGCATTGTCAGCATCACGCCATCGACTCCTAGTTTGGGGTTGAGAAGTCCCCTGACCTCCCTGATGGTGCCAGCGAGCATAGCCAGTCCCTCGAGAGCGAAATACTCGGTCTGGACTGGGATAAGGATGCCATCACTGGCTACCAGTGCGTTGATTGAGACAATACCTAGCGAGGGCGGGGTGTCAATGAGTACGATATCGTAGTGCTGTAGAAGCGGTTCTAGGGCTTCGGTGAGCCTATGTTCTCGACCCAACTGTCTGAGCATCTCCTGCTCGAGCCCTATCAGGCTCCTGTCACCGACCACCATGTGCAGTCCGTCCACCGCTGTGGCATGCCTAGCGTTGACTGCAGTCTCCGGGTTCAGGATGAGGTCTCTGGTGGTCGCGCGCACCTTGCTCTTGTCGACGCCTAAGCCCGTGGCGCAGTTACCCTGTGAATCTGCATCGACTACCAGTACCTTGTGCCCGCGCAGAGCCAACTGGGCTGCGATATTGATCACAGTGGTCGTCTTGCCGACCCCTCCCTTCTGATTGATTACGGTGACTACTCTGGCCCTGCCCTCCGGAGTAGGTAATCCGGGTGGGAGATCGAGGGGAGGTCGGGCGCGGGCCGTGCTGATCTCGTCTACCGCATCCAGCATCGGCGCTGTGGTCTCCTCTTCGACCTCGGTGAACTCAGCGTCGATTACGAGTGGCGCGTTCTGCACCTCAGGCAGGTCGCCGCCATCGTCTTCAGCATTCATACGAGCGCCTTTGGCGCTCGTAGTGTTGTTGAACATGCCGCTGAGTGGGCCTCGGGACGAGTCGGTTTGACGCTAGTCGGAGGGAAGCGAGGTGTGGTACCAGCCGACCATTCTGCCAGTCTCCGCATCGATTGCGAAACCCACCGTGTTGTCTCGGCCCAAATCCTCCCACGAGCGCATTCCCGCTGCTGACACCATGTCCAGCGACAGTACATCGACTGATGTGGTAGCCAGTAGGTAGCCATAACTGACTGAGGGTTCCCAGCCGGACTCGTCGCTGATAAACTGGTTGAGCTCGGGGTATCTCAATGGATCCAGTACGCGCTCCTCCATCAGACCCAATGTGAGGGTCTCAGGAATCTCATTTCGATCCCAGGACACGGTGCCCTCGTCGTATTCCCGCTGCTCGGCCAGTATGCAGCCTGAATCCTTGACCCGCAGCACGACCCAGCCGGCGTTTTCGTCGTCATCAACCCATGACATGTTCCACTCATTGGCTGTGTACGTCGCCTGCCAGATGTAGCCAGCAGATTCCAGCGCCTCAGCCGCGTCGCTTGAGGGGTGGTTGGCCAGCAGACAGTCAACTGCGGCCTCTAGGTCGAACTCCCTGAGACTTGATTCGTCTGGCATCGCCTCCTCCCAGTGCTGCTGGCTGTTAGGTATGTCCTCCCCACTGCTGGGACTGCCGGCATAGGTTGTATCCCAGTGCACAGGAGTCGAGCCGAAGTTACTCGAAGTCTCGGTTATCACCGCGTTCACCGCAAGTGTTCCGTCTGGAAGGTCGAGCAAGTAGTCGGAAATCAGCCCCTCGAGACTACAGTCATCGCCGCCTTCCTTGTCGAGCAAGATATCCACCATCTGCTTTACTGGCCACGGATTTCCACGCTTTACGTGAATGTCGATGTTGACGTGGCCCACGCACCCAGCGAGCCCCTCCTCTGAGATACGCACATGAGTGACGAGGCCATGCATAGCAGTGTTGATTTCTCCCTGCACGGTCCAGGTCCAGTCCATCAGGCCAGAGGCCTTCACCGAGGAGAGGCCTTCTGTGAGAGGAGTATCACCGAAGAATTCGTGCAGTTCGATTGGAGTCAGGGGGAAAATTAGCAGCGGAGAGAGAGTTCCCAGTGAGCCGAGGCCGTTGGAGCCGAACGCAACTGCCCGAGCATCCGTCCGGACGTTGTCCGGGTCGGTGAAGCTGAGATCGGTATCAGTCCGAATGGTAGACTTGCTGGCAATATCTCTCCATGACTTAGATGCTGAAACAAGAGAATTGTCTTCCTTTATCCAGCCAGTGTTGGTACATGCCCCTTCGTTCCTGACCTTTCCCTGTAGGTCGATTGCGAGGTTGTGTGTCACCGTCTGCTCGGCAGTCAGGTGCTCCCTACCGTGGGCGTCGTGAGCGTTCACCGCACCGATGAGTTCGGCGTCCAGAGGATGGGAGATGTCGCCTATGCCGCCATTGCGAATCGATATCGAGCCTGTCCCGCCACTGACGGTCGCTCGGAGCTCGTCGCAGACCTCGTCTAGGGTTGGTGTAGTGATGTCCCTCAGAATTCCAATCATCTCGTCTCCGGTGATTTCTATCGTGGTCTCAGTGACGGTGAAGTCCATTTGGTCGCCGTAGCGCAGGGGTCGAGCGGTGAAGGCTGGGTCCTGCTGCACTAGGTAGAACGCGATGGCACCAACTAGCAGGACTACCACAGTGATTGCTGAAATTGCCTGCCAGTTTTCCTTCAGGCCATCGACCGAAGGTAGCGTGATGATCATTGAGGGCTCCTCGTCCTCGTCCTCTTCGAGGAACACCTCATCAGTCGCCTCGCTGGGTATCACTCCGGAGAACCACGGATCCTCCTCGGGCGGTTCTGGCTCGTTCTCTTCCTCGATTCCCTCAGGTTCTGCATCCTTGAAATCTGCTATTTCATCTTCGATAATCTCCGCTTCAATGACCACTTCCTCGGGCTCTGGTTCTGGCTCAAGTTCTGGTTCTGGCTCGGCCGGCTCATCCCCGCTTACTCTGGCAATCAGCTTGTCGATGGCATCGTCGATGTCCTCGGATTTGCTCTCCGCGACGACTTTTGGAGTCTCAACGGGGGGTGCCTCACGGCCGAGCAACCTGTCTACCAGCTCGTGCTTCTTGCCCGACACCAGAAGTCCGTGGTCGCTGCACAACTGGCGCAGCTCGCTGACCTTCATCGCAGACAGGGTGTCGCGGCCAGGAATACCTTCGGAAGCCATTCTGCTCACTCTCAGTCCAATGGGGTGGCTTTCAACTCCTTCGGCGTCCTGCCTTGCAGGACGCACACTCGCGAGACTGTGCGACAAGGCCGATGAAAGGACTCAAGAAGTGCGGTCGGTCGGCGCAAGACATGGACCCGCGCCTAGTCATACTGTCCCGAGGGCCCGGTCTGTACAGCACCAAGCAACTCGTTAAGGAGGCCGAGAACGAGGGTTGGGCGGTCAGGGTTGTGGACCCAATGAAGCTCACTGTGCTCATTGACGACGGTGGTGGCAGGATCTACTACAGAGGCTGGCCGCTCGAGTGTGATGCTGTCATCCCACGAATCGGCCACTCAATCACCCGCAGGGGCGTCAGCATCGTCAAGCAGTTTGAGAGAATGGGGGTCATCGTAATCAACAAGAGTGATGGCATCGCCAACAGTCGTGACAAACTGGCAGCCTGCCAACTGATGAGAGAAGTTGGTGTCCCCGTTCCCATCACCGCGAACGTCGGGGCCTGGGAGGACACCATTCGCGCTGTCAACCAGGTCGGCGGCACTCCGTGCGTAATCAAGAGCAACGAAGGCACGCACGGCTCAGGGGTTTTCCTAGCTCACACCGAGCAACAGGCTCGCCAACTGGTCTACCAAATGCTCGAGCGTGGCATGCGTCCGCTGGTCCAAGAGTACATCCAGGAGTCACACGGGCAGGACGTCAGAGCACTCGTGGTTGGCGGCGAGGTCGTCGCTGCTATGCGCCGCAAGGCGCATGGCTCCGAGTTCCGCTCCAACTTCCATCTCGGAGGAAGTGTAGAGCCAGTAGAGATCTCTGGCAAATTTGCCAAGATAGCCTGCACCGCTGCAAACAAGCTCGGTTTGGACCTCGCTGGCGTGGATATGCTAGAATCACGCAACGGACCACTGGTCCTCGAGGTCAACTCTAGTCCCGGTCTCGAAGGAATCGAATCCGTGGTTGGTGAGGGATTCGTGGCCGCTAAGGTGGCTCGCCTGCTCAACAGGAGACTCGCGGAGTCCCGCGGGGACTTCGAGTCATCGGACAGCACGGAGATGACGGGGGCCGGGAGCGAGGCTTCCGGAATCTACGACTGACGGCATTTCCTAAGGCTCGGTCAAACGGCGGTTCTCACCCCTTTGGAGAGAGAAGCATTCAAGTCTTATTACGATAACTTGGACCTGTCCGTAGGGACAAGGGATGCACGGCCGTTCGCGGCCTAGAGGCGAGAGATTTGACTGAACAGAGGGAAGGAGTAGCTAATTCTTGGGTCAATGGTGGCTTAGTGGAGCGAGAGCGAGCGAGGTTCGCGAATTTCACTATTGAAGGCGACACTCCCCTCCCTTCACGCCTCCAGAGTCTCTCTGAGCTGCCTTGGTTCGACTGTTGGATGCAGAGACTGCGAACCGAGAAGAAGAGTGAACACACAGTCAGGGCATACACCGTCGCTGCACGCACCCTGTGCACCACTTCGCTGCCAGGAGAACATCCTCTCGACTGGGAAGAGGCGAAGACAATCGGCGTTCGAGACTTCCACACAAGAGTCGATCCCAACAAAGGCAGAATGGATGCTTGGCTGAACGGTATTGGGGGGCTGAAGCCTGCCACCGTCAACGCCCGCATCGCAGCCGCCTCGCATCTCCTGCAGTGGATCGGACACTCTGTACCCGATTGGATCCAGAGACCAAATCGTAGCCGCTCGCTGCCTCGCACCCTTGGGCGTAATGAGCTCGGTCGGGTGCGCACTGCGGCCACTCGGTCCGAGGATCCGCTCGCGCAACCCGTGGTCACCATACTCCTCGACACCGGACTGCGCGTCTCGGAGCTGTGCTCTCTTGACATCGACGACGTTGACACTGAGGACTTGTCCGCGCTGGTCATCGGAGGAAAGGGAGAGAAAGACCGAACTGTGCTGTTCACCAAGGCCACCGTCGACGCCATCGAAGCTTGGGGCCCGATTCGGAACAGCCGAATTCAGATGTGCGACAGGGAGAACGAGTTGCGCTCCCTACTACTTTCGAGTCGTGGACGTAGGATGAATCCGCGCTCGGTGCAGAAACTAATCGACAGGTTGGCCGACGCAGCCGAGATTCCGCGCTCGCGATTGAGTCCACACACCCTGCGCCATACCTTTGCCACCGGACTGCTGGAGCGCGGTGCCGACCTAGTCACGATTCAGCGCCTGCTCGGTCACGCCAGTATCGCCACCACTCGAGTCTACCTTGAGATAGGTGACCAGACCCTAAGAGAAATCGACCACCGCGCCCAACGGGAGCTTCCGAAGACCGAGGTCATTGAGTCCTCAGAGGAACTTCCTGCAGTAAGTGAAGCACCATATCAAAGACTACGCTGACTACTTCTTGGCCGGATTCTTCTTGTTGCCCCTCTTGTCTACCGACTCCGGGCCCTGCCACTCACGCTCTGCTGGGATGACGTAGCCCGGGTGAGAGGGGATTGGACAGTGTTTGTCCGCCCTGCACCTGCTGCAATTGTCTGAAGGTGGCGACTCGACCGTTTTCTGCAGCCTTCCATACTTTCTGCGCGGCACACGTAGTGCTTGATTCGGAGGGACTTAGCGGTTCCCACGTGCGCGCAACGTTCAACCCGTCCCGCGCACACAGGAGGTTGTGAGTACAGAGAATGAGGAGTGGACCGGTTCGGACGCGAGTCGCACCGTGCTGTACGCACAAGTACGCGACGGGCAGCCGAGAATGGCCATCGACGAGGACGGATACCTACGCCCTGAGGGCTGGCCAGGCTCTGGAGGCAAGGTGTACCTCGGTGACGTCGCGCAGGCTGCGCTCAGGGCGCTCGGCCCGCACGATCCTCCGAGATTCGCTGAGCAACCCGGCTTTGACGAGCAGATCTGGTCGCTCAGCTCTCGCGCCAACGAACTGCAAATGAGAATTTCAAGTAGCTCGTACTGGGGCTTCGGACTGCTGCCCAAATGCTTCCTGAATCGGATTGAGTTATCCGGCCCGTTGGGCCTTCGTGCAAGATGCGTGCACGACCTTGTCGCCTCACTGGGAAGGAACCCGTGGGAGCCGGGTCGGTTGCGTCAGTTCGAGAAGGTCACCGGATGCGAGGCTGCTCGACATAGGAGCGCATGGAAGGATCTCATCACGCGCGCCAGCGAGGATATGAGTGAGGATGTCGACCAGCTTGAGGACTCACTCAGAAGACTCAGGGGATTGGATGTAGCGGTCTCGGGCATACTAGATGCTGCTGAGATGGCTATCGGCGAAGCCCGTGCGGCTCTCGCTGACCGTAACGCACCCGCGGTGGAGCGTGCGTTAGGAAGGGCTGCGAGCGCGCTCATCGAGGCCGACCCGGACACTGAGGTTCGCTCGTCGGAGACCAGCGCGCAGCGCGCGCGCCCTCGTACCAGTACTAGGAAGCAGGACGAAGTCGAAGCGGGGCATCTTCTCGACGAGGTTCCGTTTGTGGATCTCTCCGAAGAGGAGTAATCACAGGCCGAGCGTCGACCACATCCACGACCAGACGCCGTGATTTGCTAGGTAGATGCTCACTGAGAAGATAATGCAGGCTGCGTAAATCATGCCCTTGGATATCTGTATGGCATCCTCCGACTCCTCGTCGAAGTAACGAATCAGTCCAGCTGCCTGCTGGATCCCACTGCCCTTCTTCTCCTTGGCCATCGGGCGTCGCACCTGCCTGCACTATTTCAATTCCGCGAGGTGTCTGGATGCGACCCCATAGGGGTCGATCAGGGGTCCAGCGTCTCGATAAGGACGCAGCCGCCGTCCAATTCCACTATCTTTGAGGCGGCGCTCATCGCAGTGTCTATCGAAGTGGTCATCAGAATCTCCCTGCGCTTGCCGTTGTTGGACTCAAACACCAGTCTGTGACTGAGAATGTCAAGAACATCGCGGTCGACAATTTTCCATATCCAACTGTCTCGCTCGATGGTCACCAGAGCCTCGACCGGTACTAGGGGGCCCTGCTCCCTCCCCACCGCTCTGGCTCGTTCGACCAGTTCGACTAGTTTCCTAGTCGCCCCGTTCAAATCTGTCTTCGTTGGTTCCTCTGATTTGCTGGCTATTCTCCTACGTAATCCTGTCATGTGCATCCCACGCGGCTCTCACCGCAGGAGTCGAGTGTTTCGCTGAGGGTTTAACCGTTTACGATGCTGTTCACTCTCAAATCCACAATACAGAGTGAGCGGTGCTCCGCCGGAGGAAAGAATCGCGCAGTTGATTGCTGTCGCTTTCACCCGCAGGTCGTGGGCCAGAGCGATACTCCTTGGAGTCTGATGGCTCAGAACAGCGTCCTGCTACGTGCGGTCTCACATTGGAGGAAGGATGCGGAGGGTTGGTTGAGCGGTTCCTTCGACAGATTGCCGGAGACGGTGCGGGTCAATCCGCTCAGAGCCGATAGAGACTGGACTGAAGGCTGGCTCAAAGGCATAGGCTCGCAGCGCATCGCTTGGTTTAGCGGGCCCGGCAGTGCATGGGTGCTGCCGTTTGATCGGGGCTCTGCCCAAGGTGACGTCAAGGCGGTTCTCAACGCGCTGCACGAGACTGGGCGACTAACCCGGCAGGAGGCATCCTCGATGTTGCCGGTGCTGGCACTTGGAGCTAAGCCGGGTGACGTCGTGCTCGACATGTGCGCCTCTCCCGGCTCCAAAACCACTCAGATCGCCGAGCATATGGAGGAGCGTGGACTCGTTCTCGCCAACGAAGTCGTAAATTCTAGGGTCAACATGCTGGTGACTAATGTCCAGAGGCACGGCTCAAGGACTGTGGCGGTGGTCCACCACGACGGTCGTCACATCCCGCGCGTTCCCGAGTCCGGGTTCGACAATATTCTAGTCGATGCGCCCTGTACCGGTTCGGGCACAACTAGGAAGAATCCGGATGTCTGGGGTAAGTGGCTTCCTTCTGGAGGACGGTCGCTGCATGACTTACAACTCGCCCTCCTAACCAAAGCCTCAGCGCTGGTCAAGCCCGGAGGCCGGGTGGTCTACTCGACCTGTTCGCTCGACCCGGTCGAGGACGAGGCCGTCGTCGCCGAGGTTTTACGCTCTAACGATGCGATGAGCCTGCTTCCCGTCTCACCACTCCTTGTGGGCGTCCCGGGAGAAGAAGGGCGCGCAGACTGGCCTAACCTGAACGATGATGGGGAGCCTTCTGACGAGGATTTTCCCGAGTCTATGCTGCCTCCAAAAGAGCCCGAAATCGCCGAGCAGCTCGCTCACTGCATGAGGGTCTGGAACGACAGCATCGAAGGAGGTGGCTTCTTCCTCGCTGTGCTTGAGAAGTCCGTGGATGCTCCTCAGCGCCCTTCTCCTAAGGTCCAGTCGTTCCTCAGCCCCGAGGATGTCAAGCCCGATGCTGGGAACTCCCCCCAACCACTCTCTGAATCCATGGCCTCCTCGATCGAAACAGCCTGGGGTGCGCTGCCGGACGACCTGTGGCTGCGGGGTAAACGCCTGCTGCTTTCGACGCCCGAGGCGAGGGTGGTCTGGGAGTCAGAACGCAGTCAACGAGGCGGCAGGACGAAGATTCCAGGCGGCCGCTGGCGGCCGCTCAGAGTGATGCATCTCGGACTCAGCGCAGCTCAACTCCGCGCCGGGGAGATGGAACGAGTGGTCGCAGGTGCGACCCGGGTTCTAGGCCCACATCTGCCCGGCGTATCCTGCGAAGTCGATAGTGGGCTCATCGACAGTCTGCTTGAGGAAGGAGATGCCTTGATTGAGGAAGAGCACGGACTCGAAGGGGTGAGAGGTGGTCGGATTCTTATCGACTCGAAGAACGGTGACTGTGTTCCCATATGGGTCGGTGGGAGAATCAGCCTGATGCTTGGTAGCTCCGAGCGTTTACTGCTCGCTCTGCAACGTGGTTTGACGTTCAATCAGAATAATAACGAATAATTCGCTAATGATGAACGAACGAACAGGGAGTGCTTCGAGACACTGGCATATGTTCAATAGCCGGTTCGAGAAATCCGCAACTCCCGGTGGACCTCATGTTGGATGACACGGATCGTCGCATACTCTCTGTGCTACAGCGCGACGCTAGGGCGTCGATGCGTAGGATATCCGAAGAGGCTGGAGTCTCGTTGGGAACGGTGAGTAACCGAGTGCGCCGTCTGGAAGAGTCTGGCGTCATCCGTGGTTACACGGTCATGCTCGACCCCGCGAAGGCCGGATGGGAGTTGACCGTCGTCATCGGTCTGCGCATACAGAAGGGTCGCCTGATTGAGATTCAGGAGAAGATAGCGAAGGATCCCAGGGTGTACGGCGTCTACGACGTGACTGGGGACTTCGACTCTATGGTGATAGCCCGAGCACGGGATCGCAGTGACCTCGACGACCTTTCAAAGAACGTAATGTCGGTCGACGGCGTGGAGCGTTCGGTCACCCACCTCGTTTTGAACACGGTCAAAGAGAGTTCTACGGTGCTGCCTGAGTAGGTTTCAATCCGCTTCACGGAGAATCTCGTCAATCATCGGTGTGAGCGTACTTGAGTGAGGAGTTAGGGACTCGACGGTCCTACCTTCAGGTTTCATCACCTTGAGCAAGACTTGTCGGAGTGCTTCGTCAACAGGGATATCGAGCGCCATCAACCTGTCCCTGAACCCGGTCTGAAGCCTCCCCCCAGTCCTGTCCCAGTCCATCAGAAGAATCAGGGGGGGGCCTCCGTCGACGATGTTTCGAGTCCCGTAGGTATCGTGCAGATAGGCGACCATCCTAGAGCGATCCCATCCTCTGTTCACTTTCTCTATCCCGCCGGAGAATCCGAGTGCCCTGAGGGCCTTCTCGTCCTTGATTCCCTCGACCAGTACCGGACAGTTCGGAGAACCTAGTGAGGAGCGGTTCCTGAGTATGCTCTGTGCCATCGCCGCAGCGGCGGCTCGGAAGCGGATTTCGCGGTCCGGCGGACCCTCCTTGCGAGCTCTCTGACTCACCCAATCTGGAAGCCCTTCTCGCTTTGACACTATCAGTCCTCCAGAAGACTGTTGATTCGACTCGGCTCGATTCTCTCTATTCTCACGCTCTTGCGGCGACTGGAGTGGCCACTCACTATGCTCAGCTCAGACGCCTTCGCACCCGTCCATTCGGCCAGAGCCTGCAATACCTCTCGGTTGGCCTGACCGCCGCGTGGTCGAGCGATTACGGATATCTTGAGGCGCTCTCTCCAGGGCTCGATTCCGATTATCTCAGTCTTATTCGCCGAAGCCTGAACATAGATGTCTACGATGGAACCACCATCTGCTTCTCTTAGCCAATCTGGAGGCATCTCAAAGCGCCTATGGAGAGCCTTGCCTTGAAGACGTTTCTCGACTCTCCATAGCAAGCCTTACTGATATCCATTCCGCGATACTTATGAGGGTGTTTCGTACGCATGTGGGTGAGAGATAGCGATGGCTGGAGTGACCCCGCTATACGATGCCATCTGGGATGACTACATCCTGTGGTCGCTATTCGTCGGAGCCATCGCTTTCGGATGGCTCTACCATCATTCGTTCTTCTACCGCTCAAAAGATGGTGAGAATCCCAATATCGACAATCTGGAAGTGGGGGTTTTCCCCAAGGATTACGACAACCTGAGACTAGAGGTCACCTGGACTGTCCTACCATTTATTCTCATCATTTGGCTAACCTACATTTCATGGGCTCCTCTTGATGCAGTTTGGAGTGCGACCGGCCCTGATGGGTATCATGGCAGCGAGTGCCAAGAGGGAGAGTGGTCGGAGAACTATATCGACGCTGACGGTTATGTACGCTCCTCGTGCTATCACGATCTCGGTATTACTGGACAGCAATGGTTCTGGGAATTCGACTGTTACGAACTGTCAGAGGATATCTGCTCCACTGGCTACGCTACTGTCGAGGGTGAGCTGAAGCCACAGTTGACGCTAAAGACGGGTGAGACCTATCTGGCTACGATGACTTCCATCGATGTCACTCACGCCGTGAAGAACCCGGGATTTGGGATGATGGAGGATGTGCAACCAGGCCAAATTACCTATCTCTGGATGCCAGCTGTCGAGGACATCTCATTCCTGATGCTGTGTGCTGAGTACTGTGGAGATAACCACGCCTACATGACGGCACAAATTCTCGTGGAGTGATTCGAAATGGAGAGGAGTACCATCTCAAGAAGGCTCGTCCTGATTTCTCTGCTGGCCATGGCCATGATTGTCGTGCCCGCCGTCACATCCCTGCCCTCTGGCATCTCTGGTGTCAAAGACACAGGGTGCAACTGCCACGGAACCGAGGCCAGTCCTTCTGTAACCGCATCAATCTCAGGGCTTCCCGAAACCTACAACGCCTCGGAGACCTATGCTATGACAGTCTCGTTCATCGGTGGGCCAAGTACGGATGGGAATGCGAATCTAGGCGGATTCAACCTGTGGGCCAGCGATGGCACGTTGGCTACCTTGGATTCATCAGCGCAGCTCTGGGGCCCTAACGAAGCGAGCCACACAACCGAAGGCAACGATCAGCGCTCATGGAACCTCGAGTGGACTGCACCCGACAGTGGGGCCGATGTCGAGTTCATCCTCCACACGAACTCGGTGAATGGAAATGAGGGTGACGGTGGTTCCAGCGGCGACATGTGGGATCGAGCGCAGACGACGGTCCTAGGCTTCGGTCCGGAAGTCCTCCCTGATGCTGACCCGTTCAAGGTACTCGCCACTCTGATTATTATCTCCGTGGTGCTTCTGAGCATCGTCGTGCTATACGTCTTCTACCGTAACAATCCTGATGGTTTCGAGTGGAGCCGATTCGCCCCTTGGATCACAGAGTGGCTCACCAGCACCGACCACAAGAAGATCGGGACGCTGTACTTCGTGCAGGGGCTATTCTTCCTAGGTGTAGGCGGGATAATGGCACTGATGATCAGGGTCCAGCTGTCGTCTCCTGGCAACGACTTCATCTCACAGGACTACTACAACCAGTTCTTCACGTTGCACGGCACTACCATGATTTTCCTCGCAGCGATGCCACTGATAGCCGGCTTCGCCAACTGGATAGTGCCTCTACAGATAGGAGCGCCGGATCTTGCCTTCCCACGCCTGAACGCGCTCTCCTTCTGGCTCCAACCGGTGGCTGCCCTGCTGATATTCACCGGAGTGTTCAGTGGAGCGGGCGCTGATACCGGGTGGACCGGTTACGCGCCCTACGTCGTCTCTGAGAATACACACGCCGGGGTGAGCATGTGGGCTGCCGGTCAGATTATGCTGGTGGCATCGTCGACTCTGACTGGGATCAACTTCCTGACCACGATGGCGGTAATGCGCGCGCCTGGAATGGGCTGGTTCCAGATGCCACTGTTCTCTTGGTCAATACTGGTCGCCAACCTGATGCTCTTCCTGTCCATCCCGGCCTTCGGTGTCGGTCTGATTCAGGTCTATCTAGATCGGACCATAGGGACCGCCTTCTACGATGTCGCAGCCGGCGGAGATCCGTTGCTATGGAGTCACCTTTTCTGGTACTTCGGGCACCCCGAGGTGTATGTCGTCATTGTCCCGGCCTTCGGTGTAATCTCTGAAGTCATAGCGACCAGCGCGAGGCGTTCCATCTTCGGCTACAAATCAATGGTCTACGCTATGGCAGGAATCGGGCTGGTGTCTTTCATCGTTTACGGTCACCACATGTTCACTTCAGGCATGTCTCCCACTCTGAGATTCGTCACGATGCTGACCACGATGCTGGTGGCCGTGCCCACGGGCATTAAGATTTTCAATTGGCTCAAGACGATGCATGGTGGCTCTCTTGTTTACCGCACTCACACGTTGTGGACACTGGGCTTCCTAGTGACCTTCACGCTGGGAGGAATCTCTGGGATGTTCTTCCCATCAATGGCAATGGATGTTCACCTGCACGAGACCTACTTCGTGGTCGCTCACTTCCACTACGTGCTGGTCGGCGGAACCGTCTTCGGCTTCTTCTCCGCTATCTACTACTGGTACCCGAAGATGACCGGAAGGATGCTGGACGAGAGGCTTGGAGTACTACACTTCCTAACGGCCTTCATCTCATACAACGCCCTGTTCTGGCCGATGCACAGGCTCGGGGTCGTAGGAATGATTAGGAGAACTCACACTTACTACATCACTACAGACGATATTCAGGCCCTACCGGAGTGGGCGGCGGACTGGAACATGCTGATCTCGGTGTCCGCCTTCCTGTTCTTCGCCAGCAACCTGCTACTCGTAGTGAACATGATCAAATCTCTCTTCAGAGGGGAGAAGGCACCCGCCGACCCTTGGGGTGGCTGGTCCTTCGAGTGGATGACCAGCTCTCCACCACCAACTCCCAGTTTCGACCCTCACAACCTACCTGAATTGAAGGACGCCAACGAGCATGTCGCCAACGAGCCCGGAAGACTTGGGCAAATGTTCCGCAGGCTGATGGTAGCTGATGATGCGCCAGAGGAGGGATCACATTGAGCTACGGTAGTGATGATCACCACTCGAGTCCATGGGGCCCGCATGACTGGGGGCACGGCGCCCCTCACAACTCGTTCGCTCCGCTCATCCTATCGATAGGTGCGGGTCTTTTCCTGCTAATGATTGGGGGCCTGTTCACGTTTGGAGAATACGACGGTAGATACCTTCCAATGGTGTTCGTCTCCCTAGCGGTCATCGCTGCCTCAATCGTCGTTTGGTGGCGCCAAGACATGTCGTTCGACGGTTCGTACGAGCCCCGCTCTCGTGGAGTCCCGTTCAAGAACATCCAGATCCGTAAGGTCGGGGTGTGGGTCTTCCTAATGTCTGAGATGATGATTTTCAGTTCGCTGTTCACGACCTACATACGGTATCGGCAGGGAATACCTCGCTGCGACACCATATTCGAGTCTGGAGACTGGGTCGAGGGGGTCGTAGTGACATGCTTCGAGCCGGCAAGCCAGCTCATCGCATCGAGTTGGTGGCACATCGCACCTGGAGCCATCAACACATTCGCTCTGATTATCTCGTCGTTCACCATAGTGCAAGCACTGCGCTGGGCCCACAAACCCGTTGGCAGTGTCGACGAGGAGGTCCGCAGAAAGCGGATCTACCGCTACCTCGGAGCAACTTTGTGTCTAGCTACTCTGTTCCTGAGCCTGAAGATGATTGAGTGGTTCATCGGTTTCCATGTGCCTGAGATCGGCTTCCTCGGCATCCAAGAGCACGAGATACATTCGTTGTACAGCGAGGGTTATCTGATCAACAATGACCACTACCAGGCGCACCACTACATCGATGAGGCGACCGGAGCACACATGGTGGCCAACATTCAGGTCAGTGCATCGCTATTCTATGTCACCACTGGGACCCATGGATTGCACGTGTTCGGCGGCATCATCGGATTGTCCTACCTTACTTACAAGGCTTGGACTGGCGCGTACAACCCACAGAGTGCAGTATCCATTGAGTACTTCGGCTTGTACTGGCACTTCGTGGACCTAGTATGGGTCCTAGTCTTCCCATTCTTCTATCTATACTGAGGTAATCATATGTCAAAAACAATCATGGGTATGGATGCGTACTGGATGAACTTCTTTGGACTCATGCTACTCACCTTGATTGAAGTTGCAGCTGTTGGAGCGAATCTGGGGCCAACTGCAGAGGACTTTGATATGACAGAGAGGCAACTGACTCTGTGGATACTTACCATAATCGCGATTCCTAAGTTCATGATGATAGCAGCCATCTTCATGCACCTGTGGGGGGAGAATGACTCCGGTATACTGACTCTGACCGCCCTGTTCCCGGCCTTCTTCATCATCATCATGGTGTTGTTCATCGGACTCACTCACCCCGAGGCCACCACTGGTCTGCCCGCTTGGTGCAGACCCGGAACCTACGGACTTTGAGTCCGAAAGGATTCATGGACACCGACGGTTTCGCAATCCTGCTGCAGACGTCGCTTAGCCTGGTATAGCGCCGGATTTGAAATCCGGTGTCCTCGTGACTCGGGAGTTCAAATCTCTCCGTCTGCGCCACTTCATTCGTTGGGAATCGAGGCTGCGCCTCGTACTGTCAGTTGATCATCGTGATACTGCATATTAGCAGGAGTAGTAATCACAGCCTCGCCGTCCACGCCAATAATCAGAGGTGATTCAGTAGAGGTGGAAATTTCGAATTTCTTGGCATTCTCCATGGTGATGCCCCACTTACCGACATGATTCCCCTTCTTCACAGGACCCATTAACATCAGCATCTGCATTTTTGACATTCCCCACGCCATCACCAGTGAGCAGTGACCCTGCGTTGGCTTGGCCCCAGGGGCGACCTTGTAGCCTCCACCAAAGGTCTGACACTGGCTCAGACAGAATAGGCCTGAGAGGTCGACATTGGTCGGCTCACCCCCATCAATCCTGTACTCGCCTGTCTGCTTCTTCCAAGAGATAATTGCCTTGATACCGAGGAGGTCGTACTTCCTAGCTCCTCGGATTCTCTTGAACTGGCCCTCGTCCTTCATTCGATTGATTACCGAGGTGACGCCGCCGTCGCACTCGAGAAAACTCCAGCGGACTAGATTTCCAGGAGTCTCGGGCTCGCCGTTACATGCGCGAGGAATCGGAGCAGCCTTGGAGGGGTGATCGGGTGCCGGTGGCCCCTCTATCCTTAGTGAACCGACCCTGCGATTCGTTCCACTGGCTAGGATATCGACAGCGCCTTGCAGATCTGGGAACTTCTTTCCTTTTGGAACAGGAATGCCATGCGCTCTGGCGTAATCGTTACCAGTTCCCATGGGAAGAATACCCATGACCTTACTCGAGCCACGCAGGCCTGATGCCACCTCGTGAACAGTACCGTCGCCACCAACGGCAACGACGAGGTCGTGGTCGCCTTCGCATAGGCCTTCAGCGATGTCCATCGCATGTCCGGGAGCCTCAGTTTGGTGCAGGTCGACATCGAATCCGGAGTTGGCAAGAGCCTGCTCAAAATCGTCCCACAGCTTGAGAGATAAGCCATCCCGGGCGTTGGGGTTGAGGATACAGGCTACACGCGGCACGATACTCACAGAACGGGGGTTCAACTTGAATTCTCTCAATACAAGAAATGATGAGTAGAGGGCAGTTCCCGGGTCCGGGACAGATGGACGGAGAGGAGATTTTCATGCGTCGCGCCCTCGAGTTGGCGGAGCGTGGCAGAGGGCGCGTGATGCCCAACCCACTGGTAGGGTGCGTGCTGGTCCGCGATGGGAGTGTAATTGCTGAAGGGTGGCATGACCACATCGGCGGGCTGCACGCAGAGCAAATGGCAATCGCAGACGCCGAGGCGCGAGGCATTTCCACCACAGGTGCTACCGCCTATATCACTCTGGAGCCGTGCAACCACTTCGGCAGGACACCTCCCTGCACTGAGGCACTTCTGTGGGCTGGAATTACCCACGTGGTAATCGGAGCCGCCGATCCCAATCCGACCGTTCGTGGTGGAGGAGTCGCCGCACTGCGAACAGAGGGGATCAAGGTCGAAGAGGGGTTGCTGCAAGACGAATGCGAGGAGCAGATGCTCGAGTTCATACACTGGTGCAAAAGCAAGCGGCCACATGTGCTACTCAAAGCCGCAATCGACTCGCACGGCAGGATAGATGGCGATTCAGATCTCCCTGCCGAGCGCTTCTCATCAGAATCCTCGCTCAAACTGGTCCACGGATTGCGAGCCAGTTCTATGGCCATACTAGTTGGTATCAACACGGTGATTCGGGACGACCCATCTCTCACTGTACGGGGGCCAGACATCGGACCACGTGAGCAGCCCCTGAGAGTTGTTATCGATCCAAACTGTAGAATTCCCAGCGACTGCGCTCTGCTTCGCGATGGCGCAGCACCCACTCTTGTGATTCACTGCACAAAACCGAGCGATCTAGATGATGCCTCTCACGTGGAAAGGGTGGTCCTAACGGATGATGATGGGGGAATCTCGGTGATGAGGATTCTCGACATGCTTGGAGACCGTGGTGTGCAATCACTGATGGTCGAAGGAGGGGCTGACACATGGAGGCGTTTCCTAGCAGACAAAGCAGTGGATTCCGCGCACCTGTGCCGCTCTCCGTTCACGTTGTCAGGGGATGATGGAGTTATATTCAGCGAGAGCGAGTTGTTAGCAGCTGAACTTAGACGCGTATCGGTTGTCGATGTGGATGGCGATGAAATCAGCCGCTGGGAAAGATAGTGGCGGACCGTGCAGGATTCGAACCCACGTCCCCGGCTCCGAAAGCCGGAAGGATATCCAGACTACCCTAACGGTCCGGGTCACTAACGAAAGCCCACCCATCTTCAACCCGCCGGATGGCAGACGACGACCATTCTCGCTAGGCTACGGTGGACCTTGACTGGTGTGAACAATACCGGCTCCCACCCGCGCCCTCTGATTATTACCTCGAGTTCACTCCACGGTATACCCATGACATCGATGTCCTTCTCAGGGAACGAATTCAGCGCTTCAGGGCCTGTCGGAAGCATTGTGCAGACAGCGCCCTGAGGATCCATCTCTTGGGCAGCCGTAAGTGCGTTCAATAGCACCTCGAGACCATCTCCGGACTTCCAGGAACTGCGTCCGTAGGGAGGGTCGAATACGAAGACGCATCCACTCCTGCTACCCCACAGTGAAGCGATGTCAGCCGCCTCACAGGTTTCGGCTCTGCCGCTAACTCCTGCCCATTCGAGGTTTTGCAGTGTACCTTCGACCATCCGGGGGTCGAGATCGCTGGCTAGGGCCTCCATGCCCTGCAATGCAGCCTCGATAGCGATTCCTCCTGTTCCGCAGAATGGGTCCACGACAGTTGTCGATTCGATGCTTTGGCGGTGAGCGAGCGAAATCAGAAGTCTGGCTTGCCTCGGATCGAGAGAAACTGGTTGGAAGAATGGTCTCTCAGAGGGAGCTCTGCCGGTGTAGCTCTCTCGCTTCCAACGGGCTTCTCTGAGCCCCCAGACGGCGATTGGACTGTTCGAGCCGACCGTGTCCCGATGTATTGGCCCGTCCTCCGGTCCGGCGAAGACCACTGAGATTTCGTGCTCCGGAGCGTCAAGGTCGACAGGATTGGCATCGCTCTTCACCAGAGCGCCGGCCTCACGCTCGATTGAACCACACGAGAAACCCCTGATTCCAGTTCCCAGATTACGTGCGCGGACCGCAAAACTGCCCGGAGGCAGGGTAGATTGTGCCCACTTGGCAATATTTTGCGCCAGATCTGCCACTGAGCCATCGCCCTGTACCCAGTAGCGTCCAGCATTGCAAAGCACGTCATCGAGTAGTGCAGCACGTGACAGTTTGGCCAATGACGAATCCGTGAGAGGGATGTAGGCCACCCGTGGATGGATGACCTCAAGGGGCCCTGTGAGCGCCTTGACTTCAGCCCTGAACAAGTGCGGATGCCATCCGCTGCCGATCAAAGTCAGTCCTTGCATACGCACTCCTCCATAGTGTCGGCGGTGGACTTCAACCCTAAATGCCTCGACCATTACCGTGGACCACTACGGCGAGGGGGGAAGCGAAAATGGGCTGCAACTTGCGTGATTTGGCAGTCATCGAGCCGCTTAAGATGAGCGATCTGTCTGGTCAACGAGTTGCTGTGGACGTCTTCCTCAACGCCTACCAGTTCATCACCAGTCTTACCGGTCCTGACGGCAAACCACTGTCGTATAACGGCAAGCCGGTGGCCCACCTCATGGGGTTCCTCGATCGTACAACCATCATGCTCTCCGAAGGTATTGATCCGGTGTTTGTATTCGATGGTCGGCCACACGAGCTCAAGCGGGAGACTCTGAAGGGGCGTAAGAAGCGTAAGCAGAAGGCTTTCTCTCGTTGGGAGGCGGCTGTCGAGGCCGGCGATATGACCGCGGCGAAGAAGCTCGGACCGCAGACTGCTGAATACACACCAGAGATGGTTGCTGAGACCAAGCGATTGTTTGAGTTACTGGGAGTTACTTGGATAGAAGCACCGATGGAGGCTGAAGGAGCGGCTGCGGTTCGCTGCGCGAGAGGCGAGGTCGGTGCGGTGTCCAGCCAGGACTGGGACACCTTGCTGTACGGAGCGCCAGTGATGGTACGCAACCTCACCTCGCACGGCACGAGGAGGTTTGGGCGCGTGCTGCGGGCTGAAAGAATCGTGCTGGCCGACACCTTAGCCAAACACGATATTACCCACGAACAATTGGTTGACCTTGGCATCATGATTGGTACCGACTTCCATCCCGGAATCAGGGGCATCGGCCCCAAGACCGGACTCAAGCTAATCCGCGAACACGGTACTCTTGAGGCGGTCGCCGAGGCCAAAGAGTTCGAATTGCCAGAGAGGCTTGATGAGATACGCTCATTGTTCCTCGAGCACCCCACTACCGCCGACGCGTTGCCTCATTCAACCCACGCAGTCGAGGAGGACCTGTGGTCCTTCCTTCAGGACGAGCGCGGCTTCTCTGAGCGCCGTGTGCAACGTGCACTCGATCGATTGATCGGTGTGGCACGGCTACGTTCTTCAAGCCAGCCGACGTTGTTCGATTTCTGATTGGGGCGGCTCGCCCGGGGACTGAAACGCCCCCGGGGAGCCTGTCTCCGCGTTGTCAACTCGACGGGCGGGCTGGCAGAACGAAGATTTGGCGATCACAAGATGCCGTTGTCTTCTTCGTCGTCTGGGATGCCGTCGCCATCGTCGTCATCGTCTAGATGATCGGGGATGCCGTCGTTGTCGTGGTCAAATTGACCAGTCATATCCCAGCCGTCGTTCTGCTCGAACCAGTCGGAGAGTCCGTCGTTGTCATCGTCGGTGTCAGTACGGTCGGATAGACCATCGTTGTCGTGGTCGTACCGCCAGACGCCTACTATGCCGTCGATTTCGTCAACGTCGAGGATGTCATCGTTGTCATCGTCGTCGTCAACACCGTCGTTCAGTCCGTCGTTGTCATGATCGCGCGAGTAGTCCTCGCCGTTCGGTCCAACGTCGTTCCAGTTGTCGATGCCGTCGTTGTCGATGTCGAAGTCCACATTGTCGGCGACGCCGTCGTTGTCATGGTCGTAGATGTCGGTGTTCGGATTGCCGTCATTGACTTCCTCGCGGTCGTCTATGCCGTCTCCGTCGTCATCATCGTCCTCTGCATCGTCGATGCCGTCGTTGTCGTGGTCCTCCGGATGGGCGTCCTGATTGTCTGGGATGCCGTCGTTGTCATCGTCGAAGTCGAGATCATCTGGGATCCCGTCGCCGTCGTTGTCGTTCTCGCCGTTCTGGTCTTGGTTGTCGAGCTGTTGACTTTGCTGCTGGTCTGATTGACTGCCCTGTTGACCCTGGTTATTGTCCTGGGTTTGGCCCTGCTGCTGCTGGTTCTGACCGTTCTGGTTGTTACCATTCTGGTCCTGGCTCTCTTGCTCGCCTTGCTGGCCGCCTTGATCGCCACCGTTTTGCTGCTGTCCTTGACCGTTGTCCTGTTGCTGACCTTGCTCACCTTGCTCGCCCTGTTGGCCTTGCTGGCCGTCCTGGCCGGATTGTGAGCCTTGGTCTTGACCTTGGCCTTGCTGGCCGTCTTGACCTTGGCCTTGACCTTGGCCTTGACCTTGGCCTTGACCTTGGCCTTGACCTTGGCCTTGACCCTGGCCTTGACTCCGGCCTTGACCTTGGCCTTGGCCCTGGCCTTGACCTTGTCCTTGCCCCAGGCCTTGTCCTTGGCCCTGGCCTTGACCTCTCTCTCATATACATCTCCGAACCCATCAGACGCCACGCTCTCCCGCAATCCGCCTTCTAACCGAATATACACATC
>OFTZ01000019.1_pt1 | contig 21665 bp, 23 predicted proteins | sample 1543391 | NCBI WGS metagenome assembly OFTZ01 (sample SAMEA104347366, study PRJEB22522) | marine metagenome | isolation source: seawater
AAGCAGGAAGCAGACCCCACAGCCGGAGAGGCCCACTCCTCCTATAATGCCCATGATGCCGCCTGCACCTTGTGAAAAACCCTCAACTAACTTCCCGATAAGGTAATCATCGTTCGTAACCCAAACCTCCGTATTCGACTCGAATTCCATCGGTCCCGCGTAGCAACCAAAACAAGCTCTTCCTACCTTGATTAGACCCTCGGGGTCCTCTCTTTCCAAATCCTTGTTCTCTTCAACCGCATCACACCCGTCGTACCCATCTCCAACCTCAAAGTAGAATGAGCCATTCAACTCTCGGGCATCCTCCCCAAAGAACTCATCATCACTGATTTCAGGATGCGATAGTATGGTGATGTTAGTAGCCGCGCAATGGTCCCATCTACCATCCTCATCCTCATCGAGGTACTCACCCTCTATCCAGAAGGTGAAACCCATATCTCCCTGCCCGTCTTTGTCTGTCACATTGACCGTGCCTGAGTTGGTGTTCTCGATGGCAAAGTCTCCCAAATCTTCGAGTGAATCTCCCGCATCTTTTACGGAACCCAACCCTGAGCCTCCCATCACGATGCCGAGTACTAGTAACAATACCCCGAGCCCGAGGAATACCTTTCCCGCTACATGCATGAGTTACTGCTGGGGGATAGTTCCCTTCAGCATTGGGGCTGCTCACCGGTTGAATACGGATAGGCAGGTCAGAGAACCATCGGCTTGTCTGATAGCGTCCATATCGACAGTTGTTATCGAAAAACCAGCATCCAGCATGATCTGCCTCGTAGAGGCGTATCCGTCAGCGATGATTACACGGTCACCTGAGTAGCCGATTGTGTTGGACGCGTACGAATCTGAGTTAGGGACCCACAGTATTTCATCAGCCAGATGGCCTATCTGGTTCTGTGTCAGGTGCCCCTCTGCTGCGACCAAGGTCCCCTCACGGGGCGAAGAGCATACGGTGGTGAGGTGCAGTGTTGAGGATGGGATATCGATGAGTTCCACATCAAAACCTTCCTCTTTGACTTGTTCAGTCAGGAAGGCTGCTCCAGCCTGATTGGTGCGCGTGGACAGCCCAATCAGGTAACGGTCGTCGAAGAATATGACATCGCCTCCATCGAGGGTCGCATCTTGCGGCATCCTGAGGAGGTCGGAGCCCTCAGAGAGATATTTGGCCACAGCCACTTCTTCGCCCCTGCGGCTGGGCGCACCTAGGTTGCTAATCAGAGCAACCCCATCAATCATCACAGCACAGTCCTCGACGAAACAGCAGTCAGGATGAGAATCTAAGGCGCCCAGGATCTCAACATCCGTGCCGTGTGCCCGGAGGGCCATTACATACGCATCGTGGGAGCCCTGAGCAGCCACAGGATCGGGGGTCTGAGTGCCGAAGTACTTCGACAGAGCTCTGTCAAAATTAGGGGAAACACGCCTTACAACAGCCTCGCGTCGACTTCTGTCGTAGGCTCCAGGCACGGCAGGCCGTCTGACCAACCTCTCTTGAACGATTCGGAATCCGGGAACCCACTTCCGAAATCAGGATTTCAGGAACGAGGCATTATGGACGGTTTCGCACCGCTTACAGGTATGGACCTAGTCGATAAGACCGACGAGTCTGGCAAGAAGGTCAGTCCGGGACTGCCCGAGGGGACGAAGAACTACCTCATCGATATCGACGGCACGGTAGGCGAGGACATTCCCAATGAGGAGGCTCACAGGATGGCCATTGCCGAGGCCTACCCGGACGCCATCGAGACAATCAACGGCTGGTACGATGAGGGTCATCGAATTTGCTTCTTCACGGCTAGGACCGAGAATCACCGCGAGGTCACCGAGGTGTGGCTGGCCGAGAAGGGCTTCCACTATCACACTCTGCTGATGGGCAAGCCTAGGGGTGGCAATTACCACTGGATAGACAACCACGTCGTGCGCGCCACCCGCTACTCCTCAAGGTTCACCGACCTCGTCAAACGCAAGGTTGAGATCGAGGTCTTCGATGACGAATGATTCAGGAATCCAGCTGGATGAGCTTCTCAGGCAGCGTGAAGCGCCATCATAACATCATCAAAATTAAGCCGTCTAAGGTCCTCTCCAAGGAAGATATCGTCACCCCCCTGCACTCGCTAAACGAATCCCTCGACCAGTCTCTTTGAAATAGGGTGGGCTAGGCGGGCCGCTCATGGATATCGCCGCCTTCACACTAGTCTTCATCCCACTCCTAGTTGTTGTCAACCCTCCCGCTTCACTCGCACTATTCTTAACTCTAGGAAAAGATCTCGATAGGAGTGGATTGAGGACAATAGCTCGACGTGCTTGCACTTTTGCTGCTGTGGTGCTTATGGTTTTCCTAGTATTTGGAGAAGAACTCCTTTATCACTTGGGAATAGAACTCTACAGCCTCCGTGTTGCTGGTGGTTTGATGCTCGGTATAGCAGGAATTAACATGCTCAAAGAAGGGCAAAAACTCTCCAAGAAACAATTCTCACTTGATTCAGGAGACGAGATATCAACTGATGAATTAATTGATTTCGGACTAGTGCCCATAGGAATGCCAATGCTCGCCGGTCCTGGCTCGATTAGTCTGATTATTCTCCTAGGGACTACCAACAGTACACCAATGGTAGCATGGGCAATCCTTCTGGTGATGCTGATATCAATGCTGATATTCTATGCTGTTTCCAGCATGCAGCACGCCATAGGGGAGAACAGCACTAGGGTAATCACGCGTGTGATGGGCTTGCTCACAGTCACCATCGCAGTGCAGTACTTCTTCGATGGGTTAGAGGGCTGGTACCTCGCACTTTGATGGTGGACGTAGCGAGATTTGAACTCGCGGCCTCTTCGTTGCGAACGAAGCGATCTTCCAAGCTGATCTATACGCCCCTAGTTCAATTTGTAGGATGGCTGCTTTAGTATTCACTAACCTCATTCTCTCTGTTTAGGTTTCTAAATCCTTTTTGTCTCGATTTGCAAATGGCACATTCGAACTATATAGCACAAATTCATTGCTTGATGGATGCAAAAAACCGAGCTCAGTGGCGTGTAAACAGATTCGATTGAGGGGGTTCATTGTAGCCCCATGTACAATGTCGCCGACCACCGGACAGCCCAGAAATTGCATTGCCATTCGTATTTGGTGCCGGCGACCGGTCTCGATTTTGATTTCAATCAAAGATACAAATTCATCTCGATCTTCAACACGCCAATGCGTGATGGATTCTTTCGATCCTTTGTAGGTTGATTTGACACGTTTAACATGCAGATGTTTGTCTTCCACAAGCCAAGATGAATCTATTCCTTCAGAATTTTCAGGCCCGCCCTCCACAAGAGCATGGTAGACTCGTTCTACATCACGTTGAGCAAATTGAGTTTGCAGTCTTTGTTTAATTTTCTGACTTTTAGCAAATACCATGACTCCCGATGTATCGCGATCCAATCGATGCACGATGTGGCACCATGCACGCTCGGATTGGTGCTTTACATAATCCACACAGCGACTGTGTAGAGTATCATCCTCGAGCTTGTCTGTGGCGACAGAAAGTAGTCCTGCTGGTTTTTCAACAACCAAAATAAAATCATCCTCAAACAAAATTTTCAATTTGGAAAATTTCTTTTTTTGCTTTGGTGGTGGTGATTTTTCCACCGCATCCGCGTGATTGATAATCTGAATCTCGTCGCCATCGACGAGCAATTCTTTGGCCTTGTAAACCGGTGTTCCATTGACCAAAACTCTACCTCCTGTCAGCATTTTCCTCAATTTAGTTTTCGTCGATTGGGGAAACATCAATGCCAATGTAGGGAGAAGAAAACTCTCTTCTTCGACATTGAATTTCATATTGATCCCTCTGCTGTCCGATTCCCCGGCCAGCCTGCTTACTTCCGCCGCCCTGAATAGGCCACCAAGACGAGCAGTGCTACCACTATCCCACCTAGGATAATCAGTGTACGGTCTACCTCCTCCTCCCACAGAGCCGCATCGTAGGGATAGGCGTCCAAATTGTCCCCCACTCTGTCCCCGTCGGTGTCCAGAGTCTCGCTCGCATCACCAGGAAAAGCGTCCAAATTGTCCCCCACTCCATCACCATCGGAATCGACCCACTCAGAGGAATCAAGAGGGAATACGTCTGAATTGTCCCCCACTCCATCACCATCAGAATCAATCCACTCAGATGGGTCATTAGGAAAGATATCGGAATTGTCCCCAACCCCATCACTATCAGAATCAATCCACTCAGAGGCATCAAACCAAAAAGAATCTGTGTTGTCTCCCACCCCGTCACCATCCGAGTCTGCCCATTCGGTACCATCTGTAGGGAATGCATCGGAGTTATCTCCCACCCCGTCCACATCATTGTCGTCCCACTCACTAGCATCAAGAGGAAACTGGTCCTCACTGTCAGGGAAACCATCTCCGTCATCGTCCTCATCAAACAGGTCGCACTCCCAATCCCCATCGGTGTCTACTGGGGTATCCTCACTATCGCTGGGGTCGCTCAGGCAAGCAAGCTCTTCATCATCGGACCAGCCGTCACCATCATCATCATCATCAGCGTTGTCCCCCAACCCGTCGCCGTCTAGATCCGAGTGCTCTGAAGGGTCTAGCGAAAAGGCATCTTGAGAATCCGCCCAGCCGTCACCGTCATCATCATCATCAGCGTTGTCCCCCACTCCATCACCATCGGTGTCATCCCACTCTGTGGGGTCTAGGGGGAAGTCGTCGTAGTAGTCAGCAACCCCATCGTTGTCGTCATCAGCATCCGAATTGTCACCGATTCCGTCCCCATCAGCATCTGCCCACTCGTTCGGATTATTGGGAAAGACATCACTGGGCACACAGGCCCCATCCCCATCACTGTCAATCCAGCCAGTAGGGTCGTTGTCGCATTGATCCGTGTTGTCTCCGACATTATCCCCGTCGGCATCCACCCACTCGTTGGGATTGTAGATGAAGGCGTCCACATCATCGCGGTAACCATCGCCATCGGAGTCACGTGAGAAATCCTCCAGTGCCCAACCTAGAGTCTGATACGGCCATTCCTGATCATTCAGAAGTGGGTTATGGCCTCCATCATTGATTCTCCAGTGTGACACCCTATTCCCATCAGTACAGTTCAGATGTTCAAGATCGTCAGTCTCTGCTACCCCATCCGAGTTGGCCAAATCAAGGCTACCAAGTTTTGTCCAAGTCACATCACACCCTGACCTGTCAGCCCAATAAGCAGTCGACTGGGGAGCCGAAGGATATAATCCTCCGAACATCGACCCACCATTGTACTGTATGGTGCTGTCTGCAGTGCCATGTACATGGAGTATATTCGGTCTTCCAGTATCGGGACAGTCATTGGAGAAATCGTACCACGTCGCTCCGTTAAGTGACACAATCGACTCAATTATACTCCCTTGATCGCACGCCATTCTATGACTCATGAAAGCCCCGTTTGAGTGACCTATCAGCACAACACCTTCCGGGTCCGCTCCGTAACTCTGGACGGCTTTGTTGATCAGACCCTCCAGGAAGGCAACATCATCCACCTCAGTATTAAACAAATTACAACATGCATTGGTGGCATTCCAGAATCTCATCCCTATAGTGTTCATAGAGCCGTCTGGTGTGAGCAACAAATGCTCATTCTCGTGGACACTATCATACAGGCTCATCCACCAGGCGTTGAAGGATCCGGAACTGGAGTATCCATGCAGAGCGATGACTAGGGGAAGAGGCTGATTGTAGACATGCCCGCCCGGCATGGTAAGCGTCGCAGACCTCCCATTCTTGCTGATTGTGGCAGTAGTGTGCTCGTTGGTGTAGTTGATCGGGCCGTAGCCATCGTTCGAATCGGTCCAGTGCCTATCCCCGAGCTCCTCGACCTGCGCCTGCTCAGGGCCCGGCGGCCCGAACGCCATTAGCATCAGGCAGACGAGAATCAGTGCGTAGGGGCGACTGCTCACGCATTCTTCCTCCCGCACGCCGCTAAGAAACTGCCTCACAGCCACTCGTCTATGAACTCCCATCCATAGCAGCCCGCCTCAGGTGAGAAAACATCATTCTCGGCTTCCCACGCACTTGTCTCGGCCTCTAGCTTCAGCCTAGTGCTCTCCAGCTCAAACCAAGTCTTCGACGAGGTCAACCACTCTTCTATCATCTTCATTGCATCATTCATGAAATCGGAGTTATCCTTCATTTCCATATGATCGATGCACGACTCGGCATGGACAAATCACAAGAAGGACCTATTCAAGCCTGCCGCCGACTTGGAACTAAAGGTGGTGCAGAGGACAGGATTTGAACCTGCGAAGCACTACGCACTGGGACCTCATCCCAGCCCCTTTGACCACTCGGGTACCTCTGCTTGGAGAAGTAGCGAGACACCCGGCGTATATCAGAATGGCGAAGCGTCAGAACTCAGAAATCAGCAGCGCTTACGGAATCACCAGCACTCACCACACCCTCGTCGATTACTGATGCAAGCCATCTGGACCAACCCATCTCTAAATTGTGATCAATTCTGGAGAATTTCTGTTCTTTGAACGATTCTCTAATCACACTACAAGGAGCACACGGCTCACTCAATTCAATTATCGCTCCTCCAACCTTGAACTTCATTCCCACTTTGAGAGAGGGCCAGTCAAGGCCTTCGATTGTCAGGTTCTCGCCTGTAGTTCCTATTTCGATCGGATGTCCCTCCCTCTGCAGATCATGTATTCTTTCCAGAGAGAAAATACAAACTGCTCGTCCCGCATCACCATTCCTTTTCTCAGTACGGAACTTGTTGTAATCCCCTTCGACTCCATCTAGCCGCAGAGTTGCTGCCCTAACTGGTAGTTTAGGTACGCCTCCATCACCTCGTACGTTCACGGAATGGACAATAGCGTTCAATCGAATGACCCCATGAAGTCTAACTCGATTTCAAGTCTATCAACCATTTCGAGGTTGCGAACCATCAGAATGGCAACGACTTATCCAACCGATCGACCATTTCCAGATATCGATTGGTATGTTCTGTTCCAGGCACATTAACTACGAATTGCCAATAACGCCAGGCTGCGACTGCTAGAACCGCATAGCGATGCAAGTCAGGAAGGGCTGCATGTTCTGCTTCTGTCAACGGTCGAATCGACTGGTACCCGGCCAACAGCGCATCCCACAATTCAGGAACTGGAAAACCATCCTTCCAGCCAAACCCAACATAGGTCGTCACAAGATCCATCGCGAACGATTCTATACAGATTTCCTCAAAATCAAGTATGGCTAGAACCTCTCCCTTCCGCCCAATCACGTTGTCAGGGTACAGATCACCATGGATGATGCCACAGGGAAGATCCATCGGGATTCTTTGCTTGAGAAGACGGGTCTCTTTCTCTAGCATTTGTAGGAATGGCGTCATTGAATCATCTCTCTGCGCATCTTTGACAAGCTTCTCCCAGAGGACATATCCAATCGCGAACGTGGTGGGAATGCTCTCATGAATTGGAACTCCATGCAACTGTGCCTGCTTCTTGCCGAGTTCGTAAAGTGATGAAGAATCTGAAGGCAGCCAGCCACCGTCGATATACGGCATCAGTATCCACGCCATATTGTCCTTGACAAGCATCCATTCATTCTCTCCTAGTAGCAACGGGGCAGGTGTCGGAACACCGTGATCCGCGAGCCAACATGTATGCTTGATTACCAGTTCCACTTCATCCGGCGACTTTTCGTCCCAGACCTTCAGAACGAGCTGTGAACCATCATTTAGGGTTAGTAGATAATTCGAATTGGCCCACCCCCCAGCAAGTGGCCGTATCTTACTCAACGGTGCCACTCCAGCAGCCGTCAGCAACCACGACGCCTCTTCCTCAGTTACATCAGTATACGCCATCAAACCACCTTCACTGTTGGAGTTCATCACTGTTTACAATTGAGTACAACCGTTTGGCATGCTCCTGCGGGGTAAGACCGAGCTCTTCGATACGAGCGAGCCCGTTGCGCGCCCAACGCTCCCGGGTCCCCGGGTCGCGTGCCTGTTCGAGTGCCCTGTGCCAGGCTTCGACGTCCCCACGCTCGACCAGCCTGCCATTGAATTGATCGACTATGGTTTCGGTGTAACCACCCTCGTTGACGAAGACAGGAGGGGTGCCTAGAGCCATTGCCTCAATGGGAGTCAGCCCGAACGCCTCACCGTGAGCCAGACCGATGATTGCGGCGGAGTTGCGCATGACAGCACGCATCGATTCAGAGTCTATGCCCGACAACACCCTGACTGTCACTCCGAGACTATCTCCATAGTCTCGCAATGCAGTATTCTCACTCTCCTTGGCACCTCCTATGACCACTAGCCCGAGACCACTTCCGACTAGATGCTCGACGGCCTCGTAGGTGCCCTTGAAGCGTGACATCCTGCCAACGGTGACAGCATACGAATTGACCTCCCCCAGACCCATCAGATCGAATGCTGCGCCTTCGCCGAACGAAGGCTCTCGACTGAATTCAGTGAGGTCTACTGAGGGGTACAACACCCCTCCTTTGATGCCGTAGATTCGATGTAGGTTGCGCGCCGAGAACTCCGAGTTCGCTGAGACACTCCAATTCTGATTCTCAGCGAAGCCGCGAAACGACTTCTCAATCCTAGTCCGTTGTCGGCTCTGCAGCAGGTGTATCAGACCTGGCCGCCAGCCGCCGCTGCCGTCGGGGTTGAGGTGGCTGACATTATCGTGGATGCCAGGTTTCGATTCGAGGAAATGAAGATGCAGCGGCTTGTCAGCCGGGACGAAGGTGGTAAACTCCATTGATCCATTACCTCCTGTTAGATGGACCGCATCGGCCCACTCTATGGCTGCCTGTGCAGATTCGTGCTCCTTCCATGCGGCCGCAGCACTACGTTCCTGACCCGATGTGATCTCATTCAGCAATCCTCCTCTAGGCTCCCATTGGTAGAACGGTTCGAGGATTTGTATGCCGCTCGACAGCAGAGATTGACGCTGTGAGTCGAGCAGGTTGAGGCAGGCAAAGCGGACCTCGAAACACTCGGCTATGCTTGGCAGGTTGCGCAACAGGTCACGCGCCGCGCCACCGTTGACACTCATCGCCGCTTTGACCACCAGCAGTCGACATCTCTCCTCGCTCACAGAGCCACGCTTGGGTAGGCACGATAAGGGGCTTCGGTCATTTAATTCAAGAGCAGTCTGCCTTTCGCATACCCATGGTCGACGTGGCCGCGCCAGTCTTAGGCGGTTTTCAAGATAGCATCGTCGATGCGTTTGGAACAACCACTGGGTGGTGGGTTGGACACCTGCTGGTAGTGGGCATACTAGCTCTCAGTGTGGTCGCACTACAGAACCGTCATCACATCGCCAACCACTCTGGATTCGGGCGCAGCACGCTGATTGATGCGGCTGCAACACTAGTCCTTACATCGGTTCAATACAGCGTTTTCACGGCCTCTTTCGGATGGCCCGAGGGAGTGTCACTCTCACTCTCATTATTCTGCGCTCTGGCCTTCAGGTGGCACATGCTAATCGTCGAGTAATCTCCTTCTTCGCCTCGACACGGTTATGCCAATGATGGCCAGTACAAGAACCACGGCAACGCCGCCGATGATGATTGGCGCCTCGTCTGAGTACTCACCGAAGATTGAGTCGTTGCCGGTAAGGTCGATGGTGCCGATACCGATACTCTTCGGCTCAATCTTTACATCTATCACATTCGAGCTTGGACAAGATTTCGGAACCGAAGCACCATTCTCAAGCACGACGACACAACCTTCCCAAGTGGAATCTAGGTTGGAAGGTGTCAGAATCTGGAACTGGCAGTTAGCGGAAGTTCCACCATCTGGAATCAGCACATCACACTGTGGGCTCTGGTCGTCGAATCCACTGGGCCATGCGGACGAACCAGATTTGTCTACCAGTTGAGCGCTGTATTTGGTCGTTGAATCGGTGTTACTGTTACAGGATATTGAAATCGAGAACGAAATAATTTGCCCGGCTTCTAGAGTACCTCCACCCTGTCCTACAGTGTGGTCGCAGTTGGTGAACTCTGCGATTGTCACTCCAATCTCATCGGTATCGCTAGCCAGACCAAGAGCTGGGATGATTCCTCCAACTGAGGTTACCTCCGCTGAGACGTTGACTAGGTAATCACCCGCCTCCAGATTTTGGCCCGCAGATATCGTGATAGAAATTGTCAGAGTTTCTCCAGCTTCTATGGTTACGCTTTCCGGTCCGGTTGTATCCAAATCTTCCGAGTCAATATCCAAACTCACCTCTTCTTCCCAACCTGAATTGTTCTCAAGCTCACAACTCGTTATCGCAGTCCTGCTTGACCCCGGTGATACATCGACTTCCACATTGCCTTCACATTCGATGGTAATGTCTGGAAGAAACTGCCCTGACGCTGCTGGGATGAGCATCCCGAAGGGCCCTACGATCAGCATGAAAACAAGTACCAAGGTCGTTCTGGACACGACTCCGGCTGACACCTCGCTCGGATAGATATTCTCCATTCTATCCTCAGTTTGGAGCGATTTCCGACTCAAAGCATTCTTGGCGACCCCCAAGGTCGCCCGAAACCATGAGCGAGGATGCGGGCAAGCCACCGGTAGTAATCGTCAAGCCGGAGACTAACGTCACCAGTGGTACTGATGTCCAGGACAAACTAATCAGCGCGGCCCGCGTCTTCTCAGATCTCTTGAAGCCGACTTTCGGCCCACGTGGACTTGACAAGATGCTGTACAAGACTGACGGCACTACCGCCATCACAAACGACGGAGCCAAGATTGTCGCTGAGTTGATGGTCAAGCACCCAGCTGCGAAGATGATGGTCTCAATGGGCAACTCTCAGGAGGAGGCGTGTGGAGATGGAGTAACCACTACCATGCTACTGTGCGGATCTCTCCTCCAAGAGGCCAGCAACCTACTGCGTAAGGGCCTGCACCCGCTGACCCTAGTCGATGGCTACCGCTCGGCGCTCGCCGCAGCTGTTGAGCAGATGAATCAAGACACCCACACTGTGAGTGACGAGCGTCTTGCTGCGGTTACTGAGACGGCTCTGCGCGGCAAGGGTGCGGAAGCAGCACTCAGTCACTTCTGCCCTATCATCACCGACGCTCTGAACATACTCGCTTCCAACCGTGACGACGCCGGCGCTGAGCATGTGGCAATGTTCAAGACCGGCATCGGTGGACTACACGACTCTCGACTCATTCGAGGTATTGTGGTCAATCGCCGCGTGCTGATGGATAGCCTACCTAACCGGCTGAATGACGCCAAGGTGGCAGTACTCGGAGGCGATCTGAAGGTCCGCTCGATGACTCGTGACGCTGAGATACAGATTACCAGCGCAGACCAACTCGACTCGTTCGTCGACTCTGAGCAAGCTCGTAAGAAGACGATTGCCGACGCTATCATCGCCAGCGGGGCAAGCGTGGTTCTGTGCTCGGGAGAGGTGGATCGCGACATCCTGCACCATCTAGCAGACGCTGAGGTGCTCGCAGTTGGTGAACTCGACGAGTCGGAGATTCGCAACGCTGCTGACGCAGTCAGAGCCAATATCGTTGAGTCGATACTAGACATCGAGACCGCGGATCTTGGAGTTTGTGGATCGCTGGTTTGGGAGCGTCGGGAGGCCTCAGATCAGGTCGAGGACATCATCAGAATCGACGACTGCCCCAACCCGAGGGTAGTCACCATCGAGGTTGGCGGAAGCGGAGAGACCGGCACTGAGGAGATTATCCGAGGGCTGCATGACGCCCTAAGGGCGACCTCATTGGCTCTTGCCGACGATGAACTCCTACCTGGCGCTGGTTCAATCCACGCCCGCATGGCCCATGCCGTACGGCGTGCCTCTGAAGTAGAACCGGGCCGGGCTAGACTGGCGATGGACGCCTTTGCTCGCGCGCTCGAGACAATTCCAGCGACCCTAGTCGAGAACTCTGGCGGCGACGCATTGGATCGAATTCTCGAACTCAGAGCCGCCGCGAGGGAGGACGAAGGATTTGTCGGAATCACTCCTGAGGGAGGAGTGGGGTCGGCCGACGGGGTCTGGCACCCGAGGGCTGTTATCGAGGACGGCCTAGAGTCAGCGACCGAGACTGCGATGAGTATGCTCAGGATAGATCAGGTCATCTCTGCGAGGGGCGACTAGGGCTCACGCGAACCCTTCAAGTCCGCCGCACCAACGCACTGCCATGGCCCAACCGCGCGCTCTGCTAAGCGTTTGGGAGAAGTCCGGTATAGAGGACCTCGGTAGAGCACTCTCGGCGATGGGATGGGAACTTCTCTCTACAGGAGGGACAGCACGTGCTCTGAGGGACGCAGGCCTCGAAGTCATCGATGTTTCCGAGGCAACCGGCCACCCCGAGGTTTTCGACGGACGCGTCAAGACCCTGCATCCGGCCGTGCATGGGGGCATTCTTGTCCGCCGCGACAGAGAAGATGACATGACAACCCTGGCAGAACTCGGCTACGGCACTATCGACCTAGTCTGCGTCAATCTGTATCCGTTCGTAGCGACTGCCGCACGCGACCCGCCGGCTAGTGATGCAGAACTCATTGAGATGATCGACATCGGCGGGCCGACCATGGTCCGCTCCGCCGCCAAGAACCACTCCGACGTCATCGTCTTGACAAATCCAGAGCAGTACTCTGGTATACTGAATTCCCTCTTAGAATCGAATGGCGCCCCTTCTGGGGTCGACAACTCCACTAGGCAAACACTAGCTCTCGCCGCATACCAAAGTACTGCAGCCTACGACACTGCCGTTTCTAACGAACTTGAGAGCAGAGTTGCCCAACGTGATATACCCTCTCAACTCCATGTTTCCTCCGGTTCTGGCACAGAGTTGCGCTATGGAGAAAACCCACATCAACCCGCAGCTTTCTACCCAGCAGGTGGAGAGCCTTCCGGCCTCGCCGCAGCTGTTCAGCATGGTGGCAAGCCACTATCCTACAACAACTACCTCGACCTCGATGGTGCCCTCAAACTTGCTCGGACCATGGTATCAACATGCTCGGACTTTGAGCACGGTTGTGTAGTAATCAAGCACACTAATCCATGCGGGGCCTCGGTCGACGAAACTCAAATCAGAGCCTGGGAGAGTGCTCTTGCAAGTGACCCAGAGAGCGCTTTTGGTTGCGTCATAGCCTTCACCAAGCCAGTTGAGAAGGTGACCGCCGAGGCCATCGGCGGCCACTTCTTCGAGTGCATGATAGCACCCGGATACGGTCCGGGGGCACTGGAGATTCTGTCGGCCAAGAAGAACCGCAGACTGTTGACTCTCGACCCGATAGAGCCGCGCTCTGACGAGATCAGGATGCGCCAACTCGACGGTGGCTGGCTCGCCCAGGTACAAGGATCGCCAGCAATCAATTGGAATGATGTCAAGTGCGTGACTGAGAAGCAGGTAGACACTTCTGAGATGGCATTGGCATGCTTCGGCGCGGCAGTACTCGCTGAAGTCAAGTCGAACGCCATCATCCTCATCACTAGGTCAGACACCGGTTGTGCGACAGTAGGTGTTGGTCCCGGCCAGACCAGTAGGGTTGAGGCAGTGAGGATTGCTGCTCGCAGGGCAGGCGAGAGAGCAAACGGCTCGATGATGGTCTCAGACGCATTCTTCCCGTTCCGTGATGGAATCGACGCAGCCAACGATATAGGAGTCAGCACAGTTGTTCAGCCCGGTGGCTCAGTCAGGGATCAAGAGTCGATAGACGCGGCCAACGAGCACGGCATGGCGATGTTGTTTACTGGAACGAGACTCTTCCTTCATTGAATTCGGAGGTGGATAAAATGCACAAACTAGCCAATACACTCAAGGGAGTTGGAGCAATATTCCTTCTTCTTGGAGTGGTCGCATTTTGGATGGTAATTGGAATTAGCGATGGTACCCCACCCGACGACGAGGATTGGAGTGGAACTCTGATGTGGGAGGGAACAACACCAGCGACTTTTGAGGGCAAATTCAGTGGGTCCTCAACTTACGATGTCTGGGTGAAGAAGAGCGGAATATACGACGAAGAATTTGATGTGTCCGTCGAAGTACTGAACGACACCGCAATGTACTTCGAGAGTTGTGAGGAATGGGGTGAATGCAGGGCAATTCCGGGTTACGAATACATCGGAGAGATTTACCTAGAGGATATGTTCGATGCGGGAACCTATGAAGTGCAGTTCACCGATGAGAATGGAGGTGAGGCGGCTGTGATGATCCGAGAGGATAGCGACGGTGGTGGATTCTTCGTGGAAATGGGTGGATTATTCGGTTGTTTTGTTGGAATCTTACTTCTCGTTGTCGGGGGATTCCTGTCGTTTATCACCAAAGAGAACAAGAGCACATATATTGAACCAATAATTTCAGAATCAATTGACCGACCACCAATCAACTCGGAAGAAGACCAAGAGAAGGCAGTAGAGACTCCAGATAAACCCTGGTGGCAAGACGACACCACTGAGTAATCCCTTCCGCATCACCACAGGGAATAATTTCTTCACCTGTCGCTACCAATCGATGCCATGGCAGCGGCAGGGGCTATTGCGACACTAACCGTTCTTGGGGCCTTCGCCTTCGTCGTCCTAGTCATAGGTAACTGGTATTTCTTCCGTAGGCAGGAGATGGGGCTCCTAGCGTGGTTGAGAAATGCAACGATCTGGCAGAGGCTGTTTGCACTAGTGGATGCAATAGTCACCATCTTGATGGCGTTAGATTTCTTGACGATCCTCTTCGTCCTACTCTAGACTCATTCCCTAGTGGGAACTCGGAATCCAACATACCACATCCCAATCATTCCCACTAAGATGACAGTACCAGCACCGAACCCCGGATCTGCTCCGTTCCAAGATGATGGGTCAGTCAGCACCCCGTCCCCTTTCGTCGAGACGAGCCACACAAAGTAGGCGGAGAGTGAGGCCATCAGGGCAATCATCCCTACAGTTGCGTACTTGGCGTGCTTGGGAATGGTCTTGCCCGTGGCGTAGTAGTCGAACATCGCTGAACCGAAGTAGCGGTTTGTCAGTGTCAGGCGAAACATCCTCTCGCTAGACATTGAGAACAGAAACGCGGCAGGGACAGCCCAAGACACAGTAGGCCAGCCTGGAATCCAGATGCCGATGACCGCGAATCCGAGGAACAACGATCCTAGGCCGACGTAGAGTCGACTCTTGGCCGGACTGCTCGCGACACAGTACCTCTCGACGACCTCGTCGATTGTCTCCAAGTGCTTCACGGGCTGATGCGGCAGTATTCTAGCCATAAATCTCAGTATTCGGGCTGCTGGGGCACACGCCCCAATTCTCAAGCCCCGGCGACCCGCCTAGGCACCATGGGCGAAGGCTACGTACTGCCCAGAACCGGTACGACCAACGATCCTGTCAGGCTCGCAGTACTGGTCTCGGGTGGCGGTTCGGGGCTGGCCTCACTTCTCAGGTATCAGCTCACACCGCGCTGCCACCGCACCACACTCGTCATCGCTGACAAGACAGACGCCGGCGGTCTCCAGCACGGCCGCGACGCCGGCGTCACAAGCATCGGAGTACCTCTGCCGATGGAGGTTGAGAAGGATGAGCGCCGAGTGGCCCACGAGCGGCTTGTGAATGCCGAACTCGAAGCCGCCGATGTGGAACTCGTGGTGCTCAGCGGCTACATGCGAATTCTCACGCCGTGGTTCGTTAAGCGCTGGAAAGGCCGATTGATCAACATCCACCCCTCATTGCTGCCCAACTTCCCAGGCGCCCACGCTCACCACGACGCGCTTGCGGCCGGAGTGAGTGTAACTGGGTGCACCGTGCACCTCGTGGATGAGGGAGTGGACTCGGGCCCAATTCTCGCTCAGCGCGAGATTGAGGTGCTGGCAGGCGATAACGAGGAGGCGCTGCAGGAACGCGTCAAGGTGTTGGAGCACACTCTGTATCCAGAGGTTCTCGACAGGCTCTGCTCGGGGCAGATATCACTCTAGATCCGCTGGAGTGTTGACGTTACGCAACAGTGAAGGCTCCTCAAGCATCAGCGTGTGCTTCATCTCTGTGAATTGGACATGCAGCGGTCTACGATCCCCGCTCTTCAGCTGCCCGACCACCATCTTTGGTCGGACCAGAGCCAGCAGCGGGTGCGCCCACAACCCGTCGCTTGGCATAGCGAGGCAGTCAGAGGATCCTAGCGCATCCTCCAGTCCAGCGAACAGTGCGGAGTTCACCCAAGGCACATCGACAGGGGCTAGTTGCACCGTCTCTTCGTCAATCAGCGGATCCTCAAAGGCCTCGATTAGCGCCTCAATGGGACCTGAGTGAGGCTCGGCGTCTAGTACCCACTCGACTTGGATGGTGGAGTCGATGACCACACCGTAACGCTCGACATCTTCAGGCTCGGCCACGGCAATTCTGATTGGCTCGCGCCCCGCTTCCGCTAGGGCCATCGCGACACGGGCAATGCAGGTCTCACCGTCGACTTCTACGAGTGCCTTGTCTCGACCCATACGTGATGAGCGTCCTCCAGCCAAAATCAGCGCCCGCATACTATCACCGCAACTCATCGAGCCGGCTCATCGCGTGCTGGATCTCGCCCATCAGGTCGAGCGCTCGGTTGAGCAGGACCGATCTGTCCTTCCTCGATTTCTTGGTCTCCATCCACCTCATCAGTTGCCTAATGTCGTGCGCGTCACGCTGTATCGTCCATTCCAGCACCTGCTCGGCAACCGGGTCGTCAGACGGCAGTAGTCGATTGACCATGACGGGCGGTGCACGCCTTCGCCCATCAGTCCTGCGCTTGTTCCTCTTGCAGTCGCTGCATTACCCGGCCTAGAAGCGAATCACCGTCGGGGATATCGACAGAGGAGAGTCGGATCAGCATCCCCCTACTCACCGTATGCCCGCGTACCGTACCTGCATAACTGACGAGGAGGGCCATGTGACCGTCTACCTTACGACCGTCGCACCACGCTATCAGCACCTCGTCAACCGGCATCTCTCGACCTGCTCGCAGAAGTTCTTCGATGCTCAGTAAGAGGGCCTCGGCTGGCTCGCTGCCCCTTGTTGATGCAGCGAGCACTGACCACGGGTCGGTACCCAGCGCGGCGTGGTCGAGGTTAGCTAGTAGTAGGGCTGCTAGGGCCACGTCCTCTCGACCATGTCGGGCCCAAAGACGGCTCACCAGACGCAGAAGCACACTCTGGTCATCGCCAGCACCTGTCAGCAACCACGAAGCGACGCGACGCAACAGATCGTCTGGCGTCCCGAGATGGAAAGAGTAGCCTGCCGATTCTCCCAGTCTGTCAGTGCTCGACTTCATGATTAGAGCCGGTACGCCAATGGGATAGGCCTCGCGCACTACTCTTGCCAACCGCCGGTCGGAACGATGCACCCTCGGGGCCTGTTGCGAGAGAAAATCGTCGAGCACTTCGTCGAGAGCCATGTCAACCTCAGATTTGGAAGCCGAGCTTGTCGAAGATGCCGCCTATACGCTCCATGGTGTCGTCCAACCGCATGCGGAAGTCCTGTAGGACGTTCCTGTGGATTGTATCCTCGAGTTGTCGGTCGAGGCTGCGGGTTATCGCACGGTGTTCAGTGTCGCTGATTGAGAAGGCCCGCCGGAGGTAGGCCACCAGAGTAAGCTCGTCGTCCGAACGGTCGGTGTGGATTAGAACCGCCTCAAGCACCTGCCCGTAGACCATCCCCATCTCCGACTGACTAATCTGCCTGCCCGCACCCGAACTCCTCCCCTCAACTACCGCGTCGTACACCTGTTTCGGCTCCTCTTCATCCAGCCTCAGCGCGTGGGCTAGCTTGACCAGAAGACGCTTTTCGCCGTTCGAGAGTTGACCGTCCCGAAGCGCTATCCTCGTCGCTCCGTGGAAAACCGCTCTGCAGTCGTTCAGACCCGCTTCCATGGGCTACGATTGGAGCCGTGTCCCTTAATGGCTCGCGCAGACCATTCAACCGATAATCACCCGTGCCATCGATAGGAGCGTTCATGAAGGGTCCGTTGGTCGCACAGATTGCAGGTACTCTGCCACACTCGCGGGCGCTTTATGCCCATTCACCGAACCGCCAACTGGCGAAAACCGGGAGCGAGGCCCCGAAAGTGGGGCCGAGAGCCTTAAGGAGAAATGAAAATGACAAATGAAGGAAAATACGTGATACACGCAACCATCCGCACGGATGGAACGGTTGCGCGCAAGGACGTCGTGGGAGCGATTTTCGGACAAACCGAAGGCCTCCTCGGCGAGGAGCTACAGCTTAGGAAGCTACAGCGGACCGGGCGCATCGGCCACGTCGACGTTATCCTCCACCAGAACAAGGGCAAGGTGAACGGGGAGATACAACTCTCTTCGTCTATTGACCAAGTCAGCACCGCCGTGATTGGCGCTGCGCTCGAGACGATCGACAGGATCGGCCCGTGCAAAGCGGTAATCAAGGTCAAGAAGATCGAGAATATTACCTCGGTCAAGAAGGACACGGTAATCGACAGAGCCAAGGAGCTCCTACTCGATATCGTGAATTCCGGTGCCGACGAGTCGAAGAACATCCTCGACGAGGTCCGTTCAGTCCTGAATTTGGGGAAGGAAACCGACTACAAAGGAATGACAGCTGGTCCGAACGTGATCAAGTCTGAGGCGATAATTATCGTCGAGGGCCGCAATGACGTTCGCAACTTGCTAAAGTACGACATCAAGAACGCCATAGCCACGATGGGTTCAGGCATCATGCCAGAACTAGCCGAGCTCGCCAAGACGAAAAAGACGGTGACTGCGTTCCTCGATGGCGACCGCGGCGGTAAGCTGTTGCTCATGGAGCTGGAAGGCAAAATAGGCAAGTCACTGACTCATGTCGCGTTCGCACCGACGAGTCGAGAGGTCGAGCACCTCGAGATGAAGGTCGTGACCAAGGCACTGACTCAGAAGGAGACGGCTGGCAAGGTCGTAGCCCGAATCAAGACTGAGATTAACAAGGACGACGACCGTGCGGTCGGGCGGGGCCGAGAGGTTGCTGCCCCTGACGAGGTCAAGGCATGGGCAGGGATGCTCGATGGACTCTCTCGTAATCACGCAGTGATCGTCCAAGAGGACGGCTCCGGCTCCGAGCCCATAGGCGCTCGCAGTTTGGAGACCGCTCTGACTGACTCGTCCGGCGCCCAGGGACTGGTGTTCGCCGGCAAAGTGACCGCCCGCATCTTCGACCTCGCCTCCGGCGCAGGAATCGAGAACGTGCTGGGTTCGTCCGTCGGCAAAGTCACTCGCAAGTCTGGCGTACAAGCGTACTCAGCCGACGACCTCTGATTCGCTCAACAGCGAATCCTCCGGCGGGACATAGTCCCGCCTACAATGGCGGCGCTAGCCTTGTCATCCGCAGAAGCCATCAAAAGTCGTGCAGGTTCGTTGAAGCAGGATGGAAGACTCGACCTTGGGCATACTGACACTGTATGCTCTGTTGGGGCTGGCACTGCTGACCCTCTGGCTCAGGCATCAGGCGGTGCTTCGTCAGAGGGAGCGGATGAGGGATAAGATGGGGACCCTGCAGGGAGACCTCTCAGACACCTCACAACGCCTCGACTTGCTTTCGAGGGGCGTTGACACCGTACTTAGTGAGACTCCTGGGATGCAGGGCCTGCTGGATGCCCACAAGTCCCTCGAGTCAGCTGAGACCCTGCTGTTTGAGCAAGATGTCAACGTCAGCTCCAGTGAATCGGTGGCGATAGCTAGCCACGCAGCCAAGACCATTCTCGTACACTACCCTGGTTTAGCCGACGATGATGGTCACAAGGAGGTCGTTCCAGGACTACTCCCCCTAGTAGAGCGGTTGGACGCGATACTCAACGAGGCCGAGATGCAGTCTGAAGACCTCGAGTTGACTGGAGGCCAGCACAGGAGGCTCGGAGAACTATTCCATGGCATCGAACGGACAATCCGAGCATCGGACTTCTACAGACGCGCCCACAGTCTCGGCGCCGAGGACGCCGACGCTCTACACTCCCTAGCAACGATTCATCGAGAGGAAGGCAATATGGAAGCACTCGACCGCAACCTCGAGAGATTACTAGCAATCGATCCGGACGACGTCGGCGTTCTCAAGGAACAGGTTCTGCTACTCTCTGGAACAGATGAGGAAAGGGTCACCCGCAATCACCGCAGGCTGGAGGCGCTCGGTGTGGAGTTCGACATCTCTCTAGCTACCACTGAGTTCTCTGACATCGTCGAGAGGGCGAGAGAGATCAACACAGAAATTGATCCGAGAGCGACCGAGCCCGAGACATCCTTGGGATGGCTCGAACGTGCAGCCAAACTGCTGATGATAGGAGAGATTACCGTCGCCCTTGAGTCGGTCGAGAACGCCCTCGAGGTTAATCCCGACAATGGCGAGGCATGGATGCTGCACGCCAAACTGCTTTCAGTTGACAAGGATAGAATGAAGGAGGCCCTGCAGAGCATTCGTCGGGCCACCGCTCTGGGCGAGTACGGAGTCATTCTCGAGTCGGAGATATTCGAGAACGACGGCAGACTCGATGCGGCGCGGGCTGTGCTTGAGGAAAGACTCGAGACCAACCCCGAGGACGCCGAGGCGAGAGCCCGGCTCAGTCTGGTGCTTCTGCGAGCAGGGGCGAATGAGTGGTCACGTAAAGTGCTCGACGAGGCGCCACCTGGATCATGGGAGAGCGCCCCATTGCACGTCATGGACGGCAGACTCAACCTGCTTAGCAGTGAGAGCCACCGTGACAACACCGGGCATCATGACCAGTTAGTACTACTCGACGCACTGGTTGCGTTCGATGCCGCTATTGATCGCGACAGAGAGTCCGGTTTGGCCTGGCTGGGCCGAGCCAGGGCCCTGCGCTACCAAGGCGCTCCCAATGAAGCCGAGGTCGCCCTGACGCGAGCCCGGCGACTGGTTCCTGAGCATCCTTCGATTCCTCTCGAGGAGGCACAACTGTGTCTTGATCTTGGCCGTCTCGAACAGGCTGACACTCTGGTTGCCGAGGCCGCCACGCAGTTGAACAACCACTCAGCAATACCCTTCATCAGGGGTCTGATAGCTGCTCGTCAGAACAGGCTCACTGAATCAATTTCTCTGTTCAGCAAAGTACTCGCCAATGATCCTGACCACGTCCGCGCCCGACTGAACAGGTGCTCAGCTTCACTGCTGAAGGGCGACCTAGCCGAAGCCCTCGATGACGCCGATTATTTGGTGACCAACCAACCTGGACTCGATATGGCGCGCCTACGCCGCTCCGAGGTCCTGATGAGCCATGGTGACTGGGACGAGGCCGAGGCTGAGTTGCGCAGGCTGCTTGAGAACAGACCCGAGCACACAATGGCATTGGTCCACCTTGGGACATGTCTGATTGCAAGGGACAGGGCTGAACAGGCCGAGAAACCCCTCAACACAGCGCTGCAGATTGACCCCACTCATTCTGATGCATGGTATCAGCGTGGGCTCCTGTACCTCGACTTCGGGCGCCTTGAAGATTCAATGCGCGACTTCAAGAACGCAGCCGAGAATGATGAACACCACATCGATGCTAGACTCAAGATAGCCTCCTTACTGCACGAGTCTGAGGATAAGAAGGGGGCCGCAGCAGCCTGGAGAAAGGTCCTCGATGTAGACCCCGAGCACCGTTTGGCCAGGCGCAGGTTGGAGGAGTGCAGGGAGAGGTCGGGCACACCGAAACCCAACCCGCAGGGAGAGGGGTGAAGGGTGGTCCACTACCGCGCCTGTC
>OFTZ01000035.1_pt1 | contig 15743 bp, 9 predicted proteins | sample 1543391 | NCBI WGS metagenome assembly OFTZ01 (sample SAMEA104347366, study PRJEB22522) | marine metagenome | isolation source: seawater
CATCGAGGGCAATTACCACACCGCGAGGATGGTTGACGGAACAGTCCGTTCGGTAACCCACAATTACGCTAATTTCGATGGACTGCGCTTCTGGGTCTCGCTGCCGAGCGATTACTGGGAGATCGAGGATGAAAACTATCGCAAGGCAGCGTGGCAAGTCCACCTCGGCGAGACCATTCGGGCCAACACCGAGATTATCGAGGCTCTCACCCTCGACGATTTCGCCCCTCACATCTACGAGATGACCCAAGCCGGACTCATCACCCACCCCACCACTTCAGAAGACTGCTCGGAATTCGCCGCCAGCACAGACAGCGTCGCCCGCGGCTTCACCTCGATCATGACCTTCGAGCTCTTGGGTGAGGATGTCGAGATCGAACTCGACCACATCGCTTCTTCGTGGGCCAATGTCTACGCCTCCCAGAACGTCCTTCTGCTAGCCGAGCCAGCAAACGATTGGTGGTGGTTCTGGCGCAACAGCGGCTGGGAGGACGCAACCAACATCCACGCTTTCGACATCTCCTCAAGCACGACTACGACCTACATGGGCTCAGGGCGGGTTGGTGGAACGGTCCAAGACCAGTTCTCGATGTCCGAATATGACGGAGCGATTCGAATCGCTTCAACCTCCGACATGTGGGGTCGCTGGTGGATGGCTGAGGAGGTTGACCCTGATACAGGTGAACCAGTCTTCACTGGACCGACCAACGACGTGACGATCCTTGAATTCGATGGCGTCGATACGTTGGACGAAATCGGTCACATCGGCGGCATCGCTCCAGGCGAGCGCATCTGGAGTGTTCGCTTCATGGGCGAGCGCGGCTATCTCGTGACCTTCAGGAACATTGATCCTCTTTGGGTTCTCGACCTCTCCGACCCAACCAATCCGACGATTCTGGGCGAGTTGGAGATTCCAGGAGTCTCGACCTACATCCATCCGGTGGATGAGAACACGCTTCTCACCATCGGCATCGGACCAGGTCCCGATGGGCTTGGCCTCGATTGGTCGGTGACTCAGATTTCGCTCTTCGACGTCAGCGATCCGACCAACCCACGGCTCGCTGACACACTCGCATTGACCCCTGGCTACGTTGATGGTGACTGCGAGGAAGTCCGCGAATGCGGCTGGTCGTGGTCGTGGTCTGAAGCGACTTACGAGCACAAGGCATTCACCTATTGGGCGCCCGAGAATCTGCTCGCAGTACCGCTTTCCACACACCGCTACAGTTACGATCAGGAGACTGGAAGGGGCGGCTACGAGTACGTCTCGACTCTGCAATTGATCAATGTCGACGCTGCGAATCTCAGCCTCTCGATGCACGGTGATGTCGACCATTCCGCCTTCTACAACGATGAGAGTCACTCGAATAACTGGTGGTACGGCTTCTCGACCAGCATCCGCCGCTCGATCTTCATGGGAGACTACGTCTACGCTTTCTCCGCCTTGGGCGTCACTGTGACGCGCACTGAGGACCTTGCCGGAATGGTCGAATTGGAGATTCCCGGCCATGAGCAGCCTGATTGGTACTACGATGGAGAAGAGGCCGACGATGGTGAGAAAGTTGATCCCGAAGATTCTGGCGAGACCGAGGATGAATCTTCGACTGGCGATGATGAAGCCAGCGACGCTTGATTCCTCAATCAGCTGAACTTGAGGGCGCGTCCGGCGCTTCCGGGCGTGGCGACAGCGGTTCCGCGCAGAGAACCACCACGTTCGCGCGAGTGGACAACTCGACCGTCGACGATGGTGTGGATCGGCCAGCCGGTCATCTCGCGCCCAGCATAAGGCGTCCAGCCGACGCGAGTCCAAGTGTCTGAATCCTGAATCGTTCTGCGATTCTCCATATCGACGAGGACGAGGTCCGCGTCGTAACCAGCGGCCAGCCGGCCTTTGCCAACCATCCCGTAGACGCGCGCAGGACCTTCACACATCCAGCGCGCGACATCAGCGATCGAACACATCCCATTCGCTGCATGGGTCAGCATGCACGGCAACGAGGTCTCAACCCCAGGCATTCCCGAGTGTGCGGTGGGGAAGCCCAGAGCCTTGTTCGCAAGTGTGTGCGGGGCATGATCGGTGGCGATGCAATCGATTGTGCCATCCTTCAACCGATTCCACAACGTGTCGCGGTCGTGCGCGTAGCGACTCGGTGGATTCATCTGCAAGCGCGTGCCGATTCCTTCGACGTCAGTTTGATCGAAAGTGAGGTGCTGCGGACATACTTCGGTGGTAATCAGATCACCTTTGTTCGCTGCTAACCAATCTGCTTCGACCGCACTGGTGAGGTGCAGAACGTGCAGTCGGTGGTCGTGGTCTTTGGCGAGCGCAGAGGCTCGTTTTGTGGCGATTAACGCTGTCGCGTCATCACGCCATTCGGCGTGGGCTGCGATGTCGCTTCGATGTTCGAATTCGGGCCAGCGCGCGTTAAGTCGATCTTCGTCTTCCGCGTGTGTGGCGATGATTCCAGCAGTGTTCGCGAAGATGTTCTCCAGATGTTTCTGTTGGTGAACGAGAAGGTCGCCCGTGCTGCTGCCCATGAAGATCTTGATACCACAGATTCCTATCGTCGGCGAGGGCGTTTCTGGAGTGCCGACCGCCTCTTGCAGTTTGGAGACATTCTTCGGCGTGGCGCCGATGAAGAAGCCGTGATGCGTCACGGCGCTGCGGCCAGCTGAAGCGATCTTCTCCTGAATCGCTGCGAGCGTCGTTGCGGCTGGGCGATTGTTCGGCATATCGAGAAATGCTGTGACGCCGCCGGCAGCTGCAGCGCGGCTGCCGCTGCGGATGTCCTCCATCTCGGGCTGCCCCGGTTCGCGGAAGTGCACCTGCGGATCGATCGCACCAGGCAGCAGGTGCAGTCCTTCAGCATCGATAACAGGCACTCCGGCCTCAGCGATGAGGCCGCCACCTTTCGCAACCGTTGCGATTTTTCCATTCTCAACGGACAAGTCGCCGAGGACGACGCGTCCATCGACCACCATCGATGCATTCTGAATCAACAATCGATGACCCATGTCCCTTCCCTTCTCTCTCGGGGGCCTTCGTCTCAAGACTGTTCGCATCAGCGATGGTCCTCAGTAGGTCTCTCCCGCGTCGTTCAAATAACCGATGTAGTAGCGAGGGCCATAGCGAGTTTGAGTAGCCAGGTTATCTCGTCGGGCTCATAACCCGGAGACCGGTGGTTCAAATCCACCACTCGCTACCACAAAACACCCACTAACTCGTCCGGTTTCGAAACACAAGCAACTCTGATTCCCACAGCAACACACAATGTTTTGCACAGAGCGTTTTGGCGGGCGAGGGATTTAATTTGAGATATGTTAAAAATATTGAATAAAAAGTGAAAGTGAACATTCGATGCACTGCGGACTTGTGGTCGGAGTGTTCACTTTCAAATCCAAATGAGGGGTCATTCGGTCATTCATATACCTCCAAGGGTCCAGATTGGGTGAGGAACAGGTGAAGTAGATGACCAAGAAGACAGCAAGTGAGAAGTTAGATGATGATGACGAGTCGATAATGATCGACGTGGACGAGGAGCAGGCGACGCTCGATGATTTACCTGGTGTGGGGCCGGCGACGGCGGAGAAATTGCGCGAAGCCGGTTTCGACGAATTGCTTGAGATTGCTGTGATGAGTCCTAACGAACTCGCTGAACAGGCTGAGTTGGGCGAGGCCGTATCGTCGAAGATCATCCAGGGCGCGAAGAAGTTGGCTAACATCGGCGGCTTCCTCTCTGGAAACGCACTTCTTGAACGCCGCCGAGTGGTGCAGAAACTCACCTCGGGAACAGCTGCTCTCGACGAATTGCTCGGCGGAGGATTCGAGACTCAAGCGATTGTCGAGGTCTACGGCGAGTTCGGCAGTGGAAAAACCCAGATCGGCCATCAACTGTGCGTCAACACCATGCTTCCGTTGGAGAAGGGTGGATTCGATGGAGAGGTTTTCTACATCGACACCGAAGACACATTCCGTCCCGAGCGAATCGCTCAGATGTGCGAAGGAGTCGGGCTCGACCCAGCGATGGTACTCGACAGAATCCATGTCGCGCGAGCCTACAATTCAGCGCATCAAATGCTGCTAGTCGATGAAATCAAGAAACAGTCGAAGAACATCGATGTCAAATTGATCATCGTCGATTCACTGACCAGCCACTTCCGTTCAGAATATATCGGACGCGGCATGCTGGCACCTCGTCAGCAGAAATTGAACCGACACATGAAGGCACTCAAACAACTCTCAGACGTCCACAATGCACTCGTTCTGGTGACCAATCAAGTCATGTCAAAACCCGATTCAATGTGGGGAGACCCCACCCGAGCCATCGGTGGCCACATCGTCGGTCACGCAAGCACATTCCGCCTTTACCTGAGGAAGTCGAAGGGAGGACGTAGGATCGCCCGCCTCGTCGATAGCCCGAACCTTCCGGAAGGAGAGGCCGTGTTTACCGTGACTGCCGAGGGTCTCAGAGATTGATTTCTGCGAGATCCTCGGGGTCCGAGTGTGCCCCGAACCATTGCATGAAGAGCATGGTAGAGATTGCATAGGCAACTGCCATGATGATGAATGGAGTGCCATAATCTCCATCAGCCATCATTCTCGCACCGAGAAATCCACCAGTTGCAATCAAACTTGCACCGAAGAAACGCGAGATACCGACAAAAGTAGCCCTCTCGCTCGGTTCAAGTTTACTCATCGTGAAAGCCTCCATCACAGGACTCGACATGTTGAACAGAGTGGTTCGTAAGACCCACGCGAGTCCCGCGATCGAGACGACGGTCTCAGGACTCGCTAGTTCCGGCGCGAAGCCGATTATCAGGATGAATGGAATGGCTGCGAAGCGTGTCCAGATGATTGTCGAGACCTCACCCAACCGATCGACGACCAATGGAACCATGAAGGCGCCGATAGACAATGCTAGCGATCCTGCGGCGAAGATCATCCCGATCTGTTCTTCGCCGGCGTGAATGTCTGAATGCTCGTGGAAGAAGACGTTCGCCAATGGGATGACGAAGCCAGCGCCGAATGCGAGCATGGCTGAGACGATGATGAATCTGCGAATAGGCAGCGGATTCCGGATTCCGCTGAAGAGTCCGGTCTTGCCTTCCGGATGTTCTTCGAACTCGACATCGAGACGGCGCAGAAGGAAGGCTGGAATCAGGGATAGGAACCACCAAGCGATTGCGAATTGAACCGCAAGGCGGTAAGCTTCGATGATCTCGATATTGTAGATATCGCCCAGATATGATGGAAGAATACCAGCGACAATTGCTCCGAGCATCGCCGCCAGAGTGCGGAAGCCTGAGCCGACGGCGAAGAGGTGGATGCGCTCGCCTGGATTCGAGTTTTCCGCCATGAATGGCACCTCGGTCACATGGTGGAGCGAGCCGAAGCAGGCGGCGATGGCCGAGAAGGCGAGAATCGTGGTCGGATCTTCGCTCATGATGAGAATCAAAGAGCAGACTGCTCCACCGCCATCACCGATGATGAAACCCCATTTTCGATCGATGCGGTCGGCGAATTTTCCAGCTGGAATCGAAGAGAGTGCACCGGCGATGCCCATGACGGCTATGCGCAGCCCGACGAAAGCGATTCCGAGTTCGGGAAAGATCAGCAGCAGGTAGAGATTGAACAGAACCTCCCATGCTCCATGGATGACATCCATTCCGAAGATATGGAGCAGATACATTCGGGCGTTCCAACCGAATTGCCGGATCCGCCCGATGTAACTGATGTCTTCCTCCACCAGAACACCTCAGGCTGGGATATCATCGAGTGCGCTCTCGATCTCAGCGATGATTCCTGAAACATGCTCCTCGCTGAAAGAGAGAGCGAGGCCGCTGGCCTCGAACAACTCGGTCAAACCACGTGTGTAGCCCAATGCCAGTCCAGCCTTGTAACGGGCGAGGGCATTGGTCGAATCACGTCGGTGATACTGCCACATTTGCAGCGCGCCGAGTTGAGCGATACCGTACTCGACATAGTAGAATGGAACTCCGAAGAGGTGCCCTTGTCGCTGCCAGGATAGTTCGTGGATGTGATCCAAACCCTCGTAATCAAGATGGGATCCAAAGCGCTCACCAAGTTCGAGCCATTTCTCGACCCGTTCTTCTCGAGTGTGTTCAGGATTGGCGTATATCCAGTGTTGGAAGGCATCGATCGTGGCAATCCAAGGCATCAGGGCGATGATGTCCTCAAGGTGGTTGCGTCTGGCTCTGTCAGCGTCTTGCTCGGAGTAGAATTCGGTCCATTGCGGATGTGTGAGCAACTCCATCGACATCGATGCGACCTCGGCGAATTCAATTGGAGAATCGCGTTCATGAATTAGATCGAGATGTCCAGAGTAGAAGGAATGGAAGGCGTGACCCGCCTCGTGGATCATCGTCTCGACGTTGCGCTGGGTTCCTGCTGCATTCATGAAAATGAATGGTAAGCGGCTCTTCTGCAGGTAGTATTGGTAACCGCCTGGAGCCTTTCCCTTGCGACTCTCGAGGTCAAGACAATCGTTCGCGTCGAGTTGATCGAAGAGGTCGCCGAGCTCGTCGGACATGCTGTGGAAGATCCTCGAACAGCCATCGATCATATCCTGGACATCGGTGAACGGAGTGAGTGGTGGGCGCCCCTTGACATCGACCCCCATATCCCAGGGCCGCAGGCTCTCGACGCCGAGTGCTTGCTTGCGCTCGGCGTCGGTCCTGTGACGCAGCGGCTGGCAAACCGCTTCGATAGAATCGTGGAATTCGAGGCAGTGCTCGATGCTGTAATCGAAGCGGTGCATCGCTGCGAACATGTAATGCTGATAGCCATCGAATCCGGCGTTGGTGGCGATCTGATGGCGGATTCGAATCAATTCATCGTAGATCTCTGAGACCCGTTCCGAATCTTCGAATCGACGTTCTGAGACTGCTCGCCAAGCAGCCTCCCTGACAGCGCGGTCGGTGTTCTCGAGGTAGATGGCCATCTGTGCGAAGGTCTTCTCCTCGCCATCGAATTCAACGGTCTGAGCTCCGCAGATCTCATTGTATTCGGTGTCCAACTTGGTCACGGCGGTATCGAGAGGGATGTTCTCCTCCCTGAAGATCTCGATGTCGGTCATCATGCCCTTGAGCAGGACGTCGTAACGATCTGGCAGATCTCCAACAGCCTCGTGGCCAGCGAGGCGCCGATTCAGGATGTCGCTGTATTCGGAGAGTTTCGGTTCGACATTCTCGACGAAGTCCATCCAGGCTTTCTGAACGGCTTCGTCGTCGGTTTGGCAGGTCATGTCGATGTATAATCGGGCTCGCGCTTCAGAGATGATCTCAGCCAGCGCCGAGCGATCGGCGATGAATTTCGTCAGGCACCCAGAGCAGTTGAGCGCCCTGTCTCGCAGGTCATTCATATGCGGTTCGATTGCCTGCCAAGAAGCACCATCGAGATCATCTGGGACGAAAGACATCGAACCACCTCACTTCTTGCGGACCGGCTGAGGTCCGACGGGCTGAGGTCCATCGGTTCGAGACTGCTTCTGTCGCTTCCACTTGTTTGCATTCTCCTTGTTCGAAGTACGGATCTCGTCAATTCCATCGTGCTTCGGATTCTCTTTCGCTATCCAGCAAGCGGTACAGAAACGCTTGCCATCGTGGTCGACGAAATTGTGCTGAGTGCAGGCTTCCTCACAGGTGGTGCAAGTCCGGTAACCGTGGAATCTCGACATGATATCGATGCGCTGCTACCGCTGCCTGCATATCATCATGACCCCAAAGGGGTCAACCACTCAGATCCGACATCGCTGCGTGAAGCATGAAGGCATCTTCCAATATCTCGAGGAATTTCTCGGATCCTCCGGTCGCGGGTCCGTTCACAGCTCCGTCCACCACGTCGTCATTCGTGCGTTCGACAATTCCGTCATTCGCACCAATCCTTGCCAGACCCTCCAAGGTTGGTATCGGTCGATGTGTCAGAAGTTCGGATTTCAGATGCAGTCTGAGTCTCTCGGCGTCGAGCGTCGCCTCGTTGAACGTCTGTCTCGGAATCTTCAGTTCGCGCAGTGAGGCGCCGTCATCGAAATCAGGGAGATTGATGATCCAGGCTTCTGAGTCGCCCTCTTTGAGGCCGGCTCTCTTGAAGGCTGTGCGAATCTGGTGGGTGCCTGAGATCAGCCTGATGAATTCCGTATCTGGACTGTTTGCGATCATCGATTCAGCCGACTCTCGACGGCGTAGTGCATGCCATACGGTCCATAGATGGACTTCACTGGCTGCAGCATCATGAGCCAGAAGCAGCCAGCGCTCACTCGGACGCCACTCGTTGAATATCGCGATGATCTCTGCGGGATCCGAGACCGGATCGGGGAGGCGGATTCCCCAAGCGGGAAACCACGGCACTCGATGGTGTTCAGCCACGCTGTCGCATGGCTTCCAATTGATGAACCATGCCGCTCAGCGGCGTCTGCGCGAGACACGGTTGGCTTCATTCATCACATTCTCGACCAATTTCGGACTCCAACCGCGTAATTCGGCGAGCCGATCTCTGTCTCTACGCGTCAGTGATGCCACATCTAGAGCGGTTTCGACGCTTAGCAGATTGACCATCTCACGAGCCCGAGTTCGACCGACACCACGGATCGTGACAAGGCCGATGAGGTCTGATTTGCAGCCATGTCTGATTCGACGATGCAGTTCGCTGATGGATTCGGCGAGTTGCTTGTGTCGATGTGGATCCATTCGCCTCATCTCATCATCTTCGGCAAGAATCTCTCGCATCGCGTAGAGTAGCCATTCAGCGAGATCGGCGCGGCTTCGCACATCACCTGGCTGCACATTCCATTCCTTCTCCAGTTCCTCCATCTTCGATTCATCAATCCACGACTGCAGAACGAGGACTCCCTTCATCCGTCGCTCTTGGTCCAGATCGACTGGCTCGGCGAGGAACTCCCTCTCGTGGTTGTGAATCTCTGCCTGAATGATGTCCCACTCCTCCTTCCTCGGCCACATGGCGATGAAGTCTGGTGTGCAGGATGCGAGGTGGAGCAGACCGAGGGGAGAGACCTGATGAATTTCGTCGCTGCCGGTCAGAACATCCATCGCCACAGCCAATCCATCATGGATGATTCGTCCTGAGATTGGATTCAGATAGAGTCGAGCTACCCTCTGTCCCAGAGCGGTCGGCTCGTAGGTCATCGCAGCAGAATCTGGCGGAATCTCCTCTTGCGCGAGCTGCTGACTGGCCTTGCGGAATCCGAAGATGGCTGGGCCCCTACGTGGGGGTAGGCTGGTGGAGTGGACATGCCCCGTCTTCGAGATCTCGATGCCCGGAACAGCAGCCGAGGTTTCGGCCCAAGCCGGCAGTTCATCCTGCCATTCCTCGTCTTCGACCTCAGGCGTATCCTGACGATTCTTGATTCGTTCAAGAACCTCGCCGGATTCACCTGCACGGGTGATCATGCCATTGGTAGCAAGCCAGCCGATGACGTCGTCGAGTCGGGCCTCCAACATCTCGGAATCCATCTGTGTCGCGAGGAAGGTCTGAGAGAAGAATCCGCTCACAGCATCACGATCATCGATACCTCCTGTCGCTATCATGGAGAGCAGATGAGTGAGTAATGCAGGGTCTTCTTCTGGGCGAATCGCTGAGGGATTGGCGAGTTTCGAAGTCACCTCCTCGGGATCGCTGAGGAGATAACGATCTACTAGGTTCAACTCTTCGTCGATGTCTTTGGCGATTAGCCAAGCATCGCCGGAGTCATCGTATTGCGGTCTGCCTGCCCGCCCCATCATCTGTCGAATCTCCATAATCGGAACCGGCATCGAGCCTCCTGCGGCGCTGCTCCAGCGGCGGTAATCCCTGACGATGACTCGTCGAGCTGGCAGATTCACTCCTTGGGCTAGGGTCGGAGTCGCTACCAATCCGAGCAGCCGTCCATCTCGGAATGCGTCTTCGATTGTTCTCCGCTGTGAATAGCTCAGACCGGCGTGATGGAAAGCGAGGCCACCTCGGATACAGTTGGCCAGAGATTTCCCCATGACGGAGGTATCCTCACGGCGAGTCATTCTGTCAGCGATTGAATCCCACTCCTCAGCCATCTCCTCGTCATACCTCAGAGATCCGGCGCCGAGTTGTTTCCGAACATGCTTGGAGAGTTCGCGTGCCTCCTTCTGCGCTGAGGCGCGCGAATTGACGAAGATCAGTATCTGACCCGACGTCGCCACCGTATCATCGAGGACGGATTGCAATTTCTTCGTGACTCGACCTTCGATGGTCCTCGGTTCAGGCCAGTCTACTTTCTCAGGACCATCGATTCTGTGGATGCGGACATCGAGTCCGGTGAGCGTTCCAGAATGGAGTTGAATCGGACGCCAATCAGACTCGATGAGTCTGGCGTCAAGCCACGCTGCCATCTCCTCACCATTGCCAACGGTCGCCGACAGGGCGATGATCTGCGCCTCGGGTCTGGCATGTCGAATCCGGGAGAGAAGCACTTCGAGGGTAGGTCCACGACTGATATCGTGAAGCAGATGGAATTCATCGGCGACAACGATTCCGATGCGCTCCATCAGCCCTGTACGGGTCCTCAGCAAGGAGTCGAGTTTCTCGCTCGTGCAGACAAGAATGTCAGAATCCTCGATCTGGCCGCTCTCACCGCTACGCTCGCCGATCGCGATTCCTACCGATAGACCGACTCGACCAGCCAGTTCACGCAACTCCTTCACCTTCTCTGACGCCAATGCCTTCAGCGGTACGATGTACAGCCCCCGACCACCTTCGAGATCGGTCAGCAGGCGCTGTATGATCGCTAGATATGCAACCAGAGATTTCCCGCTCGCAGTCGGGATGGTCATCATCACATTCCGACCTGCGAGCGCATAGGGAAGCGCTTCGGCCTGAGGGGGAAACAACTCTTCGATACCCCAGTCCTCACGCAGTGACGAAACAATCCGCTCGTCCAGTTCAAGGTCAGCAAGAGCGGTAGGAGGGAGCTCCTCGTTGGCGGCCACGTAGGAACTCTGGTTCGGCCGTTCTAAAGGATGTCGAGGAGCAGGCACAGAAAGTATGAATCAATTGAAAGTGAAAGCTCGGTCTTGAGCACTCAATTCCAGCGGTGGTAGGCTGGATGACCTTCCTTCACCGCTACGAACAGGCCCTCGCCTGTCGCGCAGACCTTGCCATCCGCGATCAGGGCCATTTTGACCTCCGCTCGCCCCTCACTCAACTCGACCACTTCCCCTGTGACGAAGAGTTCGGAACCGAACGGCGTCGGCCTTCTCAGTTTGATGCTGTAAGTCGCAGTGACAGTGCAAGGCGGCTCGTCGTCTCCAGCAGCATCCATCAGAGCGACAGCCGCCGTCCAATTGCCATGACAATCCATCAGAGCACCGATTATTCCACCGTTGATCATCCCTGGAAATGCCTGGTGCTCTGGCAGGGGCTCAAAGCGCATCTCAAGCCCGTTCTCGCCCCTGAAAGAACGAATTCTCAAGCCTTCGGAGTTGGCAGGTCCGCAACCGAAACAGATGCTCTTGGGAGCGTAGGTCTCCTGCACCGATGCCCCACTTGGATCACTCATCGAACTGGGCACAGACGGCGCCGGCTACAACGATTCCGACAGTTCATAGTACGCTTGCCACAGGCGCGAAGTGCCGAATCCTCTTATTACGCACCCATCACAGCCCTATCCCTTGGTGGCTTCCTCGAACGACTCCGACCCCCCTTCAGGGCGGGGTGATACGATTCCGGTGCCGAGAGCCAAGCGTCGGCGGCATCAACCTCTGAAGGTCGCTAACCAGATTCCACAGATCCGCCGCAAACAGATCGAGAAAGCCCTCGAGAAGGGAAGCAAGACGCCTGAGAAGTGGTCACGTTCGAGTTCCTGGAAGTCTCATCGAATCGGCGGGAAACTAGTGAAACCGGGTACCGTCCGACATATCGAATACGATCTCATGGATGTCGAGATAGGCGAATCCTGGCCGATTCCCATCACCATCATCCATGGTGCGAGACCGGGTCCTGTGGTCACCATCTCTGGCGCCATACACGGCAATGAATTGGTCGGACCACTGGCTCTCACCTACCTTCGGGCTCCCAGCATCATCGGTGAGGACAAAGCTATCGATCCGGCATTGGTCGCTGGGACAATCCGGATCGTCCCGATCGTCAACATGCCCGGATATCGCCGACGATCGCGCTACATGACAGATGGTCGTGACCTCAATCGCTTCTTTCCCGGAAATGAGGACAGCAACACGACTTCTCGTGTGGCTCATCGATTGTGGGGCGAGATTTTCTCGCCCAGCGACCACATCATCGATCTTCACAGCGCTGCTCTGGGTCGCACTAACATGCCGCAGATTCGGGTCAATCTCGCGAATCGACTGAGCAATCGCAGCGCTCGAGCCTTCGGCACCGAAGTAATTCTCGACAGCGAAGGGCCGAGAGGCTCGCTTCGTCGCACCGCTGACGATGCTGGCATCAGCTGCATCACCTACGAGGGCGGCGGTGCTGACGAATCAGACCCAGAATCGATTCAGATCGCCATGTACGGCATCCTGAATGTCCTGCGCAGCCTGAAAGTGATTCCGGGATATCCGAGCAGACCGCGCTTCCGACTCCTCGCATCGGGTTCGGTCTGGCTGCGCTCCGACTACGGCGGGCTGCTCGATGTCCTCACGCCTGCCGGCTCATTCATCGAAGAGGGCGAATTGGTGGCGACGGTGACCGACCCTGAGTATCCAGGCAAATCGATGGAGATCAGGACCCCGACTCAAGGTCTGCTGATTTGTACGGCAACGCACCCATTCGTCACGACGGGGACACCCATAGGTCACCTGCTGCCGATCATCAAGGGTCTGAAAACCGTGCGCCGCCGCCTCGATGAAGAGGGTCTCCTTGTCCTCAGCGGCGCCGATGGCGATCCGCCATGGAGAGAGGACGACGATATCGAGGACATCTCGGTCGAGGGTGTCTGGGAAGGCGGCTCACCGGACGCCGAGTGGGGCGAGAATCCAGAATCAGCAGCCGAGGAAGAAGCCGAAGAGGCTGACCAAATCTGATTCCGATTCGATTATTCCGCCCGATCCGAGCACTCCGCTCTGGACAGAACATTCCGTCCGAATCAATCCTCGAGCTTGGGTGCCTTCGGCAGTCCTTCTTCATCATAGACAGGCGTGTAGGTCACCGGCTTCGCAGCCAGCATCGGAGGCTCCCCCTCTGCGGCGATGAGGGCGCTCAGATCAGGTGCAGCCGGCAATTCGTAAGCCGTGTGCTCTGGGGCTGCCCCAGGTATTGATTGGTCGACTCTGAACTCTTTGTAGGCATCCTCAATCCTCGCATTATGCCTCATTCTTATGCCGACGAATGCGACACCCCCAACGAGGATGAGGATGAGAACGAGCATCACAACGACGCCGTAGGTCGAGCCCAGGAAAGATATCAGTGACTCACTGAATGTTGGTGGAGGAACCCACACGTCGACATTGACGATCCATTGGATCTTGGTCTCGAAGCCCGAATCGACGATGGTGACATTGAGGTAACGCATGCCATCTCCCTCGTCGCAAAGCGCAATCGCGAGACTCCAGTCGGGTGATTCGCAGTCGATCGTCTGGATGAACAGACGCTGACCATCAGCGCTGACATTCTCTCCCAGATCCTGTCCGTTCATCTCCCATGAAACGGTCTTCATGATTTCCGTCGGGATGCCGGTCAGAGCGATTGTGAATGATTGGTTGACCGCATCCCAATATGGAACTCCGCTGACGGCGGGGTTCGCCACGATCACAGAGCCTCTGTCCAAATCATCATCGACGGCATCATTGCAGTCGTCATCCCAATTGTTCCAGAATTCTGTCGCATCCGGATTGATGCTGGCGACGAGGTCCTGACAGTCCTCGAAAGCATAGAATCCATCCTCGTCGCGATCGAAGTCGAAAACCACCGGATTCGACTTCGAGACACTGACCTCGTAGCCATCCTTGAGCCCATCACCATCGGTATCGTCGTCATTCGGGTCGGTGCCGAGATTGTGATATTCATCGAAATCGTCGAGTTCATCCGAATCCGAATCGAGTTCGGAAAAGCCTTCGTCGACGATATCGTCGCAATCGTTGTCCTTGCCATCGAGCGTCTCCGGCCGCAATGGTGCGCGCTCGGGATCATCATCCTGACAATCTTGGAACCAATACCAGCCATCCGCATCGTAATCCGGATCGGCCCAAAGCGGATTCGATCCGTAGGTATTCACTTCAAGTCCATCGGGCAAGCCATCGTCGTCCGTGTCGCCGTCGAACGGATTGGTCGAGAAGTTGTGATACTCGTCGTAATCATTGAGTCCATCTGAATCCGTATCGATTGCGAAAAAATCCTCATCGATGATCAGATCACAATCGTTGTCGATACCATCGAGCAACTCCGGCAACGCCGGATTTCGATAGGCATCATCATCATCGCAATCGAGGAACCAATGGAAACCATCAGAGTCGGCATCGGGGTCGTAAGTCAGCGGATCCGAGCCGTATTGATTCACCTCCTTTCCATCCTTCAATCCGTCATCATCGGTATCAGAATCTTCGTAATCGGTGCCGTGCAGGTGGTATTCAGGCCAGTCTTTGAGGCCGTCATTGTCACGGTCGGTGAAGTTGTAGCCCTCATCGATTAAATCATCGCAATCATCGTCGATTCCGTTCAACCTCTCCCACTCACCAGGGTTGACCTCCGGGTTGCCGTCATCGCAGTCCTGGAAGTGGTAGAACAGGTCACTGTCATCGTCCGCATCGTAGACCAGTGGGTCGCTTCCCCAGTAATTGACCTCGATTCCGTCGGGCAATCCGTCGTCGTCGCTGTCCGAGTCGAGGGGATCGGTTCCGTAGGTTGATATCTCCTGAGGGTCGGTCAGGCCGTCGGTGTCCGAATCCGCAGACAGCGGGTCGGTTCCGTAGGTCATCACTTCGTCGTAGTCTGAAAGGCCGTCATCGTCGGTGTCGGCATCGTAAGGGTCGGTTCCCCAGATGTTGGTCTCGTTCTCGTCGGAGAGTCCGTCGTCATCGTGGTCGAAATCGATGTCGACGCCGTGGAAGATGACCTCCCAGGAGTTCAGGGTCCCATTATTGCCTGAACCTGTGTCACGCATCTTGAGTTTCCATTCGCCGAGGCTCGATTCACCCCAGTGCTGGACGGTGTTGAAGAGCCAGTTGGAGTAATCGTCGCCGCTGTCGCTGTGATCCTCGGCGAGCCAGGATTCGGTGCCGTCCGGCGATTCAAGGACGATGTCGAGGTCACCACGATAGGTGTGGTTGATGTCGAGGATGACGTCGATGCTCTCGATTGATAGTTCGAGGGGCATGGTGAGGCTGAACTCGGTCCAGGTCATGTCATCGTCGGGGATGTCGAGATACTCGGAAAACGGTCCATAGGTCACGTTCATCTCGGTATCGAGGGTGGTCCAAGACTCTGCCAAAGCCACGGCTGCGCCTGCATCAATGGCTCCGAAGCCGTATTTGTGCGAGATATCGTGGCCAGCACCATTCGTCGTCCACGAACTGTCGTTCGGGTCATTCTTGCGCGCGCTGTGGACGAGGATCTCCTGCACATCGCGCCATGTCAGGTTCTCATTGGCGTCGTACATCAGGGCGATGACGCCGGCGGCGAGCGGTGTCGCGCTCGAGGTGCCGCCGAAGGTGTGAGTGACATTGCCGCTGCTGTTGTAGCCGCCGCTGCCATTGATGTCGGTGGGGGGGCGTGTTTTCTCTTTTCGTTTCCTCCCCCCTTT
>OFTZ01000037.1_pt1 | contig 15418 bp, 9 predicted proteins | sample 1543391 | NCBI WGS metagenome assembly OFTZ01 (sample SAMEA104347366, study PRJEB22522) | marine metagenome | isolation source: seawater
CTATCTCGCTGAGCAATACGCTGTCGTCGAACGCTGGCTGTACGAGGACTCCTGCGGTATCGAGGTCTGGAGCGACGGCAACGGTTGGGAGCAGGTCTTCTTCAGTGGAGGCTGGGATAACGAGCGCTACTTCAGACTCTTCCAATTGGGTTACGATCCTGAATACAATACCTACAATAATAATTTCTACACAAGCACCACGACCGGCTGGGCTGATTTCTCAGGCGATTTCGCAATCGATCTTACTCGCTATGCAGGTGAGGTCATCGACATCCGCTTCCGCTTCCGCAGCGGATTGATGGGCAGTGTTGGTCCACCTGGTTCGAGCCAGGGCACTGGTTACGATGGATTCGCTTTCGATAATATCTCGATCAGGAAGACCGACGTGCAATTCGGCAGCGAGGAAATCGTCAGTCAGACTTTGAATTTCAACAATATGGCAGCGGGTGCAACTGAGGAGGTATCACTGACTGCTGATTTCGTCGATAATACAACCTATTACATCAAGACGACTTTGACCAACCCAGTCGGATTCGATAACGCTGACCCCTACAATGATGATGTCAAATTCCAAACCACAGTGAAGAACCTCTTCGACCCTGGAATCGCAGAAGAACCATGGGTCGGTCTTGAGAACGGTCTGCGCTATGCTTCAGGCGAGCGCGATATCGAAATCAAGGTTCAGAACTACGGTAATACGATTACTGATTTCCAACTTGAGACAAAGGTTCAGAATGCTCAACCAAATCTAGTTGCCATCGAGGACTTCTCGGGATTGGAACCGATGTGGGAGGATGATGGGAATGAGAACGGCAGCAGACTTGACGATACCACTGGAGACCATCCAATGCTGCCACAGAGCCGTGGTGTGTTCAATTCCCATGCCTACTGGCTGGGAGATCCTGACGCCGGCTACGGCGATGATTGGAATGAGACCATCACTCTCGACCCAGTCCAGGTCGCTACCAGTGGAACCGACTTCACCTACCTGACCTTCGATTACTTCGCCGAGGGAGATTTCCTCACGGACAGCGATGGCAACATCCTCGCCATCCGCGACGCTGCGAACCTCGAGATTGAGTGGTCGAGCGGCGGCGAGGTATTCCACGGCGTCGTCTGGGGAAGTTGGACCGATTTGAATGAGAACGGACAACGCCCCTTCGATGAGTGCGAGGATTTCGACAACAACGGACGCTACGACGAGGTCGAATACATCGGAGATCATTCCGACCGTTACGAATCGGTCGTATGGTTCGATTCTGAGAGCCTTGTCAAATCAGTCATCATCGATCTGACACATATCACTCTACAGAACCAAACAGCATCTGAGACTTGGCTCTGGGGAACTGAGTGCACCGACCTGTCGGGTACTGAAGTGACGCTGACTTGGAGATTCCAGTCGAATAGTGATGGCGTCAACGGCAATGCTGGCCTCGCCGGCTTCGCAGTGGATAACATCCGCTTCGACGAATTCACCTTCGAAGACGATGGCACATACCTCAACGACGTCAACGGAATGGACGCTTCCGAGCGAACCAAGGTCACGGTCGCAAGCCACGACTTCCAGAGCGGCATCTATCGAATAGATTCGACGACGATATTCGACAACTCAATCGAAGGCACTTCGTGGTACAATCACTCCGAAGTGAGTGCCGCCAACAACCACACTTCGATAATCTTCAGCATCGCCAGCGCTGACATCACACTGATGCAGCCTGACATCCTTGAGTGTGTATCGGACATCACCTACGAGTGCGTCTATGCTTTCGATGACGAATCCGGTCACAGTTACACGGTTCCACTGCTGAACGGTGTCATCGCAGGAGAATACGAGTTAACCATGAAGGTTGTCGATATGAATACCGGTCAATCGGTTCACGAAGCGGCCGCGGATAACGGCCCCTTCGATCTCGACGCCCACGCGCGCGACTTCGCCAATTGGTCGACTCCCTACAATGACTGGTATGATGGTCACGAGTACAACATCAGTTTCTACGCCACCTTGACTGAAGATGGAGATCGCTCTGGCAATGATCGATACTTCGAGATCGTCTTCCAAGAAACTGTCGACGTCGCCATTCTATCGAACCCGACCGACCAGAACCGACTCCAGAGGATCAAGCAGGATCTGCAAGCAATGGGCATGACCTACACTCAACTGACTGTTGATGACTGGGAGCGCTACGCAACTGAGGATTGGCTCGACCATTACGTGAAGATCCTCCTGCCATGGCAGACTGATTACAACGTCGTCTACGGAGAATACTACGAGACTCTGGCCGAGACTAGGGATTCTGATGGACTCTCGGTCACCGAGATTCTCGAGGCTTACATGGTCGACGGCGGAACAGTCCAGATCCACCTCGGCCCCTACAGGAACGAGTACCAGCCGAATCGCCTGCCTTACGGTATGGATATCGCCATGCGTAACCAATGGAACAACACCGTCACCTACGAGGATCTCGTCATCGTTGACGCTTACCACCCACTGATGAGCAACGTCGACACCGCTGCCTTCGCAGGCGTTCACGGTGGTTCCTACGTCGCTCTGGCAGGACTTGACACAGCTCAGGTTCAGTTCAATCAGATTCCTCAGGTCTGTGGTGGTCGTATCAGTAATCCGATGGGAACCTTCCACACGCTGATGCGCAGCGACCAATTCGAGACCCAGTCTCTGCTCTCGATCTGTAACCGAGGAGCTGGTGGCATGATTGTCACCACGATAGACGTTGAGAATCCAAGCGTATCGCAGCCTTATGGCGGAACTTCGATGCCGTTGTTGTCGAATATGCTCGATTATCAGGTCACACCTTATCCTGCTCAGTTCGGCATCGCTGGCGATGGCTTCGATTTGACGGTGAATGACCAAGCGCCATCGATCGATACGGTGACCGGCGCTTACGCGACGATGTACATCAAGTCGAATTCGGATATGGATTTCAGTTTCATGACAGCGGATTCCTCGCTTGAGGGTCTTATCATAGCCGATTGGACTCTCACCTCGACCGATGAGAATGAATCCGTCACCGGTTGGATGGGCGAGATCATCGACTTCGGTGAGATAAGTCACATTCAGCAGAACAGCCCGAGTATCCCAACTCCAGGTAGCTTCTGCGTCGAAGACACTAGTTCCTCGACCGGTTGCAGAATCGGTGCTGAGTGGCTCTTGACCCTCTATCTGCACGATGAGGAGGGTCACACCCGCATCACTCACATCAGACTCGTCACCGATGATGCGCTCGCTGATGAGTTCCGGCCCGAGGCGAGCATGAGCCTGATTGAGGATGCCGTTACAGACGAATTCCTGACCATGGACGGTACCAAGACAGTAGGTGGAGTCGATTGGCCGATTTATCGAGTCAGGCTGACCGACACAGGCGATATCAGCCTGTCATTCGACCCTTCGATGAGTCACGATGCCGACGCGCCAGATGGCGAGGATGGAATCGAGATGTACGAGTGGCGTGTCTTCTTTGATTACCCGGTTGCCAGCTCAGATCCAACACTTGAGGGTCACGAGTACCAGATACCCCATGCAGCAGGTGGCGACACCTGGTCGTACGTCTTCCGCAACATCACCAGTGATGGCACACTCGAGAATCAGATTCGTCTCGAACTCATCGTCTATGACAGAGCCGGAAAGCAGTCCGAGAAGGCGAGGATGTACTTCATCATCGTCGGCGAAGACTTCGGCGACGACCCACCGGACGTCGCAATAACTTCACCAAGATCGACAGATTCCCAATCGGAAGATCTTCTGACGATCAATGGAGTAGTGAACTCAGGCGCAGAGAACGGCGTGATGATCGAGGTCGGCTTCGACATCGCGACCTTCGAACTCTCTCCTACACCGAAGGCGACGAAGAAATCGATTGGCAAGTACAATTCGACGACGACTGCGCTTGGTGATGGAGACTCCTTCACGTTGACTCTGGACCTCTCAGACCTCTACCTAGAGCAAATCGGTGTCCAAGTCACCATCTATTGGCGCATCGTCGAAGGCGATGGCTCACGCTACACAATAGATGACTCGTTCGTCATCAATCTGCTGCCACGTTCGAATGACCCCTGTGTCAACAATCCCGATTCAGATGGCTGTGGCAGCAGCAGCGGCAACACGAAGATGATCATGTTCGCTGTGATTGGAATCATCGCAGTCATAGCGATCGTGGGCGTGACCATGGTGCTCCGTGGGCGCGGTAAGGACGACGATGTCGGCGACACCGTCGAGCAATTCGGTGGTGTCGAGCAGATGGACCCAGTCGAAGCCTACGTCCAGCAGATGGTTGGTCAGGGTTACGATGAGGCGACTGCAAGAGAGTACGCCGAGAAGTATTACGCAGCATTTTACGCTCAACAGGGCAAGCAAGGCGACGGTAATTGAGGGCGCTCCCAATCAAGGGGCTTCGCTAGCCGCACCTTGAAGACGGGGTGTCAGCCACCGCTGGGCATGGACACGAGCGAGCGCTACAGCGTAGCTGACATCTCGTTGGCTGACGCTGGTGGATTGAAGGTCGCTTGGGCTCGCAGCCGTATGCCAGCGTTGGCCGCATTGAGGGCGGAGGCGGAGGATACTCAGCCCTTGGCTGGACAGCGAGTCGCTGGTTGTCTGCACGTCACGAAGGAGACAGCTGTCCTCATCGAGACGCTCGCCGCAGCCGGCGCAGAGGTCTCCTGGTCCGGCTGCAACCCGCTCTCGACCCAGGACGACGTGGCCGCTTGGCTGGCCCGAAGTGGCTACAGCGTCCACGCCTGGTACGGGCAGAACAGCGAGGAGTTCTACGACTCGATCGATCGCACTCTGGCGTTCAAGCCGACTCTCACCCTCGATGACGGCGCCGACCTGATCTATCGTGTGCACACGACCTATCCCGAATTGACCGATTCAATCATCGGCGGCACTGAGGAGACCACGACCGGAGTTCATCGACTCCGAGCGATGGGCGAGGCTGGAGAGTTACGTTATCCGGTCATCGCGGTCAATGACGCCTCGACGAAAGGGGATTTCGACAATGTCCACGGCACAGGACAATCGACTCTCGACGGCATAATCCGAGCCACCAGCGTTCTGCTCGCTGGCAAGACCTTTGTCATCGCAGGATACGGCCACTGTGGCAGAGGACTCGCGATGCGTGCGCGGGGAATGGGGGCCAATGTAGTGGTGACGGAAATAGATCCACTGGCGGCACTGAAAGCTGTCATGGACGGTTTCCGGGTGATGAAAATGGACGAAGCGGCTGCAATCGGCGACCTCTTCTGCACAGCCACTGGCATGAAGGACGTCATCGTCGGTCGCCACTTCGATTCGATGAAGAACGGGGCAATCGTCGCCAACACTGGTCATTACGATTGCGAGATCAACATCCCAGACCTTGAGTCGCGCGCTACTAACGCCTACACGATTCGTGAAGATAACGAAGCCTTCGAAATGGGCGACAATCGAACCATCCACTTGCTGGCGCGCGGCCGGCTCGTCAACCTCGCAGCCGCCGAAGGCCACCCCAGTGAAGTCATGGACATGTCCTTCGCAAACCAATTCCTCGCACTTTGCACTCTAGCAGCCGAAGGACTCGGCTACGACAATATCGTCTACGACATCTCAGCCGAACAGGACCGAGATCTAGCAGCCCTCAAACTACAAGCAGAAGGCTTCAGCATCGATGAACTGACCGCCAAACAGATCGCCTACGCCAGCGATTACAGCGCCGGCACGTGAACCGGGTTACTCAATCTTCGATGCCATCGAGTTCCAGAGGCCCATCCTCTTCCGATTCATCGATCTCATCCTCATAGTCAGCATCAGCCAGAACCATCCAATTGGGAAGATCAGGCTTCCATCGATATGAGAGCCGTTCGCCAACCTCAGCGATTTTCTCGAGGCGCTCGACGAAGGCTGGCGGACGCTGAGCAAGCATGGCATTGTACAACTTGCTACCTCGGATATCATCCGGAATACAGGTCTTTCCTGTGCTCATCTCGACATCTAGAGCTCGGTCGAGATCCAATGCGTGACGATTCAGTTTATGGAGCAGGCCCGTAGCAAATTTGCTGACAACCATGAACAAGCCGAGTATGACGAAGAAGACGAGGACGAAGCCGAACAACGATCCTCCCACCAAGGTCATGGCGACGGTACCCAACAGGAAGACGATAGGAGCTACGAAAGTGAAGAGAAACAAAGTCGGGGATATCGGTTTTCGAGTCTTCATCCGATCGATGACGGCCCAACGCTTGTGTTTGTGATTCGCTGGCCTGAAGACCTCATCCTTCTCCATCTTCGCTGCATTTTCGACCACACGTCGAACCTTATCCATCCCCATCAATTCCTTGTTATCCGGCGGTTCCATCTCCTCGCTGAACATCTCTTCAAGCCGCTCACCAGCCTCTTTGTAGAGGCCGAGCCGAGTCAGGACTCCAATCTGCTCGATCAATGGCATCACTTCTCGCGGCTCGACATCTCGCCGCTGCTCCCACCACACCAATGACTCCTCCATCATCCCAAGATGGTCGACGAGTAATGCGCCCCCGAGGATCCATGCTTCCTTGTTGTCGTGGTCGTGTTGTACGACGCGGCGCAGGGCTGAGAGTGAGGTCGCTGCCTGCGCCAGCGTCGGCATCACCTGTTTTCCGCGATTGAGAGGTGGTAGGCTGAGCCGTGCTATCATCATCCACGCATCTGAATGTCTCGAATCAATCTCGACGATTTGACGGGCGAGTTCGAGCGCTTCCTGGATATCGCCCGCCTGATCGAGTTCGAGCGCGTCGATCCACAGCATCTCCGCGCTCTGCGCCATGAATGCCCCTCATGTCGAGCGGAGATGAATGCTCGCATCGGGAAGTCCTGAATTTCAGGTGTCGAAGCGGTGCTGCAGGCTCGCAACTCAACGCTTGTCTTTGCCTTTGTTGCTGCCGCGGAAACCACTGCGACGAGGACGATTCCGACTACCGGGGGATCGGCCTCGAGATGGTCCTGAGCTATCACTGCGAGGTTGAAATCCACCACGATTACCGCCGCGGCTGTCTCCACCTCGGCTATCTCCAGCAGCGCGATCTTTGCCTCGGTAGTCGCTTCGACTGCCGCCGCCTCGATTACCGCCGCGGCTGCCTCCACCTTCGGGCTTCTTCGCATCACAGCGATTGCACTCCGTGCGGAAGGCGAAATTCGAATTATTGCATTTCGGACAATGCCAGTCGCCACCGCGGTCGTTTCCTCTCTTCTCGCTGCGGCCTCCGTCTCGACCGCCGCGGTCGCTGCTTCGGTGTCCCCCACGGTCGCCACCCTGACCGCCACGATCTTTTCGACCGTGACCGCGGTCACCACGGTAACCTCCACCACCGTCACTTCGATTACCCGCTCCTTCGGGCTTCTTCGCATCACAACGATTGCATTCGGTGCGGAAGGCGAAGTTAGAATTCTTGCATTTGGGGCAGGTCCAATCGCCACCGCGATTGCCTCGATCTCCGCCGCTGCGGTCGTCTCGACGCTCATAGCGCTGGCCACCACTCTGATGTCCTCGGCCACCACTCTGATGTCCTCGGCCACCATCACGACCTCGGCCACCATCACGACCTCGACGATCGTTCCGTTGATAGCCACCGCTATCTCGACGGTCACGACGCTCGTAACCACCTCTGCGGTCATCTCGCTGCCTACGCTCGTTCGGTGCGATTTCGACAGGCGAGCCGATAGCGCTCGCTGCATCGACCTCCGAATGCATAGGATGAATGTGAATCAGCGCTCTGTCGACCGCTCCTATGACCGTGTTCACACGGCCCAGAGATTTTCCGCCAACCACGCGAATCATAGCGCCGAGGCGCGGTGCACGCCCCTCGAACGTGACCAGAAGCCCACCTTCGTGAGACTTCTTCTCGACGTTGCCGGAGAAACTCATGTTCTCAATCCGCGTCGCCCCGAGTATATGAGGGCCACAGATGCAGCGAGGAGCAGTCCTGGCAGCCCCATCGCTGGCAGTGAGAATCCCGGATTGTTATTCACGGGCGGTTCGGGCTCAACAGGTTCAGGTTCGTCGAAGAGGTGAGAATTGTCGACAACACGCTCTACGCTGGCGCACATATTGGATTCATCGCAGCCGCGAATCACCACCGTATGAACTCCCTCTGACCAGACCGAGAAATCTATCGCCGGTGAAGACCAGGAATTACCACTGACCGCGACCGAACCAGCCAGCGCACCATCGATGTACTGCTCGAAAGTCACAACCTCTCCATCGGGGTCGGAGAACTGACCACCCATCGACCATGAATCACCATCCCAACCCTCCGAATTGACGACAATCGTCGGCGGTTGGCCTATTTTCCTGACATTGAGGTAGATAGAAGCGAATGAGGTTTGAACTCCCTCTGCTTCGATTTCGAATCCAAACAAGACCTCTCCGGGCGCCATCGCCGAAGATGGAATCCCGAGTTCAACCTCCGCTTGTCCCAGGGTGTGCGGTCCACTCCTCTGAGAGCCACTGTCTTCGCCTGGTTGGCTCAGAATCACCCAGATTGACAGATCTGGCCAACCACCACTGGGGGTGAATGTAAGGGGGTGAGGGTCGAGCAGGTCGTAGGAAGAGGTGCTGACACTGAATGGAATGCCGATCTCCCACGAGCGAACACCCGAGGATTGGTTGGCCGAATCGACAGCCTCGCAAGTGAAGACGTTGATGCTTCCATCGCTTGGAACATTGACGTAGAGGCTGTTAAGATTCAACTCGATGTCCCCCTCACCGTCTTGACAGCGAATGTCCAGAGAAGCCACTCCAGCCTCGTCACTGAACCAAGTCGAGATGTCACTCCAGTCCGCAACCACATGACTTCCAGAGCTCAATTCGGCGAATCGAATTCCATCCGCAGGAGCCGATTCGGTCCATTCTGGGGGGTCATCAACTGGAATGGGCGCAGTGGTGAAGTCAGCGAAGATGTCTTCGCCATAGGGCCAGTTAGGCATGTTCGGCACAATGATGTAAGTCAGTGAACCGTCTTCATTCTCGATCAATTCGTAAGTGCTTGAGCCGTCACCGACGCAACTGCCTCGAATCGGCGCCGAACCAGCAAAATCATCTCGATCTGCAGATACATCGCGCCCCTCGCACTCCCCCCACATATCGAGTCGCAGATCTGGTGTGGCAGGGAAAGTGAATCGGACTTCGATATTCGATGTGTTCGACGCATTGTAAGCGATTGTGAATTGTTCAGGCCCGGAGATTCCGTTGAGGTCCAGACTGGCATTCAACCAGAGAATCAACCTGCATTCATCAGCTCCGGAAGAGGCATCGATATCGGTGTCGCAATCTCGATTCTCATCGGGAAACACTGGCACTTCAACACAATCACTGCTGCTGCCTAAAGATGTGCAATCCCTGATTTCCGAATGTCGCGCAGGAACCAGATTCCATTCCTCGACCGTGACTTGGTTCTCTGTCCACGTCGTGTTCTTCCATGAGGTCCCAACACCGCCTCGGTGGGGCGAATCACCTCGAATTCCGATGCGAGTCAGCGTGTGCTCGACGCACTCAGAGGCGATTGCGCGTACGCCCTCCCTCTCATCGGTTGACATCCAATCGTCATCTCCTCTCGTATAGACGGATGCGACATACTCGTCCAAGGCGTCTCTGACCACATCGGCGAGGCTGTCATTGACCCAAGCGACACCCTCGACCTCAGCCGAACTCCAATCTTCGGAGATTGTGATGTCGAAGATAGCCGAGCTGTACTCGAACATGTCTTCGAAGGTGATTGAACTGCATTGTTGTTCCAATGTCCCGCCACCTCCAATCTGCTCTCGGCGTTCATCCAAGTCGTCGAGAACATAGAGGGGCGAACTGATCGGAAGCCAGGATGTCAGCATCACGAGGATAGTCAACAAGACTGCAAGACGCAATACACCCTCGCCGGTCATGAAGATTGACGGCGGGTCGCGCACGATATGGCTTTTGGCGGCACGTAATAGATTTTCCAGAAGTCTCGATAGACTACCAGTACTACGATTCAGCAATGATTTAGGGAGACCTAAACCTTATATCAATAAAATTGGTGGCGCGGCTAGATATAGAGTCAGTCAATCGATGGGCACACTTTGAAAAAGCACAGGAAGTGAGACCGAAATGAATAGACTGAAAATACTCAATGGTCTACTGGTGATGCTTCTGCTGAGCAGCGGTATGGCCGGATGCTTGAACTCGAATGACGATGATATGGTGATTCGAATCGCCTTCAAGATTCAAGATGATTACGATGACCCAACCGTCGACCCACAGACTCTCGCCGACTTCATCGCAGATCAATCCGGCTATGATGTCGAACTCTACCCAATCGCTTCCGATGTCGCTGCGATCGAGGCTCTGCGCTTCGGGCATGTCGACATCGCTTTCCTCGATGGTGGTGCGGCTTGGCTGGCCTGGCAGCAGCACGGTTTGGAGGCGATTCTGGCTGATCAGAAGTCGGACGGCAGCACTTACTACACCGCGCAGGCTTGGGTGTTGGCTGATTCAGATATTCAGACCCTAGAGGATCTCGAGGGTCGTGATTCATGCCACACCGGTTGGCTGAAGTCCGCTGGCATGCTGATGCCGATGGGTTATATGATCAACAACGGAATCGTCGAAGTTTCCGGAGATGCTCAAGACATAGACTCCCTCCGCACGACGATTGAGAATCACTTCGGGGATGCGACGATTCCGGCGAAGGGTGATCTGTACAACGGGTATTCAGGCGCTTTCCGCTGCATGACCGAAGGCGTCGGTGACATTGCCTTCGCCAAGACGACTTCTTACGAGGATCACTGCGAATGGAATGATTGGTGTCTCGAGCGCTCGGAATACCGACCGCTCGACCCGGTTTTTGGACAGGTGCCGAGCCATCCTGTGATGGTCAACACCGAGGAGACCAGTTCTGAGAAGATCGAGGCGATTGTCATGGCTTTCATGGCTCTGAATACTGAAGAAGGCGGAGCCGAGATTCTCGCAGGAGTGCTGAACACGCCTGGAATCTCGCAAGTCAACAGCGAGGATCACCTCGGCAGTTACAGCTCTGCGGTAGGATCTATCCCCGGCATCGCCGCCTACTTCGATGAGAAGTATGACGAATGAGACTGATGGTGTGAATGAGTCATGGTAGTCGAAGGCCTGCCAAGACTTCGCTTCTCCAAGGCGAGCATAGGCTTCGTTGGGGATACGCCGTTGATCGAAGACCTCGAATTGACGGTCAATGCTGGTGAGATCGTAGGACTCACCGGCCGTTCGGGCATCGGCAAGACGACACTTCTGCGAACCGCAGCTGGATTGATACCGACTCTTTCCGGCACTGTCGAGTGCTGTTGCACGGAATCGACTCGTGCCGAGCGAGGAGCAATCGGATTGATTCCACAGCGGCTCGGCCTCGTCCAGCATCAGTCAGTCGGATACAATGTCATCCTCGGTGCGTTGGCGAAGGCGAGTCTCTTGCAAACCGCCTTTTCACTCCCGAATCGGGCGATGCGCGATGCAACGCGCGATGCCATCGAAGCGGTCGGCCTTTCAGACAAGATACTCGAATCGGTCAACCGCCTCTCAGGTGGCCAACAACGCCGAGTCGCCATCGCCCGCGCCATGGTTCAGAATCCACAACTCCTGCTCGCCGATGAGTGCCTCGGCGAACTCGATGCTGAAACCGCGCGCGAGATAATCGATCTGTTGCGCAGCCTCGCGCGGGACCATGGAATGGCAATCCTCGTCGTCGACCATAATCCAGTCCGCGTTCGAACCTTCTGCGACCGCGTCTTCCAACTCCGCGGGCACAGCCTGATACCATTCGATGAAGAACCAGCAGACAGAGGCTCGACTCTTCCCCTCGTCAAGGAGGATTCAGCATGAGTGAATTGACCTTTCAAGCAAGGCTGATGCAGCTCGTCACACGCCGCCCAGTTCTCAGAATCGGATTGATCATCGTTGTACTCTTGATTCTGATCATCAACCATCTAGGAATCACATTATGGAAACTCGTCGAGGGTGCTGGCAATCTCAAGCGCCTCGGTGCCGAAGCACTCCCACCTGATTTCAGCGTCCTCACGGAGAGGGCGGGATGGGCTTATCCAGCCTGTACCTACGAGAGTGACTTTCTCTGCAGCCCAGCAGTGATCGGGATGACGCAGACCATCGAAATCGCGATTCTCGCAACTGTCTTCGGAATGATTCTGTCTCTGCCGCTGGCAGCGATGGCAGCGACCAATCTCTCACCACCATGGCTCGCACAGTCAACCCGCCAAGTGCTCGCCGCGATGCGAGTTTTACCATCACTCATCTGGGCACTGATTTTCGTCATCGTTGTCGGAATAGGTCCCCTTGCAGGCGTCCTCGCGATGACGATGTACACAGTCGGCTACCTTGGAAAACTGCAGTACGAAGCCCTTGAAGGAGTCAGCAAGGAACCTCTCGAAGTAGCGCGCACGATGGGTCTGCCCCGTTGGCAGGTCGCGCGCTTCTTCGCAATACCAGAAGCCAGCAATGCACTACTCAGCCAGATGCTCTTCATGTTCGAGTATAACGTCCGCCACGGGTCGGTGATAGGCCTTGTCGGAGCCGGTGGAATCGGTTGGTACATGAATCACTATCTCTCACCATTCCAACAATATGACAAGGTTCTGGCACTGATCATAGTCTTGTTCTTCGTCGTCGTCGCGATCGATCAGATATCACTTCGAGTGCGCCGGAACTTCATCGATGGAGATGGAGAATATCGCAAGCCGCGCTGGCGAGATGTGCTGATCACGCGAGATATGCAGGGCTGAGAGGAAGGCTCTGGAACAGTCAGAATTCGTCACTCGCGACGATTCGAATCGCAGAATCTTCGTAGTAGATCTGGATGTTATGAGGTACTTTCACCGTCAAGGCCGAGAGGGCCTCGTAGACGGATTTCTCCTCGACCTTGAAGGCTTCAGCAGCTCGTTTTGTCGACCACGGTACCTCTTCAAAATCCGAGGCAGCGAGCCACTTCAATAGCCGTGTCTCGAATTCGTTGAGGTCTGCGGCGGCCATGTCCTTCGCTTGCTTCTGGGGGCTGCCGGCAATCAAACATTGCGCGCGAAGATGTGGGTTTCCTGAGGTTCTACTCTCAGACTTCGTAGGATTCGACCATGCGCCGTACCGCTTCACGGACTTCGACCTCGCCGTCGAGTAAATCTCCGAGCGAGGTCAAGAATGGAACGTTGACTTCGAGCCGCCTCGCCCTATTGAGGAACATCCGAGCGGCTCGTACCCCCTCTGCAACCATGTGCATCTCGCCCAGAGCCTCTTCCAAACTCTTGCCCGAACCAAGTTTCTCACCGAGCGTTCGATTCCGAGAGCGTGGGCTCGTCGCGGTAACGTAGAGGTCGCCGATTCCGGCCGGACCGAAAGCCGTGCTCGGCTCAGCCCCCATCACTTCAAGCAGCCGAATCCCTTCACTGAATCCGGCGAGGACCAGCGCAGCCTTGAGATTGTCACCACCGATTCCGCCGCGCAGTCCATCGACAAGCCCGCAGGCGAGCGCGACCGTATTCTTGTACGCCCCCCACAGTTCAGCGCCATCTGGGTCATCGGTCGCCGCCAGAATCAGAGTTTCAGTCGAAAGTCGCTCGGAGATCCTATCGGCCACCGAGCGGTCATGGCAGGCAACCAGCGCCGTCGTCATGACACCGCGAGCGACCTCCGGCGCAATCGTCGGACCAGTCAGAACCACGACAGGATTCGATTTGCCAGCCACCGCGAGCCGCGCCTCGATTTCTTTCGAGATCATCCCCGACTCACTTTCATCGCTCGGAGCAAGCCCCTTCGCCAGATCCAAGAGAACGTGGGAGGGTCGCAGAAGAGGTATCAATTCATTCACCACGGATAGGATGACGCTACTTGGTAAAGCGAGAACAATGATTTCACAAGTTTCTGTAACATCGGACATCTCCATCGTCGCTTGCAATTCCGGAATTTCACTTTCTGGCAGATATTTTTTATTGATATTCTCAGTCATCAACGACTCATAGACTTCGGTCTCAATGGTCCAGCCCATTACCTTGTGACCGTCCTCACACCAGACCTTTGCCAGCGCTGTGCCCCAATTGCCGAGACCGAGAACACCTATACGAGCCATGACTGCACCGGATTTGCCTCGCCCGAACCTCCTGTTAAGACCCTATGGATTCAGGAGTGCCTCGCCGTTGGATTCTTGATGTGGTCGCACCGCCTCGGATTCAAGCAGGGGTACCCGAGTGGTCAAAGGGGCTGGGTTTAGGTCCCAGTGCGTAGTGCTTCGTAGGTTCGAATCCTACCTCCTGCACCAACAATCGATTGTAAGCGGTGCTGATCATCAATCGCCCCTGTTTTCGGTTGACGCCACGATGAAATATGGATGGTCATTCGCCCGGAACCCAAGCAGGGGTTCCCGAGCGGTCAAAGGGGCAGCGTTCAGGTCGCTGTGCGTAGTGCTTCGCAGGTTCGAATCCTGTCCCCTGCACCACCCATCTATGCCAAGCGATGCAGGGCAGGATTGGAACCTGAGCGCGAACTGATCAGATCTCAGTGCATTGAACGTTCGCGCGGCAGGTGCGAGTCAGACCCGCCTCTGGCTGGGAAACTCGCAGCAAGAAGCGCCTGTCCCCTACAGCATCAAGACAGGATTATTCGGCGACGAGTCGAGGGCCATCCTGTGCGAGAGCGAATCGATTCCCTGCTGGATGACATCGCGGGCCATGAATTGGTTCGCGATGTGCCACGGCCAGCCTTGGCCGCAGGTGCGATTGGAATCGTTCTGGTGTTGATTCTCGCGACCATCTTCAGCGCTAACACACTCAGCGATGTTCTGTCAAACGATGACTCGAATGAGCCGCTGCCTATCGGCCCGCCACCATCGATGCCCGAAGCGAGCCGCGTCGTCGACGACATCGAGACATTCGCCGACTTCGGCTACCGTAAGATAGACACTGTCCCGCACGCGAACGCTGGTGATTTCATCCAATTCCGCCTCGAGGATCTCGGCTACGAAGTCGAAATCCAGAACTTCACCACAGAACTGTGCGAGGATTGCCGTAACTACATCGCAACCTACGAGGGCGAAGACCCGAATTCATGGATTGTAGTCGGAGGTCATTACGATGCGATATGCTACAGCCAGCAGATCATCATCGGAGTCGAGTACCCCGGCTGCACCTCACAAGGCGCCTACGACGACGCCACAGGAGCAGCCTCGGTCCTCGAATTGGCCCGCCTGATGAAGCAATGGGGCGGGACCCCGCAACACACGTGGAAATTCGCCACTTGGGATTACGAGGAATGGCAAGGAAGTGGTTCTCCCGAGGGCGCGGGTTATGGCAGTGAGACCTTTGTCACGACGCTGCCCGAGGGGGTTGAGATAGCGACTTACATCAACTTGGACATGTACGGATTGAATTGGCCTGTCGAAACCCAAC
>OFTZ01000041.1_pt1 | contig 14917 bp, 10 predicted proteins | sample 1543391 | NCBI WGS metagenome assembly OFTZ01 (sample SAMEA104347366, study PRJEB22522) | marine metagenome | isolation source: seawater
GCACCGATTCGAGTACGGACCGGGAGTTGAATGCATACTGATTCCGACGGCCACCCTTCCTCCAGCAACCCATACCAATTGCTACATTCTCGGAGAGAGGGGGGGCGAGCGTGTGATGGTCGACACTGCGGCGAGGGATGAAGAGGGGTTCGAGGAGTTGGCATTGAAGGTCCAGGAGATTCGGGATGACGACAGTTCAATCACAGCTACAATCTTCACCCACAGGCACCCCGACCATGTCGGTGATTTGGCTCGCATCTCGGAGATCTACAAAGCGCCGATATGGGCCAGCGAAGAGACGCATGCGGCAATCAATGGGAGCACTCGAGACAGGGTCCTCAGTGAGGGTGACTCATTCATGCTCGAGGGACCGAGCGGCGGGGTACGCTGGGAGGTCATCGAGAGCCCGGGGCACTGCCCTGGGCAAATCTGCCTAGTCAGCGAGGCTGGCGTAGTGTCGGCGGATAACTGCTCGACCGTTGGTACCATTCTGGTGCCTTCGGGCGAGGGTGACATGGGTGCTTACATCTCTGGTCTCGAAAAGATTCGTGCTCTGAAGCCCAAGGTTCTCTTCCCTGGTCACGGGCCTCTTGTTGCTAATCCAGAGAGGCTACTGACACACTATATCGAGCACCGCAAGGCGAGGCATCAGAAAGTTCTGGAGGCAGTCAGGGCAGGGAACTCAGACATCCCCAGCATCGCCAGTGCGGCATACTCGGACAGTCCGGGAGCACATCCTCTACTGGCGCAGGACCAAGCACTGTCTCACCTAAAGGAACTACAGAGGTCCGGTGACGTGAAACACGATAGCAGTGGATACGCAGCGGCCTAATCCGGGTCAAGATTGAAGCGCATCCGGCAACAGCACGTAGCGAAACTGGGGTATTACGATGGCTAAAGACGGTCAATGGTGGAAGAAGGACAAGGATTCTGACTCCTCTAAGGAAGACGTCGAGGATATGCTGAATGAGGCTGAGGCCCAGCGTATCCAACGCGAAGAGGAGTTGGCAGAGGCTGAGCACCGAGAAAAAATGGCGGAATTTACCAAGACCACGCCCCCGGAGGACGGTGTCAGTTCGTCAGTGGAATTTATCGGCGAGAGGCTTGTACTGAAGCCCGACCGCCATGGGAATTTCAAGTGCAAGGGGAGTATCGGAAATATAGCGAACTTAGATTTCTTGGTGGACACTGGAGCTAGCTTCTGCTCGGTCAAGGATGAAACTGCCAAGATGCTCGATCTGAACTGGGGAGAAAAAGTCGAGACAGAAACAGCAACTGGCAAAGGGATGGGTTTCAGGACGACTTTGCCAGACGTAACAATTGGACAGATTTCAATAAAAAACGTTGATGCGCTAATCAACCCTCTAAGTGAGTCAGGTTATGAGATTCTCGGGATGTCCTTCCTCAAGCAAATTGAGTGGGAACACGATGACGGCGTGCTGATTATGAATCCAGAGGGTAACAAATCAGGAAGTGGCGGCTCTGAACACTGGCTTCTTGAGGACCCTGGTTACACTATCGCAGCCGTTGTCCTCGCTTTTGGCCTCATTGCAACCGCCTTCATGGGAGTAATGGGTGCGGGAGCGGCGGATGAATGGGCGTCCACTGATGCTGAGGTCGTGGATGGCACCGAGTGGTGGGAATGGGAGTACGAAGTTGAAGACGATTGGGGTGATTACTGGTACGAATACGAATGTGGTGCAGATGTCAACTACGCCTACTCTGTCGGAGAGGTGGATTACACTGGGGAAGACGGAATCAATCTCGGCACTTGGGATGACTACTGCCTTGATATCGTGGAGTTCGAGGAATTGCCCCTTGGGAGCAATGTCACGATATACTACGAAATTGATAATCCCGGTAATAGCCGGATTGATTCTCCGACTAAGTCGGCAATCTTCTTTTTCTTCTGCTCTTTGATCCAGTTACTTCTGCTAGCCGTGGTCCTAGTCCTAGCCCGCCTTGATGTAGCGGGACCTAGCGTGAATTTCTCGTCGGGTGGTCGGTACTACGACGACCCGGGTTACTATGATCGGCCTTGGCACAGGAGGCCCTGGTTCCATCGCCGCAGGCACCATCATCACCACCATAGACGCCACAGTCGCAGCCGTAGAAAAGTTGGTGGGCGTTCATCAAGTGGCGGTAGTCGGCGGTCAAGTGGCGGTAGAAGAAGGTCTGGCGGTCGCCGAAGGTGATCCTCGACCCAAGAATGAAATCCACCCCTCCCTCTAGGCCAATTTGATGGAAGAAATGTGGAGCGGTGCGCCTCACCTTCCCAATGCCAATGCTGAGGAGCTTTTTGTTGAAGTCGCTCCGAATATTTCGGTAAGAGTCCTAAGATGGGTTCCTACTGATTCATCTGCAGCCTCTTTGGATCCTGCTGTGGTTGTTCCTGGCTGGGGTTCTGTCTTCGAGGGTTGGCGTCCACTTCTGACCGAATGGGTTTCTCGCCGTCCGATAGTCTACATTGAGACGCGTGAGAAGAAAAGTGCCCGAATCACTAGGAAGGTGAGGCGGGAGGACTTCGAGATGCGCCATCACGGTCACGATGTCGCCGCTGTTCTAGACAAACTTGGTATCGATTCAACTGAGGTTGACTGGTTCTCGTCGTCCCTAGGAGCGACCTTGCTAATCGAAGCATACCAAGGTGGGGTGCTTGGCGGTCGCTCTTCGATACTGCTCGCCCCGAACCCGGACTTCGAGTTCCCTCTCTGGGCGAGAATTCTGCTCAAAATGCCGATTCCTAGGTTCGTTCACCCCTCCCTGATGCGATTCACAGTTTGGCTGGTAGACCGTAGGACCAAAGAGGAGGGTCAGCGAATCAGATATCGCAGGGCTCTGCTCGCACAGGACCTGCAGAGGATGCTCCTCAGTGCGAGGGCAAACATCCGCTACCGACTCCCCGATGACCTATCGGCTATCCGCGTTCCTTGCGTTGTGATGACCGCTTCCTCGGACACCCTACACGACATTGACAAGGTTCACGGGATAGTAGAAAGAATACCAGATGCAGTACTGGTAAAGGTCCCAAGTAACCAGTATGCACACGAGGCTGGAGTCCTAGTTGAGATAGAGGAATTCCAGTCATCTATCGGGAATTAGACCGATTTGACCAAGCGATTGCCTGATGAAGGGCAGTTGAGCCGGGCGGGTTGAGCAGTATGCGCGAGCAGTCCTCATCCTTCGATGTCGCACGCATCGTGCGTGAGCTTTCCGAACTGATAGGGGCTCGTGCACGCAAGGCATACCAGCCACACTACGAGCAGGTCGTTGTGCGGCTGAATCGGAAAGGGCTGCCATCAACCGATCTAGTGATTGTCAGGGGTCGCCGTGTCTACACCTCTCAACGCGACCGTCCAATGCCCTCGAAGCCGTCCCAGTTCGCCATGGTGCTGCGCAAGCATCTCAACAATTCACGTCTGATAGCAGTCAAGCAGTTTGGCTTCGACAGGGTCATCGAACTGACTTTCGAGCACGGTGGTGGGCGCCTCGGGCTCGTCATCGAACTGTTCCGCGACGGCAACGTGATACTGCTCGATGGCAACGGGGTCATTATCCAGCCGCTCACTCATGCCAAGTACGCCAGCCGCTCGTTGAAGCAGGGAGTTGCCTACGCTCCGCCTCCTGAAACTGTCGACCCGCGCAATATGGATCGATCAGCACTCAATAACCTGCTAGACGGCAGCGAGCACGACCTAATCCGTACCCTCGCTGCCCGAGCCAATTTCGGTCGAATCTACGGCAGCACAGCATGCTCTATTGCTGGACTTGAAGAGAAAATGGGTGCAAACTCGCTCGACTCCGGACAACGCGATGCTCTGGAGGGAGCCATACAGTCGATGCTCGTTGAACTGTCGGAAGGTGATGGGGCGATGATGTGGATGGTCGACTCCGAGGCCATACAAACATGGGAGGCTGCCGATAACGAAGCCGACCGAGACACTGCCTCGTCTGGGATTACTGAGATTGCCCCAATCGACCTGTCATACACGGACGGCAGTACGATAGTGAGAGTCGCATCGCTGTCTCTGGCCTACGACGCCGTCTTCGGCTCGCACGACGCTGCTGCTTTCATACGCCGAGAGGAGGAGCGGTTGGTCGAAACCGGGGAGGACGATGGAGCAAGGCAAGCGAAGTTGGACCGTCGAGCAGTGCAACAAAGCGCAGCCATAGACAGGTTCCACGAGCGTGCGGCTATCACTCAGGAGCTGGGCAAGGCGATTCAGGACAACTGGGAGCATGTGGATTCACTGCTGGCGCAGGTCAACGACGCCGTCGCCTTAGAGGGCTGGCAGAGTGTTGGAGACAGAATCTACGACATACCCTGGATAGACAGTGCGGACCCGGCGAAGCAGACCATAGTGGCCTATCTGCCAGACGAGGAGGGTGAGCCGGGTGCGAGCATCACTCTCGAGGTCTCAAAAACAGTGCATCAGAACGCTCAGCGCTACTTTGGGGAGGCCAGCACCAAGAAGAATAAAGCCAAGGGCGCTCAAGCGGCTCTGGCCAGTACCGAGCAAGCTCGCGAGAAGGCCGAGAAGCGTGCTGCCAAGGACGCTGCAGCGGGGAGGCTTAGAGCGAGGCAGCGCAGCAAGCGCTTCTGGTTCGAGAAGTATCGCTGGGCGATGCTCTCAGGCGGCCACCTAATCATCGGCGGGAAGGACGCGAAGGGCAACGATCTCGTAGTCCGAAAGCATCTATCATCTAACGATCTTTACTTCCACGCTGATCTGCACGGGGCGCCCTCGTGCTCGCTCAAGCTGAAAGACGGGTTGGCGCCCAACCAGAACCCCTCCGAGGTCATTCCCAAGGGTGTGGCCTCGTTGCAGTTAGTCCAGAATCTGGCTGAAGGAATCGAAGACGCTCGCGAACTCTCGGAATCGATGCACTCAGAGGCTGCGCAAATCGCGGTCTGCTGGTCGAGAGCTTGGGGGAGCGGTGGTGCAGCAGCCACCGCCTTCCACGCTAGACCTAGTCAGGTCTCAAAGACCACCGAGACTGGCGAGTCTCTGGGGCGAGGCTCATTCGTGGTACGGGGCCAGCGGGTATGGCACCGCGACCTGCCTCTGGAGCTGGCCATCGGCATGGCAGTGGTGAATGGGGTCCCAATGCCGGTGTCAGGTACTCCTGCGACAATCTCAGAGAACTTCGAGAGATGGGGCAAAGTGATTCCCGGGAGAGAGAAGAAGGAGAGTGTGGCCAATCGTATCTCCAAGGCGACCGGTCTGACTCAGGACGACCTGTTGTCCTGCCTACCTCCCGGTAACTGCTCAATAGAGGACCACGGTCTGATTCAGTCTTGATCTCGAGACTGCCATTCGGGCGCGGTAATAGCATATAGAGCCGAATCGACATAGCAATCATACAGCCACTCCCTATCCTTGGTGATGCCTTCGAGTCGCATTCCTAGTCGCTCAGCGATAGCACGACTGGAGGAGTTGTCGATGGCCGCTTCGAGCACGAAGCGATGGAGTCCGAGATCGTCGAAGCAGTGCTCCATTAGACGAACACAGCTACGAGTGACAATTCCTTGTCCGGTGTGCTCCTCTGACAGCCAATATCCGACTCCGCATCCCCGGTTGCCACGGTCTATCCAATTCAGGCTCATAGATCCGACTAACTCTCCGTTCATTCTGATGGAATAGAGGACTCCGTCTCCCCTGTGATACTCCTCTAGAGCCCCTTCAATGAAGGAGATCTCATCTTCTACGCTGTTGGTGCCGTCCAACCAAGGAAGCCACTCCCTGAGATAATTCCGATTAGCATCAACAACGGAGAACAACTCCTCTGCCTCGTCAGACATAATCTGACGAAGTTCTAGGCCCTCCTCGATTAGTAGGGCCGATTTGGGTAGGGAAGAAAAATTCGAAGGTGTCGGCCCACCACATCTACCTGACATGGAATTTCGGTATGGTTCGAGTGTTTAGAGAATTCGGGTTCGGCGACAATGCTTCAAGCAGCGGCCATCAGGAGAGAGTATGGGAGAGGGAGGCCCGGGTAACTGGAGCTATGCCGATTATCTGCAATTACATGAGTTGCTGGAGTTGCAGGGAGATGATCGGGGCATTAACTCGGACGAAATGCACTTCATCATCGTCCACCAAACCTTCGAGCTTTGGTTCAAGCAGGTGATTCGTGAGTTGTCTGAGGCCCGAAACATCCTCGGCGGTGACCACGTCCCCGAGGACGACATTCCTCGAGCTGTTGATCATCTTGGTAGGACCACCGAAATCTTCCGGTTGATGGCGAACCAGTGGACTGTGCTTGAGACGCTTACACCGCAAGGCTTCCTCGCCTTCCGCGACGGTCTTGGGTCAGCCTCAGGGTTCGAGTCTTTTCAGATGCGCGAGTTCGAAATTCTCCTCGGCCTCGATAACGACGACAGGATAGGTGGGATGGACCCGCTTTCCAGTTTCAGGAGGATGGCGGAGGGAGACGAGCGCAGTGCGACCATACTCGCCCGACTAGAGAATGCGATGTCGCAGCCATCGCTCTACGAGTCGATGATGAACTGGGTCGAACGAACCCCAATCATGGGCTCCTCATACGGTAGCAAGGGCGATGCGGAGAATGTTAGAGCATACATTGAGACTCATCTAGAGGCCCACAGAGCTGTCTGTGAGGAGGCAGCCGAGAGATCCGCGGGATGGGGTGCAGGCGACCCGAGCAAGATGGCGGCTAGAATGGCTGCCGCCCATGATGGGGCGGTTTCCTTCCTGATGCCTGAGGGCGAGGTCAGCCGAGCCCGTGCTGGTCTGCTGTTCATCGAGTCCTATCGCGAACTTCCGCTACTGACTTGGCCTCGTACTCTGATTGATGCAATCGTAGAACTAGAGGAGTCGATGGTGAAGTGGAGGCATTCCCACGCACGCATGGTCGAACGTATCATGGGAAGAAGAATCGGCACAGGAGGGACCAGTGGAGTTGACTACCTCGATGCGACCTCGCAGTATCGCATTTTCAAAGACCTGTGGGGTGTCAGGACGATATTGGTCAAGTCAGATAAGAGGCCTGCTCTGAAGAACGCCGAGTTCTATGGCTACACTGCTGATTCGTAATCGACGGCATGGCCCGCCAATCGGACCATTGAAGGCTCATTCGCCTCTCGAGCGTGTCATGCCGCAAGCGGTCATCTGCGCCTATGCCCGGACCCCCGTGGGCAAGCACCGTGGTGCTCTGTCCGGTTTCAGCGCCACCGAACTCGGCACGTTGGCTGTGAAGGAGCTGTTGGACCGAGCCGGCATCGATCCATCGAGTGGTATCATCGACCAGGTCTACATGGGCCACGTCCTACAGACCGGTGCCGGACAAGCGCCTGCTAGACAGGTGGCAGTCAATGCAGGCTTGCCAGTCAGCACCCCCTGCACCACCATCAACAAGGTCTGCGGTTCAAGTCTCAAAGCTGCCATGATAGCAGCTACAGAGATCAGCGCTGGCGTCTCAAGCCTCGTAGTAGCTGGAGGGATGGAATCGATGAGTAACGCCCCTCACTTCATCAGAGGGGCCAGGCGCGGCGATGACATCTCCTACGCCTCGCTGGAGTCAGTGCTTGTGCACGACGGCCTAAAGGATGCGTACACCGGAGAGTCGATGGGCAACACAGGTGAGACTATTGCTGACGAGAATGGCATCACACGAGAGCAATCCGACGCTTTCGCCGTGCGCTCGCACGCTCTGGCCAACAAGGCTTGGGAAGAAGGTTGGTTGGACAAAGAGGTGTTCGCCGTCGGTGGACTAGAGCGAGACGAGGGTATCCGCAGCGGCTCGACTATGGAATCTCTAGGTGACCTAGAAGCCGTTTTCATAGAAGGTGGACAGGTCACAGCGGGAAACTCCAGTCAGGTCTCAGACGGGGCCTCGGCAGTGCTGATTGCATCCGAAGAGGCTGCTAATCAGCATGGTCTGCCCGTGCTGGCGCGTATTGTCGGCTATGCTACCTCAGGCGTCGAGTCTCACCGGGTAATGTCCGCCCCCATCCCAACCGTTCACAAACTCCTCAAGCAGACCGGGATGAGCATGGAGAACATCGACATCCTAGAGCATAACGAGGCCTTCGCAGCAGCCTCGTGTGCCATTCAGATGGCTCTTGGCGCTTCAGAGGGACGTTTCAATCCTCACGGAGGAGCGGTGGCGATAGGACATCCACTAGGGGCCACCGGTACTCGCTGCCTGATGACTCTAGTGAACGCCCTCGAGCGTTCCGGAGGGAGACGTGGCATCGTGACGATATGCCTCGGCGGAGGCAACGCCGTTGCCATGATGATAGAGCGCGATTGAGGGATGGCACGCCCCCTATGGGGGGCGACTAGTTTGTCATAGGCCTTATTTGGGGGTCGCTGGTCGCCCGGCCGATGGTAAAGCCCGCAAGAACCCACACACGCTTCGAAAAGGCGAGGATTATCGGTGCTAGAGCGCTTCAGATTAGCATGGGAGCTCCTCTCTTCGTAACCGAGGACGAACTGCGTCAACACTTCAGCGATGAGTTGATTCAACTATACGGTGTTGAAGAGGCAAAGTGGAGGGTCGTTCTAGACCCCAACAAGATAGCGATGCTGGAGTACCAACAGCACCGGATACCGATTGACGTAGACCCTCACCTAGAGTGAGTCCACATCGGTTCGGGCAAGTCTATTTGTCTGAACACCGAGGCTCTCTCATAGGGGGAATTTTAGTTGCTCGACGGGATTCAAGCCAAGCGGTTGACTGGGGCTTTGGTGATAGTCACCTTCCTCGTCATCGCCCTTGGCGGAGTGATTCGAATCTACGACGCCGGGGAATCATGTCCGGACTGGCCGACCTGCTTTGGCACGATTGGTTTTGACGTCTCAGAGGCCGAGCAAGAGGCATGGTACGAGGCCAATCCCGATGAGATTGACTCGAGGGGGGGTGATCACCGTTACACGACTTTTCAGATCTTCACAGAGTGGGCGCACCGGCTGCTCGCAGGAGTCGTCCTAGGGCCTCTTGTGCTCCTCAATTGGCTGATAGTCAGACGTGAAGAGGAGCTCGGTTCCGAGGTCCATCTGGCCTCCAGCATTGCGGTGGCCCTGATAGTATGGCAGGGGGCTGTGGGATGGCTGACGGTCAGTATGGACAACGAGCACTGGAGTGTCGCCCTGCATCTGGGCTCAGCCCTCGCATTCATGCTCAGCCTAATCTGGCTCTGGCTAGCGATATCAAGGGACCACCGCAAACTGCCTTATTGGGCAAACTTCGAGTCGGCTTCGAAGAATTGGAGGAGTCGGTTGTTCTGGCTTTCTACGGGAATCCTGTTCACACTGTTCTCGGGCGCCTTCGTTTCGACAACCAATGGAGCGAATGCCGCTTGCGGGGTCAACGGTTTGTTTGAATCGTGGCCATTGTGCCACGGAGAGTTGATTTCGTCGGTTCACGACTGGGTGCTGCAGTCTCAGGTCATCCATAGATGGATGGTAGTTGGAGTCGCAGCCAGTCTGCTGGGGGCATCATGGTTGACCTGGAAGGAATTCGGCTCGGACAGTGTGTTGTGCAAGTGGTTCTGGGTGTCGACCGTACTGTATCTGGTAAACATCGGCATCGGGGCCTCGTACATCCTGTCATGGGATATTAGCGACGGTTACGCCGAGTATCTCTCGCTAATCCATCTACTTGTAGCGTCACTCTCTTTCATCGTCCTATCTACTGCTTGGATGGGAACGACGATGGTGCTTGTAGCGGAGGACGATAATGAGTAATCTGAGGCCATACTTCTCCCTAACCAAGCCACGGGTGGTCGTGCTTCTGCAGATTACCGCGTTGTGTTCGGTGCTGGTGCACGACCAGTTAGATGGTGGGCTAGATACAAACACAGTGCGGACAATACTGGTGGTATTCGTAGGAGGGTACCTGAGTGCTGGGGGCGCCAATGCGATCAACATGTGGTACGACAGAGACATCGATCCACTGATGACGCGCACGAAGAACCGGCCCGTGCCTGCGGGTGAGGTCTCGGCCAACGCCGCTCTGGGATTCGGAATCACCCTGTCACTTCTCGGAGTAGCGTGGTTTGAGATATTGGCCAACTCAGTGGCCGCATTCTGGTCGGCTTTCAGCATCCTGTTCTACGTATTCATCTACAGCATATGGCTGAAGCGTACGACGCCGCAGAACATAGTCATCGGTGGTATCGCCGGTTCGACCCCGCCTGTGATAGGCTGGGCAGCGGCTGAGGACGGACTCACAATAGCTACTGACTCGACCCGAGTTATGCTGGAGTCACTCCTCGACCTAGGCGGCCTGATGCCGTGGTTCATGTTCCTGCTAATCTTCCTGTGGACTCCCCCTCACTTCTGGGCGCTAGCACTGTACCGTTCCGAGGAGTATGGGAATGTGGGCGTCCCGATGATGCCGAACGTCAAAGGAGCAAAGAGGACGGTTCGCGAGATGAAGGCATACGCTGCGCTTCTAGTGATTTTGTCGGTAGCTGCCCCGATGAGTTACGGTGACATAAATGGGGATGACACCACCTACTACGTCCTTGGTGGGACGGTAATTGGGTTGAGCATCTGGTACTCGAGCACAGTCTGGAGAGTGGACCTCAACGAGCAGCGCGACCCCACTGGGAGGATACCAACGGCCGCTCGCTCTTTCTTCGTCTCCATGCTCTATCTAGCCCTTATGTTCATAGTTCTAGTCACAGCCAGTTTCGGGCTACTGGGCGCCGGAATAGGTGCCGTTCTAGCTGCGACTGCAATGGTTCGCAGTGAGGCCCGGGCAAAGTCCTGAGAGCCCGATGGCTTCAAACACCGAGTGCACCATCGCGCTGCGTCGTAAAGCGAGGTGGGGCAATGGATGAGCAGGACCTGATTTACGATTGGAACAAGATAGATTACGAGATTAAGCGCGATGAGTCAAACCATCCGCATGAATTGTGGTTCGACGACGAGACCTTGCGAGACGGCCTGCAGAGCCCAAGTGCTCGCAACCCGACCATTGAACAGAAGATTGAGCTGATTGACTCCATGGAGGCCCTCGGAATCCAGAAAGCGGATCTCGGGCTTCCTGGTGCTGGCCCCTTCCACGTCGGCCACATTGATGCAATGCTCACTCACATGGGCGAGAACGACTACGCACTTCGCCCTGGATGCGCTGTTCGTACGGTGGTAAGCGACATCGAGCCGCTGGTAGATTTACAGGCCAAGCACGAGCGGCAGATACAGGCTAGCGCCTTCCTAGGGACCAGTCCAATTCGCCAGTATGCTGAGGGCTGGACGATGGAGAAGATTATCTCGACAGCCGAGAAGGCTGTATCATTCGCCATCGACAACGACATCCCAGTGATGTTTGTCACCGAAGACACCACGCGCAGTAAACCAGAGGATATCAAGGCCGTATACACTAGGGCACTGGAGCTCGGTGCTGATCGAATCTGCGTGTGCGACACATGCGGGCACGTTACCCCCAACGGAGTCCGCAAGTTGCTCTCTTTCATTCAGGACGAAGTGATACCCGACGCAGGAGTGAAGCGACGTGACATCGAGGTCAACTGGCACGGGCATCAAGACCGTGGACTTGGCGTCGCCAACAACCTCGCTGCCTACGAGGCCGGGGCCGATGTCATCCACGGGACCGCCCTCGGAGTGGGCGAGAGGGCCGGCAACGCCCCTCTCGACCAGACGCTTGTCAATCTCAGCCTTATGGGAGTGATTAGCAATGACCTGACTGCCCTAAACCAATACATGCGCAAGGCGCACGAATACGTCGAAGTTGCTCTGCCTCGCAACTACCCTGTGTTCGGCAAGGACGCCTTCGAGACCGGGACAGGTGTGCACGCGTCCGCAGTGGTCAAGGCGATGAAGAAGGGTGACCACTGGCTCGCAGACCGCATTTACTCTGGAGTACCTGCTGCGGACTATGGGCTGCAGCAGGTAATCCGGATAGGTCACATGAGTGGGCGCTCCAACATCATCTGGTGGCTACAGCAGAACGGCTACGAAGCGACTGACGAACTGGTATCGAACTTGTTTGAAGTGGCCAAGGGACAGCGTAGAATGATGACCGATGAAGAGGTCCATACAGCCATCTCAGGATTCCTCCAGTCATGAAGCAGGTGCTTCACGCTATAGACGAATGGCTAAATGTCGAATGCGTTCGAGTTCGGTCATGCGCACGGCGCTAGCGGTACTCATCATCCTCCTATTCGCCCCCCTTGGGGGCGTGATTGCTGACAGTGCGGGGCAGCCAGACGACCTTGGAATAGAGGGCGACGAGATACTGCCTACATACTCGCGAGCCGTGCAGTTGGCCTTCGAAAGAGTCGGGGACATGAGTGGCTACTCGGAGGAGGATCTCGAAGGAGTACACGAGTGGCTTGTCGTCACAAGAGTCCCCATCGAAAAGCACCAATTGACTAAGGCAGCGCCTGAATCGAGCGAACCGGCCCCTATTCTTCGAGGAGCCTACATCTGGGTTTTCGACTACCCACTCAAGTCGGTGGCTCTGCTCCAGCAGTCTCTTGAAGCGGGTGAAATTGAATCATTCTCACCACTGCTGGAGAAGAAGCAGGAACCGCGACTCTCGCCGAACGACACAGAGTTCTCAGAGCAGTGGCACCTTGAGAACACCGGCCAGACCAACGGCTTATCGGGAGAGGATGTCAACGTCACCAGCACCTGGGACACCTACACCGGATCTGGAGTAGTAATCAGTGTGGTCGATGATGGGCTCGACCATGCCCACAGCGATCTCAGCCCTCACTACTCATCGCTACTCTCGTACGACTGGTGCAACGACGATGGTGATCCCAGTCCCTCCAGCTGGAACGGTCACGGCACGGCCGTGGCCGGAGTGGCTGCTGCAGTCGGGAACAACGGACTGGATGTCACTGGAGTCGCATTCAATGCAACCATTGCGGGATCGACGTTGATTGCGTGCTGGGCTGGTGATGCGACCGAAGCTGATGCGTTGAGCTACGAGAGTGACGATATCGACATCTACACCAATTCTTGGGGCCCTGCTGACGACGGTCAGACCCTCGAGGCGCCCGGACCGCTAACTCTGGCGGCCTTCGAAAGTGATGCCTACGACGGACGCGAGGGATTAGGCAACCTAATCACATGGGCTGCAGGCAACGGCCTCGGCTCAGACGACAACTCAAACTACGACGGTTACGCCAACAGTCGCTTCACCATCGCCGTCACCGCAATCGACCACGACGGTGACCAGTCCTACTACGCTGAGCCGGGGGCGAACATACTCGTCGCAGCGCACTCCAATGGTGACGGCGAAGGTATCACTACGACCGATATCTCCGGCACAGGCGGCTACAACAGCAGCGGCAACGTGACTCATACCTTCGGCGGCACCTCTAGCGCCACCCCGTTGGCCGCTGGAGTCATTGCGCTGATACTCGACGCCAACGAAAACCTGACTTGGAGGGATGTGCAACACGTTCTAGTCAACAGTGCGCGCATGAATGATGCCAGTGACTCGTCATGGGGCGTAAACGGCGCCGGACACGACGTCTCGCACAAGTACGGTTTCGGGGTGGTCGATGCCGGCGCCGCCGTCTCTGTAGCCGAGAACTGGATCAACGTAGGAGATGAGTTGAACTCCACCTACGGACCCTATGCTCCTTCGGCAAACATCCCTGACGATACGCCTGAATGGACCGAATTCACGACTATGGTTACAGACGAGTACTCACTCGAGAGCGTAGATGTGGCGGTCGACATAACTCACACTGCGAGAGGAGATCTCGATATCGTACTAGTCTCTCCTTCCGGAACTGAGTCTTGGTTGGCTGAGTCACGCAACGACAATGGAAACCACTACTCTGACTGGATGTTTAGCACTGTAAGACACTGGGATGAGTCTTCATTGGGAAATTGGACGCTGAAGGTACGTGACACATCTTCGGGTGCGACTGGCACACTAGATTCATGGGAGTTATTATTGCATGGAGTAGACATAGACTACGACCACGATGACGACGGATTGAGCGACCAGAATGAGACGCTGGTATACGGTACTGACCCCTATGACTCCGACACCGACGATGATGGATTAAGCGACTTCGATGAAGTGATGATACATGGAACAGACCCATTGGCTATTGATACCGACCTTGACGGGCTAAGCGACTCGTTTGAAGTGACTACCACTGGCACTGATCCTCTCGACTCCGACACTGATGATGACGGGCTGAGCGATGGTGCTGAGATTAACTTCTGGCAGAGTGACCCTCTTTTGTACGACCCTGATGCCGACTCCGACCTATTCTACCACTTCAATGACTGTAACGATACAAACCCAAATGTCAACCCAGGCAGGCCTGAGCTACTGAATGACATCGATGACAACTGCGACACCTTTGTCGATGAAGGTTACAACTTCACCGACAGAGACAATGACGGACTCAAGGACTGGAACGAGTACCACATCCACGGCACTGACTACATGGACTCCGACACCGACGACGACGGGCTGGATGACGGTCAGGAAGTCAACACCTACGCCGCCCTTGGCTCAGACCCATTGGTGTATGACCCCGACTCTGACTCAGACTTGTGGTACTGGTTTGAGGACTGCGACGACGAGGACGGTAATCGATCTCCCGGCCATGTCGAACTGCTCGATAACTTAGACAACGACTGCGACTTCCTAATCGACGAGGATTACTGGGACCGCGATACCGACAACGACGGGCTGACCGACTACGACGAGTATCACAACATCACCACCGACTACCTTGACGGGGACACCGACGGCGACGGGTTACCCGACGGCCTAGAGTACAACGAGTACTCCTCGATGGGAGCCGACCCGCTGGTCCACGACGACGATGCTGATTCCGACGGCTGGTACTGGTTCCAAGACTGTGATGACGAGGATTTCGACAGAGCGCCGCTCAAGCCCGAGGTCCTCGATGGCAAGGACAACGACTGCGACGAAGTCGTTG
>OFTZ01000048.1_pt1 | contig 14050 bp, 9 predicted proteins | sample 1543391 | NCBI WGS metagenome assembly OFTZ01 (sample SAMEA104347366, study PRJEB22522) | marine metagenome | isolation source: seawater
CATTAGGGACGTGGTTGATCCCAAGAATAGGAGGTGAGAAGATATCGGATAATTTGCTTGAGATTGAAGGTCTACGAGTTCACTTCGACACACTCGATGGACCAATTGAGGCGCTGCATTCGGTGGACCTGAATGTAGAGCAAGGGCAGATAATGGGACTTGTCGGCGAGTCGGGGTGCGGGAAGTCTGTCACTTCTCTGGTTACGATCGGCCTAGCTACATGCGATGTCGACGAGGGCCGCGTGAAGTATGAAGGCGAGGAACTACTGTTTAGGGATTCAGAGATCAACAAGAAAATACAAGACATCTCTGGGCGGATAACCGCCGTCGCGATATTGACATCGATATTTTCGTTTTTCTGGACATTTCTGATAAATCCACTTCAAGGCATAACCCTCCTTTTCATGTCCTTGTTCGTATCAATAATCTCATGGCTATGGGGATTTGCTGCCAAGAGCGAATACCGCCGTCATCAGAAATTCATGAGATGGGTGCGCGGCAACGAGATTAGCATGATCTTCCAAGAGCCCATGACGGCCCTCAACCCACTTTACACAGTGGAGAAGCAGATTTCTGAGGTGATGCGCGAGCACGATAGGCTCGTTGTGCCCGAGACTCCACGTTACATCAGAGTCGGCCAGGCACTTGTCAGGCCCGCCACTCTAGTGGTTGATGCATTTTCTTCAAAGCCACAATCTTCGATAGCCACATTCTCAACTCTCGCCTTTGTCCTCTTTGCCCATCTGCGCGGTTTCGCAGATACCACTGCAGCTGCTATTGCTGCTCCATTCGTATTCATCTTCAAAGGCATCTTCTTGATCATCGAAATCGCCATCTCCTTTACCTATACCTTCATTGTCGAATTAGGAATATTTGGTATTATTATCCTAATTGGATCCGCGTTATACAGATTTTCTTACGGCGGTCTTCCCGCCTCCGGGAGCCACGACAATCCCCTCATCACGGAGGCCGACCTCAGCCTTGGAGACGGGCCGCAAATTCCCCGTGCCTCTAAGATAAACTCATTACTTCTACAAACGCCCCTTGTATTCACCACCTTACTGATCCTTTTCTTGTTACTCTGGATGCCACTCTCCGCTCTCCTCGCGATGACCATAATCACCACTCTTCTATCCCTCCCGGGAATCATTATGGTGAATTATCTGGGACTCGATCCTGCACACAGAAGACAGGTAATTGGCATCCTTGAGGATGTCAGAATTCCTAATCCTAGCGCGGTCGTGAAGATGTATCCACACGAGCTTTCAGGGGGGATGCGCCAGCGGGTGATGATTGCTATGATGATGGCTTGTGAGCCGAAACTACTCATTGCCGACGAGCCGACAACTGCCCTTGATGTCACTATCCAAGCCCAGATTCTCAAGTTGATGCGAGACCTCCGCGACGAGAAGGATACGGCAATCCTGCTTATCACGCATGACTTGGGAGTTATCGCTGAGATGTGCGATGCGGTCACCGTGATGTACGCTGGGTCAGTTGTTGAGACAGGTAGCATAGGGGACGTTCTGTCTAGACCCCGGATGCCCTACTCGATAGGTCTGCTTCACAGTATTCCCACAATTGACGAAGGTGCTGACCGCAGGGACGTGCTACCAATCATCCCAGGTCAAGTCCCGGACCCTAACTTGCACTTCGACGGTTGCAGGTTTCATCCCCGATGCCCATTCGCGAGTGAGACATGCATCACTACTCCTCCTCCGATGATTGAGGTCGAACCCGGTCACTTCGCAGCCTGCCACCACACTGATTCAATTGGCGAGAATGTCGCAGAAGTGCAGGCTGCGTTCGATGTCTTCGCTGCAGAGTATGGATTGGAAGGAGTTGACTGAAATGCCTGATGAAAGCAAAAACGACGAGATCCTCATAGAAATTGAGGGAATGAAGAAGTGGTTCCCCATCAAGAGCGGAATGTTGTCTCCTGTGAAGAGCTACGTCCGTGCAGTTGACGGGGTCGACCTGCAGGTAATGCGCGGAGAGACTCTCGGAATTGTCGGTGAGTCAGGTTGTGGTAAGACCACGCTGGGACGAGTCTTGCTCGGCCTCATACCGATAACAGAGGGTTCTGTCCACTATGATGGTGTGGACATCCGAAATATGTCAAACAAGGATCTCAGAAGGCGACTCCAGATTGTGTTTCAGGACCCCGGAGGTTCGATGAATCCGAGAATGTCGGTGCGTTCGATAGTGGGTGAGCCACTCCAGGTGAATGGGTTGTCCGAGGGTGCCGAGTTGACTCAGAGGGTGGCGGAATTGCTTGATTCGGTTGGCCTCAAGCGCGAGCACATGAATCGATTCCCACATGAGTTCTCAGGTGGTCAGAAGCAGAGGATAGCCTTGGCTAGGTCACTTTCTCTGGATCCTGAGTTCATCTTACTCGACGAGCCAACCAGCGCGCTAGATGTTTCTGTACAGGCGCAAGTTCTGAACCTGCTTGAGCAAATCCAGGAGAAGCACGGCCTCACCTTCGTTTTCATCACTCACGCTCTGAATGTTGTAAACCACATTTGCGACAGAGTCGCTGTGATGTACCTCGGAAAGATAGTAGAGATAGCCCAAACACAAGATCTGTTCAGTAAGCCAGCCCATCCTTACACACACGCTCTGATGTCGGCTATTCCTGAACCCTCTCTGGAGAAGGCCTCTAGGGAGAGAATAGTTCTGAGTGGCGATGTCCCCAGTCCAGCTAACCCGCCGCCGGGATGCAGGTTCCACACTCGTTGTCCCATAGCTGAGAAAGGTCTCTGCGATGTCGAGGAACCATCTCTAGAGATTATCGATTCCGATGGCCATGGAGTAGCCTGTCACTTCCCACTAGGGCCCGGGATGAAACTCCCGGTTCTAGATGATGCCCAGATTCACCCTGAGGATGACGACGAGCCGACTACAATCGTACTCTGAGGAACAAGAATGGAAGAGAATGAAGTTGAATCAGAAACGGTCGAGAACGCCCCTCCTATGTTCGACAATAAGGAGGAGGCCGAGGCCGCTTTCTGGAGGCTGAAGAAGGCCTCTGACAAGAGCAGAGAGGAGAGAGTAAAGCGAGTTCTGGCTCAGGAGAGCGAGGGGATTCTGACTACGCTCGGTAGAGTGGTGTACATTTCGGCGTGCATATTGTTTGATGGCTTGGTGCTGATGGAAATCCCAGTTAGCATGGGCAAGACCCTAGTCGCTTGGTCTCTCTATGCTGTCCTGTTGGTAGCCGCAATCAAGTTACAGTACGATCTCTATGAGAAGTGGTTCAACGTCGATATCAGTGAGATGGACTTTAATCAGCAGTGATTGGGAAGCGCTCCGACTCAACTCGCTCGAAGCTCCTGAACGAGGGGACGATTAGCCCAGCAGTTGTTGTCAGAACCATGAACGCCACTGCGATGGAATAGGTGGTGAGGACGTTAGTCGTCTCAATCATCCAACCTCCGAGAAGGGGTGCGAATGGGATGAAAATCAGCGACCCTATGGCATCCAGTGAGTTGACCCTCCCTCTGAGGTGCTGATCAACGCTGTCTGACATCGTGGTTCTCCAGATTACACCTAGGGTTCCTCCGAGAATACCTTCGAGGAGGACGAAGACCAGTACTGCCCAGAATGGAATTGGCATTGCCCACATCAGCATACACCAAGCTATCCCTCCGATGAAGATGTAGAACACCTTCCCTCTGTGCTCCTTGGATATCGGACGAATACCGCCGAGTATGGAGCCGGCCATCGCCCCTAATGCCCCGACGGCTCCGAACACACCGAATGCATTGGCCCCTAGCCCCTTGTTCCCGATGATGAAAGGGACTCCTATCTCGATAGCCGAGTCCCCCACATGCCATATCATGAACATCAAGATACCTGCGAACAACCAGGGCTGGGTCTTCACGAACTCCCATGCCTCGAAAACTTCTTCTCGCAAATCCCCAACTTCATCGCGAACCACTGGGATTTCCGATATGCTCCACAGCACGGCTCCACTGAAGAGGAAGGTGATGACATCGATGAGTAGGCAGACCTCTATGCCCCATGTGCCAACAGTCATACCTCCGATGAGCGGTCCGAACATCCATGCTGCCGTCATCGCAACTCCTCTCAGGGCGTTGGCCTGCGGCAGCAGATCCTCCTCGACGAGGTCAGGCACCAAGGCACCTATCGCTGGGATGGAGAAAGCCCCTGCCCCTCCTGTGAGAAAGGTTACCACGAGCAACGTCTTGATCTCATCCATTCCAGCCATGAGTGCAATTATGGCTAGAGTCACAAGCATGGCTTGGGATAGATCCGCAACCAGTGCAACGGTCCTACGCGGCATCCTGTCGACCACCATGCCACCATAGAGCAGAAGTGGGAGGTGGCCGAGGAAGTAGGCGGTGAATATCAGCCCGTAGATCTTAGGCCCTCCAATCTGGGCAACCGTCCAACTCATCCCGATGATGAAGATCGAACTACCCAGCATATTGACGCCGTTACCGATGAGTAAACGGCGGAACTCGGGGATATCCCAGGCTTCTTTCATACCCATTAATCAATGGCGAGATTCAGGTCATTTCAACGTGCCTCAGGATGACTGACAGATAGTGCAGATGAACGCTTTGACAAAGATGGTCGAGACTACAAATCATAGATATTGTAAATCATCAATATATTGTAATATTTTGTTCATACGTTCAATAATTAAGTATTATTGTGAATATAAGCACAGAATTACATCAAATGCATATACAAACGACCGAATGATTATAGCGCTCTCTCGCACACCTGCGCGTATCCGGGGGGGCATTATGCTAGAATCATCGACGCATGTTGGTCTGCAAGATGCCGACGGCCTGCTGTCAATAGATCGGTTCGGTGCCGAATCGGCACGGATAGGGAGGGAGATTGCCGATGGGTATCACCGCTATCACATAGAAACTGAAGAGGTCGATGATGCCGACCCACTGCCTCACAGGTTCCTAGTCAAGGTCGGCAAGGTCGGCCTCGCGAAGTTCATCACCAAGGAGCTGCTGATGTACGGCCCACAGTTCGACGTAATCTTCTCCAGACCGTGCACCTACGGGGTCTTCTCGAACCCCCTCGTCGGGGGATTCGCTCCCCGGCCCAAGCTGTGCGTAGGCTGCCTCAGGTGCGAGGTCCAGCATCCGGACTTTGTGAAGGTCCTGCCTAATCCGGACCTACTCGCGCTGGGGGATTCGTACACGACTCACGGACACATCGCGGCCATTGACGAGGAGGCAAAGAAGGGAATGGTCCCGGTGCGCGGACAAGGGTACAGAGGACGCTTCGGCGGCCCCGGCTTCGACGGTATGCTAACAGACATGTCGGAGATTGTCCGGCCCAGTAGAGATGGAATCCACGGACGCGAGCTGATTGGCACAGCAGTGGACATTGGGAGCAAGCCGATGCACCTGTCTTTCGATTCCAACGGGAAGCTATCGGGGAGCATCCCTGAGATGTTCACAATCCAGGTTCCGTTTGTCTTCGACCTCCCTCCAGGAGACCTCGGCTCACCGCAGTTGGTTAAGGTGGTAGATTCAACCAGTAGTCGGATAGACACCCTGGCGTGCCTAGATGCTCACACCGTGGCAAGACTGGGACTGGACGCACCCAACATCGTCCCGGTACTCGACAACACCGAGGCATCCCGAGCCTCGGAGTTCCCAAACGCGAGGCTGATTGAGCTGCGATCATCGCCCGGGCGATCATGGGGTTGGGACGCTGCTGGTTTCGAGATTGCCAACGCGGTCTCCGACGCGATGATTGGAATCCGAATACATTTCGAAGAGGGCTGGCAGGACCGATTGACTCAGGCAGTTGAGTCAGGAGTCAAGGTGATTCACCTGCTCGCGGATCTGCATGGCCGCGGTTCCGACGGCACCTTCGTCACTGAACTGTTCAAGGAGGCCCACATGCTTCTCATCGAGCAGGGACGCCGGGACGCTGTCACACTATTCGGCGGAGGAGGCATTGTTGGGGCTGATCATGTTCCCAAGGCCATCATCAGCGGACTTGATGCAGTCGCGCTCGATTTGCCGGTACTGTTTGCCCTACAGGGACGTTCAAATGGCTCGCTCAGGCATCGAGAGAATGTCTCTGGAACACTGCCGGTGCAACTGGATCAGGATTGGGCAGAGCAGAGACTCATCAATTTGTGCGGCTCGTGGAGGGACCAGCTACTGGAGATACTCGGAGCGATGGGAATCCGCGAGGTTCGCAGACTAAGAGGAGAATTTGGGCGCTCAATGGTGGTCAAGCACCTAGAGGACGAGGCCTTCGAGGGGATTGCAGGCTATGTGGGGGGCGATTGCTGATGACTATAATCCAGAATATATCTGACACCCTCAGTGGAAAGATTGTGAAGCCCAGCGAATCTCTAGTCCACAAGACTACCCACTTGATGCAGGATGGGATGAAAGCGAGGGCGTTCGGCGAATACGAAAAACCTGAGGCACTCGGAGATGCGCGCTGGACTGACGAACTCATCCTCTCGACTTGGTACATGGCAGAGACCGGCGAGGTACCTGACAATCTGAACTTCAAGACCGGGGAGAGCGACGGCGGTTTCGACAGGCTTGGTTTCCAGTTCCTTCCAGAGAGTGATTGGCTGGAACACTCGGAAGCCATTGACACCAAGTTACCGCTGAACCGCCGTGATGACAAGAAGAACAAGATTGAGATTGACATACCCTGGTATGGCGGCGGGATGTCGTATGGTTCTGTTTCAGTCAATGTGATGATGTCGAGGGCGAAGAACGCCAAACAATGGAACTCATTCATGTCGACAGGTGAGGGAGGGTACCCGCCTGAGTTGTACGAGGTCAAGGAGAATGTCATCACTCAGGTAGCAACGGGATACTTCGGCGTCGAGGAGGAGACCATCCAAGCCGCCCCCATTATCGAATTCAAGTACGCGCAGGGGGCCAAGCCGGGCCTTGGAGGGCACCTGCTTGCAGCCAAGGCCGGAGAAGAGGTTGCAAAGCTGCGCGGATCAGTCCCATTCGTCAGCCTGTTCAGTCCATTTCCCTTCCACTCCACCTATTCTGTCGAGGATCACTCAAAGCATCTCGATTGGATAGAGACCATCAATCCGAAGGCAATACTCTCTGTCAAGGTCAGCACGCCTCATGATGTAGACATGGTCGCAGTTGGCTCGTATTACGCAGGTGCGCACATCATTCACCTTGACGGTGGCTACGGCGGTACCGGAGCGGCACCTGAGATTGCCAAGAAGAACATCGCCATGCCGATTGAACTGGCCATACCAAAGGTCCACAAGTTCCTGCAGAAGGAAGGGGTCCGCGACAAGGTCACCATCATCGCGAGCGGAGGGGTCAGGACTGCTGACGACATCGCCAAGGCAATTGCTCTCGGTGCTGACGGCTGCGTATTGGGGACGACTGATTTGGTCGGCATGGGGTGCACCCGATGTTCGAACTGTGAGGGCGGGCCGTCCGGACGCGGCTGCCCTTGGGGCCTCACCACTACTGACATCGAGTTGCAGGAGTGGGTGCAACAGGACTGGGGCGCCAAGAGACTCGACAACTTGTATACAGCAATGCAGTGGAGGCTGCGTGATATCCTTCGCAAGCTCGGCCTGAGTAACGTCCGCGAGCTGAGGGGCCGGACTGACCTGCTGAGGTACATCGGCAAGGAGGCCGACGAATGATCGATCCCTCAAAGATAATCCAGGCCCGCCGCGAGATGACGGCGAGCCACCCGAAATTCGAGCGCCGCGATGAGGACGCTGCCGAGGGCGGATGCGGAGTCGTTGGACTGGCCTCAGAGGTTCCTGTGGCGGGCCGCCACCTGTTCGCCTCGCTCGAGCAGATGAGGAATCGAGGCAACGGCAAAGGTGGCGGAGTGGCCATGGTGGGACTAGATCCCGAGCAGTTCGGAGTCAATGCATCGATTCTAGCCGATTCGTACCTCTATGCTGTCGCCTACCTCGATTCCAGAGTTCGCGATGCAGTCGAAGAGAGCTGCATCCATCCCAATTTCCACATCGATCACGTCCACGAGATGCCAGTCCTAGAGGCATGGGAGAAAGATCTCCCCTCGCTTGATGCCCGTCCGCCCGACGTTGTGTGCTACTTTGTCAGGCCGCGCGAGGACGCTCTTGACGAGTTCATCTCCGTCAAACTGCAAGATGCCATCGACCCGAACGACAGGGAGGCTGCTTCCGAGGAATTCGTGTTCCACACCACCCATTCTCTAAACGTCGAGTTCTATGCTAAGGACGGAAGGACAGACGCCTTTGTACTGAGTCATGGCAGGGATCTCCTAATCCTCAAGATAGTGGGCTACGCTGAAGACGTGATCCGCTTCTACTGCCTCGATAACGTGACTGCCCACGTCTGGATTGGCCACCATCGCTATCCTACTCGGGGGAGGGTGACACATCCAGGAGGGGCGCACCCGTTCGGACAGGGCATAGACTGCGCGCTGGTGCACAACGGCGACTTCTCCAACTACGTCTCTGTCAAGGATTACCTCGCACAGAGGGGGATGGAGCCGCTGTTCTTCACAGACACCGAGGTTGGGGCGCTGGCATTCGACCTGCATCGCCGGGTCTACGGATACAGTATGGAGCACGTCATAGAGAGCCTAGCGCCCACAAGTGAACTCGACTACGTGATGCTACCGGAGGACAAGCAAGAGGTGTACTCGGCCATTCAGAGGACGCATATTCATGGCAGCCCCGACGGCCCGTGGTTCTTCATCATCGCACAGTCCGAAGGGACCACTCACAGACTGATTGGAATCACCGACACCAGCATGCTCAGACCTCAGGTCTTCGCCTACCAGCGTGGTGAGGTCGGGATAGCATTCTGTGGCTCGGAGAAGCAGGTCATAGACGCGGTGCTTGACAGCCTTGCCTCAGAGGATAAGAGGTTCTGGCGTCGCGCTGATGAGTACTGGAACGCCAGAGGAGGTTCCTATACCGACGGTGGCGCCTTCCTATTCGATATCAGACCGACCGACGACGGCGGCAAGGAACTAGTCATGACGAACAAGTTCGGAGAGGTGGTGGACACCCATCCTCCGGGAGGGCACGGAGCGGCAGATGCTGCTGAAGAGCCACCCTTGGAGGTCGACAAGATGGATCCGGAACTCGCCTACTTTTCAGTCCTAGAGGCACTCCCTCACATGGGATGGCCAGAGGCTCTCGCGATCCTAGAAGCCATCGAGTCTAACGCCACGTCGGCAGGACGTGAGTGGGCATGGAATCTGCTAAGCAGGCTTCTAGACAGGAGGTATGACACCGGTTCGTTGAGGCGAAGTCGTTGGCTTGACTCGGTCGAGACATCACTCATCAGGACGATTTCGGCGGCGAGGCATCAGCCTTGCGACAGCTTCGTCGGACAAGTTACTCTCGGACACCGCCCTGTCCCAGCTTCAGACACCCAGAGGATTGTTGTCGATGCGAGGCCATACCCTCCAGAGGGAACCGACTCTCTAGCACTCGAGCTAGTTGCTCTTCACAAGGCAGGATGGAAACGCTTCGTCTTGCTGCACTGCAGGGGCCATCGTTTCATCGGCAACGGCTTCGGCCCGGGCACCTCAGATGTCGAGATAGATGTTCTGGGGGCTGCCGGCGACTATCTCGGCAGTGGCAGTGATGGAATGAGGATAACAATGCACGGCAACGCTCAGGACCAAGTCGCTCAGATTCACAAGGCAGGAGAACTTGTCGTCCACGGCGACGTCGGTCAGTGCTACGGCTACGGTTCCAAGGGAGGCAGACTGTTCGTCCTCGGTAACGCTGCTGGAAGGCCGATGATTAACGCCGTGGGTAGCCCCAAGGTTGTCATCAACGGCACAGCTCTAGACTATCTGGCTGAGTCTTTCATGGCAGGAGACCCGCTTGAGGGGGGTGGATTTGTCATCATCAACGGGATGAGATTCGACCAGCGAGGAGAGATGCTAGCACTGGAAACTCCGTATCCCGGTGGCAACCTGTTTTCTCTGGCCAGCGGAGGGGCGATCTACATCCGTGACCCACATGAGCGGCTCTCGGACTCGCAGCTCAACGGAGGCGCCTTCACCGAGATGACAGATGAGGACTGGGCCGTCGTCGAACCGATGCTGCAGCGAAACGAGGAGCACTTCGGTATTCCTATGCAGAGGCTGCTTACAGTTGAGGGTGAGATCGCCAGCCCGGCTGAGGTGTATCGAAAAATAATTCCAGTGAAGTCGAAGACTCTGCATGCTGAGGCAGCATGGGCAGGTCACGCTGACTGAGTGACCAGTTTCACCACTTCTTCGGCGCATCCCCATGAGAGAGTTACTCCAGCGCCGCCGTGACCGTAGTTATGGACCACCTTCCTCCCATCTATGGCCTCGACCTCTAGTCTGACTTCGCTGCGAGACGGTCGCAGACCGACCGCCCCCCCGATTATCTTGGAGCGATCCAATTCCGGCCACAGCGCCTCCACTTTATCCAGAATTAGGTCGTTTTCCTCCGGTCTGATATCCATCCCCCAGTCGTCAATCTGAGCCGTTCCCCCAAGGACGGTGACATCGCTACGGGGGATTGTGTATGTCAGGGTCTCCGGCTGCTGGTCAAAGTGCCCGATACCTGGATCCTGATCGAGGAAGATGACCTGCCCCCGTGCTGGCCTTACCTCGTCATCCTGACACAGCTCCCTAGCACCCAATCCCACGCAGTTGACCACCACCTCGCCAGGGACTTTGCTGATGTCTTCGACGAATGACTGCCTGAATGTGCCGCCAAGGGACTCGGCCCTTGAGCGCAGCCATGGCATGTACAGGTGCATCTCGATGACTGGCGCTCTGAACTGCCACCCGAAGACATACCCATCGGGTATATCTCCCTGATCCAAGATGCCGAAGGCAGCTATGTCATCTCCCCATGCTGGAGGCTCGACCACTTGTCTGAGGTACTCCCTCCCATCTCTCATGTGTACTCCGGACTCAGGATTCTCCTTGGCTAGCCTCTCTAGCTCTGCATAGGTCACTAGGCCCCACGTTTCTGCTTTGTCGGCAGGGGCAGTGAGAAACGGGTACCATATCGCCGCGGCAACATCCGAGACGGTGTCGGGACTGAATTTGTCGGAGACGACTTCCACATCATGCCCCGCTTCGAGGAGTCTAACTGCGCATGACAGCCCAGATACACCTGCCCCTACCACTGTGCAGCGCATGACTCGCGATAGCCGCACCACTCATGATAGCGTCGGCTAACATGTTCGCATCTCGGGGCAACCTCATGAGCGGCACCCTCTCTGGACCACATGGTGACACAGTGCCGAAGGTGAAGCGACCCAAGAAGGGCTGGTTCAAGCCTGACAAGAAGAAGCCTCGCAGGGGCCCACGTGTCAAGGCGAGCGAGAAGGGATTGCCTCCGTGTGCAGCCTGCGGCAAGTGGAGCATGCAGAGGGACAACACGAAGAGCGAGTTGTACTGTGGAGCCTGCGGCGCAATCATGTGAGCGAGATTCCATACGCCACTCCCTCTTTCGACAGTCTGCCGCAGTGATGAGGAACCGCACCGGGCGCTTCGGGCGCCGCGAGTGATGGGCGATCTGAGCGGCACTAAAGATAACTCAGCATTAGAGCGAGCGTATTCCACATCATGTGGCCCACAATAGAAGGCAATAGACTACCAGTTCTTACTCTAATCCAACCATAGATGATTCCGCCCATGAAGGCCTGCCCTGCAACAAAAGGATCGAGATGAATCAAACCAAAAAGAATAGAACTCCAAATAATCGCAGTCCAATCGCCGTGCTTCCTGTTAATGGCATCAAGAATGTAACCTCGAAACATGAGCTCTTCAACAATCGGAGTCACTATCGCTACTGCGAGAAATAACAAAGCGATATCAACAGTGCTCGACTCCCAGTTAGTTCCCAAGTCAGTATTAGTAGAAGGCTCACCAAATATTCCAATCCACACTACAGCGTAAATCGTATTCAGAATAAGGTCGATTATGGTGACAACGATTGGGATTGCTAAGATTAGAATTAGAACTCTCTTCAGTGAACCAAATTTCAGCATCTCCTTAATCCGGTCCAAACTGCCGTCGACATAGATGTACAGGAGTACGAGAGGAATCAGAATGATTGCTATCACTAGTGAGGATATTGAAAATGCCAAACCATCAGACAGACCTGCCCAATAAAGAGCAAACCAAAGTGCCAACGTACCAATAATCGTCAGTAGCCACCATCCTATGAGGAATGTGATGATGATTAGCCACGAGACCCATGTTTTGTCACTAGCACCGACTGACTTTTGTTCAGTAGATAAGTCAGCAGGAACTCCTTCAAATGCCTCTCTAAGGGAGCCCTTTCCAGATAGATCCCAGACCTGTCCAACTGCAGATTTACCATATCCATGTAGCAACCTGCCGATATCGCCCATAGCCAAGTGATTCGGGTCTTTTGTAATCCGGGAGAGTTTTTTTCCCCGTTCAACTCCGATTCTTGAATTGAAATGCGGTTCGATGTAATTGTAGCAGAAATATACCGTCAAAAATATTGTAATTATGGACAGTAGTAGGAAGGAAATCCAACCCCCTGCAATCACAAAATCGAACAATATTGCAAAAGCGATGATCCACAGAGTCCCTTTAGTGGGAAAATCTCCAATGAATAATCGACCAAACGGCCCTAGTAACTCTTGCCCACCATCTTGAACAATAAGTTGAAATTCCTGATTCACGGGAACTATTCCTCTGAAGAATCCTCAATAATCTCCTGCTTCTTCATTTCGGCTTGAAGGGTGACCAATTCAAGGTATGTTGTCCTCGCCTTGAGGTATTTCTCCATCTCGGCAAGTTAAGCTTGTTTCTCGGCAGCGTAGAAGCTGACGTCCCTAGCATTTGCATCCATCTTGTATAGTATGGTGAAGAAGAAAAGAGTGAGGAGTAAGGGACCAAGGAGCATAAGGGAATTATCATCCATATTGTACGTGCTCCCGTTCACTTCGGTATTTGACCCCAAAATGACCGATATAACAACAATACTGGGCCAAAGAATGAGATTCGCTAGTAGCAAAACCCACTCATAGAGCTCATATTCGGATCTCCTCCTAGGCCTGCTGGGTTTTGAGACTGGGGCTTGTTCCATATCACTACCGAACCCTATCACACGGGCATCGAGATATGAGGATTCTGCAATACTATCGTCTGATTCAATGAGTAACGAGATGTCGATTTCAGAGGTTCCCTCATCACTCTGCCTTTTGTCGTTGTACAATGGTATTGAAACTGCAGAGATGAAGCCAATTGCACCCACACTAGATAAAACAATAACTATCCAATCGTACGTAAAGTTCTCGACATCCAACATTCTGAGGACTAAAGATCCGATGAAAACCAAGGATAGGTAGTACAACGAATGAAATTTTTTCAATAGGTAAAGCACAGAAGATAGGACGAGAAGAATGACCATTATATCGACTACATCAGAATGCAAAGAAAACGCATCAATCGAGTGTTGAGAATTAAAATCTAATGAAATCAAATATGCTCCAATCGCCCCAATAAATGTAATTAGAATTGCAACATCTTGGCCTGAATCTCCTAATTTTTCTACCCTTGAGGAAACTAAATCATGTGAAATCGACCCTTCGGAAAGATATGCGAGCCAGAGAGCAGTTTGGAATATCACTGTGGCTGGGATGATGTATGGAAGATGACTGGCTACTGACTTCAAGCCTGAACCAATACTCTGTCCAGTCCGTTTCATCCAGCCGCCGAATCCCGAGGCTTTCTCTGCGAATCGAGCGTTATCCAAAGAAGAAGAGATTCCTCTCCCTAACCTCTCAATGCCTCCCTGAGTCTTCATCAATAGCGATTCGGCATCTGGTTCTTCAGATTCCTCGTCTTCTGCTGTGGAAAGTGAATCTTTCATTTCCTTTTTCCTCTCTAACATGTCTTTAATTGAACCTTCAAATTTTCTAGATACCGAGTCTATGGAATCCAGTACACGACCAAATTTAGATTTGAACGAACTGTCATCGGACGCATCCGCCATAAACGAGGCACTGCATTTGAACCCTTGAATCTCTCGGAGAATTAGAAATAACTT
>OFTZ01000051.1_pt1 | contig 13717 bp, 7 predicted proteins | sample 1543391 | NCBI WGS metagenome assembly OFTZ01 (sample SAMEA104347366, study PRJEB22522) | marine metagenome | isolation source: seawater
CTCCAGCCCGTCAAGGCCTAACTCATGCATCAAACCCCGAACGGCCGAGTCGAGCCAGACCAAGGTCTCCTCGAGACCATCTTCAGGAGGTGGCGCCACTAAGATAGGACATCCTGCCGCGATTGCAATCAACATGTCCTCAGCACTCGGTGCCTCATCCATCTCGATGAGTAGATGGCGCCCTTGCTCGGTCAGGTTCATCGCCCGGGCGGCAAGACCTATTCGCGGCAGAGCAGACGCCGCGCGACTGCCACCAGGGGCTGCTGCGTCGATGACTGCGCCGTCCAAATCAAGGTCTACAACCAGTCTGAACAGGTGATCGACCCTATCGACACGGTCACGCAGGAGAATCATCGATTCATCGCTCATCTTGCAGGTGATGGATACCAGAATGGCCTCAATCTCGGCGTCGTTGAGTGGTGGCATGTCAGCCAGATCAAGTACTATACCTGCACAATTCCCAAGCCAGTCCGCACAGTCGACGAGATTACCCTCGCCTACGAGAATCAGATCACACTCTCTGGGTGAAGTCCTAACCAGGGCTGGCTGAGTCGAAGCCGCTCCCTGCCAGGTGTCGGTGGAGTCAGATTCGATTAACCAGGGGATTGGGAACAGTAGACCGCCCTCTTTGGAGCCGAGCGGCATCAGGAGGGTGTACGGGTCGAGAGGAGAGTGCTCAGGAAGTCTGTCCGAGGTTGAGGGCACCAGTACAATGCTCTCAAAGCCCTCTGCTATCGATGAATCAGGCATCTTCGTAGATCCCAAAGAGGAGTCAGACGGCACTAGGACCAACGCGTCCTCTTCCAGAGTCAGCCCCAGCGGCTCTAGATGCTCAGCCAACTGGGCCATCTCTGCGGTTTCTATCCCTCTCATGGCCGCACCTTCTCCGGGAGGGGGGCAACTACCGGCGATGACCACGCGTCCCCCGGTCATACCGACTCCGGGCTCGGAGCCAACTGAGCCAAGGACAACAACAGTTCCGCCGCTCATGCCGGCCCCTGCCCTCTTCCCAGAATGGCCCCGGACGATTACCGTGCCACCAGACATGCAGGCACCGACTTCGTCTCCGGCAGAGCCATGCACTGTGATGAAACCTCCAGTCATCCGACGTCCGAGACGGTCTCCGACGTCCTTTTCGACGACTATCCGTCCGTTTCGCTGAAAAGCCCCGAGCATCGATGTACTGGATCCTTGTAGCGTGAAGGAGCCTCCGTTGTTCATGACCCCAGCGCACTCACCGAGGTTGCCAAGCAGCAGAACTCTTGATTTTGGAGGCAGATGAGAAATGGCCCCAATCTCTCCGCTCTTGGGCTTTTCATCGCCTCCGCGACCCCATCCGATCCTGACCAGCAAGTCCCTCTCTAGGGCTTCGGACAGCATTCCATCTAGGTCCCGACCAAGTTTCATGCTCTTCGCAGTGACCTCGCGCATGGCTCTCCCTGTGCGGACATGACGCTAGTGGTCTTCATTCTGACGGGCAGCACGGCCTCAAGTCGCGGCTATTGAGGGTAAATTCGAGGTGCGAGGGGAAGGGTATGTTGATAGAGGGCTGGCAAGGGCGTTAAAACGCCCTCAAGGGGCTGTGTGAGGTCAAGGCGTGATCAGGGTCGCCATCAACGGCTACGGGACAATCGGCAAGAGAGTTGCCGATGCAGTCGACGCCCAGGATGACATGGAAGTCGCGGGGGTGACCAAGACAGGGCCCAGTTTCGGGTGCGAACTAGCAGCGAAGAAGGGCTTCCCTCTGTACTGCACCACCGATAATCCAGAGCACATAGCCTCCTTCTCATCCGGCGGATATGAGTGCCATGGAGGACTCTCCGACCTGCTGGCCTCAGCGGACGTGGTGATCGACTGTGCCCCAAGTAAGATGGGGGCGGCAAACCTTGCCAAGTACGAGGCAGCCAGTATCAAGCACATGTTCCAAGGCGGTGAGAAGCACGAACTCACCGGTTTGTCCTACAGCTCTAGTGCCAACCACGCCGCGAACATGAATGCCGATGGCACGAGAGTTGTCTCCTGTAATACCACCGGACTATCACGCACTCTCGTGCCGTTGTACGAACTCGGCAACTCCCTCAAGGTCGAGTGCACCATGATTCGTAGGGCGGCCGACCCAGGTGACTCGAAGAAGGGGCCCATCAATGCCATTAAACCGGTGTTAAAGGTCCCCAGCCACCACGGCCCAGACGTCATGACGGTGATGCCGGAAATCGAAATCAACTCACTGGCCGTAGCAGTTCCAACCACTCTGATGCATGTTCACACCATCATTGCAGATCTTCCCTCAGGACACGGTCAGACGACTGAATCGATTCTAGACATATGGAGGCAGACTCCAAGGGTCATTGTAATGCATGGAGAGGGGAATCGACTGACAACCACCGCTGAAGTCATGGAGATGGCACGCGATTTAGGCCGCAAGTGGGGTGACCTGCACGAGATATTCATCTGGGAGGACGGAGTGAAGTTAGTGGGCGATAGGCTGTACTACTTCCAAGCGATACACCAGGAGAGCGACGTGATTCCCGAAAACATTGACTGTATTCGCGCTCTGATGGGAACTGAATCCGATTGGCGCGCTTCTGTGGCTAAAACCGACAGTGCAATTTCGGATTACTACGGGCTATGAAAGCGCCTTCATGTTAGCAAGTTTCGTGGTACACCTAGTATGAACGGTCAAAAAGCCCCCTCGGGTCGGCTGTTGCATGCTCAGGGCTCGCTCTGTCATACTAGTTCTCACAACACTGCTCTTGTCCACGTGGACCGGAGTGCTTGCGAGCGCCTCGGAAGACCTCTTTACAGGCGGTGATGAAGGAGAGGGTGCTTCTGTGCCTCCAAACTCACAGTGGTCACAGATTGATGCCTCAATAACCTCCTATCCACTGCGTGAGTCATCAGGCCTACTGTACTCTCCGTTCGGCTCGTTCGATCCGCTGGACACCCCCATCCCTCTCGGCCCTGAGAACCTGTACGACCCGCAGGCCCTGAGGCGCACGGGAATGCTTCTGGTCCAATCCGACAGTTCTGACTTGACGGCCATGATGGACACCTTCTCCATCATGGGGGTCGATATCCTAGATGTGATTCCTGATGACGCCGTAGTGGTTCGCGTGGACACGCTGAGTAACGCCGATGTAGTCGAGTCAATCAACAGGCTGCCAAGCGTCAGATGGACTGGTGCGCTGCCAGTGGCGTGGCGAGTAGCTTCCGAGTTGATCCCACTATCGGGGAGGAATGGAATACTGGTCGATTTGGACGTGACGCCAGCTCCAGATCTCGATTTCTATGAATTGGCAGAACTCTCGCTGGATCTGCAGCTGGTCTCCGGAGAAATAGGGCCTAGGGGGGTTTGCGACGCCTATCTGTGCCAGCCCCGCTCTGTTGATGCAAAATGGATTCCAATTCTCGCTATGGATGGCAGGATTCTGCACATTGGCTCAGCTTCGCAAATAGTCATCCACAATACCAACGCCAGTTCAATCAGTGGCATCAACGGTGCGTTGATTAGTTCAGGTGGGACGCTGAATGGGAGCGGCGAGGTCCTTGCCATATCTGACACTGGCCTAGACGATGACCACGGTGACTTCACGAATCGAATCAGAGGAATCTATGACCAGTTTGGACCCGACAACTCGAACGCCGACATGAACAGCGGGCACGGTACTCATGTGACAGCCACACTGCTTGGAGACGGTTCGGGCGACTCGACGACCATGGGCATGGTGCCTGCTGCTACCTTCCACTTCTATCAGCTTGAAGCTGACAGTTCCGGGGTCCTCGCCCGTTGGGGTTCGCTGTACGAAATGTTCACTCACTCGTGGCAGAACAGCGCACGTATACAGACCAATAGTTGGGGGAACGAAAACCTCGTCGGCGAATACAGTTCCGACTCCAGATCCGCCGACTCGTTTCTAGTGGATTTCCCACGCTTCCTGGTTCTCTTCTCGGCCGGTGATTTAGGTTCGAGCGGAGCCAGCAGCGTTACACCGCCCGGGACTGCCAAGAATGTCCTGACGGTCGGAGCCTCGACCACCGGGGCGTACGGCAGCACTGCTGAGGGCACAGTCCCCGGATTCTCATCTAGAGGATTGACCCTTGACGGGCGCATCAAACCAGACCGCGTCGCTCCCGGTGTGATGATCTGCTCGGCTATGGCCGAAGAAGCACAGTTCGCCAATGGCGACTCGTGTTCGAGTGCCACTCACGGTGATGGAAGCACCCCACTGTACATGACACTCAACGGCTCGTCGATGGCCACTCCCATAGTCGCCGGCGCTGCAGCGATGGTCAGGCAGTATCTCAGGGAGTCAGAGGGCATAAGCGAGCCCCGCTCGGATCTGATTCGAGCCATACTGATTAACGGCGCGGAGGACCTTGGCATTCCTGACATCCCCAATCCGGCTGAGGGGTGGGGGCAGGTCAATCTTCAGAACAGCCTATACCCGTCTTCAGGCGGGCAGAGTCAGTCAGTCCTGTACGACAACTCACGCGAGTTGCTGCCCGGCCATGCCTTCCTCTACACCTTCGACATCGACGCGAGCCAAGGCATGGACATCACGCTGGTATGGAACGATAGAGAAGGGTCGGCAGTAGCAGACCAGAGTGCAGCCCGGTTGGTAAACGACCTCGACTTGAGGGTGACCTCTCCCGAGGGGACTGTATACATCGCTAATCAGTTCTCTAATGGGTTCAGCGTCGCGGGAGGCAGTGAGGATCGACTAAACAATGTGGAGAGGGTACGATTGCCTTCCAGCACCTCGGGCACATGGACAGTCGAGATCGGCCATGCAGGAGGGACGCTGCAGGACTACGCCATCGTACTCAGTGGGGTGGCCACCGAGTTGGAGCAGGCAGACCTTTCTGTATTCGAGAACTCTCTCTCGAGTTCTGTGGAGAGTCCCCTACAGGGCGATACCTTCCTAGTCGAGGCCGCTTGGAAGAATCAGGCTGCGGCTGATACAGGTACCTACTCAATCGAGGTTGAGGACCTCACTGCGGGGTCGATGATTCACACCTCACAGCGCTCCTCTCTGGGTGGAGGCATGCTCGACTCACTGTCATTCCCTCATTCGTTCTCGACTACTGGCCTGCATGTCCTCGAGCTAAGACTCGATTCGGACTCAGAGGTTGACGAGCTCAATGATGAGTCCACTGGAAATGACAACAACCGTATTCTACTGCATGTCATCGTCTCTCAAATCGGAGTCAGACTCACTCCTCTCATGGATGACGGTAGCACACCTAGTAACCCCGCTGAACTCTCCCAAGCCATGTCGAGGACGTTAGACCCAAGGACAGCTAGTTGGGTCCTTTTCGAGCTCGAGATGCGTAATGAGGGAACTTCGGAGATTTCAGTAGGTCTGAGTGTTTCGCCCGTACAACTACTGGGTAATGACGGCGTCCTTTACTCTCCGCAGGACGAGTGGTGGAAACTAATCAACGAATCCGGACCGTGGACACTGGCTCCGTTCGGCGAGGAGGGCGACAGAGTCGTAGTCACACTGAACATGTCCGACATGGACACTGACTTGTCCAGCCCTTCGGGTGTCGTCTACGCTCTGCCAGGGACCTTCGTCTCAGACCTGACTCTGTTCGATACTAATGCGCCCACAGTTTCTCACAGCATCAGGCTGACAGCATTCGTGGAGAGGGTCGAGGGACTTTACACCATAGTCGCAGGGACGGAAGGATTGGGGGCAGAGCCTGGCAAGTTTGCTGTCTTCTCACTATCTATCAAGAATACTGGCAACGGCCCGACTCAGTATACAGTCAGTTGCGAGACTACCGACCGCTGGACCATACATATCGGCAACAGTCAATCGTCCGAGATAACCCTTGAGCCGTTGAGCAGACTCCAGTTCCTCCCTCTTCCTATCAAAGTCAGAGTCTCCGATGCCGAAGCCGGACAGCCTTCCGCGGGATCCACTCAAGACATCGAGTGCATCACAACTTCGGTCAATGACCCGACACTGGAGACCATTGAATGGGCAGTTGTCACCGTGTTGGAGAGTCTCGACTTCTCTCCCGAGCTGTTCGATTCTGAAGGAGTCGCTCTCGGGCCTTTGGCGATAGCTGATCCGAGACCCGTCTTGAATAACGACGTAGTCACAACCGAACTTGTCGTCTCTAATGACGGCAACGTCCCGATGCAGTTCGTAGTACAGGCTTTCTCGTCCCTCAACACATGGCCAATCCAGATTTCGGAGGGCTCGGACGTGCAATCAGAAGAGATCGCACTCGACATTCCTGCTGGGACATCCTCCATTGTCACCATTGTCACCATCGTCCCCCCTGCTGCAGATAGGGGGGTATCCAATACCATCACCATACGTACAACCCTCGCTGGTGGCCCCACAGTCACCAACGCCACACGCCTAGTGGTGCAGGAGATTGCCACCTTGGACCTCTCATGGAATGCCACCATGGCCATTGCTCTGGGAATTCCCGGGACAGCTAACATACAGGCTCACAACACCGGAAATGTCGTCCTTGGTATCAGTCTGACAATGGGTACCCTTCCCGACGGCTGGTCGGGTGGGTTCCTATCGGGCAGGGATTTCTCAATGGAGATGAACCAAGAGGCCACTATAACGGTCGGCATCGATCTTCCCGGTAGCCTCCCCGTTGGGCCCGCAGGTCAAACGGTTTCAGTCATCATCGAAGTCACCCCTCCTTCCGGTGACGATGTATACATTTACACGGTGGAGATGGAAATAGAGACACTATCTTCGATATGGATTGGCGTATCTTGTGATTCACCGTCGTTTGAGGACATCGGGGCCAACGGGCGGACATTCGAAGTCATAGTAACCAATCTGGGAAACTCTCCGGCCGAGGTAATCATCCGGTCCGACGACCTAGAAGGCTGGGAAGTACAAATTAGTCAGGTCCAACCAATGATTCTGGGGGCAGGCGAATCCTCCGCAGTGGCAGTTACCGTAACCCCTAGCGAAGGGACTTCGAATGGTCTAACTCACATTCAATTCACTACCAACTCAACCTACTCAGGTAGTGGACTCCCTACCATTACGGAAGGCACTTTGGAAGTGGGTATCAGCAAGGCTAGGGATTCCAATAGAGGCGGACTCGGTGGTATATTTGACAGCCTCGGACTTCCAGATTGGACCCTAGCACTGACCTTCCTCATCCTGTTAGGTTCCATCGTAGTCTCAGGAGTGAGGATGCGCAGATCCTCGACGACCTCCCTAAGCCCTGAGGAGGAACTGATTCCCGAGGGTTCGGCACTACTGGCTGGAACTCAATCCGAGCGAAAGGCAGCCGCCTTGGAGACCTCAGCCTCAGGAGAGGTATTGACCGGTGGAGTCAGCGATGATGAGATCCAAGCTGCCATAGCCCAGTCGTCTCCGATGCTCAAACCACTTTCTAGCGCTGAGGGGGCTCCGCCCTTGCCCCTTGGCGGCCTGCCCGATGGCTGGACGATGGAACAGTGGACCGCATACGGTCACCTGTGGTGGGAGCAGAACAAGCCTTAGTCTGCGCTTTGCTTATCACTCGGGCCACTCTCGAAGCACCATGAGTGGCTCGATAGTGCTGTTCGGCCCCCCGGGTGCCGGCAAGGGTACTCAGGCCAGCAGGATTTCATCTCTCACCGGCAAGCCTCAGGTATCGACCGGAGATATGCTCCGCGCCGCTGTAGCTTCGGGCTCTGAAATGGGGTCCGAGGCCAAGGGCTACATGGAATCTGGCCTATTGGTCCCCGATGAAGTGATTATCGGGCTAATCTCGGAGAGGTTGCAGGAGCCCGATGCTGTGTCTGGCCTACTGTTGGACGGCTACCCGAGGACAATCGCCCAGGCCGAGGCGCTGGCCGAGGTGGAAGGAGTCTCCGCCGTGATTTCTATTGAGGTTCCCGACGAGGCCATCGTCGAGCGGATAGTAGGCAGGAGAATGGATCCGGAGACCGGGATGATTTACCACATCAGATTCAATCCCCCCCCTCCTGAGATCTCCGCACGAGTCGTTCAACGAAAGGACGACACTGAGGGCACGGTGCGGAACAGGTTGTCCGCCTATCACGAGCAGACCGCACCTCTCGCGGGTTGGTATGAGCAGAGAGGGGTACTCATAAGAATCGACGGAAATCGCTCTATTGAGGAAGTAGGAAGCGCCATCGAGGCTGCGATTGCATTGCTGGGGGGTCGAGATGACTAACCGGCGGCGCAATAAAGACTCGAGGAGGAAGAGGAGAGCCTCAAAGGCCATTGACGAACTATCCACAGTCCTGCTATCCTATGGGACTACGGACCCCGAGACTGTCGATGCTGCTGCGAGGGACATACTCAGAATTGGGAAGCGACATGGCGAACGCCCGGAATCGCAAATCACCAGACTGATTTGCAGGGGTTGCGAAGCGGCACTGATTCCTGGTCGCAATGCGGGATTCAGAATCTCAGTCGGCATGCTGGTTATAACCTGCAAGGACTGGGGCAGGATAGAACGTTCAGGACCTGATTTCTAGGGGGCGATTAAGATTAGTGGAAAAATGCCTCAATCATTCCGTCGACAGGCGAAGGACAAATCTACTCCTGTTACCATTAGAATAGGTAAGGAAGGAATCACCGACTCAGTGGTATCAGAGTTGAGCGACCAACTCAGCAAGAGAGGACTAGTCAAGGCGAAGGCCAACCGAGGTTTGCTAAGTGGCTCCTCCGAGAGGACACAGGCGTTCGAAGGCCTCGCCGATGCTACTGGCTCCAGATTAGTTCTCAGCAGAGGGAACACCGCGGTTTTCTGGTCCGGCAGGAGTTAGTTCAAGAAAACTATCCTCTCTTGGGAAGGGTTGCGATGGTCATATATTTAGAGGCGACAATGCTCGCCGAGCCATGGTGTCTGAGGAACAGGTTGTCCTAGCCGTATTCGTAGTATCTTTCGTACTCATTCTGTCGGAGTACCTCCACCGTACCATCGCGGCTTGGTTTGGTGTTGTTTGCATGCTCTTCCTTGGCCTATCGACGGGCGTCTTCGAGATGTGTGAGACGGTGACCCTCGGCCCCGACGGGGAATATGCATCCTCCATTTTCCACCATCTGGGTTTTGATTCAACCGCAACGTATGGTGAGATTTGTCACCATTCTCTAGAATCTCTAATGTTGGGTTGGATACACTTTGATGTCATCGGTCTACTATTGGGGATGATGATTTTTGCCGCGCTACTAGAATTCTCAGGATTCTTTGAGTATGTCTCTGTTAAAGCAGCAAAAATGTCGGGTGGAGATCCTTGGAAGCTGGTTGTTTATCTGGGGACATTTACAACATTAATCTCGTTAGTGATTGACAATGTTACAGCCATCATCATCATCGCTCCGGTGACATTGAGGATTTGTCAGAAATTGGAGATTAACCCAATCCCTCCACTTCTTGCTGAAGCGATTCTTTCTGATACCGGGGGGGTGGCATCCATGGTGGGCGATCCGCCTAATATCATGATTGCTAGTGAAGCCAGTGGTATGGATGAATTGGCATCACTATTCGGATTCAATGGTTTCTTGATTCGTTTGGGTATTTTGACATTCTTTGCTTGGGTTGCCACGTTAGGATATCTCCGATACTACTACCGTGATTGGCGTGAATCTACGCCGGCTAACGTTGAAGCAATCTTGGAAGAAGATGAGTGGGATTGCATTGAACATCCATTGTTGATGAAGACAACACTATGGATTCTAGGTGCCACAGTTGTCATGTTCTCGGCAACTGAATTTTTACACCTCCATGTCGAGATTCATGCTTTGGCCCTTGCAGGTGCTGGAGTGGCTCTATTCGCCGCCCGTCCTGAAGACCATGAAATGCGGCATGGACTCATGCACTCAGTCAGTGAAAAGGTGGAATGGCATGCACTTCTGTTCTTCGCCGGCCTCTTCATGCTGGTCGGTGCATTGGGCAATGTGGGATATCTTCAAATGCTTGCAGAATGGATTTTTGATACATTCGGCAGCGATCCAGTAATGCTTGCAGTAGCAATCATTTGGGTGTCTGCTATATCCAGTGCGATTATCGATAATATTCCGTTCACTGCTGCTATGATTCCAGTGATTGTCGCTCTCGGCGCGAAAGCGGCAGAAGAAGGCAACCCAATTGATCTTGCACCATTATTCTGGGCTCTTGCTATGGGTGCTGGCTTTGGTGGAAATGCGACTCCAATCGGGTCCAGTGCCAATGTTATGACTGTCTCAATTAGTGAGCGTGGACCCAATCCAATCACCACTAAGGAATGGATGCGTGTAGGTTTCCCTGTGATGATGGTTACCTGTATTGTTGCAACGATTTTCATGATAATTTTCCACGGTACGCTGTATTCGTCTCTTTGACGAGTCCCACCTACCTCTTCCGACAGCGTGAAGCGTGAACTCCTGCAGCGAGCACCGTGTACGAGTGCCCGATTTGTGGACTGGTCTCATCGGGAGCTTCATCGTGCCCCACATGCGGCAGCGATGAAGAGTCACCCCAAATTAGCCTGCCAAGCATTCCTAAGGAGGATGCCCCGATTATCGAATCACTCAATCTACCCTTCGGCTTGGAAGGTGAAGCCCCGCCTGTCCCCCACTCCGACCTACCGTTCGATTTGGAGGAGATACCAGAGACCTCTCCAGAACCTCTTGCTTTCGGCCTTGAAGCGATTCCAGAAGGGCCCCCTAACTCTCCACTGGTATTCGGCCTAGAACAAATACCAGAGGAGTCCGAATAGTGATTGCCTTTTCGCCTCTCACCGCCCTCTTTAGGGGGGGTGTGGACCCCGCTTAGTTCAAATACCGAAGGTAGGTCGCCCACTTGCATTTAGTGCGTCCTGGTACTATTAGGTATCAGGATAAGAGGTTGAGGCCGCCCCGCCCTGCGGGGAGACGAGGTGGCCTGAGAGACCTGAATTGATATGCCTGGACACCAGAGGACTCACAAAGGTGGGATTGTAGAAATCAAGATGCTACAACCCGACTGGGGGATGGCTCGGCTCGAGAGCCGAAGAAGGTCGTGACAAGCTGCGATAAGTTGCGGGGAGAGGCATGAATCTCTTGGATCCGCAAATTGCTGAATTGGACCTCCTGGCACTCTGTGCCATTCCTCATTGAGGAAAGGGAACCTCCTGAACTGAAGCATCTCAGTAGGGAGAGGAAAAGAAATCAAACGAGATTCCGTTATTAGTGGCGAACGAAAGCGGAACAGGACAAACCGAATCTCCATGGGAAACCTTGGAGAGATGTGGGGTGAGGACCGTCTGTAGTCTAAGTGCAGGAAGTGGAAGTCGTCCTGGAACGGCGCACCACAGAGGGTGAAAGTCCCGTACACGTACTGCATATGGCCAAGAGACGGATCCAGAGTAGCGTGCGTTGGATATCGCGCGTGAATATGGGAGGCAGAGACTTCCAATCCTGAATACTACTCGAGACCGATAGTTGACAAGTAGCGTGAGCGAAAGCTGAAAAGTATCCTTAGCGGGATGTGAAAAGACCCTGAAACCAGTCGGGAACAAGCTGAATAGGCGTGAAAGCGAAGATATGAGCAGCGTCTATTCGTGCGTTTCGAAAAATGCCCCTGGGAGTTCTGATCATTGGCAAGGTTAAGCAGTTGAACTGCGAAGCCGAAGGGAAACCGAAAGGTCCGCAGCCGCGTAAGCGGTCAGGGACTGGGTGAGCTCGCCCGGAGTCAATGGTGGGAGACCTGAAGCCTATCGATCTATGCCTGGCCAGTCTGAAGCCCGACGAAAGTTGGGTGGAGGGACGAACCGTTGCTGATGTGCAAATCGCTCGGAAGAGTTGGGTATAGGGGTGAAAGTCCAATCGAGATGGGCAATAGCAGGTTCCGCGCGAGACTACTCGTAGGTAGACCTCCGTAGAGATGGAATGCGATGTAGAGCACTGATTGGGTATTTAGGGGGAGCGATCCCTCGGTACGCTGTCAAACTCCAAAGTTGCATTCGTCGTAGAAGCGGGGAGTGAGCCACGGTGGGTAAGCTACCGTGACGAAAGGTGAAGAAACCAGCTCAGCGTTAAGGTCCCAAAATTTCAGTTAAGTGTTAATCACAAACGGCGTCCGTGGTCGAAGACAACCAGAAGGTGGGCTTAGAGGCAGCCATCCTTGAAAGAGTTCGTAACAGATCACTGGTCAAGCTTGCGGGCCCGAAAAATGGACGGGACTCAAACTGAATACCGATACGCTGACCCTCCGAAAGGAGATGGGGTAGCGCGGCGACATGGTCGGGTAGAAGCTAGGTCGTGAGATCTAGTGGACCGTCTATGTATGAGAATCTAGGGAAGAGTAGCAGCATAGTGCGGTGAGAATCCGAACCACCGAAGGGGCCAGGATTCCTCGGCAATGTTTATCAGCCGAGGGTTAGCCGGTCCTAAGGACATTCTTAACCGAGATGTTCGAAAGGGAAATGCGTTAATATTCGTATGCCCCTCTGCAAATCTGGTAACGGCTCGGGCTAGTTCGTACATTCCTGTCATGGGGTGTCGAAGCGTTCAATAATCGATTGGAGAACCGTAATGGTGAGAAGATCGAGAAGGCGTGAGCGAAGACGAATGAGGCCAGGGTCCCGTGAAAAGCCGCAGAGGTGACCGTACCGAGAACTGACACAGGTGCCCCTGGGTGAGCAGCCTAAGGTGTGACGGGCAAAGTACCGCGAAGGAACTCGGCAAAATAGCTCTGTAACTTCGGGAGAAGGAGTGCCAGCTTAGAGATAAGCTGGTCGCAGTAACAAGGGGACTCCGACTGTTTAATAAAAACATAGCCGACTGCTAGTTCGAAAGGATGTGTATAGTCGGTGAATCCTGCTCAGTGCCGGTATCTGAAATCGGGTTTCAACCTGACGAAGGACCGGTAAACAGCGGGGGTAACTATGACCCTCTTAAGGTAGCGTAATACCTTGTCGCTTAATTGGCGACTTGCATGAATGGCACAACGAGAGTCCCACTGTCTCCGCGGTACGTCCGGCGAAATTGACTATTACTGGCGCACAGTCCAGTAACCTCAACCTGCAAGCGAAGACCCCGTAGAGCTTTACTACAGCCTGGCGCTGTACATTCGCACACTTTGTGCTGAGTAGACGGGAGATGTTGATCCCCAGGGCACAAGTCCTGGGAGGAGTCGTCCATAGAGACACCGTCCTTAGTGCGTGACTGTACTAACTCTTAATGAGAACAACGTTTGGTGGGTAGTTTGGGTGGGGCGCCACGCGCCCGAAAACCTAACAGGCGTGCCCAAAGGTCAGCTTAGGTGGTTCAGTCTCCACCGTAAACCGTAAGGGGAAAAGCTGGCTTGACGTGGATCGGATCAATAACGATCGACGATGCGAAAGCAGGGCCTAACGAACCAATGTGCCTCATTTCTGGGGGCCATTGATAACAGAAAAGTTACCTCGGGGATAATTGAGTTGTCACCAGCAAGAGCACATATCGACCTGGTGGCTTGCTACTTCGATGTCGTCTCTTCCCAACCTCCTGGTGCAGCAGCTGGGAAGGGTGGGGTTGTTCGCCCATTAAAGGGGATCGTGAGATGGGTTTAGACCGTCGTGAGACAGGTTTGTTGCTTTGCGGTTGAGGCGTGTAAGATGCCTGATCGGAAGGGTCCTTTAGTACGAGAGGAACGAGGACTCGGAGCCACTAGTTTACCAGTTGTCCGGCAGGGCAATGCTGGGTAGCCACGCTCCATGTGGATAAGAGCTGAAAGCATCTAAGCTCGAAGTCGTCCGAAAGACGAGGCA
>OFTZ01000058.1_pt1 | contig 12773 bp, 10 predicted proteins | sample 1543391 | NCBI WGS metagenome assembly OFTZ01 (sample SAMEA104347366, study PRJEB22522) | marine metagenome | isolation source: seawater
GCCGGCCCCGCTTCGGGCGGCCTTTTCCCTTAAAACTGAACCAGAAATTCCTAAATCTTCAATTGCGTGCCGATCCATCTCTCGCATGGAAAACGTGTCTGCAAGTCGAATCAAATTATTAGTATTTTGGTCCATCTGCTGTCAACGGTCTGACTGGCGTATCAACTGCTTAACAAAGGTTTTTGATTCCTGTTTTTTCTTGAAGTTGTTTTTATGACTAAAGTTTTTCTTGCGGGGGTGTTTCTTGGGAGTGTTGCCACTATATTTGCCACGACTCACACTTTTGCGGATACAAAACGTAGTGTTAAATTGGATGTCACAAAACTTTTTTACAGCATTAGGGTCTTCATGAAAGGATTCAGAACGACCTTTTGAGTTTGTCGCAAATGATTTGCGACCTTCCTTGCGGACGAATCTTTTTTTATAATTAATTGGAATAAACTGAATGTTTTGAAGCTGCCTGGATGTAATTCTTTCGTATTTTGTTTGAGGAGTTGGCTGAAACTGTTCCGGTTTTGGTGTTGATACTATAACGTTTTCAAGAGAATAAGACGATTTGAGAAATTCTACTTTTCCATCAATAATTGACCAAACACGCTTGTTGGTCCTCCGGACTTGTTCTTCTTTGTAAGCGGAGGCATCTGATGCACTGCTTAAAATGAGCGCAAATATTGACAGCGAGATCAGTCTTGATAAGCGAAAATTTTCATAAACGAAAGACATTGTTCCGTTCTTCTCAGAGAGTGTTATACTTTGCGTATTGGAATATTGTTTTGACTGAGATATTCCTTAACTTCAGAAACAGTATATTTCCCATAATGAAATACGGATGCCGCCAAAACAGCATCTGCTTTTCCTATTGTGAGAGCATCACGGAAATGTTTAAAAGTTCCACCACCTCCTGATGCAATTACAGGTATATTGAGCTTTCCGCTGATTGCGGCAGTTAAATCAAGTTCAAAACCATCCTGGTGACCGTCTGCATCCATGCTAGTCAATAATATTTCACCAGCCCCTCTTGATTCCATTTCACCGGCCCATGCCACTGCATCCAATCCGGTTGCAAGGCTTCCACCGTGGCTGAAGACTTCCCATTTTGAGATTTTGTCTTTTGTATCTTTTTTTTGTGAGTTTTGATCACGTTTTCTTGCATCAATAGCCACAACGATACATTGTGAACCAAAACGCTTTGCGCCTTCAGTAATTAGGTTTGGATTCCGGATTGCGGAAGAATTTACTGAAACTTTATCTGCACCTGCGGTTACAAGTGAATGCATGTCTTCAAGTGAAGAGATTCCACCGCCAATTGTAAAAGGGATAAACAATTCACGTGCCAAGCGCGTCGCAAGTTCAATTGTTGTACCCCGATTTTCTTTGGAAGCGGTAATATCAAGAAAAACAAGTTCATCAGCAGACTGTTCATTATAGCGCTGTGCCAACTCAAGCGGATCGCCTGCATCCCTCAATCCGACAAAGCTGGTACCCTTTACCACACGGCCGTCTTTTATATCGAGACACGGTATTATGCGGCGTGCTAACATTTGAATATTTCCTTTAAATCAAGTTTGCCTTCATAAATTGCTTTTCCGCTGATTACCTGATCAACACCGTCTGCTTCCAGAGTTTTAAGCAGTTCCAGATCTTCCATTGAAGAGACTCCACCGGATGCGACAATCTTTAATCCGGTACCACGGGCAAAATTACGCAGTGCCTCCATATTTGGTCCACTGAGCATTCCGTCTCGCGCAATGTCGGTAAAAACTACTCTTTGTATACCAACCTTTTTCCAATGCAGGGCAAAATCTACATCGTAAATTTCTGTTCCTTCCTGCCAGCCTTCAATTGCAACTTTGCGGTTTCGGGCATCAATGCCCAGAATAATTTGCTCGCCGGAGTAATGTTTAATAATGTCTTCAAAAACATCTGGATTCTTAACAGCCATAGTTCCAATGATTACCGACGACACTCCCAACTTCAGCATTCGTTCTACATCATCTGCTGTACGCAAACCTCCTCCAAGTTGAACAGGAATTGAAATCGTTTTAAGTATAGAATGGATGCTGTCCAAGTTTGTACCTTGTCCCCTGAATGCTCCATCTAAATCAACCAGATGCAAACGCTTTGCACCAGCATCTTCAAATGAGCGGGCCATGGCTGCAGGATCATCCGAGTAAACTGTTTCTGCATCTGCTTCTCCCTGAAGCAGTCTAACACAGCGTCCGTTTTTTAAATCAATTGCGGGAATCAGCAGCATTTTTTGGTGTTGAATTTTGAGTTTTTGAGGTGAGCAGGTTATCTAAACAATAATTCATTTTTTTTCTGCTTCAACTTCAAGCCTAAGCATTTGAACATGGAGCCTGCCTTTTGAATCAACTGGTGTTCTTTCAATATATTTTGTAGAAACAGCATCGACGAATTTATCTCTTTTTTCTGCAGGTACTTGTTGAGTATATGGTAACCATGTAGTACGAATCCATCCTTCCAAGCCTGTCTTGCCTACATGAGCCATATCTTTTGGAATAAGCTCTAACCGGTTTATTTTAAAGCCGGTTTTCAGAAGAATTGATTCATACTCATCTGTACCAGGAAAAAAGTATGGAAAGTCAAATTTTTCAAAGTATGACTGCCATTCAGGATCTGTCTGCATTCCGGAAAGTACGCTTATAATTTCAGCTGCGTTACCTTTGCCTCCCAACTGCAGGAGGATCTTTCCTTTTTGCCTTAATCCTTTGAAAAATCCTTCAATGACGGGTTGTTGATTTTTTACCCAGTGCAGTGCAGCATTTGAAAAAATAAGATCAAAACATTCATGAAACAATAAGTTTCCGGCATCCATCTCCTGGAATGAAAGATTTGGGTAGTCCTTTGGCGGATATCGTTTTGATGCCAGTGCTATCATCGAAGAAGAGTTATCGATACCGACAATTGTTCCTTTCGAGACTAATCTGGATATTTCGGCGGTTACCTTTCCGTCACCGCAACCTATATCAAGCACATCCTCTGTTCCATGAAGTGATAATTTGTCTAAAAGTTCTCTGGCCCATTTTTGCTGAGCTAGAGAATGTTTCTCATAATCTTGTGCGTTCCATTGATATCTTTTCATATTTTATGTATTTCAAACAATATCGAATATCCATTATCAGCTAACTACCACACGAGTTCAAGCTGTACACATAAAGCAAAGATCAAAACACAACAATCTCTGTGGCTTAAATATTGAATTCCAAAAATAGTCGTAGAAAATGCATTAAACTAGTTCAGTGAATTATAAATAAACCTAATTGCACTAACACACATGATTAACTATGCAAGTAGCATCTAACACTACAACAGATAAACAAACTAGCCTGGAGCGGCAAGTCCAAAGTAAAGAGAGATCTACAACCGTTGGTTCTAAAGCTCAAGCAGTTACTTCCGACGGAAATACAGTAGCAGCAAAAGGTGCTGAACGTAATGAGACTTCACAGTATTTAAAGGTACTCTCAAGAATAGAAAACTTGCTGATCCAGGAAAAACTTCCGGATGCTGCTATCGAGGGTTTTGTAGGCGCAATTAAGAAACAAATTGATTTAATGAGTGAGGCAGACCGGCAAATGCTCCTTATTCTTCCTGAGGCGAAAACAATTGAATTGAAAAGTTTGGATAATCTTCCGGAAATGATCACGAACAATCTCAGGGATGAAAGCAAATCTCCAGCATTACTTAAGTTGCTGCGGCAGCCAAAATTTGCAGTTTTTATGCGAACCGACAGCAATCCTGTCCCAAAAACTTACACAGCACAGTCTGCTCAGACACCGACACCCGCTAAATTACCTACCTCAAAGCTTGTAGAAGGTTCTCCCAAAAAAGAAAAGCCAGTGCTTACTGCGGTCCCTGAAGCAGTTCAAAAGACAAGTTCAAAGAAAAATCTATCTGCACCGAATTCACCTGCACGGAATCCACCTGCACCGAATCCAGTTGCTTAAAGTAAAATATTGCAACTGCCTGTTTGAAGCTCCATTACTATTTAGTAAAATGCATGATAAATTTGCCCTTGAATTCTCCACCGAACCTCATTTTCAAACCACCGACTGGAGTATAAATATTTCCTTTAATACGTGCATTACCTAAAACTTCTACCAGCTTACCAGCTTTTAGATCACCCTCAACCCAACCATCGACCTTGATCACAGGTGCTTGTATTTCCCCCATCACTCTTCCTAGAGTTCCAACTACGACAGAATTACTGCTTGAAACATTTCCGACAAAGGTGGCATCAATACGAATACTATCATTAGTTTCGAGACTTCCATCCATTCGTACATCAGATCCCAAATAGCCTTTAACTGACTTCATCCTTAAACCTTTTTTTAAATATATTATTACCTGCGTCTTTGCGTGATTGCAATGTGACCATAGTTTTCTCTCTTAAACCGGTTTACTTTCCAAGCTTTATATCTGTATGATATGGTGCCTGCATTTTTATACAGAAAAGCATTTCGGGTGAGCCTGAAAACAGAGTTTACCAGCCCTTGCTGATTTAAGATCAAGGTAAACATTTTATGAATTAAATTTAGCATATTTTGGTGGATGATGTTCAACTAAGCCACTTTTCAATACGCTCAGCTGCATCCGCCAATTTTGGAAACAGGTTTGGAAACATTTCCGGAGTGAGCTGATTTTTCTCTGGAAAATTATTAAGCAACTGCGCTCCATCATAATCTACACTTGCTACACGTACTACTAAAAAGTCATTCGGCATATAAAAATCTGATCCTGGAAGCAATGCAACACCTGTCTCTTCCAATAGAAGTCTGCTCAATTTTTCACTCGTAGTGATTCCGAGGGAACTAAGTTTTTCTTTAAAATTTTCAAAGTCAGGAAAGAGATAAAAAGCTCCTTGAGGTTTTGGACAATTTAAGCCAATTTCCGTGAATCGCTGATGTAAAAAATGACCTGCTGCACAATGAATATCTCGGCAGCGCTCAACATGTTTCCTCACCGAATCATAATTTTCAAATCCCGAAAGTGCTCCGTACTGTATTGGGGCACTAACGCAACTGAAAGTTTCACTCACAAATGCAGATAATGGCGGTACTATTTTAGCTAATTCATCCGGAATCATCGCAAAACCAAGACGCCAACCTCCAGCAGAAAAGGCTTTTGAAACACCACTTGTTGTAATTGTTCCTTCAGGATAATATTTGGCAATTCCCTCAAAGGGTTGTTCACCAAAATTAATCAGCGCATAAATTTCATCCGAAATTACAATTATTCCATGCTTCCGGCATACTTCAGCCAAATCCTTTAATTCCTCCGGAGTATGTACACTTCCTGTTGGATTGCTAGGATTATTAAGAATTAATAATTTTTGCGGAAAACTCAGACCGGAACATGTTTTTTCCAATTCTTCTGCCTGTAACCGGTATCCGTTTTTCAGGTCAGTTGAAATTGGAATGAATGTTTTCGAGCGAATATTTGCCTGAGGCCCATAACTGACCCAACTCGGAGCGGGAACCATGAGGGGGCCCTCCAATAAATAAACTAGTTGGAATATCAGTTCCTTACTTCCCGGGCCAATAAATATTTTTTCAAATGAGTAGTTATAGCCAAATTCACTTTTAAAAAATCCTGCAACTGCCTTCCTTAATTCCGGTAATCCATATCCAGAAATATATTGTTTGCGGTAAGCGTTTTCCTGTAAAGCAATTCGCATAGGTTCGGGTACCGGAAATGGTGATTCACCAAAACCCAAGTGACAGATGTTTTGCCCTTCACTGCGTAACTTTAAGGCAAGCTGGTTAATGAATAAAGTGGCAGATTCTTTTAAACTGCCGATTTGATTGTTAATAACTGGCTGCATTAGAGCATTAATAATTTTGGTTAAGTGAGTCAGTATAGATCAGTGTGAATCCAGGAGATCAAAAAGTATTTGTCGAACCATAAATTGATTTTAATCCGGATTCTACTTATCCAAGATCCCGGTAATCAACGATGACGGATTTCCACAGTGAAGAAGCCAAAGTTGATGTGCCGCGCGTGTAACTCCCACATACAACAATTGTCGAGATCGTATGTCCGGTCCATATGTTGAAGCATCTGCATCCGCGATGATGACTGAGTCGAACTCCAGGCCCTTTGTCTGGGTGATATCTGTAACTTCAATACCAGGTGTGAATGTAAACTCTTGATCTCTGATTAAACGCAATTGAGAAAGATCTGTGCGCTGCAAACCATCAAACAGCTTCTCTGCAGATTCCTGAGTCCGTGTCAGCACGGCCACACTGGCCAGTGGTTCGCGAATAGACAGGTCTTTCAATGTGTCTGCAAGAAATGCCACCATTGCACCACGTTCCTTGAAACGGAAAACATCAACCGGAGCACCATGTCGTGTGGAGTGCCAAACTGTATTTACGCTATGTTCGCCAATAACTTTTTTTGCAACTGTCATTATTTCATGAGTAGAACGGTAACCAATTTTTAAAGGAGCCAGCGCAGTCACATCTGGTTTTGAGCCATCGGGTAATGTCAAATGGCCCAGTGACTCTTCCCAGGTTTCATGTTTACGTCCAACCATAATTCGCTGATCCAAATCTCCTGCCAATGTAACACTGGGAAGATTTTCCGGAGTTAAACTGACTAATAGCTGAAACTCAAGTGAACCAAAATCCTGAGCCTCATCGAGCATCAAATGCGTATATTGGAGAGGCTTGCCGTTTTGACGATTCAAAGGTCCCAACAGCAGTTGATATAGTAAAAGCAAGAGAGTATCATCTTCTTCATCAAGCAAGGATTTTTCGTCTGTGAAATTCAAATCTTCGTTAAAGAAGTCTTCCGTTTGTTCGGTCAACGAAACCAGATCTGACTCTACAATTTCTTTTGATTCCTGACGCTTTTGATATTGTCTGACTGCCCAAGACCAAACGCCGGTGAGTTGAGATTCATTAAATTCACCAGGTGCAAGCCTCTCAACTGTCTCAAATAACAATTCCCGGTTGACTAGACAATCATTCCAAATTTGAGTAGTTAATAAATGTGGGGATTCCATTAGCTCAGGGAATGCCTGTTCTAATGCATTTTGGAGTTGTTTTTCCATTCTGGCACTGGAAAGCTGTGGTACACCTTGAATTGTTTCTTCACCTTTTGACCAACCTGCCAAATTCTGCAGGCGTGGAATCAGAGCTGTATCAGACATTGCATCCCAAGCCTTGAGCAAAATTTCCAATCCCTCGACTTTGGCTAGTTTATCCTCAAACAGTTCGCGGAACTTTGTTGTCCGGTTTTGTATTTCTTCATGGTAGTATTTCAACCACAACGGATGACGCTTAAGTTCGATCACATCCATCGGAGTGTTTTCAGCATATTGAACCGGTAATTCGGGCAGCATGCGGATACGCAGTCCGGACAACCATTTATGATAAGTACGTGGTCTTGCGCCATGAACGCCCAATGCAGGCAAGACCCTGGACATATAGTTTGCCAAAGCCGGTCCGAAAACAATCGGCAGGACAGTTTTTGGTTTAAAGTATTGAGGCTTTTTTGACATCAAATATGCCAGTCTATGAAGGGCAACGGTGGTTTTTCCAGAACCGGCACCTCCCTGTATCAGAACAATCCCGTATTCAGAATGTGTTATTACTTCGAATTGCTCAGGATCCACCAGCGCAGTAATTTGCCGCAGATGCTTGTCCACCCTGTAACCGGAAAAATTGAGGTCTGTTGTTTTTCCATTGCTGCTTGTATATTTATCAGGTGGTTGTAGTTCATCCAGGGTTTTGTCCTGGCCGCTTTCAAGCTGAGGTGTTTTATGACTGACCAGGTGCCATTTATTATGTTTAGTTGGCTCTGTAGATAAGTCTTCAAGTACACCTCCAGGCCAGTTTATTCGCATAAGAATGCCGTTCTCAATCAGCAGCATTCTTCTCGTTATCAACTCACCTTCCAATTCGCTTTCACCAATATCTTCAACGTATTCATCGCCTTCATGATAGCGGTAAAAAATCTGACTAACTGGGGCGTTTTTCCAATCAACAATTGGACAGGGTAAGTGTGTGGAAAAGCAATTCTGATTTCCTATCAGCAAATCCCGTTCTCGTTTGTTTTCACGCAAACGGATATGTGCAAAATATGGAACATCCTGGTTAAAGCCAAAAGCAGCATTGTGTGAATCCTGTTGACTGTGAAGTAATACCATCCTTTCCATTTGCGCCATAACCGCAGGCACATCTTCGGGCAAAGTATCTGTAAGGGAATCCCGCAACTCAATGATATTATCCAAATGCAGGTTACTTATATTCCTTTCTTTATCTTCAGCAGCAAACATAAGCAGCCCTTGTTTTACAAGGAGTAGTAGTTGTTGTTCTTCCTCCAAAACCTTTGCTTGCTCCGAAGATAAATTCTTATTTTTTTTCATTTTTCCACTACTCGCTTACTCTCATAATTTTGGCGCCCAGAGCATTAAGCCGTTTGTCAATTGTTTCATATCCACGGTCAATCTGGTGAATATTATGAATTTCCGTAATGCCTTTTGCACCAAGTGCTGCAATCAATAAAGCCATTCCTGCCCGAATATCCGGAGAAGAAACCCTTGCCCCTTTGAGTGGCGTAGGTCCTGAAATAACTGCTCGATGCGGATCACACAGAATAATTTGTGCTCCCATTTCTATCAGCTTGTCTACCCAAAACAAACGGCTTTCAAACATTTTTTCAAAAATCAAAACCGTACCGGAACATTGTGTGGCAACTACTGTCATAATACTGGTTAAATCTGCTGGAAACCCCGGCCAGGGTGCATCATCAATTTTTGGGATTCCTCCACTTAGATCCTTCCTGACGATGAGTTTTTGTTTTTTTGGTATAAGCAAATCATCGCCTTCAACCTGAATTTCTACTCCCAGTTTTTCAAACATTAGTTGAGTCATACGTAAATATTGCACTCCGGCATTCCTGATGCGCAATTCACTTCCAGTAACAGCTGCCAATCCAATGAAAGAACCAACTTCAGTGTGATCCGGCTGAATCGTGTACTCTCCTCCACTCAATCCGGACACGCCTTCAATGACCAGTAAATTACTTCCTATACCTTCAATATTTGCTCCCAGCAACTTCAGGAAATGACACAGTCCCTGAACATGTGGTTCACAAGCCGCATTGTAAATATTTGTTTTTCCCTGTGCTGTAACTGCAGCCATGACCGCATTTTCTGTAGCCATGACGCTGGCCTCATCAAGATAAATTTGTGTTCCTTTTAAACCAGAGGTCTGCATCTGATAAAACCCATTTTCATTTAGATCAATTCTGGCACCAAGCTTTTCCAGTGCCGAAAGATGGGTTTGCACAGGTCGTAAACCAATTCTGTCTCCCCCTGGAGCAGGCAAAACAATTGATTTCTTGCGGGCAAGAAGGGGCCCTGCAAGGAGGAACGATCCACGAATCCTAGAGGCCTGAGTTGAATCAGGATTGGCAGATTGAAGATTACCGGGATCAAAACTAAATGAATGTTTATCAATTTGCTTTACTTCTACACCTAGACTTTCCAACAGTCCTCGCATAATAGTGATGTCAAGAATGTCTGGAACGTTATGTAAAATAACAGGTTCTTGTGCCAGTAAAGTTGCCGCAAGAACAGGGAGAGCCTCGTTTTTGTTGCCTGAAGGAGTGATGCTTCCAGAGAGAGGAATTCCACCATGCACTACAAATTTTTCCATTTAAATTTATTTAAGGGAACCTCTAAAAATTGGATTTTAATCAATTTCATTGAAAAACCATTTTTCAATCAATTTATGTCTGTTTTTGCGATGAAGTTTTGAGTATTTTCAGAGAGGATTATCTATTTTGTTTTTGAATATTTCAATATTCAATCTCAAGCTTGAATGAAACTGAGTTTTTGTTGGTTCCACAAATAGTTTCGTTGTATTTTCGTATTAAAACAAACATTTAATAAAGACATTATACTATTTTTAACCTTATCAGTTGTTCAAACCTGAATAGGTTGTAGGTAAGATTTACTAAACCAATTGTTGCAGCAATTCTCTGCTGTCCAATTTGTCTCAAATGCAGGGCATCATTCATTGAGTTAGTCATAAAACCAAATATATGTTCAATCCTACCTCTGATTTTGGATTTATCGGAATTGTTTTTCTTTTGACTTTCGGTTAGTGGTTTATTCCGATAGCCCTTTTCATGTACCTTTGAAGTACATTTGATTTCTTTTAAGTGCTTTTCAATCTGCTTTGAACGATATGCACTATCTGCATAGAGTATTTTATCTTTTTCCTTGACTAAATTTTCTAGTTCGACTGAATCGTGAGTGCTGGCATTGGTAAGGGAGTAGTTGTTAATTAGTTTGGTTTCTTTGTCTGCGTTTATGTGGTTCTTGTAGCCAAAATGCTTCTCATTGTTTTTAGTTGTCCACCTGGCATCAGTATCTTTTTGGGCCAGTTTATTTTTGTTTTCAGCAAAACTAATGGGGACTGATCCTTCTTTGATAATGGTGTTGTCTTCTCTGTTGTTTCGTTGTTTCGGGACATCAACAAAAGAGGCATCAATCATGGAGCCCTCTTTGGCTATGATCCCTTTGGCATTGAGAGTTTCAGTAAATAAATCAAAAAGTTTCTCTGTGAGTCCATTTTTACCCAGTCGTTCTTTAAACAACCAGATTGTCTTGGCATCAGGTATTTTGTCTGATAATTCTAAATTCAAAAAATCCATAAAAGAGAGACGATCTTTTATCTGAAACTCTGTTTGATCATCCGAAAGGTTAAAATAGCGTTGCAAGATAAGGATCTTAAACATCAACAGTTTGTCAAATGGGGGACGACCTCCTTTGCCCTTGTTCTTGTTTAACAACTCTGATTCTAAAATGGGACGAAATATCTCCCAATTTATGACCTTATCGAGTTTTTGCAAAGGAGGTTCATGTTTGTTAATGTCATCCATCTTAAATTCTAAATCAAAAAAACCCAACATAATGCCTCTATATGTTTGTGTTAGTTACTGATATTATTAATTATCATACTCTATAACTAGACAATTGTAAAACATTATTTAAGAATATTTCCTAAATCCTGCAATTGCACATTCAGATTGTATTTCTCCTGTTTTTTGACAGGGATTATTTTGAACAAGTTTTGAAAGTCGACTTTCCAACTTCTGCTCACTCAAAAAGTTGTTATAGAACTCAGCCGATGCGTTTAAATTGTGTCTTGAACTAAATTCAGGACGTACCTCTCCCTTTGTTTTGACATCTCTCTTCTCAAATTTACGATCGTATGCCCCAATAAAAAGCTATGTCTCCGCAACAGCAACCCATGCCTCCCACTGGGCATTATACAGCATTCTTTTTGGAACTCTCAGTTTTTGTTGACGAGACCCTGTCGTCCATTTTCCTGCCATTCGGATGAGAAAGGTTCGTATAGTCGCCGCCTCCCATCGTCGCAGTATTTTATTTCCGCTGCAAAGTACCATCCAGCGCAGAGTATTGTACGCAAGTATGGCTGTTTGGAATAAAGCACTGTTGGCCCAAAAATCAGCGGTTTTAATATGAGCCAGCGCAGATTGGTTTTTTGCTTCTTCAATCCATGTTTCGGATGTCGCCCTCTGGCCATATTGCTTGTGTACTTGCCAGGGAGCAAGTTCGTCAGTCAACACATAACAAAAAAAATCGTACTCCTTCATCTCAAAGAGAGTTTCTGCGCCTTTGACATCGATTTCCTTTCCCCGGCGTACGGCAACAAATTTTCTGGCTCGACTCCATGTCCCGCATTGATGTGTAAACTCCGTGCTTTCCCAGTCATGATTACCTTTTATTTTCGTCCATTGCTTTGTTTCGAGTAAGGACCTCATGCCTTTGAATTTGGCCTTGATCAGATAGCCCTGGTCTCGATCATCAAGATAATCCAGTAATTTCTCCGCAAAAAAGCCACTGTCTCCACGAAACAAGATACGGGTACGATTCGGAAGATGGGCTAGAAGTTGTCGCATAAATTCAACCACTCCATTGCCCGTATAGACATCTCCGCTTCGAAGCCAGCCTTGAAGAATTTCCTTTGTCTCCGCGCAAAACGCTAAGAGCGGATGATACGAAGCAGCACCACATTTATGAGGATTATATCCCACAGATACGCCTTGCTGATTGCCGTAGACTGTTTTTACTGTGGAATCAACATCAATCACAATACGAGGCAAAACCCCAACCACGCTGCTGCCGAACCGAAGCGCACTGCGCCAGATACTTGCTCTAATTCGGTGATTCAGCGTTTCCATCTCATTGATGTTTTTCTGCGTAAAAGTACGCAATATCCGGCCAAAGGTCGTTTCATCCGGAATCCTTAGCCAACCTGCCGCGAGGCACAAAACACGGTCATTCCAAACCGTCACTATCGAACTTACCGAACGTGCGCCCCCAATAATTGCGACCAGGGGCAATAGAATCATGTCCACTGCGTCGTAAACTCCAGTGGCACCACGTTGATGATCCAGGGTCTGTTCAATCTTTGACGCAAAACCGTGTTTCTTTAAAAATTTAACCACCGGGATTAAACCCGCTTGTGCGGTCAGGTCTTGTCCGCCTTGGATGATTTGTATGTTTTTGACTGAACTTCTGGACGATCTTATGTTATGATAACTCTTCATGGAAATGGTGACAGGTCAAAAAGTTGATTTTGAGGTTAACTACTTGACTATGTTACCATTTCCATGTTTATTTGTCATCTAATTGCAGGATTTAGGTAGTACGTAATATCAATAATGAATGGAGCAGTACCTTCAAAATGTCACAAATATGTAACAATACG
>OFTZ01000059.1_pt1 | contig 12756 bp, 9 predicted proteins | sample 1543391 | NCBI WGS metagenome assembly OFTZ01 (sample SAMEA104347366, study PRJEB22522) | marine metagenome | isolation source: seawater
ATGTAATGATAATGTTTTGTACTGGAATAATGGGTTTTTTGCTTAGACGCTCAGGTTATTCTATCCCTGGAATTGTGTTAGGTATTATTCTTGGTAAAATCGGTGAACAAAATTTTGCCCAGGGAATGCAAATGGTCCATTATGATGTACTGGAATATTTATCGCGTCCAATCTGCCTTTTATTGATAATTGCCGGTTTTTTGACCTTATTTATAGGTATATACAAAGCCTTGTCATATTCATTCAAGTCCTAAGATTGTTGTCCAAAACATGACAACCAAGCCATTAATTCAAGAGAAATCCTCGATACGGATCATTTTCTGGATTTGCATTGCAGAAATCCTGACAATGCAGGGAGTCTTTACATTTTCATCCATGCTTCCTTTTTTTTTAGCTGAATGGAAGTTGGACAGTATTGATGCTGGCTGGATCAGCGGGATATACTATGGATCATACATGATATCTGTCATGATTCTGGTCAGCCTTACCGATTGGATTGATGCGAAAAAAATATACATCACCGGTGTTTTGATTACTCTTATCAGTTGCATAGGATTCGCATTGTTTGTTGAGGGTTACTGGAGCGCAATGTTATTCAGAGCCCTGGGAGGAATAGGTCTGGCAGGAACTTACATGCCAGGTCTGAAAGCTCTGACAGACCGTCTCTCTGGTACATCTAGGGTTCGTGCCACATCTTTTTATACCTCCTCATTTGGTATCGGTAGTGCACTTTCATTTTTAATTGGAGGCTCTATTCTCAAATGGTTCCCCTGGCAAATTGCTTTCTGGATTGCCGGCTTATGTGCTTTGCTGGCACTGCTGATTGTATCTAAAGTATTTGAAAATCGTCCAAACCGGGTTGGGTCTCGTTCCGGCCTTCGTTCACTGGCCTTCAGGCCTGTAATACGAAACTCAAATGTAATGGGTTGGATCGCCTGCTATACAACCCATAATTATGAACTGTTTGCATTCCGATCATGGATTGTTGTTTACCTGACATTTGCTTTGACTGGTGTAACTGGTGGTTTCTTAATTCAACCTTCAAACATAATTTTCTTTGGGGTCCTTCTTGGAATGCCGTCCAGCGTCATCGGCAATGAACTGGCAATGCGTTATGGCAGAATACGTGTTGTAGTAAGTATCATGTGTCTCTCAGCAGTTTTAGCCATTATGGTTGGAAACAGTATTGGTCTTTCAGCACCTTTGTTGATTGCACTTGTCCTTGTTTATGGATGTTTTGTTACAGGAGATTCTGCTTCAATCACCACTGGTGCAATTGAAAGTGCTTTGGAGGAAAATCGTGGAGTTACAATGGCCGTCCATTCAAGCATAGGCTTCATTGGTTCTTTCCTGGGGCCTATTGGTTTTGGATTAGTCCTCAATACTTTTGGAGGTCATAACAGCTCCGAGGCATGGTTTTGGGCATTTTCGTCAACTGGATTTGTTCTACTGTTAGGCCCCATCCTGTTATTAATTCTAAGGACCGTTAAAAAGACTTAATTATTTCTGGTGGATATGATGCCCATCCAAATGAAGTTGAAGAAAAAATCTAAATTTTAGAGAAAAATAAATGTCTCATTCAATTCTTGTTTATGAACATGGTGGCCCAGAGGTCATGAAGTGGGAAGAAATTCCACCTCAGCATCCTGGAAGAGGTGAAGTTTTAATTGATCAAAAGAAAGTTGGCTTGAATTTCATTGATGTTTATCAAAGATCTGGAAGCTACCCGTTAAGCCTGCCTTCTAGCATAGGAATGGAAGGGGTTGGTGTAGTAGACACAATTGGAGAAGATGTAGAAAATGTTAAAGTTGGTGATAGAGTTGGCTATGTTATGGGTCCGCCTGGTTCTTATGCAGAGAGTCGTTTATACCCTGCAGAAAGGTTAATTAAGCTACCTGATTATATTTCTGACTCTCAAGCTGCAGCAATACTATTGAAAGGTTTGACTGTATCATATCTAATTAATAAAACCTTTCCAGTTAAGAAAGGTCAAACAGTATTGTTTCATGCCGCTGCAGGAGGAGTAGGACTTATTGCTTGCCAGTGGCTAAATAAACTTGGTGTTGAAGTTATTGGTACCGTAAGCTCAGATGAAAAAGCTGAGATAGCTATGGCTCACGGATGCCATCACACTATAAATTACTCTCTTGAAGATTTCACTGCGGGCGTTGAAGAGATAACAGACGGAAAAGGAGTTCCAGTTGTTTTTGACGGTGTTGGTTCAGATACATTTGAAGGATCTTTAAAGTGTCTTTCCCCTTTTGGCCTTTTGGTGTCTTTCGGTGCTTCTTCAGGACCTCCTCCTGAGTTATCAGTAGCAGTGTTGGCAAAGAAAGCTCTTTATATTACCAGGCCTAGTCTTTATCCACACACAGCAACAGCAGAGCTTACCGCGGAAATTAGCTCTCCCCTGTTCGAAGCAGTAAGAGATCGTCTATCAATATCTATTAATCAATCATATCCTCTGAAGGATGCGGCAAATGCTCACCGTGCTTTACAAAGTCGCAAAACAACTGGATCTACAATTTTGGAAATTTAGATATAAAAAAAATAAAACATAGGGGAATATAACTTACAATAGTAGAAAGAAAATCCGCAGTTCCTGTCTGATTTCTTGCTTCATAGAATGAGCTCGTCTATACTGGTATACAAAACGTATTTTTCTCCATATGGATTCAAAAATTCATGTCTGTTCTTATCGATAATAATACTAAGTTACTTGTTCAGGGAATCACTGGTTCACAAGGTATGCTTCATACTCGAGGCTGCAGAGATTACGGAACGAACGTAGTATCTGGAGTAACTCCAGGTAAAGGTGGACAGGATTTTGAAGGTGTACCGATTTATAACACGGTACAGGACGCAGTTAAAGCTACAGGTGCAAATGCTTCGATGATACTCGTTCCTCCCCCATTTGCTGCGGATGCAATCATGGAAGCAGCAGATTCAGAAATTCCTTTAATAGTTGCCATTACCGAGGGAGTTCCAGTTTTGGATATGGTGAGTGCAGTTTCTTTTGTATACCAAAAAGGATCCCGTTTGATTGGTCCGAATTGTCCGGGTATTATAACTCCGGGACAAATTAAAATAGGCATCATGCCCGGATCGATTCATAAAACCGGACCGGTGGGTGTAGTTTCACGTTCCGGAACGCTTACCTATGAAGCAGTTGGACAACTCACCCGTGTTGGTTTGGGTCAATCGACTTGTATCGGTATTGGCGGAGATCCTGTGAATGGAACAAATTTCATTGACTGCCTCAAACTGTTTCAAGAAGATCCGCAAACTGAAGCCATAGTCATGATTGGAGAAATTGGTGGAGATGCAGAAGAACAGGCTGCTGCATATGCAAAAGATAATGTTTCAAAACCCATTGTAAGTTTCATTGCAGGACAAACAGCCCCCCCCGGCCGTCGCATGGGACATGCCGGTGCCATTATTTCAGGTGGACATGGTACGGCTGCTGAAAAAATGAGTGCTTTGGAGGCGGCAGGCATCCACGTAGTGAAAACTCCTGCAGAAATTGGAGAAAAGATGCTGGAAGTTTTGGGACTAGAATGAGGTCTCCCTCGCACAGAAGCTTGCTCATCAAATGTATGCTGCTCAACTGAATTCACTTAGTAGTTTTTAAGACTTAAATTAAAAATTTTTCCGGGAATACTAAGAAACTTTAATCAGTTACTTGCAACAGAAGGTCTATATTTTTGAGAATAGGGTGCGGTTGCAGGAAGAACAGTAAAAATTGCTTTTTGGATACGTGTATCTGTTTGAAGGGTGGAGATTATTTTTTCGATGTTTTTATATTCGAAGTATTTGCAGAAAATGGAGAGGTAAAGTTGATTGATGTGCCTTTCTGTGTTTGAACCATTGCGTGATTCAACTTCAACTATACGCTTCGCAATCTCGTTTACCAGCCAGGGCATTTCTTCAAATTTATTCCGAAACAGACAAAAGATCTCTGCAAAAACTTCAATCAACGAAACAGAGAACTCTTCATTCAGTGCCCCGGGTTCTATATGGTAGTAGTTGCAGACTCGCTGTTTTATGTGTTCCAGCATCCTACCCTGGAGCATGTTCACCAGCAGTTGCATTTCCTGCTTTACGTTGCAGTTTGATTCTTCCGAACTGGCCTTGGAAAGTGAATCTAAACAATCAGCAATAACCCGAGTATACGGGCTTATATTTGTCATTTTTAACAGAAGACCAAAGAAAACCAATGATATGGTTATCTTAGAGTGCTATGTCCGTTACAGTGTTAATAATAAGAAAGCAAGCAGATAACTGATTTCAATGCTTAAAAGTCAATCGATATATATTATGCAGCTTGCTAATAAATTACAAGTCCATTGGGAAAAATTTTCTATATATTTTTCCTGTTCAGTATTGTGCAAACCGCACACCATTATTTTCATGCCATTTCCATCAATTAATTTTGCTCCGTTCAATACCTGATTTTTTAGTTTTATCAGTTGCACTCTATTATCATGTCAGGTCTTTCTTCCCAGCGAGCAACTTTTAAAACACGAAAACCTCTGTTACAAATTAGATCTGATTTGCGGTAGCAGTAAAAAACATGTGGCGGACAAGAAACGTAGTAGCCTCTGGATGATCTGGGTGTATCCTTGAGAGATACTGTACCTGAACATCCTATAATTATTGTATTCAAAAGATGGAATATCCAGCGTGACATTTCAAACCTTTAATGTTAAGCGGATTGGTTGGTGATCAGAGGCATTGGTTTTGGTATTAACTGAAACTTCTTGAATTTGCTGAAGAAAATTTTCACTGAGAAAAAAATAATCACGGCAGTGCGGACCGTTTTTCCATTGTTTGTGATCAAACACTCCACAGGTTGGACTCCTGTTCCCATCAGGATTAACTACATTCCAGGCGTCAAACAAATTCGGAACTTTGTCGGGAAACGGAGTGGTCATTCGCTGATAAGAAACACTGTCCTGTGTGAAATTAAAATCACCGCAAATCACCATTTTTTCTGGACGATCAACTCTCTCAAACGGAGTATTCGGTAAATCCAGTCCAGGTTCATTATATTGAATGCAGGCTTCTTCGTGCAACTCACGGATACGCTGGACTTGTGACAATTGTTGTTTTTCTGAAAAAAATTCTAGATGTGTATTCATCATCCGAAATGCTCCGGAACTGGTGGAAATCACAAGTTCTGTTGTTTGCCTCGACATAAATTTTACTTTTGGATCGGCAGGTGAGGGCAACAGGTGATGCAGAACTTGAATAGGTGAATGTCGGGTCAGCACCAAGTTCCCAAATTGTCGCCTTCCTCCGTTAAATCCTCCTGAACGGTCATGTGACGCTCCAAAAAAAGATTCGTATTCCGGAAAAAACTTCTCCAATTCTGCAACCTGATCACTCCCGTTGTCGGTGGCAGGATAGTTTCTGGAAACTTCCTGTAAACAAATTAAATCCGGAAATCCGTCAATGAGGATTTCCCGGGCAATTCGGCTCAAGTCGATGTGTCCATCTACTCCTTTGCCATACTGAATATTCCAACTTACAATAGTTAACATATGTTTTTAACCTGATTCAAACTTTCCCAGTATCGTATGCTCTTTAAGCTCTTTCAATCGGACAGGAAGAAGCTGATTTCGTAAATCAGAATTATATAATTCATTCAGTACTACACGGATATAATTGTCTGTGTATCCACTGATAGTGCCATCCGGCTTCATGGATTCCCAAAGTACTTCTCGTGATTGTCCTAAAAATTTCTGATGAAATACACGACGTTTTTTTGTGCTTAACAAACGCAACTTTTCACCTCGTTGCTGTTTGACAGTTGGGGGAACTTGTTCTTTCATCTTGAATGCCGGTGTTCCATTACGGGCTGAAAATGGGAAAACATGAAAATATGCTAGAGGCAGTTTTTTAAGTAATTTGAGAGTGCTTTTAAATTCAGTTTCACTTTCTTCAGGAAACCCCACCATCACATCTGTACCGATGCACAAGTCCGGGACACTTTCAAATGCTCGCCATATTTCATCTGTATATTCTACGGCAGAATAACGGCGCTTCATCTTTTGCAGAATAATGTCAGATCCGGATTGTAAAGGCAGATGAAAAAACGGTACCAGTTTATGCTGCGCGTCTGACATATATTGAAAAAGTAATTCCGGAACTGTGGTTGGTTCGATGGAACTGATCCGGATCCGGGACAGTCCCGGAAGAGTGTTGAGAAAATCAACTACGTCCACTAAAGTCCGTTTTCCAGTTTTATATGTTCCAACGTTGACTCCGGTAATTACAATTTCCCGTATGCCCTCTTGAACTAGCATCCTGGCCTCTTCCTGCAAATTCGAGAATTCTCGGTAACGTGATCGTCCTCTTGCAAAAGGTATGATGCAGAATGTACACATGAAATCGCAGCCGTCTTGTATTTTTAGCGAAGTACGAGTGCTTTGATGAGAGGTTGTGCTACCAGAGAATTGAAGCGTTGAGTTAGCGGGGACCACGTCACGTTCAATTGTTTTAGTTTGTTTTCGCAGTTTTTGGGCAGATAAAGCTGAGCTGTGAGGAATTACAGGAGCAGTGAAAGTCGTTTTGTTTATTTTGGGCCGGACGATTAAAACTGTGTTTTGGGAACCGATTTGAGCCAAATAATCTGTTATCCGCATTTTTTCTTCACTGCCGATTACCAGACTAACCCCTTCAATTTTTGCGATGGCTTCCGGATCTATTTGAGCATAACAGCCGACAACGGCGATAATCGCCTCTGGATTTTGACGGTGAAGTTTACGGATTATTTGACGGTTTTTGGCATCACTGTGTTCTGTAACCGTGCAGGTATTTAATACGTAAACATCTGCCCGAGCGTAGTCAGGAACCACAGCATAACCCTGCTGCTCAAAGCTGCGGGCTATTACTCCAGTTTCGGACTGATTTAAGCGGCATCCAAGCGTATGTAAAGATACCCGTTTTTTTGCTGGTTCCTGAACTTCGTTTAATTCGTCTGCAGTGAAAGTTTCAGAATCAGGTGGTAGAGCCGTTTCAGATAATAGAGACATTTGGCGGGTTAAAAGTGGACTGGGGAATATCTTCCTGTTAATATAATCATAATATTTATCGAACTCAAAATCAAAGGATTTTTGTGTTTAGATGCCCTTACTCTCCCATAACGAGGCGAAATTTTAAAGAATGATAGAATTTAACACGCACCCGGACAAGTATCAACACTGGACTATAGATTTTGACTGTCCTATTGCAACATTAAAGTTGAAAGTTAACGAAGATGGAGGGCTGCATTCCGGATACAAATTAAAACTCAACTCTTATGACTTGGGTGTGGATATCGAACTGCATGATGCAGTGCAGCGTTTACGCTTCGAACATCCGGAAATAAAAGCTGTTGTTCTTACTTCAGCAATGGATAAAGTTTTTTGTGCAGGAGCAAATATAAAAATGCTCGCTCTTTCTACTCATGCACATAAAGTTAATTTTTGTAAATTTACAAACGAAACCAGAAACTCAATTGAGGACGCAAGTCGGTTTTCAGGACAAACATATATCACTGCCATAAAGGGGACTGCTGCCGGAGGAGGATACGAATTAGCACTGGCGAGTGAATATATCATGCTGGTTGATGACGGATCCAGTACTGTCTCTTTACCGGAAGTTCCACTTTTAGCTGTACTTCCAGGGACTGGTGGTTTGACCAGGATTGTCGATAAACGCAAAGTACGCCGCGATCATGCCGACTATTTTTGCACCATCACAGAGGGGATACGCGGCAAACGAGCAGAAAACTGGAAATTGATTGACGAACTTGTACCCCGCTCCAAATTTGAGCAAAAAGTAGAGGAACGTGCCATTGAGTTTGCAAACAAATCATCACGTCCAACTGACGCAAAAGGCATTGCTCTCAATCCGCTAAACCGCAAAATTGAAGAAAATAGAATTACTTATGATCATGTGAGTGTCGAATACGAGCGGCAATCCGGAATCGTAAATCTCACGATTCACGCTCCCGATGGAGATTTGCCGACTGATTTGGAAAGCATTCATGCAGCCGGGGCAAACTACTGGCCTTTAGCAATGGCACGTGAACTCGACGATGCAATTATGCATTTATCTTTTAACGAATTGGAACTAGGGACCTGGGTTTTGCGTACACAAGGCAAAGCAGACCAAATTACTATTATCGATCAAACTTTGATCCGACATCAAGAGCATTGGCTGGTACGTGAAATAATTTTGAATATCAAACGGGTTTTCAAACGTCTTGATCTGGCATCACGCAGTCTTGTCACACTGATTGAACCTGGAAGTTGTTTTGCGGGTACTTTGCTCGAATTGGTATTTGCCGCAGACCGGAGTTACATGCTGGACGGTACTTTTGAAGGAGGCAATGAAGTGCCGGCTATGCTCCGTTCAACTGAAATGAATTTTGGTCCATTGCCAATGTGCAACGAATTGACACGTTTGCAGACCCGTTTTCTTAATGATCCGGAAAATGTGGAAAATGTCCGTGCAGAAATCGGCAAGAATCTGGATGCAGTTTTTGCAGATGAGTTGGGTCTGGTGACTTTTATTCCTGATGACATTGACTGGGAAGATGAAGTCCGGATTGCAATTGAAGAACGCGCCAGTTTTTCACCGGATGCACTCACCGGAATGGAAGCATCTTTGCGGTTTGCTGGTCCGGAAACTTTGGAAACGAAAATTTTCGGTCGGTTGACTGCGTGGCAGAACTGGATTTTTCAGCGTCCAAACGCAGTTGGCGAGCAGGGCGCGCTTAAACTATATGGTACCGGTAAACAGGCCGGTTTCGATAAAAAACGGGTTTGATAATAGGATATTCTATATTTCATCTCGACCGAAGGAGTAGACCTGATAAAGTGCTGATATCTTATAGTATCCCCCACATACATTAGGGATGAAACGATATAACTCGTGACTGTTGAATGCTCTTACAGGATAACAAAAAACACAAAGGTTTCTATGAAAATAAATTACAGCGAAAAAATTCCAAACAATGTCAACTTAAGCAGTGACCGACGTCTACAACGGGCACTGGAACGCTGGCAGCCTGGATATTTGAAATGGTGGGATGAACTTGGTCCAGAAAAAAGTACTGGCCACGAAGTCTATCTCAGAACTGCAGTTAGTGTAGAAAAGGAAGGCTGGGCGCATTTCGATTATGTAAAAATGGCAGAATATCGCTGGGGCATTTTCCTCACGCCTTCTGATTCTGATCGGACCATAAATTTCGGAATTCACAAAGGACAGCCGGCCTGGCAGGAAGTCCCGGGCGAATACCGTTCCGAATTGCGTCGGCTGATTGTTACTCAGGGTGATACGGAACCTGCCTCTGTAGAACAGCAAAGACTCTTGGGAAAAACATGTCCTTCACTTTATGATTTGCGTAATTTGTTCCAAGTCAATGTTGAGGAAGGCAGACATTTGTGGGCCATGGTGTATCTGTTACAGGGCTATTTTGGGCGTGATGGACGTGAAGAAGCAGAAGCCATGCTGGAGCGGCATTCAGGAGATCCGGACAAGCCCCGGATTCTGGAAGCCTTCAACGAAGAGACTCCGGACTGGCTTTCATATTTTATGTTCACATATTTTACCGATCGCGATGGTAATTTCCAACTGGGTTCGCTGGCCGAATCCGGATTTGATCCATTATCCCGTACTTGTCGTTTTATGCTGACAGAGGAGGCACATCACATGTTTGTCGGAGAAACCGGCGTAGGGCGTATTGTTCAAAGAGCCTGTGATTTGATGAAAGAACACAAAACCGAAAATACAGGTGCAACTGACGGAGTACGACTATATGGTGGTATTGATTTGGAAACCATACAGAAATACCTTAATTTCCATTTTAGTATTTCTACCGATTTATTTGGACAGGAACTCTCCACAAACGCGGCTACCTATTACAATACCGGTATCAAAGGACGTTTCGGAGAAACAAAAATTAATGATGACCATTTGCTTCACGATTCAAGTTATTCCATTTTGGAACTGAATAGTAAAAAAATTGTCAATACAGAGGTGCCTGCTCTAAATGCGGTCAACGAGCGCTTGCGTGATGACTACATCAAAGACTGTGATTTGGGCGTACGACGCTGGAATAAGACTATTGAGGATGCAGGTATTGATTTTTGCTTGAAACTGCCGCACCGCGCATTTCATCGTGGTATTGGACAATTTTCAGGAATTCAAACTGATCCGGAAGGTGAAATCATCACACAATCCGAGTGGGATCGTCGCCATAGCGAATGGATGCCCTCACAACAAGACCAGGCCTATGTCCAATCCTTAATGCAGCCGGTTACAGAACCGGGAAAAATCGCCGGCTGGATTGCTCCTCCCAGAGGAAAAATCAATCGCCATCCTTTTGAATATGAGTTTGTGCGTTTCAATTGATTTTATCGGCTTGCAAATATTACCACGGATCAACGCGGATAAAACTGAGTTGTTCTTTTATTTGAGCCGCTAAGAGTTCGAAGGAAGATAATGTCCTTAGTGTTTGTTAGCGTTTTTAGCGGCTAAAATAAACCAGTTCAAATCTGTGTAAATCTGTGGCTTTAAACAAAAGAGATAAAATGCAAAAAAATACTGTTTCCATCGACACATCAGTTATTCCGGCAAAGATCGAATTTGCTTGGGAATTCAATGTGGCGGTTTCGTTCATCGACCGTCATTTGCAGGAAGGTCGAAAAGATAAAGTCATCATCCGTGAAACCGGAGGCGAAGAAATCACATATGGACAACTAGCAGAAAGAGTAAATCAGTCCGGAAATGTACTTAAAAATCTTGGGCTGAATTCCGGAGACAGGCTGTTGATGATGGTAAAGGACTCCGCGGAGTTTTTCTATTTGTTTTGGGGTGCAATCAAAGCAGGTATAATTCCGGTTCCGCTCAATACGCTTTTGCGGGCCAAAGATTATGCTTTCATGATTGAGGATTCCGGATGCGCCGCAGTTATCTATTCTCCGGAATTCCGGATTGAAGTCGAACCGGCCTTGGAACTGCTCTCAGAAATTCCGAAAATTATTTTGCTCACCGAAGGCGAATCCGAATGTTTTCTGGATCAAACACAGTCCGCTGACTCAAAACTCGAAGCCGCTCCGGCGAACGCAACCGATGACTGTTTCTGGCTCTACTCTTCCGGAACCACCGGAAGGCCAAAAGGCGCGGTTCACAGTCACAGTGACATGGTTGTCACCAGTCAACATTACGGCAAAGACACACTCGGAGTACGTGAAGACGATATTTGTTTTTCTGCCGCAAAACTCTTTTTTGCTTATGGTTTGGGAAACGGTATGACCTTCCCTTTGTGGTCCGGAGCAAGCTGTGTTTTGTTCCCAGCGCGCCCCACTCCGGCAAGCACTTTTGATGTGATTGAACGTTTCAAACCGACACTTTATTTTGGCGTTCCTACGCTTTACGCCGCACAATTGCAGTCACTAGAATCTGCCGGCAACGAAACTTCAGTAAGTCCGAATCTTTCCTCACTGCGTATGTCAGTTTCAGCCGGTGAAGCCTTGCCGGCAAACATTTTCCGTCGTTGGAAAGAGCAAACCGGAACAGTGATTTTGGACGGCATCGGTTCCACAGAAGCACTGCACATTTTTATTTCCAACCGTGCAGACGACATAAAAGCCGGAAGCAGTGGACGCATGGTTCCGGGATATGCTGCTAAAATTGTTGATGAGACCGGTAATGAAGTTCAACAGGGAGAGGAGGGGCGTTTATTGATTCAGGGTGATTCTACCTGTAAATATTATTGGAACAATTCGGAAAAGACGACGGCAACAATTGTGGACGGCTGGCTCAATACCGGAGATACCTATCATCAGGACGATGACGGTTATTTCATCTACGGCGGACGCAGTGACGATATGATGAAAGTTGGTGGAATATGGTGTTCACCATTTGAAATTGAAGCTAAACTGGTGGAACATCCAAAAGTACTGGAAGCCGCTGTTGTTGGCCGAAAAGACGAGTCCGGATTGATAAAACCTGAGGCACATGTGGTACTCAAAGATCTAACGGATGCTTCTGAAGAAACGTCTGGAGAACTTCTGCAGCAGTGTAAAACAGGACTCGCTCCTTACAAATATCCGCGCTGGTTTCAATTCCCTCCGGAGTTGCCGAAAACCGCCACCGGTAAAATCCAACGTTTCAAACTTCGCTCAAATTAACCCCGGCTTTTTGGCATTTGGTTGTTGTTTAATATCACGACTCTGCTACATTGTCATTCCTGGCAATTCGAAACGTTAATGAGAAACCACCAGAATAAAGAAGTGAATAAAATATTTAATGGATTTTAGTTTTGAAGCCGTAATATTTATTGCAGTTGTATTTCTCTTAGCAGCCTTTATTCATGGAAGTATCGGATTTGGATTCCCTATGGTGGCAACACCTTTGTTGGCACTTTCCACCGATATTCAAACCGCAATTGTACTGACATTAATCCCAACGTTACTGGTAAATCTAATAAGTATTATAAGTGAAGGGAACATATTAGTTGCTGCACGTCGTCACTTTTTGTTGGCTTTATTTGCAATGTTAGGAAGTGCTGTAGGAACGCAAATACTTCTAGCCGTGAACTCCGAAATTTTCAAGGGATTGCTTGGAGTTGTAATTATAATTTATTTGTTCTCTGAAAAGATAAAGTTAAAATATTCATGGATTAGAGAACAGCCAAAATTCTCAAAGTGTACATTTGGACTATCAGCAGGAATTTTAGGAGGTCTTACAAATGTTATGGCT
>OFTZ01000060.1_pt1 | contig 12664 bp, 8 predicted proteins | sample 1543391 | NCBI WGS metagenome assembly OFTZ01 (sample SAMEA104347366, study PRJEB22522) | marine metagenome | isolation source: seawater
TCCGCCAAACATGACCATCTAACGGATATCGAGATATCGTGCATATTGCCCGATATTGTCGTGAGTCTGGGATGCGAGTTCACGCGTTGGACACAGCATTGAAGCGCGAATGCGACGTGAGCCCGTGGGCGGATTTTGGGCCATCGCATCGAGGATTGGTAAGGCGAAAGCGGCGGTCTTTCCCGTGCCCGTTTGGGCACAACCAAGCATGTCCCGGCCTTCAATGAGGTCGGGGATGGTTTTGGCTTGAATCGGTGTTGGCGTGACGTAACCAATCTCGTCGAGGGCATCCAGCAAAGGCTGACAGAGCTTGAGAGAAGTGAAATCCATAATAATCAACTCACATGTGCGCGATGATGGCGGCACCAAACTCACTGCACTTGAGCAGAGTCGCGTCGTCCATCAGGCGTTCGAAATCGTAGGTCACGGTCTTAGCGCTGATTGCGCCTTCTACACCGTTGACGATGAGGTCGGCAGCCTCTGTCCAGCCTATGTGGCGCAGCATCATCTCCGCCGACAGAATCAGACTGCCAGGGTTGACCTTGTCTTGCCCGGCATACTTGGGAGCGGTGCCGTGAGTGGCCTCGAAGATGGAGACCCCTGTATCGTAGTTGATGTTGGCACCGGGAGCAATTCCGATGCCCCCGACTTGAGCTGCAAGCGCGTCCGAGATGTAGTCGCCGTTGAGGTTCATGGTGGTCAGCACGTCGTACTCGTGAGGTCGAGTGAGAACCTGTTGGAGCATGGCATCCGCAATGACGTCCTTGATAGTGATCTCAGTGCCTGTTCTCGGGTTGGTCATGGTGCACCAGGGCCCGCCATCGAGTTCGGTGGCTCTGAATTCGTCCTTTGCGAGTTGATAGCCCCAGTCACGGAAGCCTCCCTCTGTGAACTTCATGATGTTGCCCTTGTGAACCAGTGTCACACTGTCCTTGTCGTTCTCGATTGCATGATTGATAGCTGCGCGGACGATACGTGCCGTTCCCTCCTGACTGACTGGCTTGATGCCGATGCCGCTGGTATCGGGGAATCGAATCTTGTCGACGCCCATCTCATTCTGAAGGAAGTTGATTACTTTGTTGACTTCATCACTGCCCGCCTCCCACTCTATACCGGCATAGACATCCTCGCTGTTTTCTCGGAAGATAATCATATCCACCGCTCCCGGATCCTTGACTGGGCTTGGAGATCCTGTGTACCAGCGAACGGGGCGAACGCATGCATAGAGGTCGAGTTGTTGGCGGAGCGCCACGTTGAGACTGCGAATGCCGCCGCCTACTGGAGTTGTCAATGGTCCCTTAATCGAGACTAGCCCCTCGCGCATTGCTTTCTTGGTGGCCTCGGGTAGCCACTCACCGGTGGCATCGAATGCTTTCTGCCCGGCCAGTACCTCACTCCAATGAATGCTGCGCTGGCCTCCATAGGCATGCTTGACTGCGGCGTTTACCACAGCCATCATGACCGGTGTGATATCGATTCCTATACCATCACCTTCGATGTAGTACACGATGGGGTCATCGGGCACGCTCAGGCGGCCTTCCACCATCGATACTTGGGTACCCTCGACCATGTCTCTCAGCGCGCCGACCGACCCCCCCTTCATGAAGCCAACCCTTCAAGGGCGATGGCGCCGGTGAGTGGGGCATGAAGGGGGAGGTGAAGTGGACCGGAGTAGGCGGTTATGTTGGTACCGCTTCTAGTGGTAAGAGCTTCGGAATCTACGGTGACTCTTCCCCTAGCCCTACAGAGATGGTAATTCACGCACATGCTGCTTGCTCTTTGATCGATGTAATTGATGGTCTGAAACATAGAATAGCAAATGTGGAATATGCGACAGTCGAAATTGAGGTTGAGATGGCGGAAAAAGTTCCCAAGGTTTTCACATCTGTCAACATGAATTACATCATCAAAGGCGATGTTCCCGAAGCCCTTGTCCGCCGGCTCATTGAAAGTAGTCACGAGAGATACTGTAGAGTCGGGATAATGATTACTCGTTCAGGAGCATCGTTGGATTGGTCACTTGATATGAGAACCTAATAGAATCAATAATCTAACAATTGGCGTTCTATGGAGGCAGGGAATAATTCCTTGATTCGCCTCTCAGACAACTGAAGATTTCCTCAATCATTAAACACCCTCCATTAGGAAGAGTGAATCCCTTGCGTGGGACAAGGACAAATCGAATCGGAATCGACGATGGAGGGAGAGGGTATGCAGACTAGAGTCAAAGCAGATACCGAAGCCGGAATCGCAGAATCGGGGATGGTCATTGAGCGTCGGTTCACAACGGCCGGTGATGACCCGTTCGACACCTTCGACTGGATAGAGATGGATGTCGAGATTAGGAACCCAGACGGTTCTATGGCAGATACCATTGAGGGGGTGAAACTTCCCTCAGGCTTCACTGGCGTACCTGGAAAGGTGTGTGCTCAGAAGTACCTGCGCAAGGCCGGTGTTCCGAAGCATCTACGCAAGGTGCCAGAGGATAATGTACCCGTCTGGTTGCAGCGTAGTGTACCGGACCACGAGAGGCTTCAGACTGTAGAGGCCAAAGAGAGAATGGGTGGAGAAGCTGACGGGAGGAATCTCTTCCGTCGACTCGCAGGGACCTGGACCTACTGGGGCTGGAAGTACGGCTACTTTGCCAGCGAGGCTGATGCCCGCGCCTACTTCGACGAGATGTGTTACTTGATCGCAAGCCAGCGCTCGGCACCTAACAGCCCCCAGTGGTTCAACACCGGACTGCATTGGGCCTATGGCATCGAGGGGCCGGCTCAAGGCCACTCGTTCATCGACCCTGCCAGTGGAGAACTGGAGTACTCAACTAACGCTTACGAGCACCCTCAACCTCACGCCTGCTTCATCCAATCGGTATCCGACTCTCTGGTCGGTGGCTCAGAGTCAATTATGGGCCTGTGGAACCGAGAAGCGTTACTATTCAAGTTCGGCTCAGGAACCGGTTCGAACTTCTCCAGAATCCGAGGAGCGGGTGAGCCTCTCTCGGGTGGCGGCAGCTCGAGTGGATTGCTGTCCTTCCTCAAGATAGGCGATAGGGCCGCTGGGGCGATAAAGTCCGGCGGCACCACCAGAAGGGCAGCCAAAATGGTTACTCTGGATCTCGACCATCCCGATATCGAGGAGTACATAGACTGGAAGTCGAGTGAGGAGGAAAAGGTCTCAGCACTAGTGATAGGGAGCAATATCCTGCAGAAGCACGCTAATGTCCTGATGGATGCGATTTGGGAGTACGGCGATGACGAAGGCCGATTCGACCAGAACGCCAACCTCGGTCTGCGCAGAGCCATGGTGCGAGCTATCGGAGAACATGTTCCACCACCTCATATCCAGAGGATACTGGACCTTGCGAAGCAGGGATGGAAAGGTGTCGACTTCGAGGTTCTGGACACCGACTGGCAGGGTGAGGCTTACCTTACTGTATCTGGTCAGAACAGCAACAACTCGGTCCGCGTCCCGAATCGGTTCATGGAATCGGTCAAGGAGGGTGGTGATTGGAACCTCTACTGGAGGACCGAACTGGAGAGTTCAGAGGCAGAGGGAAGGGATCCCGAACCGTGCAAAACCCTAGATGCGGGAGAATTGTGGAACAAGGTGGCATACACTGCTTGGGCCTGTGCTGACCCCGGCGTCCAATATGACACCACCATCAATGAGTGGCACACCTGCCCCGAGGGAGGGAGAATCAACGGCTCCAACCCCTGCTCCGAGTACATGTTTCTCGATGACACTGCCTGCAATTTAGCCAGTATCAATCTCCTACACTACTACGACCTCAACACCCAAACTTTCCAGATAGACGACTTCAGACATAGCGTCAGACTTTGGACCACGACCCTCGAGATCAGCGTTCTAATGGCGCAGTTCCCCTCTGAGGAGATAGCACGCAAGTCGTACGAATATCGCACTCTGGGTCTAGGCTACTGCAACATAGGCTCTCTGTTGATGCACATGGGCATTCCATATGACGACGAGCGAGCCTATGCAATCTGTGGCGCAATCACCTCCATCATGTGCGGCGAGACCTACTCGACTAGTGCGGAGATGGCTTCGATACTCGGAACCTTTTCTGACTACGAGAGGAATTCCGAGCACATGCTGAAAGTGATGAGAAATCACAGGAGGGCTGCTTACGATTCGCCGGTGGACGAATACGAGGGGCTCACCGTTCCGCCCATGGGAATTAACTCGAAGAAATGCCCGAAGGACCTACTCGAGGCGGCGAGGGAATCCTGGGATCGCGCGGTCAGAGATGGAGAGGAGCATGGATACAGGAACGCGCAGACCACGGTCATCGCGCCCACTGGTACCATCGGCCTGGTGATGGGCGCGGACACCACCGGCGTTGAACCTCAGTTCTCACTCGTGCAGTTCAAGACGCTAGCTGGAGGCGGTTCGCTGAGAATTGTCAACAAGGGTGTACCGAGTGCTCTTCGTCGACTTGGCTACTCCGATAGCAAGTGCAAGACGATTGAGGAGTATATCGTAGGCACCGGGCGACTCAGCGGATGTCCCACGCTCCCAGTGAACCGCATGAAGGAAGTTGGCTTCAGTGTCGAAGATCTCGCTGTCGTAGAGAAGAAAATGGGCGATGTGTTTGATTTGCGCTCGGCCTTCGCACCGACTCTACTCGGAAAGGAACTGTGCACAGGCGCCCTCGGAATGTCAGAGGAGCAATATGAAGATTCATTCTTCGATACCCTAGACTTCCTCGGCTTCACCTCCGAGGAGATAGAAGCGGCTCAATCCCATATCTTCGGGAATCTGACCATCGAAGGAGCGCCTGGACTCAAGGAAGAACATCTGGCCGTGTTCGACTGTGCCACTCCATGCGGGGCGAAAGGAACGAGGTCAATCGCATGGCCTGCTCATGTGAAGATGATGGCTTCTGCGCAGCCATTCATCTCGGGAGCGATTTCCAAGACCATTAACATGCCATCCAATTCAACAGTAGATGATGTCAGAGAAGCTTACAACCTCAGTCACACTACCATGAACAAGGCATGTGCGGTTTATCGCGACTGCTCAAAATTATCGCAACCCCTGATGAACCAACTCGTCGAGGACACCGAACTGGCCGAAGAGGTCACTGAAGAGGAAAAACTGGTAGAGAGAATGGTCGTGGAGACTGTCAAGGCTCTGCCCCTTCCAGAATCCGTGGCTCAGCCGGTGGCTGAGTCATTCGTGAAGTTCATCGCAACCAGACGGGCTCTGCCGGATAGGAAGAGGGCTACTTCCACTAAGGCTAGGATAGGCGGGCACAGCGTCCGTCTGATCACCGGTGAGTACCCAGATGGTAAATTGGGGGAGATTATTCTGGTGACCTCTAAGGAGGGTGCGGCTTGGAGGGCCATGCTCAATCAGTTCGCAATAGCCGTATCGATTGCTTTGCAACACGGCGTCCCACTAGAGGCTTTCATCAAGGTGTTCACTTTCCAGAAATTCGAGCCTAGTGGGCCGGTTGAAGGCGGTAGTGGGCGGGTCAAGATGGCTTCGAGCTTGGTCGACTGGATTTTCAGGGAGTTGGCCATCGACTACGCCGGTCGGGACGACCTCGCCCACGTTGGCGTCGAAGATTTCGATCAATTCTCAATTAGCAAACCCGAGATTACTGAACAAGGAGTGATGCGGGTCGAGGGTGAGAAAAGGGAAGTTCAGATGACTCTCGATGCGACTGTCGCTCCGCTGCAAGAGAAGGATGCCGAGAGTCGTACGCGGCAGGCGGCACGCGAGAGGGGGTTCACCGGGGACATCTGTGATGAATGCGGAAGCAGCCAGATGGTGCGCAACGGAACCTGTCTGAAGTGCAATGCCTGCGGCTCTACAACCGGTTGCTCGTGAGCAGTGTGCTCAAATCTCAAGCTCGATATTGAGATTTTGTATCAGTTCCTTGTAGCGGTTCCTGATTGTGACCTCAGTCACACCAGCTACCTCAGCGACCTCGCGCTGGGTCCTGCGCTTGCCACACAGAACGCTAGCGATGTAGATGATTGAGGCTGCTATTCCAGTTGGACCTCGTCCACTCGTGAGTTCCTTCTCCTGAGCAGCGGCGATTAGTTCGTATGCCTTCGACTGGACCTCAGCGTCCAAGTGCAGACCAGAACAGAATCTCGGTATGTAGTCCTCTGGCTTGGTAGGTGGTATCTTCATCTTGAGTTCGCGGACCATGAAGCGGTAGGTCCGACCAATTTCCTTGCGGCCGGTTCGACTGGCCTCTCCAATTTCGTCAAGGGTTCGAGGGTTGTTGCACTGCCTGCATGCGGCGTAGAGGCTGGCTGCGGCGACTCCTTCGATAGAGCGTCCACGGATGAGCCTGGCCTCAACGGCTTTCTTGTAGTTCACAGCGGCTGCCTCGCGAATCGACTTCGGTAGATCAAGGCGGCTAGCCATGCGATCAAGCTCGGCCAGAGCCATGGCGAGGTTTCGCTCGGTGGCGTTGCTTACGCGGGAGCGCTTCTGCCACTTCCTCATGCGATAGAACTGGCTTCGGTAGCGGCTGGAGATTGCCTTTCCAGAGTAGTCTTTGTTCTGCCAGTCAATGTCAGTGGACAATCCCTTGTCGTGCAACATAACCGTCATAGGTGCTCCCGTACGTGCGCGCTGATCGCCCTGCTCAGGGCTGAACACGCGCCACTCGGCGCCTTGGTCGATTACGTTGTCTTCTAGGACTAGTCCGCAGTCCTCACACACCACTTCTCCTCTGGTTTCGTCTCTGTTCAAGCTCCTGCTACCGCACTCGCTGCACTTCACAGTGTCTTCCACTAGATATCCTTCATCTGCCATTCTTTCACACCACCCTTGCTGGCAAAGGTAGTAAATCCCGACAGACCATCTTATTTAAGAGTGATAGTAGAAGAAAAAAGTACAACCGCCTTACTGAGCGGCTGTGTAAGACTATACGACCATTGAGAATGATGAAATAGAGCGCGGCCTTGACGTTAATCGAAAGAGGTGGTGTAACCTTGTCCGAACAGTGGCCCCCGGCAGAGATAGCTCTGACCCCTGGTAAGAGGGTGCTCTTTCTCACCAAGGATCTCGAACTGATACGCAGGCAGCTCTACGAGGGCCTCGATTTGTGTATGGTTGATCTTGAGGTCGACGATCTGCTCGATGACATCAACACCGATGTCATGACCCCGGCTTGGGTCTGTTTCGACCACGAGCCGGCAATCATAGCCGAGAACGCCTACGCCGGCCTAGTTCACGAAGGGAGGCGTGTGTTCGAGCCTCGCGCATTGCTGGACGGTGGCTTCGAAGCCATAGTATCCGGACACCGTAAGGGCACAGGGTCAAGCCGCGAGACTGCCGCTCAATGCGAGCGTTGGTCGGGAATCAGGATTGTTATCGCGGCGTCCTTCGCACCGATTCACGAGCGAAACAACATCAACCTCGGTCAATTGATGGGTGACTATGGGATGCTGGAGAGGCTGCAATCCGGTGAGAGTATATCGCTGAATGAGTTCACCTCTGAGTACGACCCAGTGACCAGCCTGATTATTGAAAACGGTGGCATTCTGCCATTTGCGAAGAGTCTCGGAGCGGGAGATATCAGTCTCCCTGAGTTGAAAACCGAGTCGCGACCAATGACTATGGTTGAGAAGATGATCGCGAACAAACTTCTGGGTCAGAACGGCGCGGCGCGCTATGTCAAGCCCGGTGACGCCGTACTCTCGCAGGTCGACGGTGGCTACTCGCATGAGTTCACAACCGCACAGGTCCACGAGTTCCTCAAGCAGGAATACGGCAACGATTACTCGCTTCCCAATCCATCGAAATACGCAGTCTTTGAGGACCATTTACTGTACGCCACCGGAGTGCCGAGGTTTGGTCGTTTCACAGAGAAGATTCAGACCTTGCGAGATATGCAGCGAGTGTTCCAGCAGCACACCGGGGTACGCGACTATTCCGCGGAGGACGGCATCAGCCCTGGCATCTGCCATCAAGTCGCCAGAGAGGAATTTATCGATGTTGGCGATTTCATTCAAGCAACCGATTCTCACACCTGCATGGGCGGTGCTACGAACGCACTAGCCTACGGTGTTGGCTCGACCGAGTACGCCAACCTCGTGCACAACCAATTCGCTTTTGTACAAGTCCCAGAGAGTATTCGCTTCGAACTAGTGGGTAACCTAGACCCCGGGTGCACAGCCAAGGATGTCATACTCCATATCCTCTGGAAGTATGCCGCTGAGTCCGAGACACTTGACCGTAGTATGGAGTTCGGTGGCTCCGGACTTGCCAGTTTATCGATGGATGAGAGGGCTACTCTGTGCAACATGGCCACTGAGTGTAGTGCTAAGACTGGGATATGCGAACCAGACAGTCTCACTGTAGATTGGTTGATGAACCGCAGATCTGGACTGAGTGAGGCAGAGGTACGCAGCGCCTTCGTGCTGCCGGACGATGGAGCGGAGTATCACGGCGGAGTGCACACCATCGACCTGGAACAGATCCGTCCGATGGTCGCACATCCCGGCAAGCCCGATGAGGGAATTCCCTCTGACCCGACAAATGGTGCTTACATAGACGAAATTGGCGAGGTCGGAATAGACATCGCCTACGCGGGTTCGTGTACTGCTGGTAAGGATGATGATTTCGCCTTCTACGCACAAGTCACCGAGGCGGCCCTCGAAGCAGGTCTGGCGATCCCAGAAGGTGTCGAATGCTACATCCAGTTCGGCTCAAAGACGGTGAAGAGTCTGTCCGAGAAGAACGGTTGGAGCGAGATGTTCGAGCGCGCTGGTGTCACGCTAATCGACCCCGGGTGCGGTGCCTGTATAGGAGCTGGGCCCGGAATTAGTGATGATGCGGAGCAGGTCACAATCTCAGCAATTAATCGCAATTACCAGGGTCGCTCTGGGCCGGGCAAGCTGTATCTGGCAAGCCCCCTGACTGTGATGGCCAGCGCCTTTGTCGGGAAGATTACGGCGTGGCATCCAGATATCTTTGCACAGGATTAAGAGTGATCCTCGGCCGGAGACTTCCATCCAAAAGAGGCCCCGTGCCATCCGGGTATCGGGAGGACCTGACGGAGGTTTGCGAATGAGCAATGAAAAACCACTAGCCGGGAAACAGAAGCAAATTGCGATAAGCGAATTCTTCGAAAAGAACAAGCATTTCCTAGGGTTCGACTCCCTACAAAGATCCATCATCACGGCTGTCAAGGAGGCCGTCGACAATTCTCTCGACGCCTGCGAGGAGGAACGGATACTCCCTGATATCAGAGTCGAAATCAACCGACTCAAGGATGGCCGAATAGAGTTGATATCCCAAGATAACGGGCCGGGCATACCAAGAGGAGACATCGAGCACGTCTTCGGCAAGTTCCTGCTTGGATCGAGATTTCACGCAATAAGGCAGACTCGTGGTCAACAGGGAATTGGAATTACTGGAGTAGTGATGTACGGTCAACTCACCACAGGCTCGAAGACCACTGTTACTTCAAAGGTCGAAGACGAGTCTTCGGCGGTCCGGGTCGACCTCGGTATTGACACGAGGAAAAACAAAGCGATCAAGAGTGGAGAGAGTAGGGATGTCTGGGTCGACGAGGTCACCGGCGAGGAAATCAAACACGGCTTGAAGATACGGACCGAGATGAAGGCCAAGTATCAACGAGGCAAGCAGTCGGTCTACCAGTACCTCAAGATGACTTCGATTGTCAATCCACACGCCACCATCAGCCTGACCGTAAAGGACCGCGACGGGAGTGTAATTGAGGAAGGTCACTGGCCTCGCACCACCGACCGTCTCCCTAGGGTGGTAGCGGAGATTAAGCCCCATCCCCACGGCATCCACCTCGGTACATTGCAGAGAATGCTACGTGAAGCAGAGGAGAGGAAGATGACTTCCTTCCTGAGGCACAACTTCTCCGGAGTCAGCATGAGGGCGGCCCGGGAGATCCTCAAGAAGGCAGGACTTGAGGAGAGCAGGCAACCCCGCAGAATCAAGGCCGAGGAGGCTCAGGCCGTGCTCGATTCATTCCAGAAGGTCAAACTCTTGAATCCGCCTACTGATTGTCTCTCTCCTATCGAGGACCTGCTAATCAAGAAGGGGCTATCGAAGGCGATTGATTCTCGCTTCGCCTCGACTGTTACCAGAGAAACACGGGTCACTCAGGGCAACCCCTTCCAAATCGAAGTCGGTTTGGTTTTCGGGGGGGACCTAGTCTCTGACAGCCCAATCGAAATCCTGCGATTCGCCAATCGGGTGCCCCTGATGTACCAGCAGGGTGGATGTCTGCTCACGAAGGCGGTGGAATCTGTCGATTGGAAGCGCTACGGCCTAGATCAACCAGGTGGTAGGGGACTACCCAAAGGGCCAGCGGCCGTTCTCATTCACCTCGCCTCTACCAACGTCCAGTTCACCAGTGAGGCGAAGGAAGCCGTCGCTGTCAACGAGGAGGTACTAGGAGAAATCAGGAGGGCCCTGATGGAAGTAGGCAAGGGCCTGAAGAATCACCTCAAGAAAAGTTCGCAGAGGAAGAAGGCTCAAGAGAAGTTCGAATTGATAAACGTCATTCTCCCTGAGATATCACAGAAAACCTCGCAAATACTAGGCCGGGATGAGCCTGATCTAGCGCCGATAATCACCCAGATTATGAATGCGGTTTTCTGCGAGGAAGATCTTGGGTGGGACACAACGAGGAAACTGGCGACCTGTGACATCACCGTGTTCAACTACACCGCTCGAGCACGGGCGTACACAATCTTGGCCAAATGGCCAGAAAGCGAAACCACCGCCATGGAAGACAATCCTCTCGGAGGTCGTAAGGAGACTCATGGTCTGTGGGCTTGGCGATTGGACACGCTAGACCCTGGCTCCTCGGCGGTTATCTCGTTCACCATCTCCGGTCTCAACAAGGGTGATTGGCCGGACATGGAGATATTTTTCAGAGGTAATGGCGACATCATCGGAGCCACCAAGATTGATGAGAATCTACTCGATGAGATGAGGAACAAGGAGGCTCTTGAAGCCGCAGTGGAAGAGGTACGCAGCACGGAAGATCCTGTGATTGAAAATCTTGCTGAGAGAGCCGAAGAGGCAGTTCGGAACCCAAACGATAAGGGTGTAATCAACATGGGGTCATTGACTCCAGATCAGGGGGTAGATGAATGAGCATAAGCAGAGAGAAATCAAAGGAAGAGGTGATTCAAGCCCTCCATAATGTGGCTTCAGAGATGCATGACAAGATGTCCAAGGGCAATCCTCCGACGATGACACTGCCTGTCCGATCTAAGAGCAACATCGGCTTCGACCAGCGGTTGGGGGTCTACAAATATGGCAAGAAAAGGACGGTCCGCGACGCGACCAACCTCGGTTCCGCTAAACAGTTGCTGCGCTCACTACACGTCACCGAGTTCATCGAGGAGATGATCAACAGTGGTAAGTCCTCAACCCTGAGAGAGATGTACTACATCTCCGAAGCCTGGGGCAACGGCAAATTCCACTCGCAGAACGAAAGCAATAACCTAGCTGAAGATCTCGAGATTGTCACCAAGTGTCTACGCGAGGACTTCCGTCTGAGACCGGAGGAGGACGGGGCGAGAATCATCGGGAATGTGACTTTTGAAGAGCGTAATCGACGTGGTGACTGGATGAGGATAAACTGTCGCGACGACGTCGGCGACTCTGGATACGGAGTCCCTTACAACGTCGAGTCAGAGAAACTCAGACTCATAGATGAAGACATAGATTTCGTCATGGCAATAGAGACCGGTGGAATGTTTGATCGACTGATTGAGAATGGTTTCGATGAGGAGGCACGGTGCGCGCTGATCCATCTCAAGGGGCAACCTGCACGCTCCACTCGTAGAATTATGCGACGAATGAGTGACGAGTGGAAAAAGCCAATCGTGGTATTCGCTGACTGCGACCCATGGTCGTTCAGAATCTTTGCTAGTATCGCATATGGGGCCATCAAGACCGCTCACATCTCAGAGTACCTAGCAAGCAAGGGGGCGATCTATCTCGGGATTACTGCAGATGATATTCTCGCTTATGACCTACCTAGCGACGATCTCTCAAAACAAGACCTGGGCGCTCTACAGGCTGAATTGTCCGACCCTAGATTCTCTACAGGATGGTGGCAGCAGCAGATTGAGTTGATGCAGGAGCTCGGGAAGAAGGCCGAGCAGCAGTCCCTAGCCAAGTATGGTCTGGATTTCGTGACCGACACCTACCTCCCTGAGAAATTGGCTCACCCGGATGTCGGTCTCGCCTACTGATTGAGAAGTCTGATAGCACGGAGCCATCACCTCGGGCCGTGGCGGATGTTACACTCTGGGCCAAGAGGCTCTCAGGAGCCTCCCTACTACTGTTGCTGATTGGGGTAGTATCCTACTACAACGCCATGCCAGCAATGTTCGATGAGTTGGATCCGTCCCAGCGGCATATTCTAGAGTTGGAAAGCGGAGAAAGCGGAGAAGTCAACTTAGATCAATTAGGCGAATATGTTGCTCTACGAGTCACGGGGGAGGATTCGCAGTCTGCTGAACTCAGGTTGATTGATGCAATGGGATCTGAGGAAAGTGGTTCGGCCCCCTCGGGCCTAGATCTCGAGAGACCTGGTGAGGACGGAACTTTGTATGTCCCCGTGAGGGTCTTCAGATCGGCTCAGGCTGGCGATTACACCATGTACAATGACGGAAAC
>OFTZ01000061.1_pt1 | contig 12338 bp, 10 predicted proteins | sample 1543391 | NCBI WGS metagenome assembly OFTZ01 (sample SAMEA104347366, study PRJEB22522) | marine metagenome | isolation source: seawater
GTTTAAGATTGACTGGATTCTAAGTAAAAATCAAGACCTGGACGATCAAAAAGAATTTAATTTACAATTATTTTTGATCAGATAATGAATCAAAAATCCAAAAGCAACGACATTTAAACGTAAAGTTACTTGAAGTTTGGCAGTTGTGTTGTTGAATAATTATCTGCAGGTGGAGGCGTGTTAATTTTTCTAGTAAGCATCGAGAAAAGGATTTGTACTCCAGAAAATACTCCAGAAATAAAAGGTAGTGGCGAAATTATTTGAGACATTCTGACTAAAGAAAAAATAAACATCGCAGCCAAAACAGTTAAACTTATGGCAAGATTAGTCGATTTCTCTAACCAAATTAGAGCTAATTTTGCTGCATACCCATTTCGTAAGTAGAACTCTAAGGCTTCTGTTTTTATAAGAACGGAATGTAGTGCAAGTTCATGTATTATTGAAAGTAAAAACACAAGTACAAATGCATAATAAGTACATATCAATCCGGAAATCTGACGTGATTGATGCAAAGCAGCCCGGACAAAAAGCCACGGAAGGAGCAAAGCCGAAGGTCCAAAAATTTCCAGCAAAGAACCTCCGATTAGTGCTCCGATCAAACCTGCCCAGTTCTGCACTCCTTCTGAAGGATACAACTGATTAAAAACAGTCGGATCCTGGAAATCTGCAGACAGCATAGACAAGAATAGGGCTACGCCTATTCCTCCGAAAAACAAATAGTAGATTCGTAGTTTGATGTCACTCATGGTTTTTTACTCTCTGATGTTTCCGAATCATGATTTTTTTATTGCATGAGCCACAATTTTTGCCACAGAAGGTAAAACATAAGCTTCGATTGACTCTCCCAGAAATGCTAATTCACGAACCAGGGTCGAGTTGATGGCAAAAAGATCTGGTTTTCCAAATAAGCAAAAGGTTTCAATTTCAGGATCAATGCCTTTGTTTCCGACTGCTTGCTGAAATTCACCCTGAAAATCGTCTAAACTACGCAATCCTTTCACTATTACCTGAGCTTTTCGTTTTTGCACGTAGCGAATAGTAGAACCTGTGAAAGCTTCAACTGTTACATTTTTCAGGTCAAAATGCTGCACGTATTCATTCATCATCCGCAGACGTACTTCTTCGTTAAACATATAGTGTTTTTCCGAATTCATAGCAGCCGACCAAAAAACATGATCAAACAGTTTGGTCGTTCTCACCAATATATCTGCATGACCATAAGTTGGAGGATTTGCACTTGTCGGGTAAACAGCAATTCGCATTTTAGGATTCAAGTTTAAAATTTTGATACTACCGGCTTTTCTTGCTATTGCCGCAGTTTGTCAGTTAATTCATGAAGATAGTTTAGTGCCTGCAACGGGGTCATATCATTCAAATTCAGTTTGCGTAACTCATCAAGGTAGAGTGATTCCTCTGGAAACAAGGACAACTGTTGATCCTCATTTACAGAATTTACCCAAGAACTTCCAGAATTTTCACTAACCTCTGCAGAATTTTTTTGTTTCTGCTGTGTCTCATCTATAAGTACAGGCAAATGATGGACCATTGACGTTTCTTCCAATTTTTCCATAACCTCAAGAGCACGATTTACCACGCTTTTTGGCAGTCCAGCCAGCCTGGCTACTTGTACTCCGTAACTTTTGTCGGCTTCTCCTGAAACAATTTTACGCAAAAAAACAATTTTCTCTCCTTCTTCCTCAACACGAATGCTGAAATTTTTTACTGAATCCAGTTCTTGTGCAATTGCAGTCAATTCATGGTAATGAGTAGCACAAAGCGTCAGGGCACTCAATTTTTGGATATACTCTACAATTGCCCAAGCAATACTAATACCGTCGAAAGTACTCGTTCCACGTCCGATTTCATCCAGAATAATCAAACTTCTTTCAGTCGCATTGTTCAAAATTGCAGCAGCTTCGTTCATTTCCAGCATAAAAGTACTTTGACCAAGTGTAAGATTATCTGATGCACCAACACGTGTAAATATTCTATCCACCACAGAAAATTCTGAGCTCGAAACCGGCACAAAACTTCCACATTGAGCCATCAGGACAATTAGCGCAACTTGTCTCATGTAAGTTGATTTGCCTGCCATATTCGGCCCTGTGATTAACATGATCCGACACTTTGATTCTTCCATATCCAAATCATTAGGCACAAACACTTCCCCCAGATCTATTTGTTCAATAACAGGATGTCGACTGTCTTTCAAAAACAATTTTCTAGGAGCTTCAAGAGGATGTAGACTGGGTCGCACATAGTGATTGTTTTCTGCGACAAATGCCAGTCCCGCCAGCGTATCCGCTACAGCAATGTCATTTGCAGTCTGCTGCACTCGTCTGGCGTTTGAGTTGATTTCAATTTTTAGCTGCTGAAATAGTTCATACTCCAATTCACCTATTCGTTCTTCTGCATTAAGTATTTTTTCTTCAAATTCTTTGAGTTCAGCAGTTATGTAACGTTCAGCATTGACCAGGGTTTGTTTACGAATGTAATGTTCTGGGACAGAGGATTTATGGACATTACTGACTTCAAGGTAGTAACCAAAAACTTTGTTGTAACTGATTTTTAAAGAGCTAATTCCGGTAATCCCTCTTTCATGCAGCAGCATTTCGTTAAGAAATTGTTTGGAATTTCTTGATATTTCACGTAACTCGTCCAATTCTTCAGAAACACCTGCGGCCATAAAACCACCTTCTCGAAGTTTAACTGAAGGTGCCTCCAGTAGTCGCTGATACAACAGGTCTAACAAATCGGTGAGCGGATCAAAATTTTCTGCAATTTTTTTTAACAACGGCGCTTGTAACTCTGCCAAATAGGTAGGCAGTTTCTGCACTGGTTCCAGTGATTCTCGTAAAGCCACAAGATCGTTCACACCAACCACGGGTAAAGTAATGCGTCCAATAATGCGCGGCAAATCCTGAATATTTTCCAGGCATTCACGGAACTCTTCACAAAGCATAAAATTATTCCGGAACTCTTCAATACAGTCAAAACGCTCATTAATTGCTTCCACATCCAGCAGCGGCTGACGTAACCACTGCCTGAAAAGCCTTGCACCCATTGGAGTCTTAGTATGATTTAGAATATGGTAAAGCGTGTGTTTCCTCGCTCCGGACTGACTCTCAAACAATTCCAGATTGGCCACTGTTGCTTCGTCGAGGAGCATAGTTTTATCAAAAGCATAGCGCCTCAAAGCTGTAAGATGGCTCAAATCACATTTTTGAGTTTCCTCCAAATAGCGTAATAATGCCCCTGCAGCAGCAATTCCATGCGGCAAATCATCAACCCCAAATCCGGAAAGATTCAGCGTTTCAAAATGATTGTTCAAATTCCGTTGTGTTGCTTCCAGATCAAAATGATATGGATCAATGAAATTAAAACGTCCTGTCGAAGGAAAAACCTGAGCATTCTTTAGCCCTGAGATCTGTTCCGAAGAAGTCACGGATCTGGCATCGGCAGAATTTATCTTATCCAGTAATTGTGTCATCCGCTGCACCAATTCTTCCAAAAACGTGGATTCTATTTCAGAACGGCTTTGCGTTAACAGAATTTCCTGTGGAGTAAGTTGTGCAAGAAAATCATAGAACCTATGAGTTTCATTTAAATGAAATTCTGCCACCTCAAACTCACCTGTTGAAAGATCAACAAAGGCAATCCCTAAACACTGGGCACGCAAAACAACATTGATTGCCAGTAAAAAGTGGTTTCTGTTTGGATCTATCAACTGCGGAGAAACAGTAGTTCCGGGAGTTACAACTCGCACAACATCCCGTGCAACAAGCCCCTGTGCTTTTGCAGGATCTTCCATTTGCTCACAAATGGCCACCTTATAACCTGCCGCAGTCAACTTATTTAAATATTGCTCATAAGCCTTATATGGTACTCCGCACATTGGCAATGATTTTTTCTTTTTTTTGTCGCGTGAGGTAAGCGTAATTTGCAAAACTTTTGCGCCCACAATCGCGTCATCTCCAAACATTTCATAAAAGTCTCCCATACGGTAAAACAAAAGCTTATCCGGGTGCTCCCGCTTGATGGCGTTAAACTGACGCATCATCGGAGTTTCTGCTTGAGGAACTGACATGGGTTTGAATTTAGAGGAAGAAAAGTATCATTTAAGCCTTGCTTACAGGCCAGATTACTGGAAATAATGCGTGATCCATTGGAACTCCGGCAGGCAATTGATCTGAAAGTCCCGGAAACTCAGGAGAAGTTTCCCAGTCACGGGGAGCATGTCGAATATCATCTCCTATCAAGCGTACTGAAAAAACGCGGCGCAGCGCACCTGATCCCGCTCCGGCATGCAATGTAAGCATGTGAAAGGCCACAGCGTCTCCCGGCTCAAGCTCCCAGCTGAGAACACGATATTTTTCCGGATTTTCTTCGATATTTGGAGGATCCGAAAGGCTTCCTTCCGGAAACCACTTTGCCTCTTTTTTGAGGAAAGTCCTTGGCAAATACCAGTTTCCCTGATGAGATCCGGCTATGAATTCAAGTGTCCATTCAAGCGGTACTGGATCAACCGGAATCCAAAAACTGATATTTTGCATTCCTTCAATATTGTAGTACGGTTGATCTTGATGCCATGGGGTCCTTTGTTTCGTTCCTGATTTTTTAACCAGCATATGGTCGTGAAACAAACGAACCTGCTCAGAACACATAAGTTTTGCAGCAACTTCCGAAATATCACTCTCAAAAATTATTCTTTGGAAAGCCGAATTTTCCTGCCAATTACAAAAATCCTCAAAGAACCAGCCAGGGTCACTTTCATTGCTGGCAACCTTTGCACGTGAACTGGGATGCGAGATGTTTGCATCAATTCCTTCCCGCAAATCTGACACTTCATCTGGAGTAAACAGGTTTTTAATCAGCAGTGCTCCATCTTTAGCGTAATTTTCAATATCGGTTTCACTGATGGATACAGGCATAATTTATTTAATCTCTGGCATCCGCCAGTGACATCAAATGTTTGCGGTAGCCTGGTTCACCTTCAGCTTCCCACGTTTTCAACAAGGCAGAGCCGATAATAGCAATTTCGGCCTTTCCGTGCAGTTGGCACAAATCTTCAGGCTTTGACAAACCAAATCCCAGAGCTAATGGCAAATTAGAGTATTTCCGACACTGACGCAAAAAATCATCTGCATGCCGGTCCAACTCCGTATTTTGTCCAGTTACTCCTTTACGTGCTACACAATAAATAAAACCACTGCCCTTCTCACAGATATTTTGTAATCGTTTCTCGGTATTTGTTGGAGTACAAAGCATGATCGGATCAAGTTCCTGATCACGGCTCAGTTCAAACAATTCTCCAAATTCTTCAAAAGGTAAATCCGGAATAATGAAACCTTCACCACCGTGTATCCTAATATTGGAACAGTATGCCTCAAACCCCATACTGAAAGCAGTGTTACAATAATTCATCATCAAAACCGGAAAATTAAATCTTTCGCTTGCACTCTTCATCAAATCGAAATAATCTTTCCAGCGAACACCGTTTCTTAATGCATCCTGATTTGCTTTTACAAAAAGAGGTCCATCCGCACTTGGCTCACTAAACGGCATCTGCAGTTCCACCAAATCCACATCTGCCTCACCCATCGCTTCCAGCATTTCCCAATTCTCCTCCAGCGAAGGATAGCCTACTACGGCGTGGGTCATTAGCAAAATTTTATGTTTTTTTAATCGATTATTTAGATATTCGGTCAGATTCATTTAATTTATGGATTACGAATTACAACACCACAGATGCTCTGCTTTTCGGTGCCTTAGTGCCTCAGCTCTTCAGTGCCTTTTTTTCTAAAAATTCCTGCCATTTATGGTCGCCAATTGCTTCTGCAATATTGAAAATGTCTTTGTCTCCACGACCGGAAAGATTGATCAGAACTTGCGCTCCATCCGGAATGTCTCGAGCTTCCTCAATCACTGAGGCAAAGGCGTGAGCACTCTCCAAAGCTGGAATTATCCCTTCGGTACGAATGAGAAGTTTTGTTGCAGAAATAACCTCTTCATCAGTGGCAGAAGTAAAGCGAATGCGCTTCTTATCGTGCAGATGACTCAGAATAGGACTGACTCCAATGTAGTCCAGACCAGCGGCAATTGAATGCGTGTGCAGCATCTGCCCTTCATCATCCTGAAAGAAATACGTTTTGTAACCTTGTGCGATTCCAACAGTCCCACCGGAAAAACGGGCTGCATGCTTTCCGGAATCGATACCATGACCTCCGGCTTCTACCCCAACCAATTCGACTGATTGGTCCTCAAGAAACGGCAGAAATATTCCGCTGGCGTTGGATCCACCTCCAACGCAGGCATAAATTCTGTCTGGGAGTTTAGAGTTTAATTTAAGCATTTGCTCACGTGATTCATGACCAATAATTGACTGAAACCAGGACACCATTTCCGGAAATGGATGCGGCCCGCAAGTTGTTCCCAAAACATAATGCGTAGTTTCCATGCTTTCGGCCCAGTCCCGCATGGCTGCATTGATCGCGTCTTTTAATGTGGCAGTACCTTCAGTTACTGAAATAACTTCTGCTCCAAGCTGTTCCATCCAAAATACATTCGGACGCTGGCGTTCCACGTCAACAGAACCCATGTAGATCGTGCATTCAAATCCCATTTTTGCTGCCATGGTTGCGGTAGCGACGCCGTGCTGTCCCGCCCCCGTTTCTGCAATCACTCGTTGTTTTCCCATTCGTTGAACTAGCAAACCTTGCCCCATCACATTATTCGCTTTATGCGCACCGGTATGGTTCAAGTCCTCCCGTTTGCAAAAAACCTGAAACCTGTCGCCCAATGATTTTGCAAAATTTTCCAGCGGAGTTACTGGAGTTGGACGACATGAGTAGTTTTGCATAACGTTCACGTAACTTTGCCAAAACTCAGGGTCAGCCTTTGCTTCTTTAAAAGCTGAAATGAGTTCCTCAAACGTGGTCCGCAAAATTTCGGGAATAAACATTCCCCCGTAATCACCATAATATCCGGAAATATCCGGTGAAATGGTTTGGGTTGGCATAGAGATGATATTGTATCTTTCAATTTTCTGTTTTATGATCCAAAGGTAAATTTTACGTACATTTTCTTTACTTGTCAATTAGCCTTTCATGATTAAAAACAACTCCTTTCCTGAGATGGCTATCCAGCAGATTTGGCTGGAACAGGACTTTGATCAGGTGACTCTGAAGACGTTCTGTGGGCAGCAGGTCAAAATTGAGTTCGCGGGTTGGTATAATTCCGCAAGCGGTCCAGACTTCCGGGAAGCACGTTTGAAAATCGGAAAGCAATATCTTCTTGGAGCTGTGGAAATTCATGTTAATTCTTCCGGATGGTATTCACATCATCACGAAGGAAATCCGGATTACAATGAGGTTGTCTTGCACGTCGTCCTTTACCACAATGGACAGAGGGAAATTAAACGCCAGGACGGGCGAATAGTTCCTGAGCTGGAACTTGCCCCTTTATTGAGTAAAGAACCTTCTACATCCGAAACTGAAGCGAAAAATCACTTAAAAAAATTAAGTGAATTACCGGGGCGTTGTGGAATTGCTGCTTTAGAGCGTGGTACAGAAACACTCAAGAAAATTCTTGGCCATGCTGCAGAACAACGTATTCAAGAAAAAACAGAAGTGCTGCTTAAACGATGGGATGAACAGGATCCTGAGGAACTGCTGTTTCAGTTGCTTTTCAAATCACTTGGATATTCCCCGTATGCACAGGTTTTCGAGGAGTTGGCTAAGCAATATCAATTTCGAGAACTACGTCCTTTGTTTCGTCAGTCTCAGCGCACAACGCGTACTCTGGTGCTTTCACGCTGGTTTGGAGCCTGCGGTCTGTTTTCCAAAAAAATGACCATTGCCGACCCTACAGTACGTCATGAATTTCAGCAGTGGAAAGCTGCCTGGCAGGAACTTCCAGAACATCCACAAGTTTCTGGTAAAATTTCACAGGCACATCGCCCCCAAAATTCCCCAGAGCGACGTTTATTGGGCATGTTCCACCATTTGTACCGCATAGCAAATGACGGTTTACTCAAACGCTGGTTGGTAGTGTTCCGAAACTTGAGTGTTTTTTCTGAAGAAAAAGAGTTGCGGCGGCAAGCTCTGGCGGAAACAGAACTGCTATTTTCTACTCCAGATTGGGAAATTTGGCGAAAACACCTTGTTTTGGGTAAATCGAAACAGATTAATACCGCACAACTTGTTGGAAAAGACCGTCAAACTGTAATTTGGGCAAATGCAGTTTTGCCGTTTTTCCTGGCCCTTGCACGTCATGAGAATGAACCGGAGCTGGAAAAACTTCTTTATCAATTGTTCATGATTTTACCTGCAGAAGCTTCAAACAGCAAAACACGTTTCATGGAAAAACGTTTATGGTTTCCAGAATTGTCTAAATCCACTAAACTGGAAATGAAAACATTCGGGAATCGGCAGGGTTTGATTCAAATTCAACATGATTTTTGCCGCAATTTCCATCAGGGCTGTGTTAGATGCGAGCTGCCTCGACTGTTAGAAGACTAAGTACAGATATGAAAAAAACAATGTCAATACAGCAAAAATTATTTTTACTATTGTGCCTCTCTACCTTGGTCCTCATCTCATCTTGTGCCGCACCTAAACTTTCTCAATTTGAAGTGCAAAGACCTTCAAGGATTACAGTACCGCGGGAAGTAAAAAAAGTATTTATTCGTGCAGATTTGGTGGACGAAACAAATGATAAACTTGGCATTAAATCTAAAGTACTTCAACAACTGGCCCAGGAACTCAATCGTTTCGAGCGCTTTAATGTCAGTGTAGTAAACACTTTAGACGAGGCCAATATTGATTCGGAAAAGGAAACTATTGCCATAATTCAGGGGGAAGTCATCAGCGGAGGTGAAGTGGACCGAGGACAATTTACTGACCTCGCCACTTGCACAGGAGGACTTGGCGGTAGACTGTCTTCAGCTGGTGCTGCAGCAATTTCAGATGAAACAATTACTTTGGATAGTTGGAGAGGTTATGTTTGTCGGAGGGGAGCTTTTGCCAGTAATGTAGCAGAAATGGCTCTTTCATCGGCATTCGCGCTGGCGGGTTTAAATGAAGTTATTCCACCTAAAAACCAGGTTGTTAGGACATACAAATACAAGAATATTTCTCTTTTCGCACAGGCAAATTTCAGTTTTACTGTAATAGGCCTGAAGAGGGAAACGCTGGCGATTCGTGCGGATTCATCCAGCTTTGGACGCAGTATTACGGAAAAGGATTCCTATCGCAACGTCAAAGAAAGCCACCTGATTTCACTGACTTTAGGTAGCCTGATCAGTTACACCAGAATCCCAATTTTCCCAATTCCAATTCGTGAAGTTGCCTTGGCGAGCCGCAGCAATCCCAAACAGATATTCTATGGCCAAAAACCCTTGCCGGTTCCAAGCATTTACGACTTGCCTCCCAAAGAAAAGAAGAAGGTAATTCAGAAATTGGTGATGCTGACACTGCAGTCATTCATCCGTACAATTTCTCCATACAAGGTCATGGTTGATGCAGAGGTCGCTTCCGGAGGCAAAGCAAAAGCCGGAGATTTACTCAAAGAGGGAAAATCCAAACAAGCCCGAAAGATAATTGAAGCAATTCCGGAAGGAAAACGCGATTCGCAAGATTGGTATAATTTGGGTTTAGCATATGAAGCCAGTGCTGTTAGTCCGGAAGATTATGAAGATGCACGACGGTTTTATATTACTGCCCTTGAAAATAGTCCGGGGACAAAACTTTACGCACAAGGTATTGGACGCACACGTCTTTATCTTGCTGAAAAAAGAAGATTGGCCAAACAAATTCAAGATTAAAGCAAGAATTTAATTTATGAATAACTATATATTTAATCAAACTTTGTACATTTTGTTGATAGGCGCTTTTCTGTTGACGAGTTGCGCTAAAGCTACGCTTACGGTGCGCTCACCTGCGGAGATCAACACAAGAGACATCAGAAATATAGCCGTGGGCAAATTTGAGATTGGGCAGATTTCTCTGAAATATAAAACTGAGCGGAATGGCATTTGGCAAACCCATCCTGTTTTGCTGAATGAGGCCCAACAAAAATCCATCAGCCGTTCTGTCAGGGCGCGGGTAATAAATCTCTTAACCGCTACTCCGTACTTCAAAGTTGTTTTTTCAGATGAATTTGAAAAGCTGGAAAATGATACGGCACTGCAGCAATTAGTTTCAGTACGGGGATACAAAACTCAAAATGTTGATGCAGTTATCAGCGGAAAACTTTGGCTCGAAATTGAACGAACTGATGGAGTTGACCTGAGTAAAGAAGGCCTGGAATATTTCCGGCCACCACGTTCACGACGTAGCCTCGGCTTGAATTTAACAGTCGATCAAGTTGTTTGGTGGCCCTACAAATCAACACGCGGGACATTGGGACTTGAAATAAAAATGACTCGTCTGGTACCTGCAGAAGTTGTGGCAACTACTTTTGAGACTCGTACTTACTCACAAAGGATAGGTGGAAGAAGCACAGAAAGTTTTCAGCAAATTGCAGAAAGTTTAACATCCGTTCTGCCAACTTCAAAAACCACCGAGACTGAATCCATTGAAAAATCTTCAGATGTTCTTCCTTCCTTTGAGCAAATAATTGCGGACCTGGCACTTTCCATAGCAAGCGGATTTGTACGTAGAGTTGCAGTCACTGACAAAACTGTCAGCTACCCAATTGCTGATGGTAAGTTTCCCAACTCTAAAATTTTGATAGAGGCCGGTGCTTACGATTTGGCAATTGAACAGTTACAACAAGCTACTGCTGAAAATCCGGATCCAAATGATCTTTATAACCTGGGACTTTGCTTCGAAGCAGTTGGAGATTATGGACTCGCTCAGACAAGTTACAGAGAGGCGTGGAGTGCTGAACCGGAAAACCTGCTTTTTGCGCAGGGAATGGGACGCATCGAAAGACTTCAACGTGAAAACCCGCAACTGCTAAGACAACTCGAATCTCGTTAATGATTAGGGAACAATCTACAACTGCTCTTATGTTATGAAACTCATTTCCTTTCAAATGATTCGCTTCTTTAATTTTGCAATGCGGGAAGACATTGAGACTACTTACATCAGGACTTCAGTGCTTTTGAGCATTTGTGTATTTTTACTCACGGGATGTGCACCAAAAGTAAGTTTCCAAATCGAACGTCCAGCAGCTCAACGTGTTGAAAACATTAACTACATTGAAATTGGTAAATTTAAAATTGTATCCGGACAAATCAAGTTGCCAAGTTCGGTAGAATCCGGATCAACCCAGAGTTTTTCAAGCACTGATAAATTGTTAAAACCAACCATCTCCAAATTCAATTCAAACAAAGAACAGGCGTCTCAAATTGCAGACTTGCTAAGGGCTGCTCTTGTTCACAACCTTTCTCTTCATTCGCCGTATCAGTTGATCAACACAACCGGAAAGGAAACCGGATTTAGCGGTGTACTTCCGGATGCGGCAGAAGTTGCAATCCTGCAAGGAAAAGTTAAATATTTTGAGCGGATAATTGAATCCGAAGAGGCTCTTCCTTATTTTACAAATATCAAAAACAAGGGTGCCACCCTTGAGCAATCTTTACTGGCAAGTGCAGTTTCAATGGCTGCAGAATCATCCGGAGCAGGATTTTTGATTCCGACTCCTTATGTGGAACAATTAGCCGCGCTTGAAGTTGAATTTACTTTAATAAATAAAAGTGATGGAAGCGATGTCGTTCCCCCTCAAATAATTCGCACTTACTATGTGCGGAAGTGGGGTGGTGCTCCCGAAACCTCACATTTACCGAGAAATATAAAGACAGCAATTATAGAAGGATTTGAACAGGATGAAGATAATTCTGAGTCTTTTCTTTCAAGAATTGACCGTGCTGGTTTGTCCTTTACAAACCCTACTGAATATTTTGCAAGAGGATTCAACCTGAAACAGAATGTCCAGGTTCCACAAACCTCTTTGGATTTGAAGATCAAATTGGGACGTCAAGTGGCCCAAACATATGTCAAACAAATCAGTCCTTTTCATGAAACTGCAGATTTACTGGTTCAAGATGGGAATACAGTTGCTTCGACACTGATCAGGGGGAATGCCTACCAGGAAGCTGTTGCCTATCTTCAGGGTTTGGAGGAGCTTACTGCAAAAGACGAATACAACCTTGGTCTAGCTTTTGAGGCCAGTGGAGAAATTCCACAAGCGAGGAATCACTATGAACTAGCTTTGAAACGAGAAACAAGTAATCAAGATTTTAAAGATGCAGTAAAACGAACACGAAACTAAACTGTGTGCTCTAATAATGTGGATTTCCAGTTGATTTATTTTAGGTCCACCAATTCCTGGTG
>OFTZ01000062.1_pt1 | contig 12330 bp, 14 predicted proteins | sample 1543391 | NCBI WGS metagenome assembly OFTZ01 (sample SAMEA104347366, study PRJEB22522) | marine metagenome | isolation source: seawater
ATAAAATTGATCGTCAAGATGCACGTGTTGCTGAAGTTCTTGATGAAATATATGATTTGTTCATAGATCTTGATGCAAACGAGGAACAATTGGAATTCCCTGTCTTGTATGCAATCGGCAAGGATGGAATTGCCAAATATGAATTGGAAGATCAGTCTGCTGATCTACATCCGTTATTTGACACAATTATTAAGGAACTGCCTGCTCCAAAACATACTCCGGAGGAACCTTTTCAGATGCTGGTTGCAGATCTGGATTACTCTGATTATCTGGGACAATTGGCAATAGGTCGTGTTGCAAATGGTACTGTAGCCAAAAACGAACAGTTGGTCTGTATTGGTGAAGGAGACAAGGAAAATGCCTTGCGCGCCAGCAAAGTCCAGGTTTATGAAGGCTTTACCATGCAGGAAGTGGAGAAGATTGAGCCGGGAGAAATAATGATCCTGGCAGGCATCGAAAATGTCCGGATTGGCGACACCATCTGCACCAAAGAACGGCCCAAAGCATTGAAACGGATTACTGTTGATGAGCCTACTATCTCCATGTTTTTCTACACCAACACCTCACCTTTTGCGGGTCAGGAAGGGAAACTGGTTCAGTCAAACAAAATTAAAGAACGGCTTCACAAAGAAACCCTCTCTAATGTTTCGCTGCAGTTTGAAGAAACAAAAGATGCAGAACGCTTTCTGGTCAAAGGCCGGGGTGAACTGCAAATGGCTATTCTCATTGAAACCATGAGGCGGGAAGGATTCGAACTTGCTGTCGGACGTCCTGAAGTGATTTACAAGGAAGAAAACGGAGAACGTCTGGAGCCGATCGAACATGTTTATGTGGATTGCGAAGAAGGTTTTCTGGGTGTTGTTTCAGAAAAATTATCACAGCGAAAAGGGAGAATGATCAACCTTGTCAATCATGGATCAGGCAGGGTACAAGTCCAGTTCAACATACCATCACGTGGATTAATCGGTTACCGCAACGAGTTTTTGACAGATACTCGGGGTACCGGAATTTTGAACTCTTATCTTTCCGGATATGAGCCGTTTCGCGGCGATTTCCCGATCCGCTTTACTGGATCAATTGTGGCCGATCGCCAGGGTAAAGGGGTACCGTATGCACTTTTCAATCTGGAACCCAGAGGTATTTTATTCATAATCGAAGGAGAACGAGTCTATGAGGGCATGATAATTGGTGAGCATAATCGTGACTCGGACCTCAACGTAAATCCCTGTAAAGAAAAGAAACTCACCAATCACCGTGCTTCAGGAAAAGATGAAAACGTTGTATTGACTCCAATTATACCGATGACCTTGGAGCGGGCTATTGAATTCATACGTGAGGGTGAGATTGTGGAAGTTACACCGGCAAATATCCGTTTGCGTAAGGTGCTGCTTTCTGCAACAGGCCGGCATACTGCACGACCGCCAAAACTTTGATTCCTGCCAGCTTCAGAAATTAATCGGGAAAGAATTGAAACTATGATCCGCAGCACAGCCTTTAAGGGAGGATTGAAATCAAGCTTCCCAATTGTGGCAGGCTATCTTCCTGTGGGGTTTGCCTTTGGTGTGGCTGCAGAAGGTGCTCAGGCAGGTACTCTTGCGGCTGTTTTTACTTCACTCTTCATTTATGCGGGAGCCAGCCAGTTTGCGCTGGTTGGTTTGCTCAAAGATGGTGTCCCAATTCTGTCTGCGGCATTGATTACTCTTGGTCTGAATCTCAGGCATTTACTCTATGGGCCTGGCTTATCCCGGGATACTGAAGAGTTTTCCTTGAGAGAACGCCTTGTAGCGGCCTTTGGACTGACGGATGAGGTATTCGCAGTTGCATTTTCGAGAATCGGAATCATGCCCCATGAATCACGGTTCTGGTGGCTTATGGGATTGGAGTTTGGAGCATATTCATGCTGGATTGGCGGTACTTTAGCAGGAAGCATCAGCGGAGATTTGTTGCTTAGTCATTTTTCTTTTTTAAGACCAGCTCTTTCATTTGCACTGCCCGCCCTTTTTTTAAGTTTACTGCTTCCCATGCTCAATAGCACTACGCGTCCGGCAGTAATGATTTCCTTGCTCCTGGCTGCAGCTTTCCATTGGAGCGGTCACTCAGAAATAGGAATAATTGCCGCAGCTTTAATTGGGCCCGGTATTGGAATCATCGGCAGGAATTTCCAATGAAGACGGATTTTATTTTAGCGGTTATACTGATTGCAGTTGGAACTTATCTCATTCGCGCAGTTCCGTTTGTACTCAGTTCAAAAAAGGATACAGGAAAGCAAAACCGGCATCAAATCAATCTGTTTTTTAAGCTGATGGGTCCCTCAATGATTGCCGCATTGCTGGTGGTTTCAGTAGGATCTCCCTTTGAAATAGAGGATAACTTCCAGTTGATAAACACTGCCCTGGGTTTTGTGGGAGTAGGAGTCAGTCACCGGTTGTGGAATAATTCCGGAATAAGTGTACTTGCGGGTGTCGTCTGTTTTACTGCTGCACTCTTGTTTTTATAGCCGCTGAAATTTCTGAAATTATGGGTGTTAGCAAAAAAACTTATTCTTCCGTTTCCGGTAAATCAAAACTCAAACGTCCTAATTTTCCTGCCCTGAAATCCCGCAGCACCAGACTTTCTGCACGCGGATGATCGATTGCCCCACCGCTTTTAAGGCAACCCCTTTGTTCTGCGATTTTCTCCAGCAAATCTGCAGGAAGCAATTCCAGATTTTCCTCAGTCAACTGATAATTCTGCAGTAGCCGTTCCGGAGCCTTGAGCATTAAAATACCAAGCAAATAATCACTAAGCAGTGAGGTCCCGACAATTGAGTCTTTGATTGCACCCGTAATTGTCAGCCGCAAACCGGCTTCTCGATTTTCGATTTTTGGCCACAAAATACCCGGAGTATCAAGAAGTTCAACATCTTTGCCCAGTTTGATCCAGTTCTGGTGTTTTGTCACTCCCGGTGTCGGCCCTGTTTCGGCTGCCTTTCGTCTTGAAAGCCTGTTGATCAAGCTGGATTTCCCCACATTCGGAATTCCGGTTATTAATAGTTTCAGTGACGGAGGACGAATGCCGCGTTTACGGAAATTGGACCATTTTTCCTGCATCAATTTGCGTGAAAGCGGTAATATTTCTTGAAGATTCTGTTTGTTTAAAGCATCAACAAAAAGGGACGGCGGGTCCTTTTTTTTAAAATATGCTTTCCATTTTCTGGTAGTATCCTCATCTGCCAGATTGGTTTTATTAAAAAGCAGGATTCGTTTTTTTTGCTGCAGTAGTTTCTCAAAGTCATGATTTGCCGAAGAAATAGGAATCCTTGCATCACGCATTTCCAGCACCACATCAACACGCTTCAGCTGTTTTGCCAACTCTTTTGTGGCCTTGAGCATATGCCCCGGATACCAGTTTATGTCTGGAGTGTCCCAACCTTTGCCAAGTTGTTCCGGATCTTCTATTTCTGTGTTTTTTAAGTACATATTATTTTACCAGTAGTAGGTTGCCCTTATGACCTGCTCATCCGGCTCTGCCTCAGCTTGCTCTTTTTCTTCGGTTTGCTGTTTCTGCTGGCGTCGTTCACGTGATAGTTTCTCGCCTTGTTCAATTATGTCACGGATAACATCTTCTCCAGAAACTTGACCGTCATTGTCAGTGTAACCCAAATCTTCCACACAGAGTTGATCCTGTACAATTTGCTGCATTTCGTCAAAAAGCGTACCCATGCTCAAATCGAATTTCCAGTCCGGGTTTTCAAAAAATCTTTCTGCACTCATCATGGCTAAAAATACAACCCGGTATTGGTCTATGCCTTTGTGTTCTGCAACAGCAACACGCAAATCGTACCATTGATCGCCTTCCAGCAAATCCGTTTTAGGTTCCCCGAATGCACCCTCATCCAGATCCACATAAGTATAGATGCCAAAATGGACAACATAAGCTTCAAGCTGCTCAACCAAATGCTTATATACTTCCCGGCCTTTTTTGGTCGGCTGATAAAAATTATCGTCACTGACAGTCAAGGTGCCTCGTTCCTCCATAAATTTCAACAGGGGCTCGAGGCCCTCATCGTCAGTTTCAGCAAGGGCAAGATTCAGGCGACAATGATCGTTTCCCTTCATTTCTTTTTCAACTTGAGAAAGTGCCTCTTTTGCTTCTCTGAGTTCATCTTTTTCAAAGCTTAGCTCCTGATCCTGTTCATCAGAGTGAAAGAAACCTTTTTTCAGTTCTGCAACTTCTTTTTCCAGCAGACTGACTGTTTCAGTCAAATTGTCTTTTTCAACTTCAAGCAGATCGTAGCGCATCAGCTGATCCAGCAGGAGCAGTGCGCCAAATTCTTGCTGCGATTCCTTGCTCAATTGACTTAAAGGAGAAGATTTCATAATTTATTCTTAATACAAATTGATCCCAATTTTGTCATTTATTCTAATATGATATTGCTTTCTTAAAAAAAACCTGTTAGAAACTAAGTTATGAGTTAGAATGGTGTCTACTGTATCACATCCAGCAATTATTAGCATCAGGTTCCAGGGATGTGCGTCACGAATAAATAATTTAAGATCTGCTCCAATGCGGATTATTAAACAGTTAGTCGAAAAGAGGTAATTGTGCAGGAGAACGACAGTAAGCAGTACCAGATCAATATCAGCGGTAATCGTTTCTCAATTTCCAGTCCGTATGGTGAAGAACACGTCCGTGAGGTGGAGAAGTTTCTGAGCCAGCAGATTCAGGAAGTTTCTGAACAAACAGAAGAATTTGGTCCTTCAAGCATAGCTTTGCTGGTTGCCTTGAATTTGGCTGATAAACTGCTGACGCTGCAAAAAAAAGTAACCAAGTTTGACGGCATTGAAGCTGATCTGCAAACATTATATTATCGACTGGACAAAGTATTAGCTGAAAAGAAAACTGATTAAGGAACCCTGACAATAATTGGCTGTTAATCTCAAGCGGGAGTCTTGAGTTTAATGTCGTTAATCTTTTATGAGGCAGAATATAATTTAGTTTTTTAACGTTATTGATTTTTACTGCAGAGATAGTAAGCTTAGTACAGAGCATTGGAGTCTGCGGTGTTCGTGATGTAGAACTTTTGCTACCTGATATTAAAAAAAAGGAGTTCGTCCCTGGAAGGGGGTGTGCAGGCCAGCCGTAGAGCAGGAAGCCCGAACCTTTTACCACATTACTCCACCTTGTTTAACGAGGTAACAATTGCCATTTTACACACGGCATCGCGGGCTTCTTTTCATTTCATTTTTTCATACGGCATATTTTAGAATGCAGCCGTTTCACTTTCCACCGGACCAGTTAAAAAAAATATGCAGCCGCTGGTTTCGGAGTTTCTAGACACACTGCAGAGCAAAAAATATGCTCCAAACAGTATCCAGAGTCACCGCCTGGACCTGTACAGATTTTTGCGGTGGCTGGAAATAGATGAGGAGGAAAGCGACAGCCAAAAACTTCTCGTGAAGCTCCGCAAACTAAATCGTCAGGATATTGAAAGCTACCTCTCTTTTCTTAGTGAATCCTATAAGCCAAGAACCTTGGCTCGACACATTTCGTCCCTGAAACTTTTTCTCGATCACCTGGAACTTAGCGGATTGATAAAAACCAGTCCGGCACATCAGATACCTTTTCCTACAGTTTTGCCGGAGGCTCCTGAAATACTGTCACCGGAAGAAGTTGTCGCACTGCTCGAAGTGCCTTCACTTGAGCATTATCTGGGGTTGCGGGACAGGGCAATGTTGGAACTTCTGTATTCAAGCGGTTTGAAAGTGAAAGAACTGCTTGGACTGGATGTGGAGGATCTGTTTTTGGATTTGGAGTTTTTGAAGGTTCGTTCAAAACGCGAGCGCATGGTACCGATGACCTCAAAAGCTGTGGAGGTACTGCGGACATATCTGGAAAAGGCAAGAGCACAACGTCTGCTGAATCCGGAAGATAAATGTTTATTTCCGAGTCGAAACGGAATACGCATGAGCAGGGTTGGATTTTGGGCAATGATCAAAAAACACGCTCTTCGTGCAGGCATCACCAGTCGCATCAATCCAAGGATTCTGCGTCATTCATTTGCAGTACATCTACTGCAAAACGGTATTGACCTGTCAGATATTAAGGATTTGTTCGGTTATGTCAGTCTTGATGCAACCCTGCAGTACGCACATGTAAACCGGCCCGATTTTTTCGAGGTATATCATGAACTGCATCCACGGGGACGAAAACATACAGAGCAATCTTCCATAACATAGTTTCTTTTTTCACTTAAAGCAGATGCTCCAGTCCATAAACGAGTTCGTTCAAATCCATCACTTTTTTGCAGGCCAGGCAGACTCCCGGCATAAAAGAGTCACGGTGGATAGAATCGTGACGTATGGTCAAGGTTTGGCTTTGGCCGCCAAAAATCACTTCCTGGTGTGCAACCAAACCGGGAAGCCGGACTGAGTGAACACGGATATTTTCGGCATTGGCCCCTCTTGCTCCGGAGATAATTTCTTTATCAGCAATCTTTTTTGGAACTGAACTTCGTGATTCAGCAAGTAAATTTGCTGTTTTGATTGCAGTTCCGGAAGGTGCGTCCACTTTACCGTCATGATGCAGTTCTATCACTTCAGCGTGCGGAAAATATTTGGCTGCATCCTGAGAATATTTCATCATCAGCACTGCGCCAATGGCAAAATTCGGAGCTATGATACCGCCAAGTTTATGTTTTGTGCAAAGCGCCTGCAGTTCTGAAATTTCTTCCGGAAGCAGTCCGCTGGTACCAATTACTGGTCGGGCTCCAGATTCGATGATGCATACAGTGTTTTTCAATGCAGATGCGGCAGTAGTGAAGTCCACCACAACCTGGGCTTTTGATTGGTCAATTGATTCAGCAAAATTATCACCTAAATCCGTTTGAGCAACTAGTTCCAATTCAGGATCTACACTGACAGCTTTAATGGATTCCTGCCCCATTCGGCCCATGGATCCATTGATTAATACACGTATGAGACTCATGGTTGGTAAAGTTAGTTCTTGGATTATCTGCATCCGAAACAGTCTGAATTCTCAAAATTCTAAACAATCTTTATGCCGTTTCAGCTAAAAGGTCAGAGTTCAATTTACATGGTCAGCGAAATAGCCGGAAAAGACAAGGCACGGAGTACTTATTAATGAAAAGTTATCAATTTTATCTAATCAATTCAAAAAAATCAGAGGAAGTGGTGAGCGGTTTAAAGCAGCTCACTTTGGGATGCGAAAATCGTGCGGACGCTTATGGATTCATCTGGATTGATGCTGAAAAAAATATTCAGCAAATTCAGTTGCTGTTCGGAGAAGTAGTTCTCGAATGGTTTCCCGGAAAAGGAGTCAAGTGCAGCCGGACAAACCGTGCTATAGAAGTACCAGAGGGAATCGGCTTTCATAAAGGCGTACGCATCTTACATCCGCTTGAGGACACGGCCATAATTGAATCAGTTCTGAAAGAAGCTCGAAACGCTGATTATCCTCCGGAATGGTCAGACAAAATTCTGGAAAAGTTTTGATGCTGAGTGGCAGGAAAAACAAGTACAGACCTCGACGTCTTTTCCTGAAGGAGTTGCAGCCGGGGAAAGGAGGATCCACTTACGAATTTATTTCAGCCTACGCTGCTCAGAGCAGTTTGCAGGACTCAGAAGCCAAATCCGAAAGTTACCACAAAAATACCGGCAAAAGCACTGACATCCGTCGAAGTTTTGGTTGCCTGCGCCAGAGTGGTAGTAGTTTCGGTACCGGACTTGAGTTTAACGGTTATTGTATCACTCAGTTTGCTTCCTCCCTGATACCAGTCTATTCCGTAGTATCCGCCCCAGTCATATGTCCATTCGTTTCCAATTCCATAATTCAACTGGGTAATGGAATAATCGATGTCATAGGTAACCCCTGAATAAACCCAGTCAGGATAAGAAATTTTGTAACTAGCATATCCGAATGGAATATTGAATGAGTTTCCGATATAGTATCTGCCGGTTACTTCTGCAGTACTGAAATTAATATTTTGGGTTTTCGTTGAAGTACCCGTTGCTGCATTATAGTCCTCATAGGAATAACTGTATTTCCCGGAACCGTAAGTCAATCCAAAAGTCCAGTTTTCACCGGGAAACTCCAGCACAAACGGAGTTGATGTTGCGTACATTAAATGAATTCCTGTTTTCATTCCTAATCTTACCGTCATGTCTTTTCTGTTGGAAGCAGAGTCGGCAGCAAAAACAAGGCCACGGCAAAAGAAAACTGACAAAACCAGCAAACTTAATATCTTTTTCATAAGTATCATCAGGGTAAAAAGTTGTTAAATGCAAACAGCAGAATTACTGCTCATAAAAATTATCGAAAAGGGCTCATGCTGATCCGGTGCTATCTGTCTTTGTACAACACTCATCATCCTGCCTAAAAACTTGGGTTGTCGGACAAATCACTGAACCTTATGCAATCATTAAACCAATGATTTATTTATCATTCTTGACCTGCATGAAAAATATGAAAAAACAGAAATTTTTCTCTTGTCAGAATAAAAGAACTGGAGTATATGTCATAAAGTTAAATTGAGATTATAATTTCGTATATTAACAGACGTGGGAAATTTTTACTGGGAAGGGACAGACAAGCAGGGTTCACTGCACGAAGGCGCACTGGAGTCGCATAGCCGGGAGGCAGCCAAAGAGCATCTACTGCAGGAAGGATATTACAGGGTTCGCTTTTGGAAAATTCAGCAGTCACATCTGCACAAGAGTTTAAACAATACTGAGATCACAGAATTTTTGCTGCAACTGCACCGCCTGCTCAAATCCGGAGTTGAATTGGATGATGCTTTAGGGTTTGCGGTACAGGAGCAAAAAGACCATGTTTTGAGCTTCCTGCTCTGCCGGATTCGGCAGGATTTGCGGGACGGACTTTCAATGAGCAGCGCTTTGCGGCACTACCAGGCATTTCCGCAGATTGTCGCAAAAATGATTGAGGTTGCGGAAAGTACCGGACGACTGACGGAGGTGTTGGGGATGCTGTTGGAATTTTACCAGTTTCAACAAAAAATGATTCTGGAGCAAAAACGACTGCTCAATTATCCTCTGGTGGTATTCAGCATTTTCATAGTCCTGTCTCTGGGGTCAGTTATTTTCATGGTACCGATGTTCAAACGCATGTACGCAGGTCTCGGGGAGGACCTGTTTTGGTTGACCCGGGCTCTGGTAAAATTAAGTGATTCCCTGCGCTTTAATCCGGAAGCATGGATTTTAGGCACACTGTTTTCCGGAGCAATAATTGTTTTTGTTTACCGGATGTTTGGTTGGTATTGGCTCTTTAATCTGATTCCCGGTGGAAAGCGTCTTCAGCAAAGCGTACAGATGCTGTTCTACAGTCGTAGTATGGAAATCATGCTTCTCACAGGTGTTCATTTGCAGGAGGCACTGGCTTTGGCGGAAGAGATGTTTCCGAAGCTGCTGCGCAAAAGAATTGCTCCGGTACGGGAAGCAGTTGATTCCGGAAAGTCCCTGTGTGATGCTTATGCAATGGTTCCGGTTTTTTCGCCAATGTTTGTGAAAATGGTTGCTCTCGGAGAATCAAGTGGACACCTTCCTTCAAGTTTTGCGCGAATCGGCTCACACAATCAGGAAGCACTGAAAAAAATAATGGCCTGGGCCAGTACGCTGATTGAACCGCTGTTGATGATTTTGATCGCCTTGGGCGTGCTTGGCTTTCTCTTATCGATGTACCTTCCCCTGTTCAGAATGGCTGAGCGGTTTTAAATCAAACGGCAGCTCTTCTCCCGAATAATCCAGCGCCCTTTCCATCCAGTTTGGCGAGTCCGGATGATGTACTTGAAAATCTGGGATGTGACCGAGACCGATTTCCAGCAGACGCAGAATAAGTTTAGCAGTCAGGCCCCAAATATCAAAACCCTGATAATTAAAATGATGTGCCAGTACAGTTGCAATCGGTGTTTTGAATTCCTCTGTCCAGTGACTGTCGCCGTTCATGAAAAAGGTGAGGGGCACCTTGAAGACTGATTCAATTTCAGCTGTATTTAGAAGAGGCGCAAAATCTTCGGGAATGAGACCGACAAAGGGTGTGACAAGATAATAATGCAGTGAGAGAATCTGGTCCAGTGTGCCGATAATTTCTACGTTTTCCGGAGGCAGTCCTATTTCTTCATGGGTTTCACGGAGTGCAGTTTCCAGTGAATTTGCATCCTGTGTGTCCTGCTTCCCTCCCGGAAAAGAAACCTGTCCTGCATGCGAGCGCAGTTGCTTAGAACGCTTAGTCAGCAGGACAAATAGTTCACCCTCAGATTCCAGCAAAGGTATAAGCACAGAGGCACGCTTTTCGATTTGTGTATTTTTAAGCGGCTGATGGTCGGCAAGACAGTGTCTTATTTTATTTAGCATAGTGCCTGAAAAATAAAGATTATTAGCTATCAGTACTCAGTAATGGCAATCAGTTTTCAGAGTACAAGCCAGATTTTTATACCGATTGCTGACAGCAAAAAAACTGACGGCTATTTTTCTGAACCTGAACAGAGTGTTATTCCAAATATAAACAACTGGAGTGCTGACACAGTTTCACTGCTAACAACCAATCATGGAGCAAAAAAACGCGCTTTGTTCTCCCTCCAGTAGGCTTTGATAATTTTGTGAATTTGCCTGCTTGCTTCGTACGAAGTTTTGGCGAATGCCGGTGTGAACTGGATATTTTTTGGACGGGTGTGTCCCAGTAAATCCCGATTCAGGGCACTGTCAAGTACCTCACACTGCGGCCGTGTTTCCTCGACTTCCGATACAACAGAACTGCATATGTTGAGCATTTCAGTTGAAGAGTAAGCCGGAAGCTGAAAATGACCATGTGCCTGCAAAATTGAACTGAAGGCATTGATTGCAGCCTGGTTGCTCAGCAGACAGCTGGTATCCGGATTTGTTTTGATAAAGGATTTGGCCATTTCCAGGTCTTCTTTGGATTGCTCCCAAGAAACCCGGGCACGCTGAATGCTTTGTTCAGACTCCTGTGTTTTTTGCATATTTGTTGTAAATACTAAACAGTTACGAGTTTTATCATATCATCCCGAATGTACTATGATGGACCATATAAGGAAACCACACTTTTTTTGATCTCTCTCTTCGGTCAAGATGACACTCTGCAATTAATAATATCAGTATCATGCTAGAATTCACGACTTAAGAGAAACAAAGGTAAATAGAATGATAAGTAATTACTTTCCGGACCTTGCTAACGGACACTGTGTTCTTCAAGATAATGCTCTATTTTTAGGAATATATCCTCATCCAAAACAACGTGCCCGTCTATTTCACGATTTTTCAGATAATCACAAACTTCACGGATAGTGATGATAGACCAGACTGGAACGCCGGTTATTTGTTCAAAATCCGCAATGGCATCACGTCCCAGAGAATTTTTTTCCATCCGGTCAAGTGCCACTAAAACCCCGGAAAAATTAACCCCGCAAAGCTCCCGAATCATGGCAACAGACTCGATTTTAGTCAGTCCATCAGTGATCACATCATCAACCATAACCACCGAATCCTTCGCCAACGGCAGTTGACCAACAAGCGATCCCTGGTCACCATGTGTCTTTTTCTCTTTTCGATTAAAGAAATATCCTATATTCTGGTTAAGACTGTTCGACAAAGCTGTGGCCGCAGAAACGCACAAAGGAATTCCTTTGTAAGCCGGACCGAAGATTAAACTGCAGTTTGGAGCATTTTCCTCAATTGCCGATGCATAGTATCGACCCAGCTCTTCAATCAGGGGGCCGGTGTTGAATTTTGAGGAATTGAAAAAGTAAGGTGAGCTGCGCCCGCTTTTGAGCGTGAACTCCCCAAACTGCAGGGCTTCTGCACGTACAAGAAATTTGGCAAATTCTTTTTTGTAGCTTTGCATTCTAAACCGGAGATTATTTTAGATACTTTCGCAAAAAGTTCCAAAACCGTGTCATTTTTGAGTTATATTTTACAGCATAACAGTTAGTTTCATTCATCTCAATTCCGGAACATTATTTCTTCAACGAAATGGTTCGGAATTATCATTTTCAAACCAGTAACCAAACGATGTCAAAAGATAAGGAAAAAAGGCTGCAAAAAACAATTGATGCCCTGATGGTCTCTTACCGGGAACATCCGGAAATAGAACATATCGGCGTGGTTGCTTTGCCGACTAAGGAAAGTATTGTTAAACTGGTTGAAGATATTCAGGTACTGCTGTTTCCCGGTTTAATCCGGCAGGAGTCTTTTGATAATCTCAATTTACCTCATATTGTTGGACAGCAAACGGTCTCGGTTTTCTACCGCCTCAAGGCTGTCCCTTATACCCATCTCCCATCCCCCTAGACCCTACCCC